>Ga0257123_1000002_pt1 | contig 317587 bp, 392 predicted proteins | sample SI106_135metaG_FD_190185 | JGI IMG/M metagenome (GOLD analysis project Ga0257123, IMG submission 190185) | Marine microbial communities from Saanich Inlet, British Columbia, Canada - SI106_135 | ecosystem: Environmental > Aquatic > Marine > Inlet | place: Canada: British Columbia | collected...
ATATTAATTCGACCGTAGGGAGTGTAAATGTGCGTAGCACTGGAATTCCCCTTTTGTTTCTTTTCCTAAAAGAAAAAACTTAAACTAAATTGAAACTAATCGCTGTTATGTCTGGGTGAGCGTAGCGAAAGTCTGCAAGACGTCCCCGAGGATTTTTTGTGAAACAAAAAACCGCAGAGTTGAGTTTGAGTTTTATTCTATAAATCATCTTCGTAGAAGACTAACTTTTAGGGCACGCGCGCTTTTTTGCTTCTTTTTTTCTAAAAAAGAAAATAGAAATAATCTTTTGGGGTGGAAAATTTTATTGTGTTTCTTCTGCTTTCCAAGGTGTTTTTCTTGGCATAACTAAACAGAACAATGTGCTAATCAAAATTATGAATAATGACGCACCAACAATCATAATTTCATTATTTATGAAGTTTCCATAAATGAATAAAGGAAGTCCAATTATGAATGCTGTTGAGACTCCCCATAAAACACCTTTTGCACTTAATCTGCTCCAATATAAACTTAATATAGTTGGAACAACAACACAAGCAGCTATAGTGTTAAATATCCACCATAAATGGAAAAGTCCAAATTGAGGAATATAATTAACAGCTAAAGCTATTAATAATCCAACTATTGCTATTCCAAACATTGCTTTTCTTGCGGATTTTATAGCTTCATCGTCATTCTTAGGTTTTGCAACATCTGTAACCCATAATGAACTCGCCGCTGAAAGTCCAGAATCTAATGTTGAACTTAATCCAGATAAGAGCATTATAACAAATAAGAACACTGCCCAAGCAGGAAGTAATGTTGCAACAACTTGAACTCCAATCATTGAAGCATCAACGCCAGCAGGTAAGGTAATTCCAAGAGCAGAATTTGCTCCTAAAAATCCAAGAGTTGAAAGTGCTATTGGAACAACACCAAAAAGCAATGCTCCAAAGATGAATGCTTTTACAAGTTGATTTTTCTTAATTGCAAAAGCTCTTTGCCAATATTGTTGGTCAGATATTGCTCCTGCAATTAAACCAATTGAGGTAACAATTCCTAAAGAAAATGCTATGCCTGGATCAAATATATTTCTTATTCCCGCCAATCCACCAAGTCCTGCACTTATTGAAGAAAGTCCTCCTGCAACACTCCAAGTTAATGGAAGAATTATTATTCCAATTAAAACTATCATCGCCATTTGAATAAAATCGGTTGTAATTGATGCTTCAAGTCCTGAAATATAAGTGTAAATTAAAGCAATAACTAATAAGATTGGCATTATGATTGTTAGAGGAATTCCTGTTAAAAGATAGATTAAACTTCCACCTACAAAAATTTGGACTGTAACAGCCATAATTTGGTAAAAGAAATATGGGAAAAGATAAACTTTATGTGCTTTTTCACTTTGTAATCTATGTTTAATGTATTGAGGTAAAGTATAACCCTCTGGCATTTTTTTTCTAATTGCAGGAGCAAGAAAAGCAAAAAGTGCAAGGGCAATTATGTTTGGAAGAGTAAACCAAAAAATTCCTGCGATACCTTTTTCATAAGCTAGTTGAACAGAAACAAAAAGAGCAGGAGCCCAAATCCACGAAGCTGCGATACTTGTTCCACCTAAAAACCAATTAACTTTTCTTCCAGCAACGAGGAAACCCTCTTTTGTGTTCCATCTTTTCCATCTTGCGAAAAAGTAAGTAATCAGAATCATCGCTATTCCGAAGAGTAATAAAAACAAGTAACCCGATGATTGTGATATGAATGCCATCTTTTTAAAATAAAGATAAAAGATATATAAAAAGCTTTCGTTGAGATAAAATTTTGGGGTGGAAGATTATTTCTAAATAAATTTCAAAAACGAAGTTTTTGACTATCTGTCACGAAGTGACTAAGCGCGTGCCCGTCTTTAAAACTCAAACTCAATTAGACATAACTGTATTTATGCGAAGTCTGTAATATTTTACTAGTACAAGGTGTATAAATAATAGTTATGTGTAGCGACCAAGAATTTTTTGTTTTCATTTTGTAGTGGGGGGATATATATTTAAGTCAAAAATAATTAAAAAATGGTATATGGATCCTAATGAAGCCATAAGAAAAGAAGGATTTAGAAGAAGATTTAGTCCTAGAACTATAAAAACATATCAACATTGTGTTGAAAAATTTTTGAATAAAACAAATGTTCCAATTGATAAATTAAGTAAAAAGGATGTTAGATTATTTTTAGAGAGATTATCAGATAAAAATGTTGCTGGAAGTACTTTGAATGTATATCATATGGCTATCAAATTTTTTATGGAAGAAGTTCTAAATAAGAGGATGAAGTTAAATATTAAGTATTCTAAGGTCCCTAAAAGATTACCAATTGTTTTAACAAAAGAAGAAACTAAGAATTTAATTAATTCTATTGATAATGAAAAACATAAATTAATGATTGAATTATTGTATTCTTCTGGAATGAGGGTTTCTGAGTTAATTAATTTAAAAATCAAAGATTTAGAAGGAAAATATGGTTGGGTTAGAGAAGGGAAGGGTAGAAAAGATAGGCCCTTTATTTTAGCAAACAAATTGAAAAAAGATGTAGAAAAATTATGTAAAGATAAAAATCCGGAAGAGCATTTGTTTAGAAGCTACAAATCTAAAATGAGTACTAGAACGGTTCAGGAAATAATTAAAAAAGCTTGTAAAAAATCAGGGATAACTAAGAAAGTACATCCACACACATTGAGGCATAGTTTTGCAACACATTTAATTGAAAATGGATATTCTGTTTCAGAAGTTCAATCTTTGTTAGGGCATAAAAGTATGGATACAACTATGATTTACGTTCATTTAGCAAGGCCAAATTTGATAAATGTAAAAAGTCCTTTAGATGGTTTGTAATCAAAAAGTTTATATAAATCTTGAGTTTCTTCTTAATAAAAGATGGTGAATATAGCTTGGTTCAAGGATATTTCTAAGGATAGTATTGCCTTAGTTGGTGGAAAAGGTGCAAATTTGGGAGAATTAAGTAGAAATAATTTTCCAGTTCCAAATGGTTTTGTTGTTACAGCAGATTCATATAAATTATTCTTAGCCCAAACCAAAATACAGGACCAGATTGATAAGATTCTTGCTCATTTGGATATTGAAGATTCAAATAAATTGAATGAAGCTTCTGAAAGAGTACAGGATTTGATTTTGAGTTCTGATATGCCTTATGAAGTTAAGTTAGACATACAAAAAGCTTACAAAAATATTAATATTGGAACAGATATAACTACTTTGCCTGCACAGGCTGCCAATCTTGTTAATTCTGGGAGGGACACTTCTTTTGTTGCTGTTAGATCAAGTGCCACTGCGGAAGATTTACCAACTGCTTCATTTGCAGGACAACAATCAACTTATCTTAATGTAAGGGGACTTGATAACGTTACTAAAGCAGTTCATCAATGTTGGGCTTCTTTGTATACACCTAGAGCAATTTATTATAGAGAAAAAAATGATTTTGAACATTCCAAAGTTTTTATTGCAGTTGTTATTCAAAAAATGATCAACTCCGAGAAATCTGGTGTTATTTTTACAATGAATCCAGTTACTAATGATGAAAATGAAATTATAATTGAAGCTGGTTATGGTTTGGGTGATGCTATTGTTTCTGGCGCAATTTCTCCAAATAGATACGTTGTTGAAAAAGATTATTGGAAATTAAAAGATAAGAAAATTCCCGGTCAAGAATGGATGTTTGGCCGCGATGTAAATACTGGTAGGACTGTTAAAATTGATTTAAGCGAAGGAAAAAGTAAGAGACAGGTTTTGGAAGATGACGAAATCATTGTTATCGCAAAATTAGCTGCTAAAATTGAGAAACATTACAAAAAACCACAAGATATTGAATACGCAATTGAAAATAATAGATTGTATATTGTCCAAAGCAGAGCAGTTACGACTAAGGAAAAGGTGGAAGAAGTTAAAGAAGAAGAAATTGAAGGTGATGTTATTTTAGAGGGTTTGTCTGCTTCTCCAGGTGTTGGTTCTGGTACTGTGAAAATTGTAGATGGTAGAGAAGAATTACATAAAATTGAGAAGGGCGATGTTTTAGTTGCAAAGATGACCTCTCCAGATATGGTTCCTGCAATGGAAAGAGCTTCTGCAATCGTTACTAATGAAGGTGGAACAACCTGTCATGCAGCAATTGTTTCTAGGGAATTGGGAATCCCTTGTGTTGTTGGTACTGAGAAAGCTACAGAAGTTTTGAGTGAAGGTAGTGTTGTTACTGTTGATGGTTCTTCTGGAAAAGTTTATTCTGGCGAAAAAGAAGTTGAAGAACCTGAGAAAATAGAAATGGATATTGAAGTTTCTAATGAAAAAACAGTTACAAAAGTTAAAGTTAATGTTGATATTTCGCAGGCTGTTGGAAGAGCCGTTGAAACTAATCCTGATGGTGTTGGTTTGGCTAGATTAGAATTTGTTATTGCAGAAAAAGGAATTCATCCTTTGAAATATGTTAGAGAGGGTCGTGAAGAAGAATATACTAATTATTTAGTTGAAAAGTTAAAAGAAATTGCACAACCATTTGGTGAGAGACCAGTTTGGGTTAGAACTTCAGATATTAGAAGTGATGAGTATGATGAATTAGAAGGTGGAGATTTGGTTGAAAAGGAAAGTAACCCGATGATGGGGTGGCATGGTATTCGAATGAGTTTGGATGAGAAAAAATTATTGAAAGCTGAATTGAAAGCAATTAGGAGACTAAGACAAGAAGGTATAAGAAACATTTCAATTATGATTCCTTTAGTTACGCACGTTAATCAAGTTGAGAAAGTAAAAGAAATTATGAGTGATTTGGATTTAGATTGTGATTTGGGCATTATGATTGAAACTCCCGCTGCTGTTGAGATTATTGATGATCTTTGTAGTGCTGGAATAAAATTTGCTTCTATTGGTTCAAATGATTTGACACAATTTACTTTGGCTGTTGATAGAAATAATGAAAAAGTTGCAGAGTTGTTTAGTGAATTACATCCTGCTGTTTTAAAACAGATTAGAAGAGTTATTAAGAAATGTAGGGAATATAATGTTGAATCAAGTATTTGTGGTCAGGCTGGAAGTAATGAAGAAATGGTAAAAAAATTAGTAAAATATGGTATTAGTTCTATTTCTGCGAATGTTGATGCTGTTGGAAAGATCAGAAATATTGTATCTGATGAAGAAAGAAGATTATTAGAATCTGCCAGAGATAATGCTTGACCTGGACCATCATATTCTTTATAAGTTTGGGTAAATTAAAATCTTAAATGTCGGTTGTTTATAGCTACAAAGAATTATTTCCATTTGCTGAATACAGGAATGGTCAAGAACCCTTTATGAAAGTTGTAGCTACTGCCTTAAGTAATAAAAAAGATGTTCTCGCAGATATTCCCACTGGTGTTGGAAAAACTGCTGCTGTTTTGACTGCTGCCTTAGAATATGCTTTGAAACATAATAAGAAGGTTTTATTTTTAACTTCTAAACATACCCACCATAGAATCGCTGTAGATACTCTGAAAAAAATAAAAGAAAAATGTGGGTTTAATCTTCAAGTTACTGACTTTATTGGTAAAGTTTGGATGTGTGGTAGGCCCGAAGTTGATCCAAGAAATGCAGGAGCTTTTTGGGACTATTGTAAACATCTAACTGAAAATAAAGAATGTGAATTCTATGAAAATTTTCATAGTAAAAGAAATATGTTTTCAAATAAATTATTGATGGATGAGTTAAAGAATAAAATTCATAATGTTGATGAGTTGTTTGAAAAATGTAAAGAATCGAAAGTCTGCCCATACGAGGCTGCAAGTCTTTTGGCCAAAAAGAGCAAGGTTATAGTCGCAGATTATTATCATATTTTGGATTCTGGAATTAGACCCTCTTTTCTTAAGAAAATTAATTGTGATTTGAATGATTGTATTATTGTTTGGGATGAAGCGCACAATTTACCAGACAGGGCTAGGAATTTAATGAGCGACAGTTTGAATACTCTTGGTTTAGACAGTGCTATCTCTGAAGCAAATAAATTAGATAAAGATGCTGAAGAAGAAATTTTTGAAATAAAAAATAAGCTAGCAAAACTTAATGATAAATATCATGGAACTGAAAGTTTGGTTGAAAAAGATGAGTTTGGTTCATTTGATGAAGAATTTATTGAAAAGTTAGATAATATGTCTGACGATGTTTTGAAATTACAACAAAGAAGTTATTTGAGATCTTTGGCATATTTTTTATCTGGTTGGAATGTTGAAGGTAAGGAATTTTCTAGAATTTTAAAAACTGGGAAGACCAAAATGGGTAAAAATTTTATTGTTTTAGAAAAAAATTGTTTGGATCCTTCTGTTGCCGTGGGTGAAATTATTAGTGAAGCCCATTCTAATATTTTTATGAGTGGAACATTATGTCCCCTTGAAATGTATGAAAAAATCTTTGGTTTGGATCTTCCTTTGAAAATTGATTTATCAAATCCTTATCCTGCCGAAAATAGGTTAGATTTAGTTGTTCCTGTTGTAAATACTAAATTTAGTATGAGAAGCGATCAAATGTTTGAGAGAATTGCTTTAAATTGCAAAAGGATAATTGAAGTTATTCCTGGAAATAAAATATTTTTCTTTCCAAGTTATGCCCTTTTGGATTCAGTTAACTCATATTGTGAAGAAGATATTATTATTGAAGAAAGAGGGATGGATAAGAATATCAGAGAATCTATCTTAAATAGATTTAAAATTTCAAGAGGAAATACTTTGTTTGCTGTTAGTGCTGGTGGTTTTGGTGAGAGTGTTGATCTCTTTGGAGATGCTTTATCTGCAGTAATTGTTGTTGGTGTTCCTTTTGGTAAATATGACTTAATGAGCAAAGAATTAGTTAGATATTATGATGAAAAATTTGGCCGTGGTCAAGAGTACGGATATGTTATGCCTGCTTTTACTAAAGTTTTACAAAATGCCGGTAGGTGTATAAGAAGTGAAAAAGATAGGGGGGTTATTATCTATTTAGATGAGAGATATTCTTGGCGTGCTTATCATAAATATTTCCCGATCTCCGTTAATTTGGTTGAAAGTAAGAATTATGAGAAAGTTAAAGAATTCTTTAGTTAACTACTCCTAAATGGTAAGGCTTATAAATGGATTATTATGACCTATATCCTACAAAATATATGATTATTTAGAGGTAAAATGAAGAAATTATTAACAACTTTGGCTGTAGGCACGATTTTAGGTGGAACTGCGGTTGCAGATAATAATATTAGTTTTATAGAAGTTGATGAAAAAGCTCCAACAGATTCTGTTGTTGTGGCTGGTGCAGAAAATTTCCCCAATGCTTTTGTAGGAGCCCAAGAATATTATATTGATATTGGTGAATTAGTAGGATTTCACTCTTCTAAATTTGATGGTGTTTATGATAACAATTTATCAATTATTGATCCACATATGGTTAGCAGACCAGATCTATTTTTTCAGTTTGGACAAGTAAAAAGTAACTCTGATGAACTTTCAAATGGAAATACTGGGGATGGACGTTGGTATAATTTAGGTGCTATGCTGGGGCAGAATTTTCCAGAACAAGTTACTGTAGATACTACATCTCAAACTGCTTATTCTAGTTTGGATAATTTAGACAATAGAACTAATGATGCACTTAGAAATATTGTTGAAATCGATTCTTTTTATAGATCTATTGAAGCAAAATTAGATAGTTTGGATGCAATAGATGATTCTCTAAGTACTGATTGTTATACAAGAATTGATAATATTGATCAAACTGCGCCTTTAGATTCTGTTAGGGTTGATACTGAATTTTTAGACGATCCTTGCTGCGGAGCTTATTCTGCTGCTAGAAGGCATTTTGTTGATCAGGGTGTTATGGACAGCTGGTTAGAAAGCAGACCTGATTTAAAATTTCAGTGGGCTGGAAATGATCAGTGGTATAATTTAGAATTGTCTCCATTGTATAACGTTGCTGGTGTTGATACTGTTCTTGTTCCTGGTGAAGAAAGTCAAACTGATTATGATACTTTGCTCTTATCTTTGGGAAGTAGAAATATAGAATTATCAGATTCATTAAATTTAGAAAGATCTAAAAGTCAATTATATTCAACCAAGCTTAATAATTCGTTAAATCTTGGTGAAGATCTTGTAAGTCTTGCAATTGATCAAGATGTTATAATCGATAGTTTAGAAAATATTGATGGGCTTCCAGGCTGGCTTCCAGATCAGATAAATGTTTTGGCAGGCAGTAATGGGGTTTATGGTGTTGGAAAAGATTGGAATGCCGGAAACAATGTTTATGGTGTTAGTGCATTTGGCAGATTTGGTGGACTTGAAGAAGGTGTTGATAGAACTCTTCTTGATGCTGAAGAAATATTGGGCATAGGAAGAAGAGAAACTATTGATAGAACTGAATGGAAAGATACTCCTTCAATTGGATTGCTTGGTAAAGTTGGTTACAAAAATAATGGCGTTACACTTTACGCTGGTCCTGGCGTTGTAATAATGAGAAAAAATAATGCTACAAGCAGAGGTATTGAACATTATAATACTGAAGATGAATGGCTTGGTGACTCTTTTGATCCTGCAACTGCTGGTTCTGAATCTAAGCTTGGTTTTGCTTATTGGGCTGGTATCGATTTCGACCTAGGAGATAGATGGTCTCTTGGAGCTTGTTATTTGGGTTCTCCTGAATTTACCTCTGTAGGACTTACTTTAGGGTGCGACATAAAATGAAAAAATTAGTTTTTTTGTTATTTGCGTTAGTTTTGGTAACTAGTTTTGCTAGTGCTGCCGCACTTTTGACATCACATTGGGGCAATGGGACAGATTATCTTGAAGTTAATCAAGGAGATAATACTCAGTTTTTAATTTGGGCAAGTTCAACTATTGATTATGTCGAGTATGGCGCTGTATTGCTTCAGAATGGAAATTATGTAGAAACCATTGTAGAGGGTAGCGCTGAAGGCGGTCCATATGGTACTTCACATACTGGTTGGTATAATGTTGATACATCTGATTTAGATGGAGTTTATGTTTTGGGTGTTTATGCAAGTGATGGTGAAGATGGTTATGATGCTGTTGAGTTAACATTGAATGTTAATGTTGATGAAGATTCAGAAAATAGTGCTCCAGTAATTAATTATATACCAAATCAAAATGCTCAATGTGAAACTCAGTTTAATTATCAGGTTATTGCTGTTGATGAAGATGGTGATGATTTAGATTATTCAGATAATACTAATTTGTTTAATATTAATCAAAACGGTTTGATTAGTTTTGTTCCTTCTTGTAATGATGTTGGAAATCATTACATTACAATTACTGTTGAAGATGGAAATGATGGAGATGATGCTGAAGATTTTGTATTAACAATAACTGAAGAAGATGAAGAAAATACTCCTCCTTATGTTCCTAGTAATCCGATTCCTGTAAATGGTGCAACAAATGTACAGAGAACTAATATTTTTATGCATTGGAATGGTGGGGATCCTGATGGAGATTTAGTTTATTATGATTTATACTTGGGTACAAATCCAGGCAATATGCAATTAATTGTTAGTGATTTAACTCAGACTAGTTATTCTTTGCCACATACTAACTATGATACTGAATATTACTGGCAAGTTATAGCTGATGATGGTGAAGATAGTACAAATGGTCCCGTATGGAGTTTTACAACCGTTTCAGACAATAATTTTAATGCAGTTCCTTTAATTGGGGATATTTCAGATCAGGAAGCTGAATGTGGTTCAAGATTTAGGTATCGGGTTGAAGCTCATGACTCTGACCAAGGAGATATTTTGATTTTTAGTGATAATACAGATTTGTTTAATATTGATCCTATAAACGGTTTGATAGACTTTGTACCTAATTGTGATGATATTGGAAGTTATGAAATTGTTATTACAGTTTACGATAACCATGGTGCACATGATAATTCTTTGTTTCAGTTAGAAATCTTTGAAGATGGTGGAGACTGTGATGAAGATCATAATGGTGGAGACTCTGGTGATGATGAAGAATTTGGCTTTGAGGAAGTTGTTAATTATGGAAATTGTATTGATGATGGTGATGGTGACTTATATGGCTTCAGAGAAGTTACAATAACTTTGTTTGAAATTACAACCGGACTTACTGTAAATTCTTATGCAACTGAAGAAGTTTGTTATCTTGGATATCAGCCAGATACATTTTATCCTTATGAAGATAGTGGTTTTGGTTTGAAACTTTTAATTGCTTTGATATTTTTAGCAATTACCATTCCCATTGCAATTCGTTTTTATAGAAAGTTGTCTTAATCAGGAATGAACCACGCCTTTCCTTTTTTGTCTACTACATAATTTTTAGATTTTTCTATTATGTTAAATATTCTTTCTCCCTTAAAAATTTCTTCTCTTGTGATTATATCATATTTTCCTTTTGTTCTTTCAAGGAATTTTAAAAGGTCCTCTTGAAAGTTTCTTTCTTCTCTTTGTTTTTGTTCGGGTAATCCATTCTCTTGTTTAAATCTTCCAAGAATCCATCTTGAAAAGTCTTCCAAAAACTCATCACTTGTATGATATTCTACTCTTACGTTGCACTCTAATTTCAGATATTGTTCATTTTCTAATAAAGTATAGAATATATCCATGAATAATTAAGTATTAGTTAATTCTTAAAAATTTATTTCTTTTTTGCTCTTCTTTCTGCTATTGCAGACGTAATCGTGTGCATTATTCTTAAAATAAATTCTACTACCACTGCAAAAACAAAGTAATATTTCAATGTGTCTATTAAACTTGGTATTTGTCTTATTAAAGAGAATGATTGATCCCATGAAAACTGTCCTAAATCAATTAAGAATATTGCAAGTAATGTGAAAGGCAATATCTTTGCTATATCCTTTGACAGGGCTTGTTTGTAGTAAGATGTTATCCTTATTGAAGAAATTAGTGCCATGGATATTAGCAGAATTGTTTGTACGTCTTGGGTGCTCGTTATTGCTATTAAAAGTGCTGAAAAAATTATAAACCAGAACATTAAAAATAATGGGAAGAATAATAGGTATTCTACTGCGTATAAAATTACTGCGAAAAATTTTGAAATTGTCGGATGCTGAAATCTATTGTACTGCCTTAAATTCAATTCAAAAATATCTCTCCTTGCTACAAATCTGTATAAATTAAATACAACTACTGAATAAATGGCCAACCCAAAGATGAAAAGTACTAATGGACCTATTGCTTCTAAAGCTTCGCTTGGTATAATAGCCATATGTTAGTTTTATAATTTTTGTTTTAAAAAAGTTTGTATTTTTAGAGAACTAGTTCTAATTTGTCACCATAAATTTTTCTTAAGCTATCTATCGTTTTTAGTTTTAAGCCGTTCCTTCTTAACAATTCTTTTGTTGATAATATTGCGTCTAATTCGTTTATGTCTGATTTTTGTAATTTCTCTATTGTTCCATCAGCTTTTATTTTAGCTTTCTTTATTTCTTTGTCTTTAATACCAAGTTCTAAAACAAATATTTGATCATCTAGTAAAAGTATTTCTCCCAGTTTGTCTTTTCCATATTTAAATGAGATTTTTGACTTCTGAAGTTCTAAGAATTTCTTTCTTTGTAGATGTTCTTCTAAAACTCTTATGTAATTCCTTAACTGTCTTTTTACTTTTTCTATTTCTTCTTTCTTTATTTTTTTTGCTTTTAGATCTTTTACTGTTTTTTCGAATAATTTGTAGTCATCTGCTATGCTTGTTGGAAGTCCTTCCTGCTCACAATACTTCCTTATTCCTAGCTGAAGACTTGTTGTTTTTATATTTCCTGAAGCAAGTGATTCTCTTGTTATTTGTGTTATTGCTTGTTGGAATTTTTTGAAATCTTCTTTTTCAGTTTTCTTTTGTATTTGTGAAAATAATTTTTTAATTCTATTTAGATAATCTTCAACATCATTTATTAACAGGTCTACTTCTTTTCCAGATACACTCTTTATCTTTCCATGTTCCATTCCCTTGAAGAAGTCTTTTACTCTTATTAAGATCTTAACATATTTTGGCTCCAAAAGTTTTTCTCTCTTTACAAAAATTTCATCTAGAAGTTTTATGGTCTCTTTTGGTGTTGGTGGGGAGATTCCATAAAGCATCAATGCTGCTTGTGATGGATTAAGAATTGCGTAGTACAAATCTTCGCTTGCGATCATTAACAATTTTCTTTTTGCAACATCTAGCATTCTTTCTCCTGTGCTCATGTGCATATCAATTGCTTCTGGAGAAGGTCTAATTCTTCCCATTTTTAGAAGTAATCTCCAAGGACCAAATAATCCCCTATCGAAAATTGGAACTCCGTCTCTCAAAAATGTGAATATTACTGGGTGTGCATCTTTTACAGATTCCCAGAAATCAGTTAAAATGTATGTTTGAACGTGGAACTGTTTTTTTACTCCTGTTATTGCTGAAGCTTCAATTGCCATAGCTTGAATTAATCCCCTTAATTTTTCTCGCAATTCTGCCCTTGACATTCTTCTGACATCAGTATCATCTACCACTATGTAGACATCAATGTCATTTGATTTTTCTCCCCTAAATAATGAACCTGCTGCGATGTATGAAACGATATATTTTTCGAACTTCTTCACAGTCATAGCCTTGTGAACTTCTGAAATCTTAAGTGCTGCCAAAAAGTCTGTTGGATCATAAAGAATTGCAGACATTGAAATTACTTGTAACAATTCATATTTTCCATCAAATAATGATTCTCTTATCTCTGACATTAATGATATTTCTAGCCAAAGTTTTTCATCTATTGACTTTGCTATCTTAACTAACTCAGGTGTTATTTTGTCTTTTATTTTGTAATCTGGTGTTTTCTCTGATTTTGAGTCGTCTAGAATTACTAAAACACTTATTTTATTTTTTTCTTTTTCTAAATCTTCTTTATTCATGTATTTTTGATCTTCAGGATTTATTATTTTTGGAGGTAGAAGCGCTATCCCTGAAATTTGTTTTTTATGTTCTTTTAGAATTTTATCCTTTAATTGATCTATTTTTTTCTTGAATGCTTTTTCTTTTGCAGGATCAATTTTTGGTGGTTGCTGTGGTGCTTCCATATGTTTTAGCGGAACGTGGGCCTTTTTAAATGTTTTTAATAAGATTTATAATATACTCCTTCTTCCAAAGATTTCAATTAGTTCAAGAAAGGTACGACAGAGACGGATGGAGACGAAGGTCGAAGCTAGAGAAACAAAACATAGTGAGCTAACAGCTAATGATTCTTGGGGTGAAAAGAAAGAGAAAAAAGAGGACGATTTTGTTAGCAGGGTTATTGATTTAATCAAATCTACTCCTGGTGTTTTAACTACTAAGGATGATATTGTAAGGTACAACATTCCCAATAATGGTCATCCTGGAACTTTTTGTATTCCTTATGAAGTTAAAACTAGGTCTCGTAGAATTGTTTTTTATGGAAGTAGGTCCCATAGTTTGAGTCTTGAAGAAATATCTGACCGTCTTCCTACTATTTTGAAAGATCATTCTTTAGATTATTAAAATAATAATATAATAAAAAATAAAGAATTATTCTTGTTCAGCAAATTTTTTAATTGCTTCAAAGTTTTCAACTATTAGTTTAGCCTTCTTCTTTCCAAATGAAAATGGCCATTTTGACTCTGTGTCTTGTTCGCCTATTAATTTTATCATCTTATTTCCTTTGAATTCATCATATTCTACTGCCATTTTTAGTTTACCTCTTGGTTTTGTTTGTAAATTAATTATTTATAAGTTTTTATATTAAAGAGAAAATAAATTTTAGGTGTAAATAATCTTATTTAATATTTAAAGCTTTTATTATTTTATCAAGCTTTTCGTTAATTGTTTCAAAATCTTTGCTGAAAGACTTGTCTGAACCTGCCTTATCTTTTTTTACAAAACAATTATCGCAATAGACTGGTTTACTTGATGTTGGTTTAAAAGGAACTTCGCATTCATCACCGCAAGAAGAGCAAATAACTTTAGTCATTTTAAAATCACGTTCTTTTCGGTTATTATACCTTGGTTCTCTGCTTGGAGCTCTTCTATACTCTCTCTTTGGACGATCCTCGAAACTATCTCTTCCGCCATAACTTCTCCTTGGAGAACTACTTCTAGCGTTTCTATCATTTCTTTCTCTTGGACGTTCAAATTTTGCCATGAGTATTCGGAATACCAGTGGTTTATAAGGTTATGTTATTGGTTTAATTGCCAAAGCCAAATTTAATAAATATTGAAATTTTTATCTTCTTTATGAGAAAATTACCAAAATTTAAATCAAAAGTGTTTTTGGCACCAATGGCTGATGTAACTGATCCTGCTTTTAGATTGCTATGTAATGATTATTGTGCTGGTTTAACAGTAACTGAGCTAACTTCTGCTCATGCTGTTGTTTCTAGGGGTGTTAAAGATTTTGTTGAGTTTGATAAGAAAGAAAAACCTAGATCTGTCCAACTATTTGGTTCAGATTTGGATAAGTTGAGTAAAGCTGCAAAAATTGTTGAGCCTCATTTTGATATTATCGATTACAATATGGGTTGCCCATCAACCAAGATAACAAAATCTGTTGCTGGTGCTGCTTTGTTGCAGAAAAAAGAATTAACTAGAGATATTTTTAGAACTTTAATTTCTTCAGTTAAAAAACCTGTTAGTTTGAAGATGAGAAGTGGTGTTAAAAAAGATAATTTATTTAGAGATATTGCCAAAATTGCTGAAGATGAAGGTGTTAGTATGATTACATTACATCCTAGAACTGTTGAACAAGGATATTCTGGTGTTAGTGATTGGTCTTTAATTAAAGAGCTGAAATCTTTGGTTTCTATTCCTATTGTTGGCAACGGAGATATTGTTAAACCTGAAGATGCTTTGAGAATGTTTAAAGAAACTAATTGTGATTATGTTATGGTTGGTAGGTGTGCTAGGGGCAATCCATTTATTTTTGAACAGATTAATGATTTGATTTCTAAGGGAAAGTATAAGGAATATAATTTTGAAGATAGAGTAAATGTTTTTTTGAAATATTTGAAATATTCTAAGAAGTTTAAGTCAATTAAATTTTCTAATGTGAAAGTAAATGCTGTAAATTTTACAAAAGGTGTTGAGGGTGGAGCTAGATTGAGAGAAGAATTGGTTAAATGTAAAGATGTTAAAGAGTTGAAAAAAGTTTTTGAAGTAGTTGTATAAAAATAAAATAATTGTTAGTATTTATTTATTACCTTTTTTTAAGTAAGAAATATTTAATCTAAATCCTACGTTTTTTAACTGCTTAGCTGAAGTTACGATTGATCTCTTTACTATTTTATCTTTTGGGCTAAATCCCTCTTCAAGTTTCACTAAAACTTTAACTTTGTTGCCAACAGTTTTGTCAACTTTTAGCATGGACTCAATCCCATTTCCATCAAAAATAGTTTTCATAACTGCTTCAGTGTGTGCTTCGGGATTTGTTATTTCTGGGCAATTTTCATGTTCTACCCCATCTAATCTTTTTGAAATATATCCTGACTCAATTTCTTCTGCGTAATGTCTCCCATAACATTCCTGTGATAAAAATGTATCCGATGTAATGTAACCTTGCTCACGTAGTTTTCTTGTATCATATCCTGTCAATGGAACTAATTCTCCGTCTAGTTCAATTGCCCTGCATGCACTACATCTGTTTATTGTTTTTGGCACTTTTTACTCCTTTTTGTATAGTTTATTTTTTTATTTGGTTTATAAGGCTTTCCTTTGTTGTTTTTGTTGAGTAGTAACATATTTTAATAAAACTGTAGTTCGTTCTCTTTTTATGAAAAAATTCCTTTTTTTGGCATTTTTAGTAGTTGTTCTGGATCAGATTACCAAATTTTTGTTTACAGACGTCCATTTTGGAGTGTTTAATTATGTGAAGAATACTGGAGCTGCTTTCTCTTTATTTCAAGGTTATGTTGGTACCTTGTCTATTATTTCGTTATTAGTTGTTATTTTCATTGTTTATTTGTTTAGGAAGAATAAAGAGTATTTGGTGCCTTTGGCTTTTGTTTTGGGTGGAACTGTTGGTAATTTTATAGATAGAGTTTTTTTGGGTTATGTTAGGGATTTTATTGATTTGACTATTTGGCCAGTTTTTAACGTTGCAGATAGTTTCAATGTAATTGGTGTTGGAATTATGGTTTATTATTTGATTAAAGAAAAGAAAGATTTATAATTAATATTCTATTTGCGTTTTTATGGTTTTGAAAGAATTATTGGTTGGCAGCTTATTGTTGTATGGTGTAAATTCTTTTGCTAGGGATGCTAGTGATTCTCCAGTTTTTAATCCTGAACCTAATCTTTGGGTGAGGGGTGTAGTCAAAACTAGTCCCGAATTACAAAGAAGGGCTAGTAATGTCGATATATGTACCGTTGGTTTTGTAACTGATTATGGAATGAAAACTTTAAGTGTTTATGGGGATATAGAAAGTACAAGACTTGGTTGTTTAATAGCTCCGGGTGATACATTGGGGATATTTTTAGGACGTCATCAAAATTCTAGTCATGTTGATGAAATAAATCGTTTTTCTCAACATTATCAAATGCTTGATTCTTATGGTAGAGTTATGATTAATGGTGAACTGTTTGAAGAGAAATAAGAGAAAACTTTATAATTTATTATCCATCGCTTTTTATATGAATTTGTCTACTTATTTTGAACGAGTATTGAGTTATGGTTTTTTGTTGTCTCTTCCTTTCTCATTGGAGCATAATTTAAATCAGAATACTACTGATAAACTTCCTTTTATTAGGGCTCCATATTTCTATGAAGAAGATCCAACATATCAAAGAACGTGTCCAGAATCTTTTTCTTCTTCTGATTTTGTTTCATCAGCAGATTATTATGATTTATCTGGCCTTGTTATGGTTGTAATTCCCCCATCTGTAACACATACTAGTTCCTCTTATAATGTTCCTGTTCTTGCTATTATGCCTCTTGATCCAGAGACTCACGCTAAAAGAAGCAAACATGGTGCTACCCAACAATACCCCAAATCAGTTAATGATCCTATCCCAAACGAAAACGCTATCATTTCTCAAAGGTATTCTAGAAAACCTAGAGATAGTCTTCAAGAGAAAACTTTATAATTAAGATAAACAGATGTTGATCATGGATAAGATAGAATTAGTAAAAAGAAATTCTGTTGAAATTATTAATGAGAAGGATTTAAGGAAAACTTTGAATAAAAGTAATCCCATTTGTTATTGTGGTTACGAAACTTCTGGTGAAATACATTTGGGACATTTAGTTACAATTACAAAATTAGTTGATTTGGAAAAAGCTGGTTTTAAAGTTAAAGTTCTTTTTGCAGATTGGCATACTTATCTTAATAAAAAAGGTGATTGGGATTTTATTAATGAGCAAGTTAAAACTTGGAAAGCTGGTTTCAGGGCTGCCGGATTGAGTAAAGCAGAGTTTGTTGTTGGTTCATCTTTTCAGAGAAAGAAAGAATATCAAGATGACTTGTTGAAGTTGGCTGCTAATACTACTATGAACAGGGCTTTGAGAAGTATGCAGAAAGTTGCAAGGGATGTTGACCAAGCAAAAGTTAGTCAAGTTATTTATCCTTTAATGCAAATAGTAGATATAAAACATTTGGGTGTTGATGTGGTTCAATCTGGAATTGAACAGCGTAAGATTCATATGATGGGTGTTGAGAAGTTTAAAGATCTTGAGTATAAAGTTCCTGTGTTTGTTCATACTCCCTTGATTGATGGTTTGTCTGGTCCTGGTTCTAAGATGAGTTCTAGTGAACCTAATTCTTTTATTTCAATTAGAGATACTGATGAGAAGATTAGAAGTAAATTGAAGAAAGCTTATTGCCCTGTTGGAGAGGATAATCCCGTTTTACAGATTGCTCAGTTAATTGTTTTTCCCCGTATTGATAAGTTTGTTATTTCTAGAGATGAAAAGTTCGGTGGAGACTTAGAATTTACTGAGTTTAGTAAGTTGGAAAAGGAATTCTTTAAGAAAAATGTCCATCCTGTTGATTTGAAGAAAGCTGTTGGTGATTATTTGATTGACATCATTGGTCCAATTAGGAAGAAGTTCTAAGATTCTTTTCGTAATATTTTAATAAGTAATTTCTAAACTACTTACTTGGTTCTAATTTTATTTTTGATTAAAAACTATGAAAGATCCTAAAATTATCAATAATCCTCCAACTGTTTCAATTACTGTTGGAAACTCACTAAAGATAATAAAAGCAAGTAATATAGGAAATATTATGTCTAGGAGTATTATAACCCCTCCTTTTTGGGCTTTTACTTTTTCAAATCCTTTGTAAACCAAAATAAATGGCAGGGTTGTAAAAACTACTCCAATCAGTAATATAATCCAAATGTCTTTTGTTGAAAATGTTAATATTGGATTAATGAATAATAATGGTATAACAAAGGGGATTGCAATCAAATTTTGCCAAAAAGTTAGTGATACTTTATCATATTTCTTGAATGTTTTTGAAAGAACGTAAACTAAACCAAATCCGATTCCTGCAAGTAGGCCTGCAATTGAACCAAATAAACTTTCTTTAAGGAAAAAATTTGTTGGTGATAAAATTAATATTAATCCAATAAATGATACTATTAATGCGAATATCGTTCTATTTGTGATTTTTTCTTTTAGAATTAGATTAGAAAACAAAACTATCCAAATCGAAGAAGAATATAACAAGATAACTGCTGAAGCTATCGATAAATATTCTATTGCTAAAAAATATCCCAAGATAATAAATCCGTGAATTGCTCCAAAGAGTACTAACTTACCTTTCTCATATTTGAAAGGAATTAATTTGAATTTCTTAAATAATAAAAATAATGGTAGTAGGGAAATCGCAGAAATTAAAATTCTATAGAAAGACAAATTGTAGGCACCAAGATTATTCCCAAGTTTAACCATTATTGGAAGGAATCCAAATAAAAAGGATGCGAATAAAATTTCAATTAATCCTAAGCGCTCTTTATTCATGAGAATAAAAAAGATATGATGTTTAAAAGATTTTCTTATAGTGATTTAACAAATATAAAATTCCAATTAAAAGTGGAACTCCAGTTATTGTTAGTATACTAAAAATGTTTGTGTAAGTTTTAAAGAATATTGTGAATGCAATTGCTAATAATATGAAAACTATTCCACCGATTTTTTCTTTTTTCCAAGCTAGCCAAGTTAACCCGCCTAAAACCAATGTTGGAATATTGTGCATGAAAAATCCAAAGATCATTTCCCACCAAAGAGATTCTTCTGAAAAAACATCTAAAGAGAATAGTAAGAAGAATGCTATCAATAGTAATGAAAGTATCCTTGGTAACCAATATAGGAATTTATTCTTCTTTCCTTGCGAAGATTTCGATCCACTTCGTTTCATTTGTGTCGTTCACCTCTGAACCTATTATTTTAAAGCCCGCTTCATATAAAAAATCGTGCATTTCTTTTTCGTTGAAATATGTAAATGGTCTTGGTTCGTTTCCATATTTTTCTTCCCTTACTTCTTTTTGACCTTCTCCTTCTTCAACTGCAATGTAAATTAATCCTTTTTTCTTTAGAACTTTATTAAATCCTCTTAAAATATCTGTAACATTTTTTCTAGGTATGTGATAAAGTGCTGCCATTGCCCAAACACCGTCAAAAGTTTCTTCTTTAAATTTTAAATCAGTAAAGTCCATTTTTTTGAAAACGTTTTTTGCTTTCACCTTTTTTCTTGCTTCTAACAACATTTTTTCAGATAAATCTATACCTATTGGCTCATATCCTTCTTGCAAAAAGTATTCAACATCCCTTCCAGAGCCGCAGCCCACGTCGAGAATTTTCTTTCCCTTTAGGAGGGACATAAATTTAGTTGCTTGATATTGGACAATTTTTCCGTAGGTGTGCTCAGAATAAATTTTAGCTATTTTGTTGTATGTTTGCACCGCTAATTTTAACATATCTTTCATAAACTTTTGTAAGATCTTTAATTTAAAAAACTTTGTAATTAGTGGCTTCTACGGTGTTTTGGTACAAAATTTCTTAAATTTTCCGAATTTCCTTTGGTACAACCTATGATCATACCATCATATTCTAGTAAAAAATATCCTTGTTTGTCTTCAAGAAAGATATCATTTCCTTCCATCCAGTCTAGAAACTGTTCTTTATCTATTTTTATTATATTTTTCTTTGGTTTTTTTATTAACATTGAACCTTCTATACTTAGTCTTATTCCATCTTTTTCATATTTACAGAAATATATCCCATGTGAGGCTAATCTATCTTTTACTTTTGAAACTTCTTTATTGATTATGTAGACTTTTCCTTCTTTGTTCGAGAAGAAAATGTAGTTGTTTTCTAGCTTGTCTATATCATATCTTTCTTCTATTTTTCTCAAGATTGATTTTATTTCTTTATTTGTTAATTTGTTTAATTTATTCATTAGTATTTTTTGTTATGGCAATTTTAAAAGATTAACTGTGGAATCACAATGTTTAAAATACAGCTGTTATTTGTTTTTTTATGGTTGAAACTACTGAAGTAATTGATCCCCCACAAGATATTCTTTGGGAAAAGATTTCTCGCGATAATTTTCCTCTTTTACATGGTGACCTTAAATGGTTTTTTAATGAGTCTAAAAATAATGACCGTGAGGGTGAATGGTTTCATGCATTTTTAGATAAATACCCCTTGCATTTTCCTTCTAAAACAAGAATGGGTTATTGTAGGGAAATTATTCTTTCTTCTAATGGATGGTACGATGTTGATTATTTTGTGGGTGAACGACTTAGTGAGTTAAGAAAATCTCAAGCACCATGCATTTTTTATGGTGAATGGGATAAGTTGCTCTTAGATACTTGTGGTAGCCAAAGCAAAGAGGTTCTTGAATTAACAACCCACATGGGTGAATTGGAAAAAAAGGCAGATGATGAGCTTAAATCATTATCCGATAATGAAATTACTAAGATAAAAAGAATTGTAAAGAAATTGTCGCCAGAGAGAATAAGACCATTTATGTTAAAACATTTTGAACATTTGTATGGAATCGGACATGATGAAGATTGTGTAAATTTATTATTGTTGACTGCTAGATTCTATGAAGAAATGAGAAATAAAGGTTATAATCATTTAGATTTAGTTTTGTGATGATTATCTAGATTTGACAGTTTAGTTATCTCGCATTTCCTGCAAAGCCATCACAATCAACATCTGGCCAGTTTATTGGTTGGCTTTTGAAATAGAATTGATGTCTTTGTTTTCCGGGCTGAATAATATTTCCTTCATTCCTTTTATAGAGTTCTTCTATAAATGCATAATAAGTAGGTTTACCATGCATAACCGCTTCTTCTTGAAATCTAAGGTATACTTTGTCCTCTGGAACCTTTGTTTCTATTGTTGGTGCAGAATGTACTTTTTTAACTGCCTCATAGTATGGATCCAATATGGCACAACCATTTATTGTAGCAAATAAAACAAGTCCTGCTAGTGTTTTTGTTGCTTTGTTTTTTATATTCATTTTGTTACTTTTTCGTGACAACAGTTATTTAAAAGGTTTTCGGTCAGGTAATTTTATAAATTTGTTTTTAATTCCTATTTCATGGATATAAATGATTTTCAGGATAAAGTGTTAAAGGTTGCTTCTGAATTGGAAGAATTGCCAAACAGGACAAAACATACGAAACAAAGTGCTCTTATTCATCTTGTTGAAGAGGTAGGAGAAGTTGCAAGACATTTGACAGATGAGCACCATAGGCCCGAAAAATTTGATGCGAGTAAGGTTGGTAATGAGCTCGCAGATGTTATGATGTTTATAGTTATTCTTGCAGATCTTTACAATGTGGCCTTACCTAAGGAAATGGAAGAAGCCATCGAGAGAATTAAGAATAAGGCATCTGATCTTTCAAATTAAGTTAGTTTTATAAATTTGAATGAAATCATCTAGGTTATGAATCATTCAGAAATTATCCGATTTGTTCTTGATAATGCAGTTAGCCATAATGGAAAAGCCCAAACTGGCTCTGTAATCAGTAAAATATTGGCAGTACATCCAGAGTTAAAAGAAAATGTTAAGGAACTTTCGAAGGAAGTTAATGAAAATATTAATGAAATAAATGGTTGGGCTCTAGAAAGACAAAAAAATAAATTAAAAGAGTTGGGTGAATTTGACGTAATTGTTAAAGAAGAGAAAGATAAAATTCCTGAGTTAAAAAATACTGAAAAATTGGTTGTTAGATTTGCACCAAATCCAAATGGCCCCCCCTCTTTGGGACACTGTAAAACTGCTTTGTGGAATTGGTTTATTTCCAAAAAATATGGTGGTAAATATATTCTTAGATTTGATGACACAGATCCAAAAATAAAAGCTCCAATAAAAGAAGCCTACAAATGGTTTAGTGAAGATTTGAGATGGCTTGGAATAAAACCAAATAAAATTGTTACTCAATCAAAAAGGTTGAAAAAATATTACAAGTATGCAAAAAAATTAATCAATATGAATAAAGCATATGTTTGTACATGTGAAACTGAGAAAAAAAGAGATTTGTTGAGAAAGGGTTTGAAATGTGAATGTTATGATAAATACCAAAGCGATAGATGGAAGGATATGTTTGATAAGTATAAACCTGGCGAAGCTGTTTTAAGAATAAAAACTGATTTGAAAAATCCCAACCCGGCCGTTAGAGATTGGGTTGCATTTAGAATAATTGATGGACATAAGCATCCGGTAAATACGAAGGCAAGAGTTTGGCCATTGCTTAATTTTGCTTCTGCAATTGATGATCATGAATTCAAAGTTACACATATTCTTAGGGGTATTGACTTAAGAGTTTCCGGTGATAGGCAAAAATATATTTATGATTATTTTGAATGGAAATATCCTGAAACTATTTACAACGGAAAAATATTGGTTGCTGGTGTTAAAAGTACTTCTGAAGCAAGAAACTTAATTGATCTTGGAGAAGTTAGTGGGTGGGATGATCCAAGATTGGGGACTATTAGGGCTTTTAGAAGGAGGGGTTTTGAGGCTGGTGCTATTATTAAATTTATTACTGGGGCTGGAATTGGAAAATCAGATGTAAATGTTTCTATTGATGCTCTTGCTTCTTTTAATAGGGAAATAATTGATGATAAAACTAAAAGATACTTTTTTATTGAAGACCCAAAGAGAATAAAGATTGAAAGAACTCCTGATGAAAAAGTTAAGATTCCTTTGCATCCAGATCATCCTGAATTCGGTTATAGAACTTTGGAAACTAAAGATGGTTATTTTTATGTACAGGATGAGTTAGAAAAAGATGTTAATTATAGATTCATGCATTTGTTTAATTTTAAGAATAAAGAGTTTGTTTCTAAGGGAGTTGATCCTAATTTGAAAACTAAAATGTTACACTGGTTGCCTGGTGGTGATCTGGTTAAGGCAAAGGTTCTTATGCCTGATGGTAAGTTGGCTTATGGTTATTGTGAAAATGATATCAAGAATGTTTTAATTGGTGAAATTGTGCAGTTTGAAAGAAATTTCTTTGCAAAGCTTGAAGAGAAAGGAGATACTTACAACTTTATTTACTGCCATAAGTAAAGATTTATAAATGCCTCATTTGTTCTGGATTCACTATGAAAAAAAATAAACTCGGTAAACCTGTTTATCAGGGTGAGGGGGCTCTTAGAGTTAGGTTTCATGGATTTTATGAAGCTGGTAATCAAACTTCAGACGTAGTTCCTAAATTTGCTGTTAGTTTAATTGAATCTGGTGAAAATATTAACCATCTAAAATATGTTAAAAGACTCGATAGTAGCACATATGACATACATATTAGAGGGGGAAACATCGTTCCACCATTAGAAGATGGATCTCGTCCAGTTGATGTTGTAACTAAAAGTGGCATAAGTAATTCTTTAGAAGGTTTGTTTTTGAATGGTGCACTTCCAGAAGTTATTAATCTAGTTCGTCCTAACAAGGATAAATGGTATTGGATTACCCACGTTAAAGAGTAGGATTTTTTATTTAGTTCCATTATTTTTTACAATATTGTTATTATTGAATGCTTTTACTTAATTTACCCAAAGAATTTAAAAGGAAGTATTTTAGTAATCTAATTATGCCGCAAGTTGTTGTACAAGATATCTTAATTAATTATATTAAGAAGGGTAGTAAGGGCAAGCCAATTATACTTATCCATGGAGTTCTTAGTGATTCTTCAAGCTACCTTTCTTTGATTGATATTTTGAAAGTACATTACACTGTTTATGCTATCGATTTGCCAATGAATGGTAAGTCAGAAATTCCAAATAAATATTTATCTATTCCAGATATGTCGGATATTTTAAAAGATTTTATGAAACAATTAAAAATAAAAAATCCTACTATTTTTGCTCATTCCGCTGGTTGTTTAACTGCAATAGATTATGCATCAAAGCACAAGGTTAAGGAACTTATTCTTACAGAACCAGCAGGATTAGTTTATTATAAAAGTAAATTCAAATTATTTTCAAAATTAGTTTATATTTCTTTATTGGGTCTTCTTAGAAATCCTGTAATCTTTTTGAATTCAATTAGAATAAATATTCGTAACATGGTTAGAAATGTGTCAAATGATAATTTTTGGAAGGTTGTTGATTTGAATTATAAGAAAGATTATTCTGTAAAAATTAAAAAAATAAGAAGTCCAACTACTTTAATTTTGGCTAGATATGATAGATTGTTTAGTTATGATTTTGAGAAAAAATTTGCAAAGAAACTAAAAAATTCGAGAATAATACCTATTGAAGGATACCATGGATGGCCACATTATAGGCCTTGGAAGATATCTCAATATTTGAATTCTAAAGAAAGATTTATAAAGCGCTAATTTTTCATGAATTTAAGTAATTAATCATGTGAGGTAAAAATGGCTGAAGATCAAAATAATAATGCAAACGATGCTTATGAAGCCGTAGAATTGGCTAGAAAAAGCGGTAAAATAAAGAAAGGTACTAACGAAGTTACTAAATCTACTGAACGTGGTGCTTCTAAACTTGTTGTTGTTTCACAAGATGTTTCTCCAAAAGAAGTTGTAATGCATTTGCAACCTTTATGCAAAGAAAAAGGCATTCCATATGTTGAAGTTCCAAGTAAAGATGATTTGGGAAGTGCTGCTGGTTTAATGGTTGGCACATCTGTAGTTGCTATAATCGTCGAAGGGGAATCTAAGAACTTAATTAAGAAATTTACAAATGGTTGAAAGGAAAAAAATAATAAAAAAAGATTCTAAGCAACAGTTGTTTAGCATTGCAGTTCCTGGCAAGGTTGAAGATATAGTTGGGAGAACTGGAATGAAGGGCGAAGTTACTCAAGTTAGATGTAAAGTTCTTGACGGAAGAGATAGGGGCAAACTTTTGAGAAGAAATGTTAAGGGTCCTATTAAAATTGGTGATCTTTTGATGCTTAGAGAAACAGAAATAGAAGCTAGAAGAATTTCTGGGAAATCAAGATAAAATGGTTAGATGTTCTTTTTGTAATACGGAAATTGAAAAGGGAACTGGAAAAATAGTAGTTTCTAAAGTTGGAAAAATTATGAACTTTTGTTCTATGAAATGTGAGAAAAATATGCTCAAACTTAAAAGAAAAGCGGTGAATTTTAAGTGGGCAAAAAATGATTGAAAGTAAATCTGTTAAAGTTAAAAATATACTTGAATATGGTGGCTGGATCACTATAGCAGATCGTATGAAAACTGGTCTGAATAAACATCCTGGGTTACTGAGTGTAAATTTTAAGTATTCTTCGGAAACTGGTGCTGGTTGTGTAACTGATTATGATATTATATATTCTTTGTATAGGGAAGAAGAGTTAAAAGCAGAATTTTTTGAGCATTATCATTTTGATCATGGTGATTTAACTCATCCTGATGACCAGGGAAAAGAACAGTTAGATTATCTTGCAGGATTACTTAGGGAAAAGGGTTTGGAATCTTGTTTTGAATTTAATACTCTTAGGGTTGGAACAATCTCCGCTTAGCTTTGCTCTAGAAACCTTTTTAAAGTGAATTTTAGGCTTCTTCTGTAGGAGAACATGGAAAATGATAAGACAGCCCATTTGCGTGCTTTTGGCACATGTGGATCATGGAAAAACTTCTATTTTAGATAAGATTAGAGAGAGTTCTGTTGCTGCAAAAGAAAGTGGTGGTATAACGCAGGCCATTTCTGCTTATCAAATTTCATTAGACAAAATAAAGGAAATTGGTGGTGAGTTGATAAACAAAGTTGGTGTTGATTTAACTATTCCTGGTTTGTTATTTATTGATAGTCCAGGTCATGAAGCTTTTACAACTTTGAGGAAAAGAGGCGGAAGCATTGCTGATATTGCTATTGTTGTTATTGATATTAATGATGGTGAAAAGCCCCAAACTAGAGAAGTTATTGAAATCTTAAAAAATTCTAAAACTCCTTTTGTAATTGCTGTAAATAAAATTGATATGCTTACAGGTTGGAGATCAAATCCAGATTTGCCAATTATAAAAAATATTGCTGAACAGTCAGATACGGTGGGTTTGCATTTTGAAAGGAAATTATATGAAATTGTTGCCGCTATTTCAGCCCATGGAATAAATTCAGATAGATTTGATAGAGTTGATGATTATACAAAGAAAGTTGCCATGATTCCTATTTCTGCAAAAACTGGTGAAGGTTTTCCTGAATTATTAATGATTCTAAGTGGGTTAGCGCAAAAATATTTGGAAGAATCTTTGAAAATAAATGTTGAAGGTCAAGCTAAAGGAACTATTTTGGAAGTTTGTGAAGAAAAGGGTGTTGGAAAAGTTTTAGATGCAATAATTTATGATGGAACTGTAAAAGTTAATGATACTATTTTGATTGGTGTTTGCGAGGGTGAGCCTATAAAAACCAAAGTCAAATGTTTATTTAATTTAGATAAAGGAAAAGTTGTTGAAGAAAAAGAAGTACATGCTGCAGCTGCTGTTAAAATTTCTGCTTCTGAGTTGGATGAAGTTATTCCTGGTATGCCAATTAGAGTTTGTAATAAAGATGAAGAAAAAATTAGAGAAGAATTGAAATCTGAAATAGAAGAGGTGGAGATTGAAACTGATAATGAAGGCATAATCGTAAAGGCAGATACATTGGGTTCTTTGGAAGCTTTGACTGCTTTGTTAAGGGCTAAAGATGTAAAAATAAAAAAAGCAAAAGTTGGAGCGATAAATAAACAAGACATTGCTGAAGCCAATTCTGAATTAAATGATTTGAATAAAGTTATTGTTGGTTTTAATGTAAAAGTTTTAGAACAAAATAAGGAAGTTAAAATAATTACAAATGATATTATTTACAAAATAATTGATGATGTTACTGATTGGATTGAAAATTTTGGCAGGGTTTTGGAAGAGAAAGATTTGGAAGGATTGATTAAACCATTTAAGATTGAAGTTATGAAAAATCATATCTTTAGAATTTCTAATCCTGCAGTTGTTGGAGTTGATATTCTAGCTGGAACTGTTAGATCAAATACCCCCGTTACTAAAGATGGGAGAAAATTTTGTGAATTGAAAGAGATACAAGATTCAGGTAAAAATATTGGTGAAGCTAAGGTGGGTAAAGAAGTTGCTGTATCTTTCCCTGGTGTTATGTGTGGTAGACAGCTAAAAGAAGGAGATATTTTGTATTCTAATATTCCTGAAAGCGATTTTAGGAAATTAAAGAAATTGAAAAAGTATTTAAAGGATGATGAAATTCAAGCACTCAAAGAGATTGCGGAATTAAAGAGGAAAGATAATCCTACATGGGGAATTTAAAATGGTACAATTTGTATTGACAATAAGTGGAAAAGATGGAAAGAGTTACAAGAAAGAAGTTTCTGAGAATGAGACCTCTGTTTTTTTGAATAAGAAAATTGATGAAATCGTAAAAGGAGATTCTTTTGGATTGAAAGGTTATGAATTAAAGATTACTGGTGGATCTGATACTGGTGGTTTTCCAATAAGAAAGGATGTTACTGGACTCGGAAGAAGAAGACCACTAGTTGTATCTGGTGTTGGTGCAAAACCTAAAGATAAAGGTGTTAAGCAGAAAAAAACTGTTCATAGTAATTTAATTGGTGAAGATATAAAGCAAATTAATTTGAAGGTTGAGAAAGCTGGAAAGGATTCTTTAGAAAAGATTTTTGGTCCTGTTGAAGAAGTAAAAGAAGGAGAAATTGATGGTGGAAAAGAAGAAACAAGAAGCGAAGAAAAATGACCTTATACCCGAAATTAATATTGAATTAATAGGTCACGTAGACCATGGTAAAACAACTTTAACTCAAGCTCTGACTGGAAAATGGGCTGATGTGCATTCTGAAGAGAAAAAGAGAGGTATAACAATTAAACTTGGTTATGCAGATTCTACTTTTTACAAATGCCCTAAATGTGGAGATCCTGAATGTTATAGTCCTAATGAAAAATGTAAAGAATGTAAAAGCAACTGTATTCCTTTAAGAAAAGTTAGTTTTATTGATTCTCCTGGGCACGAAACTTTAATGGCAACCATGTTAAGCGGTGCTGCAATCATAGATGCTGCATTATTATTAGTTAGTGCAAATGAACCTTGCCCTCAACCACAAACAAGAGAACATTTGATGGCTTTGGAAATCTTGGGAATAAAAGATATTATTGTTGTTCAAAATAAAATTGATTTGGTTGATAAGCCTGCTTTGATAAAAAATTATAATGATATAAAAAAATTCTTGAAAGGAACTATTGCAGAAAATGCTCCAGTAATACCTGTTAGTGCACAACATAACGCTAATATTGATGTTTTAATAAAAACTATACAAGAAAATTTTAAGACTCCCGAAAGAAAGAAAAATGAAGATCCTTTGTTTTATATTGCGAGATCTTTTGATGTGAATAAACCAGGAGTTTCTATAAAAAATATAATTGGTGGTGTTCTTGGTGGTGCTTTGAAACAAGGTACTTTACTTAACGGTCAAAAAGTTGAAATAAGACCTGGTTTGAAAAAAGAGAAACGTGGTAGGGCCATTTGGGAGCCTATACAAACAAAAATAGCTGGAATGAATATTGGTGGTATTGATGTTGGTGAACTCTCTCCAGGTGGTTCTGTTGGTGTTTTAACTGAATTGGATCCTTCTATTGTTAAGTCTAATACTTTGACAGGGAATGTTCTTGGTTTGCCTGGAAAAATGCCAGACGTTTGGGAAAAGTTGAAATTAAAATTACATTTACTCGAGAGAGTTGTTGGTTCTAGTGAAGAGTTGAAGGTTGAAGATGTGAAAATCGGTGAGCCTTTGATGTTGAACGTTAATGCTTCTGCAACTCTTGGTGTTGTTAATTCAATAAGCAAAGGTGGAATGGAAATTAATTTGAAAATTCCTGTTTGTGCTTTTAAAGGTGATAGAGTTACTATTTCTAGGAATATTGGTTCTCGTTGGAGATTAATTGGATATTCTGAGATTGTATAAACTTTTGAGTAGTTACATATAGAAAGACTTATAAGTGGTTTTTAGTTCTTTTTTGTAGTTAATGGGATTAAAAAATGATAAGGACTGCAACGCCTGATGATGTAGAAAAAGTTGGAAGAATAATTAACATTTTACAGGTAAATAGGAATGATCCTGGATGGAAATCTTCAAAAGATGGTTTGTTTGAATATCCTAAATCTGATGAAGATATTAGAAGTGCAATAAATCCTTTTTTTACTGTTGCTGAAGGTGATGATGGGATTGGTGGAATTGATGGAATTCTTGGTTACTGTTTAGCTTATGATTCTAATTTTTTTAGAACTAATTTTGGGAATATTGAAAATCTAGAATGGAAATCTATTTTGGATGGTCCTGACAAAAACTATTTGTATATTGATCAATTGGGAGTTCTTAAATCCTGGAGTTTGGGTGCAGGGAGAACTGCAAATTTGTTAACTGATCATGCAATAATTTCTGCTAGGGAAGCCGGTTTACAAAAAATATTAACTTATGTTTGTGTTGAGCCTTTATTGAATTTAAAATCTGTTAATTTTGTGGAGAAAAAGGGTTTTCAAAGACGTGGTGAAATTTCAATCGAAAATGATGTTGTTTTAAGGTCGTATGAATTAGAGCTATAGAAACTTTTTTAAATTAGATATTGTCTTGGTTTTTCTCAAATAAGTGATTAAAATGAGCGACAGTGAAATTGGTGCAGCAGTGAATATTGTTTACGATGAATTGATAGAAAAGTATTCTAAGAATGACCGCGTTCCAGTTATAAACCTCTTTCATGAAGTTAGAGAAAATCTTTCTATTCTTGGTGCTGATCTTTGTTTAGCTACAAGAGTTTTGTCTCAATTAGAGCAAACTAAATTTATAAAGAGAGATAAAAAGGAATATGTCTTCCAATAAAAACATTTTTAAGTAGAATAAATGCTAGTTTTTTAACAGTCCCGTAGTGTAGTGGCCCAGCATATCTGGTTTTGGTCCAGGTGACCCAAGTTCGAATCTTGGCGGGACTATTTCTTTAATTTTCTTTTAAGTTTTGGCCAGTCTTCTTCAGCCACTATATACCCAACACAGTTCTTTGAGCCACATTTACATGAATGTTCTTTATAATTTTCTAAATTGTATCCATAATTATAGGTTAGTTCTTCGCCTTTTTTTATGTCTTTTATAGAAATTACCCAAATATGTCCTTTTATTATATCAACTTCACAATTTGGGTCACAGGAATGATTTATCCATTTTGCAGTGTTGTATGGCACATTTCCGTCTATGTCCTGTCTTTTATTCAATTCAAAGATGTAAACACCGCCAGAAATTGTATGATTTTTTGATTTTTCTAATACTTTTTCTCCACGTCTATTCCCTTCCGCTCTTGTTACTTTGTCTCCAACATATTCTATTACTCTTGTGTCTGTAGGAATATCTTTTTTTGCGAAAATGCCTTTTTGATGGATCTTGGAATCCTTCACTTTTATGTATTCTGATGTTGTTTTTTTCATTGGTGAGTTTCTCCTAAATTTTTGGTATATAAAACTTTCCTGAATACTCAAATAAAAAGATTTATAAACAATCTATTTTCAACAAGTTCTATAGGATAAGTTGGTTCGTGCTGACTTATACCCGAATGGAAATTTATTTTATTCAAAATGGCAAGGATGTATTCAAGAAACAAGGGTAAAAGTAAAAGTACTAAGCCTTTAGAGCCTAATACTGGTTGGATTAGATACAAACCTGCAGAGGTTGAAAGCCTTGTTTTGAAATTGGCGAAAACTGGAATAAAACCTTCTAAGATTGGTTTGATCTTGAGAGATTCTTATGGTATTCCTGATGTTAAACTTACAACAAAAAAAAGCATAACTAAAATACTTGAACAAAATAAGATTGTTTATAATCTTCCTGAAGATTTATCATTTTTAGTTAAAAAACAGATTAGTGCCTTAAAGCATTTTGAAACTAACAAACATGATATGACAGCTAAAAGAGGATTGCAATTAACAAGCAGCAAAATTAATAGATTAATTAGATATTATAAAAAAGCTAAAAAATTACCTGCAGACTGGAAGTATGACCAGAGCAAAGCTAAATTATTAGTTGAGGATTAAATATGGCACAGAAGAAACGAAGGACGCAACTTGTAAAGAAAAGAAAGAAAAAGAGCTGGTTTTCTATCTCTGCTCCTGCGGACTTCGGAAGTAGGGATTTGGGTGAGTGTTACTTAACCGATAAAACAGATTTGTTAGGTAGAAGAGTTAGAGTAAATATGATGGCTGTTGCCAAAACTAGAAATCCAAACATAAGATTAACTTTTGAAGTTACAGATGTTAAAGATGAAAAAGGATTTACAGATCTTATTTTTTATAATATGTTGCCAGTTTCAATAAAAAGAATGGCTAAGAAGGGTAAGACCAAGATTGGCATTTCTAAAACCTTGAAGTCAAAAGATGGTGAACTTGTAATTAAATATATTATTGTAACTAGAAATAAAGTTCCAAGTAGTGTTTCAAGATCTATTAATAATATGTCTGTTGAACTAATCGGTGATGAGATAAGTAAAAAGAAATCTTCAGAAGTCTTTGATTCTGTTATAAACTATTCATTGCAAAAAGATATGAAAGATAGATTGAAGAAAATATATCCAGTGGATTTATTTGAAGTTAGATATTTGAAAAAGAAAGAAAAAACCCAAAAACTTTAAATAAGTTAAAATAGGCTAGTTATTCTATATGTTTAATCTCAAAAGAGAAGTGATAATAGTATGTATGATTTTCTTTCTATTGCCTGCAGCTTATGCTGGCTTTGCTGAATATAATTCTACATTTGAAGCCCCTTATTGCGGGGATTTGAGTGGTTCTTTTTGTACTGCAAGCTCATCTTTGTTACAATGTGCAGGTGACCAGGTTTCTCCAGGACCCGAACCAAATTACTCAAACACAATTGATTCTTGTGAGGATGCCTCTTCAGTAGGTAGTTGCCATGTGGATGAATCTGTTGAAAATGTTACTATTACTGATTTGAATGGTGGTATTTTTAGAGAGGGGGATGTTTTGGAAGTTAATTATACTGTTTTTTGTTATGGAGATGTGGATAGGGTTGCTCTTTATTATACTAATAGTACATCAGATATAAATTGGAAAAGAATAACTCTTGGTAATGTAACTTGTTCTGTCGAAGATTCTGCAGAGTCTTTTGTTGAAAATATTACTTTGGAGGATGTTACAGGTACACAAGCCATACGTGTTATAAACAAATACGATGCTGATATAGAAACTCCTTGTGATGATGAGTATTATACTGATTATGATGATGTTGTATTTCCTGTAGATTCTGTCATTGCTCCGCCTACTGCTCCTTCTGTTAGTTTGAATGATCCGGTTGATAATTATGATAGTTCTATAAATTATGTTTTGTTTGATTGGACAGTTGTTGATGATAATGATGATAGTTTGTTATGTAATCTTACAATTAATGGTGTTGTAGATGCTGAAAATGTTAACTCTTCTAATGGAACTTCTACTTCAGTTAATGTTACTGGTTTTTTGGATGGATCTTACTCTTGGAATGTTACTTGTTTAAATAATAATAATTTGACTAATACTTCTGAAACCAGATCTTTTTTCATTGATGTGGCTGCTCCTGATTTGACTGTTTCTTCTCCTATTGATAATTATAACTATACCTCTTCATTGATTGATCTTAATTATATTGTTTCGGATTCTGGAATTGGAATCGATTCTTGTTGGTACACAAATACAACTGGACAAAATATTGATCTTCCAAGTTGTTTGAATACTACTTTTAATTCTCCAGATGGTTCACAATCTATAACTGTTTATGCTAATGATAGTTTGGGTAATGAAAATTCTGTTGAGGTTAATTTTGTTGTAGATTCTACTGGACCTGTTATAAACTTGGAGAGTCCTCTTGATACTAGCACTGAAGATTCCACTAATCTTGTAGTTTTTAGTTATAATGCAACTGATTTATTGAGAGATATTTCTTCTTGTACTTTTTATTTGAATGGTGTACTTAATGAAACTGATAATTCAATTGCAGAAGGAATTAGCCAGACCTTTGAGAAGAATTTGAGCAATGGAAATTATAATTGGTCTGTCAGTTGTTTAGATGATCTTGATAATTCTGGTTCCTCTCAAACATTTATCTTAACTGTTGATTATACTCCTGTTTATGAAGTTACAATAAACTTAATGTCTCCTGCTGATGATTCTAGCTCTAGTAATGAAAATGTTACTTTTTCATATAACGTTAGTAGTGAGTTAACCACTTCTAATTGTAGCTTAATTTTGAATGGTTTTGATAATTCTACAGATTACTCTATTCTAAATGACGTTGAGCAAACTTTTGAAAGCACTTTAGATAATGGAAACTATAATTGGTCTATCAATTGTGCTAGTGAAAATGGGCAGATAAATTCTTCTTCTGTCTGGGGCTTGAATGTAAATTATACTCCTGTTTATGAACCAACGATAAATTTAATTTCTCCAGCTAATGGATCTACTTCAACTAGCCAGGATGTTACTTTTTCATATAACGTAACAAGTATTGTGGACATTTCTAGCTGTAATCTTACCTTGGATGGTGTTGTTGACAGTATGGATGATTCTATTACCAAGAATGTGGCACAAACATTTGTTAAAACAGCCATGAGTAATGGCATTCATAATTGGTCCATTGCTTGTATTGATTCTGAAAATAATGTTAACTCTACTGAAAATTGGGCTATTATTATTGATTACGCTGCTCCTGATGATGGCGGGGAAACTAGCAGTAGTTCTTCCGGCGGTGGAGGTGGCGGCTCAAATACAATAGTCACAAATCTTACAGAGCCAGAAGATGAAATTAATGATTCTGATACAGATACGGTTTATCTAAATATTAGTCCTGTAAATAAAACTAAAGATCTTGTTGTTGGAGAATCTGGTAACTTGTTAGCTGGTTTTGCCACATTTATAGATAGGGTTGGCAATCTTGCTGAAGACAATTTCTTCAAATTGATAGTATTCGCAGTCTTCTTTGTTGGTTTGATTGTGCTTTATTTATGGTTGGTAATTAAAAAACCTAGGAAAAAGAAGAAGAAGAAACGCTCTCCTAAAAGAAGGAAAGCCAAAAAACTTAAATAGCTTTATTGCTTGGATTTTAATAATGAATTACAAAAAGAGGAAAAGGGTTGTACACACTTCTTTGGTTGTAGCGGTTAATTTAATCGGTTTAGTCTTTATTGCTTACTTAATTTTTTGGGGTCCTACTGGACTTACTGGTTATGCGACTTTTACTACAGAAGGCCAATCTGAATTTGACCTCGGTGCATATAATCAAACTTTCTATAATGATTCTGGTGAACTTATACAACTTAATTTGACATATAATAATGGTACTTATACTTCTACAATATTTGATGCTGGTGAAATATCTTCATGGAGGAATATTAGTTGGGGTGAAGATGTTAATGTCTCTCTTGGCAATCTAACATTGCAAGTTAGATCTTGTGAAAGCGATAATTGTAATGATAGTGCATTTTCTGGTTCGTATACAAATTCTTCTTTGGAACTTTTATCTATTGCGAATAATAAATATTTCCAGTATAAATTTGATTTTTCTACTATTGACCTAAATTCTTCTCCATATTTGTATAATGTTACAATTGGTTATGAAAATATTTCTGAGCCAAGAATTAGTTTGAGCTCTCCTAATAATAATTCTACTTCTACTGATGAAGATGTTACTTTTTCATATGTTGTCTCTAGTTTTGGAAATATATCTAATTGTAGTTTAATTTGGAGTGGTTCAATTGATGATACTGACTCTTCAATAACCAGAGATATTGCACAATCTTTTTCAAAAGATTCTATAAGCAATGGTAATTATAATTGGTCTATCAATTGTACTGATGTTTATGGTCAGACTAATAATTCTTTAACAAGAAGTTTGACAATTAATTATACTGAAGATGATGACGATGATGCCGATGGTGATGATGAGGAAACTACCACAGTTACTACAACATCTACCCCTACTGTTAGTAGTTCACCACCTGAGTCTACAGAAGATGAGTTAGATAATGAGACTATTACTGTAAATGCAACTTCCAAATTTAATAAAACAAATAATTCAAGTTTAATTGAAGAAGATGAAGGATGGATTGGTAATCTTTTGACAGGTTTTTCTATTTTTGCAGGTAGTGTTACCCAATTTAGTATGGAAGATATTACTGGATTTTTTAATAGAAATTGGATTGTTATTTCTATTGTCGGTTCGCTTCTTGTTATCTTTATTGTTTTATCCATTTGGTTTGGTCTTAAAAGAAGAAAGAATAAAGATTCTTCAAAATCTGAAAAGAAATCTGCTTTTTGGAGAAAAAAATCCCCTAAAAAAATTGATAAAAATAAAGAAAAGGTTCCAACAAAGAGCGAATTGAAAAAAGTTTTGGGTTAATTTTTTAAATGTTATTTCACTTGTTCATTTTATGAGCCTTTGGTCTAGTGGTATGACGTCACCTTGACTTGGTGGAGGTCGGGAGTTCGATTCTCCCAAGGCTCACTTAATTTTTTACAAAACATTTATATATCTAAAAAGGGAGTTCCTGTTATGCAAAAAAGAGGACAGGTAACAGTTTTTATTATTGTGGGAATTATTATTTTAGCAGTCTTTGGTTTCCTTTTTATGCTTAGTACTGGGTCCCTTAAATCTGGATTTGATAGGGAATTTCAAAAAGCAGTTGTTCCTGAACAATTGGCACCTGTAAAAGTATATATTGATGATTGTTTGGAGTCAAAAGCAAGAGTTGCTATTGATACTTTGAGTTCTAGGGGTGGTTATTTGGATATTCCCGAAGATATTTTGCCAAGATCTATAAATAACCCTTTTTCTAATTCTTTAGAGGTTGTTCCAGGTATGGAAACCGCTTATTGGTTCTATGAAAGCGCAAATGGAATACAGAAAGAACAAATCCCTACAAAAGAGGATATGGAATTTGCAATTGCCAATTACCTGGATTATAATTTTGCAGATTGTTATTATGAGCTTGGATATTATCAGAATCAGGGTTTCGAGATAGAAATTCCAGATTATGTTAGTTCCTCTGTTTCTATATTAGATAAACATGTTGAAGTTATTGTTGATGCTCCAATGTATGTTTCATTTGAAGATGTAACAAAGACTATGGAAAAACATTTAGTGAAAATTGATGTTCCTCTTGGTGAATTTTATGAAGCTTCCAAAGATATAATTGAGAATGAATTAAGCGAGGATTTTCTTGAAGAGAGAACATTGGATATGATGGTTGTTTATGAAGAAGTCCCTTATTCTGATTTGGAAGTTAGTTGTGAGAGAAAAATTTGGAATAAAGATGATGTTAAAGATGATTTTAGAATTATTGCAAGCGAAAATATTGGTGCTTTAAGGCTAAAGAATAGTGAAAATCTTAATTTGTATGATTCTTATGATTATTTTACTATTGATGTTTCTGCTCCAACTGAAAGTACTTCTACTTTTACTTATTTGCCAAGTTGGCCTTTCGTAATTGAAGTTAGTCCTTCTAGGGGAAATTTAATGCTTGGAGACCCAATTACACAAGGATCCCATACTATTAGTAAGGCATTGGGTGCTCTTTTTTGTTTGAGTAATTACCATTTTGTTTATGATATTAAATATCCTGTTTTGGTTAGTTTGATGGACAAAAACGGTTATTCTTTTCAATTTGCAACAATGGTTGTTTTGGACAATAATCAACCAAAAGTTTCTGAAATAGAATATGTTGATTATACGGATAGTATAGAAATGGCAGGAGATCTTTGTGGTAACCCTTCAGTTGAAGTATCTGTTGGTGCTTTTGATTCAGAAAGTATTCTTCCAATTGGTGGTGCTAGTGTTTCTTATCAATGTTCTGTAACAACTTGTTATTTGGGTGAGACAGATAGTCAAGGAATTTTTATTGGTGGGGCTCCAGCTTGTTATGGCGGCAGGGTATTGATTGATAAGGAAGGTTATTTTCCAGCAGAGCAAGATCTTTCTACAAATGAAGAAACAGTGTCTAGTGTAGTTTTACCAAGATATTATAATTTAGATTTAGATGTTAAACTTCTTGATTTAAGAGATGGCAGTGTTGATCCTATTGGTGATAAAGAAATCACTTTCCAATTTGAGAATGTTGATAATGGATATATTGCTGTTGTAAGTGGTGAATCTGAAGAAATAACTCTTGTTCCTGGAAGATATAAAATTAATTCCTATGTTTCTGGTAACCCTGGATTTGATGTTGGGGCTGGTGGATCTAGTTTTAGAGAATGTGTAAGTGTTCCTAAAAAAGGTTTGGCAGGATTATTTTTCAATGAAGAAAAGTGTTTTGATGTTGAGTTTGATGAATTTGAATTGGATATGGCCGTTATTGGTGGTGCTGAATTTGAATGGGATTCTTATTCATTAGTGGATTATAGTAAGCTTACTGTTTATGGATCTGTAGGTAATATTCCTTCAGATATTTCTGAATTGACAGATATATTTAATAGTATTAGTACAAATCACTTGAATAGTAACTTTAGGGAGCCAGAATTGTCATGAAAAAAGAGTTGATGTTATTGTTTGGTATTGTTTTGGTAGTTTGTTCTATGGTTGTCTATGCCGTAGATGAAACTGAAGATCCTGATAATTTGGGTGAGATTATTTCTGTAAGTGTGGATAGGATAGAACCAATTACAATAAGTTCTGATTTTTTGAAGGCTAGAAATTTTCCAGTTTATGTTTATCTAAAAGGTTTTACTCTGGGTTCTTTAATAATGGGTGATGGTGCTCCAGAATCTGCCCCATTTTTTGGTGATATTGATTTAAGATATTTTAATGTAATTCCTCGTGGTGCTAGTGCAAATCTAATTTCAGGCATTACTCCTGTTCTCCCAAGAGGTAATAAGATAAGCATTGATCCAACAAGAGATATTTCTGATTTGGGGAAAAATATTGATTTAGGTTATATTATTATTCCACTTAGACAGACCACTGTAGAAAAAGAGATTCCTGAAGAACTCGTTTTAAATCTGACTGCAATGTACGGAATAGATGGCACTGGTGAATTTGGTGTTTTTGGTGCTGAAAGTTTATTACTCAAACCACATGCTGATGAAAGTACTTGGTTGAATAGTGATGATAAATCCGACTCTGATTTTTGGGCAGAAAGAGGTTATTTGAGACTGATTGAAGTTGGTTCCAATAGTGCCAAGGTTCAATTGTATGATGGTTCATTCAGGAAGGTTGGTACTTCAATGAACTTGAAAAAAGGTAAGGAAGTTGAAAGAAGTTTGCCAGGTGGACCAACTTTGTTAAACAATAAAGTTAGATTTAAGTTAGAAAGTACATCGACTCCGCAAGCGATTGCTATCTTGACCACTGAAAGAAATGGTGTTGTACAAAGCAATGTTAGGGTGACAAAAGATATGTTACCTTATACTGGCAGTTCTTGGAAAGTTTATAGTGTGTTACAGGATGCCAAAAAGGTAGTTTTTATTGATAATGAAAGGAATAAAGTTATATTGGAACAAACTTCCAACAGGAATATTCTGGGGGATCCCTGTTTGGATATGGAAGAGTTTGTTTTAGATAATGAAATTGAACAATATGCTGAAAGTAGTGATGAAAAAGATAAGTTAATACTTGGCTGTACTGCTATTGGAGAATATCAAGATGCTTTACGTGTTTCTGATATTGGTTCTGTGGATAGGAGTGAAGCAAATTATAATATTGCTGAGGTATATCGTAGTTTGACTGCTTATCAAGTTGCTGTAAATTATTATTACAATGTTGATCCTTCTCATGAGAGATATTCAGATGTTCAAGGTCAAATTGAGTTTTATGAGACAATTATTAGTGAAAATGCTGCTTCTATTGTTTTGGATGGTGTTGTTATTTTCTTGGAAAGATTTGAAGGAAATGATGAAACAAGATCTTGGTTTAAGGCAAAAGTGATGGACCTTAGTACAGATCCTCCCTCACAAGTTGAACATCCTGAAAAATTCTATAGAAATAGTAAACTTAAATTAGGTGATGAAACGTGGGTCGTTGATGGTATAAGTGATGATTTTATTTCAATAAAAATTAAAGGTCTTCCTTCTAGAAATGATGAATTAATAATCGGACGAAGTATACTTAATGAAATTTATGAAATAACGGTTGAAGAGATTAATGTTGAAGGTATGGCTTTAATTTCTATTCTTCCTGGTTCAAGCAGAGCATATGGTAGTTCTGATTTTACAGTTACTTTACCTATTGAAAAAAGGTTAATTGAATGGACTCCCGAACAAATTGATAGGAAAATAAATAAAACACACAAAACTATTGAAAAGTTAGAGAATGTTTTGGATGGTTTGGGGAAACTGATAACTGGTTGGAAGGCGACTTGTTTCAGTGTCTTTTTGGCTCTGACTGTTAAGAATTCTTTTGTTCAAGATCCATCTGGAAGAAGACTTACTGTTGAAAGATGGTCTGAGGAGTGTACTGACATGATTTCAAATGGAGAGTTTGTTGGAACGCTTGATCAATGTCTGGAAGCGAATAGCGATACTATCGAAGCAGAGGTTATTGTTGCTGGTGATGCTATGGATGATATTAGAGACTATAAGAAAAATAGTGAAAGTGGTTTGGGTGATCTTGAAACAAGGGGAAATGTTGTGGAAATTGTTGATGATGATAGGCTAACTGAAAAATATTTAGATAATTTGAGAAAATATTCTAATGTTGATACAGCTGATAGTGATCAATTGATTATTTCTAAGTATACTAGCGAGGAAGATCTTAGAAGAACTATAGACAATTGGGTTGAAGAATACCCTCCTGAAAAATTAGAACAGATTGATTCTATAATTGGTGCTGATTCCGATATGCATCCTGGAAAGAAAGAGATAGTGATAAAGACTATTTTGGGTTCTAAAGAGGGAAGTGTTAATGGTAATGATCTTTTCCTTGGTGAAAGCGAAGCAAATAGGAATTTCTTGGAAGCTAAGTATGGTGATAATTTTGAATCTGTTTCAGTAGTTGAGGCATATACTGATTCTGACGGAAAGATTTGGGGATATGTTAACCGTGAAGATGTTCAGTTGGGTGCTGTTCAAAATACTGATAGGGAAGGAGATCCGATCATTCATGTTGGTGGGAGAACATTCTATAAAGATTCAAATGATAATCTTTACTTAGTCGATTATGTTCAAAGTACTTCTCAATATTCAACCGAGTATAATGTTAAGGCAGTTCAATACACTGAAGATAAGAAGCCATGGATATTCCCATATAAAGGTAGAAGAGATGGTAGTGGGGAGCAATGGGATCACGTTGGTGATGCTAATTATGTAAGGGTTTATTTTGATTCAAATGGAAATCCAAATAACTATGAGCTTTGGAATGTTGGTAGTGATGGAGAAATAGATTTGATTGAGAATACTGGAAATAATGATGATTTAATTGTTGTTCATCGGAGTCAATTTAATACTAATCCTGAGTTCAATGGTCTAAAATCAAGAATAATTCATACATACAACGGTCTTGATAATAGGCCTCCAGAAGGTAAGACCGTTACTGTTCAAGGGGATCCATATACTGCTAGTTACGTTAAAAGTAAGCTAGACCAAATAACACCCTTAAATAGTTGTTTGTATCACATGCCGGCAAATGATTGTAAACTATTGTACAATGTTTGTGATCCTGTAATGTGTCCTTCTTCCAGATTTGATCTTGGTGGAAAATGGAGGGTTGATAGTGTTATTGAAACTGGAATAATTGGAAGTTTAGTTTTGGGTTGGGGTCAAAAAGAACCTTTCAGAGATTATTTCCCTATTTGTTTGTCTGGAATTCATGCAGGATTGGATAATATTAAAACTGGTTTTGAAGCCTACGAAGATTGCCTACAAAAAGCTAAAGCTGATGGAGAATATGTTGGTGTATGTAATGAGATAACAAGTATATATCTTTGTGAAATGTTGTGGAGAGAAGCACTGTCTATTTCTGGAACTTTTGGTAAGTTTTCTAGTGTGATTGGGGAGAAGATATTAGGAGACGAGTGGACTGATGGTGGAGAGTATTCTAGATGGACTGCCTCTTGGCAAGCGTTGGGTGATTCTACCAAATACTTTACAAATGTTTATGGTAGAAGTTCATTCGCTGCATTCTCACAAAGAAGTAGTCAGGAATTTGGTACTGCAATTTGTAAAGCAGCTATACAAGGTAAGGTTCCTGGTGGTGCTGATTTCTTAAGCCAGTTAACCGAACCTACAAGCCCTCCACAATTCACTGCTTGGTTTAGTGAAATTGAGTATACTAGTGTAGAAATTGGTAAATCTGTTTATAGAATTTATTATCATGTTTATGCTGGTCGTGATAGGGACATCAGGTATAGTGTTTATCTGAAAGATCAACTGGGTAATTATAAGTTCGTAACTGATGGTGAGAATACTTTCAAGCCTTATAAAGTTTTGAAGAAAGGGGATTATGCTGATGTAAGTGAAGTAGTTACTGCTAATTCAGGATTTAATGAAATCTGTGTTGAAATTGATGGTGTTACAGAATGTGGGTTTGGGAAAGTTACAAGCTCTTTTTCAATGGATCATCTGAATGATTTGCTAGTTAAATCTGAACTTGGAAGGGAAGGTGGAAATATAACTTCTGAAAGTCAGTGTGTTCCTGAGAATCCAAGAACTACTCCTAACTTGTATAGTTTACCTACTCCTTCAAATTATGGTTTGCTTGAAACTGGAATAAGAAGAGTTTGTGCAGGTGTTGATCCGGATGGTCCTGGTGATAAGTGGATTAAGGTTGGAACTTGTGGAACTAATGAAGGTGGTTATGCTTTGGGTGAATGTTATTTGGATTCAACATCAATACAATTAAATGATGTTGAAAGACAAGAAGAATTTCTTGAAGATTTAAATAATAAAGCCTTACTTGAATTATATGGTGATTCTGTTATGGATGAAAATCAATCAAATGAAAGAATTACTAACATTACTGGTGGGTTGGATGATGGTGCATTTGTTGAAAGTTTAATTCCTAAAGAAGGTGAGATAGATTATGATCTTATTAAGAAGAAGCTTGGCGAGATTAGGGATGTTATAACGTATTCATTGGTGGATGAGCCAAAGTTTGTTTCACATATAATTATTGGAAAAATATTTGCTGCTCTTTCTGATAGAATAATTCCAAGGGCGGCTCCTGAAGAAGAAGTTGAGCCTACAAGTTTCTGTGAGATTGAATATGAAGGTAATGAATATGAACGAACTACAAGCGATTATGATGAATATTCTCTTCCAGAATCAGATGGGAGAGTTAGCAGTATGATTTATAAATTTTCTAATGGAAATTGGTTATATAGGAGCGGAGATGACTTACTTTATACAATGGTTAAAGATTCGGATTCAATTAGAAATCATATAACAAATCAGTTAAGGAATTTGGATCCAATTAGTGAAAAATCTTTATCTGAAGGAATTAAGATTATTGTTGAAGAAACTTACTATGACAAGGATGATTTCTTAAGGATAATAAAAGAGGATGGTAGTCTAATGGAATTTGGTAGTGGTCCTATCTCGTATTTGGATGTCAAAAAAGCCTGTGATGGAGAGCCTAGGGCTTATAATTGTGTTATTGGATATGAAGAAGATGATCTTTTCAATAAGAACAATTTAGTTTTCAAGTTTGATGGTGAAGAAAATGCGTGGTACTTTAGGGGAGAGGTTTCTGAAACCCTTGGTTGGAATATAGTATCAGTAGAAAATTGTGATAAGCAATCTCTCCAACACCGTAGTTATGGTTTTTGGGTATCTGGTGCTGATGAAGGAGTAACTGTTGCTTGTAAATCAATTGCAAGGACTGCTCAGACTAATTTTGTTAAAGGTGTTGGAATTTTAGCTAAGAGAGCAAATAGTTATGAAGATGATAGAATAATTGTTTACAACTTTGGAAATGCTAGATATAGTCCTGAACATGGTGAGGCTATTGATGATAGAATTTTACAAAGCTGTAGTTCTGATGATGTCCCTGATGATGATGAGGGTGATTCTGTTAGTGACTTTGACGAAGTTATTGTTGAGGGATTTAACTTTTATATGAAACTCGATGGAGAACTACTTCAAGGAGAGAGAACTATACCAAGGGGTTATGAAGATTTAGAATTTACCGCAGGCTACACTTCTGAAGGAGATAAATATATTGAGAGTTACAAAATAGGGATTTATAGGGTTGATGATAATGGTGAGATTCTTTATCCGGAAGTTGAAGAAATAGAAAATGTTGTTCTTTGGTGGGCAGGATCTAGTGAAGAGGGTGTTGATTTTCAGCCATCAATTCCTGCGAATTACATGTTCAGGGTAATTTATTATAATGTGGATGATGTTGATGATGGTATTAATGTTATTGAAGGAGATCATATCGTTATGGTTGATTCTATGATGTTTTCCGTTTCCGATTCTGAAGAAGTTCCAATACCAGAATATGAGGGTGCTGATGCAAGAATACGTGATCCAGAGAATGATTATCGTTTTTACATGAGGATATTTGAGGAAGATTGGTGGAGCGATCTTACGGATGGAACTCGTATTTTGCCCACAGAGGATGTAACTTTTACTGTTGGTTATACTTCTGAGGATGACAAGTACATAGACAGTTACGAAATTGGTATTTACAAAATAACTAGCCAGGGAGAGGAAAACTACCCAACAGTTAGTGAAATTGAAGATGTTTTTTGGGGCGGTTCCGATGAAGAGAGTATTGATTTCTATTCTTATGGTGGTGGAAGATATGTTATTAGGGTTTCTTACTATAGTGATGACGATCTTGTGAATAAGGTCTATGAAGATTCGAGAGAGTTCATTGCAACTTCAGATATTGATGCTACTGACCAAATTCATTCTGAGGATGATATGGTGCGCTATGTTATGACTGTTGCAGATAGTTATGAAATTCCAAGAGATTATGCTCTTGCTTTAATTCATGCGGAAAGTGATTTTGTACATTGTTGTGAAGGTACTAATGAGAATCGCGGTAGGAATTGTGATGCCGACTATAGTTTTACCAATTGCTTCTGGGCAAAAATATTGACAAGTTATGATGGTAGCAGTCACGGGGTTGCCCAAATAAATAAGGTTGCTCATCCCGGTTGCTATTTCCAAGAACAAAGAGGAAGCAATAGTATTTGTAATATACCTGTCTGTGAAGATACAACTGCCAATGAATTGGCTTGTAATCTTGCTGCCGGTTTTAATTTGTTAAGAAGAAATTACAATCAGTATGGAGATGGTAGGGATTATACTTGTGATGAATATACTTTTGAGAACGGAGATACAGAAGATTCCATTAGTGAATATTATGAAGAATGGGATGCTGCTTTAAGGGGCTATAACGGTTGGGGCTGTGCTGGTAGAAGAGATGACGGCTCTGAGATTTATGCAGACCACGATTATGTTGAAACTGTCAAAGATTTAAGAAATGGAAGGTATGGTAGTTATGGGGAATTCTAGAGAATTTTAAATGCGGGAGACAGGGTTCGAACCTGCGTAGGCACTAAGCCACTAGGTTTCTTATGTTCTTGGAACAGCCTAAGCTTGGCCGATTATTTCAAATCTCTAGCCCGTTTGACCGCTCCGGCACTCCCGCATCTGTTTGTTATTTTTATCAGCTTATTGTAATTTTTTAAAGGTATCGTTTCAATAAATCTTTGAATTTTAGATTTTTTTATTCTTAATCCATAATATTCTTTGTTGTACTTTTTATTTATCCAACTATCTTTTGAGTTTTCTATGTCTGTTTTGCTTAAGCATACACTTACATCTTCCATTAATTGTTTACTGGCACTACAAAAACCTATACTTCCTCTTCTTAGGCCTCCATCTGTGTCAAAGAGGCCTGCCAAAAAATGCATTAAATATTCACTATTCTTTATTTTTTTTGGAATAAAAAGTATATCTGACTTTTTTCCTGTTGGAATTTCAAACCACTTGTTCATAATATTATGTAGTTCTTTATTCCTTATAGAGATATAATTGCTTCTTTTTCCGGGTTTTATTTCTGTTTTTGTATTTATTTTTGTTTTAATTAAGTTTAAAACAACTTTTAGGAATTCTTCGTCTTTAGAGGTTATAATTATTCCATAGTCTTTTGATTCATCTTTTCCCTTCCATTTTACTCCTTTGTTAAGATGGCCGTCTCCTGCAATTACTCCTGCCAGATAGAATAAGTCTTTTTCAATTTTAATCATACGTTAATTTTTACTTTATTACTTAAAAAGGAATTGTATATACTTGTCAATATAGTTTTAAATTTGGTTTAAAAAACTAACTAAAAGAAGGTTTTCCCGGAACAATGTGGTGTATCAAACATCTTGCTTCATACGATTCTTTTGCCCCTATTTTTTTAGTTGGCTCCGTATAATTTGCTGGTGATCTATCGGTTAACCTTTGAGTTCTTGTTGCAACATTACCACATATAATTCCATTGTCTTTGTGTGTACATATAGCGTTTAATTTTATTAATCTAGTTGCTTTTGATAGTAAATTTCCTATATTTTTTGTTTCGTCGTCTTGAAAAGGGAATGTTTCTCCTCTGAAATCTGTATCTAGTCCAGATACTATTACTTTTTTACCTTCATTGGATAATTCTTCTATTAAATGTACAATTTTACTATCAAAAAGATTTACTTCATCAATCCCTATAACATCTGCATCTCCTTCTAAATATTCTCTTATTTCTTTAGAAGTTAAAACAGGAATTGCTTTTAGGGTAACTTTATCATGGGAAGAAATATCTTCTTTGCTGTACCTATTATCTTCGCTGTATTTAAAACATTGAATTTTTCTGCCTGCTATTGATTCAAGCCTTAGTCTTCTTATTAATTCTGAAGATTTCCCACTGAACATGCAACCAGTAATAAACTCTATATGACCTAGTTTTTCCATAACTCTTTTAGGGAGTATTTAGATTAAATGTATTATTGATATGTAAAAGTTATTTTTTAGAAGTCTTCATCCAAGAAAAGAATCTTAGTTTTGCTGAATGTCCGAAACCACATGAGCTACATTTCTTTTTTCTTATGTGATATGCTGGTTTTCCACACCTTCTGCATCTGATAAAATTCTTTTTACCAGATTTTTTACCCATAGAGGGTGTTCCTTTTGTCATTTTTATTCAGGAGAAATTAGTATTATTGTGTCGCCCCTAATGAAAATGTTTCCAAGCTTTCTTTTTATTTCTCCAGCTTCCAGTTCATCTGCTTCTTCTAACACCGTATTAATGTGTATATCAAAAGAAACTAATTTTCCAACTAACTGTTTTCCATTCTTTAGTTCGACGATAACTCTTTTGTTCCTTGCTTTGTTTAATGCATCTAATGGTCTGTCTTGTTCCATTTTTATTTAACCCCTATAATATATTTTTTACGTAGTTGGTTAGTTTAAAAAGCTATCGATATTTGGTCTGTTAAAGAAATAGAATTGTTGTGATGTTAGCTCTACTTCGTATCCGTTAATTATTTGTGGGAAATATAAGTTTAGTACCTTCCATATGTCGTCGAATTGTATTATAGTTAATCCGTTTGATATTTCGTAAACGTATAGTGAGTGGTTTTGGTTGTTTAATGTGAATACTGTTGTTTCATTTTGTTCTGATTGTATTGTTGTATTCTCTATTATTTCGTGTTGGTAGTTTAGGAAGGTTATTGTTTGGTTTAATATTTGCCAAGTTTCTCCTTGGTTCATTTCATTTGTTGCGTATGGTATTTCATTTTGATAGATTTCTAGAGATAGTATTGGATTGGTTGGATGAGAGATATCTTCTACTATTAAAGTTGTTTGTTCACAGTTAATTGGGTTTATGAAGCAGAAATCTTCGTCGCATGTGAAATTGTAGTTTTGGTTGCAAAAGTCAATTGTTATGTCTACTTCTGGTATGTATGTTGTGATGTTGAACGTTTCTGTTGGTAGTGCATGTGCGGAACCTATTGTGATTATGAATAAAAGTAAAAGGAATAATTTTTTCATATCTTTTTTTATAAATACTTATTTAAATATCTTTTCGTTTGTTTTGGTGTTGTTAGTAAAACATAAAGCTTTTAAATAAGACTTTTACATCAGATTAACATGGCAATAAGTCAAGCTAGATCAAGGAAAACCGCTACAGGTTCTAGATACATTGATTTTAGAAAGAAGAAACAATATGAACTAGGTAGAGATCCAGTTCATACTAAACTTGGTGAGAAAAAAGTTAAGAGTATTAGGATAATGGGTGGTCATAAGAAAGATATTAGTTTAACAAATAATTCTGTAAATGTTGTTGATCCGAAAACTAAGAAGCATAAAGTTGTAAAAATCAAGAACGTTCTTGAAAATGTTGCAAATAGGCATTTTGTTAGAAGAAATATTTTAACTAAAGGTACTGTTATTGAAACTGAGTTGGGAAAGGCAAAGATAACTTCTAGGCCTGGACAAGAAGGTTGTTTGGATGCAGTATTGATTAAATAATAATTGTTTCTTTTGAGTGGTAACAAATAGAAAGACTTATAAAGTAGTTCTCTATCCGTTTATCAAAGGAGGACATTAAAAAATGCCGAATGTTACAGAATTAAAAGTAGATCCTTTATATGTTAAACCTGGAAAAGAAATACATCCTGATTTGGAAGGAACTTTATTTAAATATTTTTTAGGGGAACATATGTTTCATGAGAAGGGTCAAACAGTTATTACCTATGACGGTGAATGTGAAAATCCTGTTTTGGCAGGTAGATTAGTTGGTCTATATGATTGTATACCTGGTAACGCTACAGGCCAAATGATAGCTGAAGCTGAAAGAGTAGTAGGCCTTAGAAATTAGTCTTTAGTCAAAAATTGGTCCTTAATTTATTATTTCTCTTTTAGTTTTATTAATCCGTAAACAAGACTTGCTATTCCAAAAGCTATTGATGTATAACCTACTGGAAGTTGTCCGTGAAAAGAAATTGTGAATGCTCCAACATTTATTAGTATGAATCCTATAACTATGCATTTAATAGCCTCCCCCTTGCTAAAATGTTTCCTAATAAAAATGAATATTAAGGTGAAAATCAGTGTTGCTAAGATTGGCAACCCCAGAAATGTAAAAAAGTTTATTTCTATACCCCCTACGTTCTTTAAGATTACAAAATCTATAAGCAGAAAAATGAAAAAGATTCCCGGAATCATTCCTAATTCTTCTTTTGTTTCCCAGTCCATTTTTCTAACCTTTTAGGAAGATAATTACTTTAAAACCCTTTGGTTTATTAAATATCATTGAATTAATAGTATTATAAATTTTTAGATTAATTATGCCATTAAACCGAAACGCTTATAAAAGGATTCTGATAGTTCTATATAAATCTTATTATACACTCCGACGGTGGTGAAAAAATGGTACACTATGTTAAAAAATGCCCAGAATGTGGTAGCGTAAATTTAGTTCACAAAGATGAGAGGGGTGAAATTATTTGTAAAGATTGTGGCCTAGTTATTGAGGAAAAGATGATTGATTTGGGCCAAGAGTGGAGAGATTTTGATTCTGATCAAGGAACTAAAAGATCTAGAGCTGGTGCTCCATTAACAAATACTAAGTATGATCAAGGTTTGGGTACGAGTATAGGTACTGGTTCTGATATTTTGAAATTAGAGGGTAAGCAAAGAAATAGAATTATGAGGCTACAAAAGTGGCAGTATAGAATTTCAACTGCTATTGAGAGAAACTTAAAATTGGCTCTTGCTGAATTGAAAAGAGTTAGTTCTTATTTGAAATTACCACCACAAGTTGTAGAAGATTCTTCTGATATTTATAGACAAGCTGTACAGAGAGGTCTTGTTAGGGGTAGATCAATGGAAAGTGTAGTTGCGGGTGCTCTTTATGCTGCCTGTAGGAGACATGAAATACCTAGAACTTTAGATGAGATTAGTGATGCTTCTGGTATTGATAAGAAAGAAATTGGTAGAACTTATAGATTTGTAACAAGGGAATTACAGATTAGAATTCTTCCTAGCAATCCAATTGATTATATTCCAAGATTTTCTAGTGCTTTAAAATTGAGTGCTGAAACTCAGAGTAATGCTGTTGAAATTTTAGAAAAGGCTCAAGAAGCTGAATTGACTTCTGGTCGTGGTCCTACTGGTATTGCTGCCGCTTCTTTGTATGTTGCTGCTCTAATGAACAATGAGAAGAGAACTCAGAGGGAAGTTGCAGATGTTGCTGGTGTTACTGAGGTTACAATTAGAAATAGGTATAAAGAATTAACTCGTGAACTTGGTTTAGAAGAAGAGTTGAAGAAGAAGGGTACTGAAGAAAAGGTTGAAGAGTAGAAACTTTTTTATAAGCCTAATTTCAATTTTAATTATGCCTGTTAAGAAAAAAGCTGTTAAGAAAAAGACTTCTGTAAAAAGTGTTGGTTCTAGTAAGACGGATCTTCTAATTGAAAATAGTATTAATTTACAAAAAACTATGCTTACTTTAGTTGAATCTACAAATAATTTGAACAAGAGAGTTGATTCTATGGTTGGTTTATTTGAGAAGGCTGCCGGAAATGTTGATAAAATAAAGGATGGAGAGTCCCGTAATGTCGATGCATTGGCCAGAAGATTAAATGGTATTATCCAGCAGAATAAAGATTTGGCTCGTGGGTTGGTTCTTCTTGAAGAATATGTTAGAAAAAAAGGTGAGAGAGAATTAGAAATGAAGGAACTTCCGGAAAGATAGAAGAGACCTTTTTTATGCATGTTGGCGGTGAAGAGGGTACTGTTGATTTTCTTGAGAAACTCAGTTTTTTATTAGACCTTGAGGAAAAATCCAAATCTATTTTTTTAAGAAACTTTGTATTAGGTATGAGAAAAGAACCTGTTAAAATCAAAAAAATTACTCTTTTAAAAACTGGTGATCCTTTAATTGATAATCTTCTAATTGAATAGAAAAGTTTATAATATCTATAATGAAATTCTATTTTATGAAGAGGTTAGTATTCGTAGGGTTATTTTTATTGATTGCAGTTTCTATGATTGGTGTTTATTCTTTTGAAGATATTGGTGGGGGTGTTAAGGACTTTGTTGGTGGTTTTATTTCTTTAACTGGAAATGCTATACTCCAAACTGATGCTTCTCTTGATAAGGGATTTGAAAAAATAGAAGTTCCTGAACCTACTACTGTTGCTGCTAAGGAAGAAGTTGTTGAAGAAAAAGAGGAAGTTCCTGAAAAAGAGCCAGTTGTAGAGGAAGTAGCTGTAGAAGAAGTTGTTGAAGAAGAACCCGTAGTTGACAGCCCTAGTTCTTCTGTGGATGTTGGTGATTATTTGCCAACCTGTTCTGATTTTATTGATAACAATGTGAATTACTACGAAAAAGGTGTCTGTAAATCTGATGGTGAAAATTATGAAGACTATTGTAGTGATGATGGGGCAACTCTGATGGAATACTCTTGTACTTCTAGTGGTCTGTGTGGTGGCTCTTGGTATGTCTGTGCTAATAGTTGTGATGGTGGTGCTTGTTTAACTGAGATTCAAGAAGTTTTAGCTCCTGATTTGAAAGTAGTATCTGTTAGAAATACTCTAATTAGTACTGTTGTTTTGGTTAGAAATATTGGAACTCAGGGTACTTATTTTGAAGCTAAACTTTATTCTTCCAATGAGGAAATATTATCTGATGTTGATTATTTTTTAGAACCTGAAAGGTCTGTTGAAATTGATTTGGGTAATAAAATTGAAGGTGCTTATTCTGTAGAAATTATATCTGATGAGGAAGATTCTGATTTGTCTAACAATGTTGTTGATGTTGATGGTGGTTTTTCTGAAGAAGTTAGTACTGAAATAACTGGTGACGTTGTTAGTGATGCTGCTCCTGGTGAAGATTCATCTTTCTTTTCTAAGTTTTTTGGTTTTTTGAGAAGTTTTTTCTAAATCAAAATCTTTTTAATTGGAGTTATTAGTTTTTAATATATGGGCAAATTGAAATTCAACAAAGAGAAAATAGAAAGTATTATTCAAAAATCGTTCCCAAAATCAAATATTGAAACCTATGAACAATTTTCTACTGGATTGGTGAGCCCAACTTTTAAGATTAAAATTAGCAATCCTTCCAAAATTCTTGTTGTAAAATTAGGTAAGTTAAAGAACAAAAATAGAATTCACCAAAATAATAAAATTCTTAATAATTTACGTGATCACAAAATTCCAACTCCTAAAGTTTATTTTGATGGTATTGTTAACAGAAAATTTATTACAATTATGGAATACTCTTTAGGTAATGTTGCCAGTAATATTTATAAAAATGGAAATCAAAATTTACGAAAAAATATTCTATTTAATGCAGGAAAAAGTTTAAGAAAAATTCACAAATTGAAAATACCCCCATTTTGGATTCATCAACACCATGAAATAAAGAATCAAAAAGAATGGAAAAAATGGACACGATTAAGAATTGATAAATATCTTAGATTTTTTAGAAGAAAATTTGGTAGTTATTTTGATTTTTTAGAAAAAGAGTTGAACGAATTTTGGGAAATACTAAATGATGAAAAAATAGACTTTGTTCCTCTTCATTGGGATTATCATTTATCAAACCTAAACGTAAACTCTAAAGGGGAAATCACTGGAATATTTGATTTTGATAATGCAATAAAAGGTCATAGTCTGGCAGATATTGGACAATCTAATTACTGGTTAAGATTTAATTTTAATCATCAGGGTCAGTTTAAAGAGTTTTTGAAAGGTTATGGAAAGAAATTTACTAAAAAAGAGTTGAAATTAATTAGAGGATATTCTTTGTTGCATTTATTAGCTGTTTCTAGAACAATTTGGTTTAGACAAAAGCGACTTGATTGGATAATTAATAAGCATAAAGAAATGATTGAAGAATTAAAGAAAGCTTTTTAATTGTGTTTGAAGGTCTTAATCTATGTTAATCGGTATTGTTGGAAAACCAAACTGTGGAAAGTCGACTTTTTTTAAAGCGATGACTCTTTCGGATATTGAAATAGGTAATTATCCTTTTGTAACTATAAAACCAAATCACGGCATGGGTTATGTAAAAATAAAGGACGTTGCTAAAGAGTTTGGTAAAGTTTCTAATCCAAGAGAAGGTTTTGTTCTTGGAGATAATAGATTTGTTCCTGTTGAACTTTTGGATGTTGCTGGTTTAGTTCCTGGTGCACATGAAGGAAAGGGAATGGGAAATCAATTTTTGGATGATTTAAATCAAGCAGATGCTTTAATACATGTTATTGATATTTCTGGAAGTACTAATGAGAAAGGTGAATCTGTTGAAGCTTTGAGTTATAACCCTTCTGAAGATATTAGGTTTTTAGAATTTGAATTAGATATGTGGTATTTGAGAATAATAAAAAAAGGTTGGGAGAAATTTGCAAGGTCTTTGGCTAGTGGAAAAGAAATTCACAAAGCCATTGCCAAACAACTATCTGGTTTGAGTGTTACTGAAGATATGGTTAAAGATTCTATAAAAGGTTTTGATAAAGATGTTACCAATTGGGATGATTCTGTGTTGGGTGAATTGTCTACAAAATTAAGAGAGTTAAGTAAACCAATAATAATTGCTGCAAATAAAATTGATGTTGAAGGTTCTGAAAAGAATTTGGAGTTGTTAAAGAAAGAGTTTCCAAACTATTCTATTATTGGATGTAGTTCCGATTCTGAATTGGCCTTGAAGGAAGCCGCTAAGAAAGGTTTGATTGATTATATCTCTGGTGAAAATAATTTTAATTTCAAAGAAGGTTTGAGTGATAAACAAACTTATGCTTTAGAGTTTATTAGAGACAATGTTTTGAGAAAGAATTCTGGAAGTGGTTTGCAGAAAGTTTTGAATACTGTTGTGTTTGATATTTTGGATAGAATAGTTGTTCATCCTGGGGGTGTTTCTAAATTGGAAGATTCAAAAGGAAATGTTATCCCAGATGCGTTCATTATGAAAAAAGGTACAACTGCAATTGATTTTGCTTTTAGGTTGCATACAGATATTGGAAAAGGTTTCATTAAAGCGATTGATGTTAGAACTAAGAAAGTAATTGGTCGTGAACATATTCTGAATAATTTGGATGTGGTTGAGATTAAGACTAGTGCTTAGGAAGATATGATAAAATCATATTTGTTACTTCTTCAATACTATTGTTGTTAGTTTCAATATTGATTCCATACTTAACTTTTGATACTAAATTATAAACCGCAATTGCGGCCCCTTCACCATATGTATTTTTTCTTTTTTTGTCTCTGTCAATACATATATCCAAAGGTGCACTTAATGTAAAAATAAAGTGTTGGTATTTGGATAGATTTTCTATTAAATCTTCTATCTGTTCTTTGTGATAAAAATTTCCATCAAATATTACTATTTGCTTATTTTCTAAACATTCTCTTGCCCTTGATAGTATAAATTTTGTTGCTTTTATGAAATTTCTGGCAGGAATACATGCTTCGTTTTTGTCAATGTTGTCTAAATTATGTTCTTTTAAGAGGTCATCAATTGAAAAGTATTCTCCACCAATTGTTTCGGCTAAATATCTAGCTATTGTAGATTTTCCTATTCCAAGAGGTCCCCTAATGATTATAAAATAAGTCATAAGAAAGTGTATTTGTTGATAGTATTTTAACTTTACTCTTTGGGATAAACTTATAGTTAAGATAAAGACTAATTAAACTCTACTTGATCAATTCTCTGATAAGGATTAATATCTATTTCATATTTTTTATTTTTGTCAAAGTATTTTAGACCTGCAACAGCAATCATTGCTCCGTTATCAACTAGAACTTGATTTGGTGGTATGAAACATTTTGCCCCTCTTTCTTTGCACATAATTTCTGACATTTCTTTTAATCTTGTGTTGCATGCTACCCCTCCTCCAAGCAATAATTCTTTTTTATCAGTGTGTGCCATTGCTCTTTCTGAAACTTCTAGTAACATTGCAAATGCAGTTTCTTGTAATGAATATGATAAATCTTCTAGTTTGTATTTTTTAGAATCATAAAGTTGTTTTAGTTTAGTTAATATTCCTGAGAAGGCCAAATCCATTCCTTTTACAGAATAAGGAAGTTCGATTAAATTTTTTGATTTGTTTGCTAGTTCATTTATTTTTGGACCTCCAGGAAACCCTAAACCTACATAACGTGCAAATGAATCTATGAAGTTTCCAATACCTTGGTCTAAAGTTTCTCCAAAAACTCTATACTTTCCGCCTTCGAATGCGATGATTTGTGTATTGGCACCTGAAGCATAAAGTAAAGCAGGATCTTTTGCACCTGTTAATAATTTTCCAACTTCTATGTGTGCAACTGAATGGTGTACTGGAATTATAGGTATTTTGTATTTTTTTGAAAATTCTTTTGCTAAATCCATTCCTTCTCTAAGACATGGCGCCATTCCGGGAGCATTTGAAAAAGCAATTAAATCTATGTTTTCTATTTTTAATTTTGCTTCGTTTAAAGAATCTTGTAGAACTTTTTCCTTTACTCTTTTGTGATGGTTTGCTGCTTCAACGGGAATTATTCCCCCTTTTTCTGTCGTGTAACTATCTTTAACATTAGAAAGTATTTTTTTCTCGTTTACAATTCCAATTCCAAAAGTGTGTGCTGTTGCTTCTATGCCTAGACAATTCATCTTTAAATTAAATTTCTCCTTCTGTTTAAATATCTTACTTTTGGAATCAATTAAGAGCACATTTTATAAATGACTAAATATAATTTTTTACAATGGGTAAGAGAGGTATTAGTCCATTAATTGCTACTGTATTATTGATTGGTCTGGCAGTTATAATTGCTATAATTGTTTGGGCTTTTTCTGGGGATTTTTTTGGCGATCAAACCGAATATATTGAAGAAGACGCATACAATGCTATTCTTTGTTCTGGAGATATTAATATTGAAACAGATATTTGTTATGTAGATAGCAACACATTAAAAGTTTCACTTAAAAATAGAGGATCTGTTAATATTCCTAGTTTAAGAATTATTGTCTCTAGCTCTTCTGAATCTGAAAGTTTTGAAGGTGATGACTTTTTTTTGGAGCCATATGTTCTAAACCATTTTTATTTAGACCTTATAAAATTTTCAAAAAATGATGTCGAAGAATTGACCTATGTTTTGACCACTGAAGGTTTTGGAGTTTGTTCCCCTGATCCACTTAGCATAAATGCTGATTTAATTTTTGGGTGTTCGGGTGGTAATGGTGAAGATTACTATCCTGATATTTTTGTTGAGCCAACTAATTTAGACTTTAAAACTGTTGGTCAGGAAATTAGTAAAGAATTGTATTTAACTATTGGAAATGACGGTGACTCTGCTTTGGAGATTACTGACGTTTCTATAACTGGTGATGTTGTATTTGATTCTGATTTTTCTGGTTTTTTAAATATTGCCCCTGGTAACTCTAATCAGATAACTGTAACATTTACTCCGGATGATTCTGATGATTTTTCTGGAACTCTTTTCATAATCAGTAATGATCCTAATGAAGGTTCTGTTTCTGTTCCCCTTTCTGGAACTGGTGCTAGTGATGATAGCCCTATTTATTAATGTCAATCCTACAAACTTACCATTTGGTCCTATTCAAGTTGGAACACATAAAGATGGTATTGTGCGTATTTCAAATTATGGTGTTAATGATTTGATAATTGACCAAATTGGACTTGACTCTGGTTTTGAATATTTTGTTTATAATGGCAATAGTGGTTATACTATTTCATCAGGTCAATATGAAGATGTATCTGTGACCTTCTCTCCCGAAGAAGTTGGGTATTTTGTAGACAATCTAAAAATGGAGAGTAATGATCCTGATGATGTAATAGTCATTGTTTCTCTTAGTGGAAGTGGTGTTCTTGGAGATGTCTATGGTTGTACTGATGTTAATGCTTTGAATTATGATCCAGGTGCCGAATTTCCTTGTGATGATGATAGTCATGGTTGTGGCGGGGAGAATTGTTGTTGCGAATATGGTTTTATTGATCTTACAAATGGTGATGTAAGTTTTACTTTTGAAAATGGTGATGGTGTTGAGGCTTATGCAGCAGACATAAGAACTGCTGCTGCTTCTTTTATTAATCATCTGGGATTGAGTTCGGAAGGTACTTGGATGGGGTTGGTTGGATTTAACAGATATGCTAATATTTTGACAGGTAATCTTGGATACGATTCGGAATTTCTTCAAAATTATGTATCCACTATGGGCTTTGGTGATTCTTCCACAGATTTCCATACAAATTTAGGTGGAGCAATGTCTACAGATTATTGTTTATTTTCTAACGGCGGTAGCGAGTGTAGTTGGCAGAGTTATGGTGATAGGGATGATGCTATTCATCCAGATTATGCTGTTGTTGTTATGTCTAATGATCCAGATTGCAATACCCAAGATGACGATCTATGCAATTGTAATGATTTGAATGATATCGATATGAATTGTGCTTGTTATGCTGCAAATTATTTGAAAAATTCTGGAGTAAAAATAATTACTATTGCTGTTGGAAACAATGTAGATTATGAATTTCTAAGGGATCGTATAGCAAGTCCTTCTACTCAAGATGAAATTTATGCTTATCGGGTTGGTAGTTATGAAAGTTTGCCATATTTCTTTAACAAATTCTTTGGCTAATTGATTAGAAAGTTATTTATATAACTGAAATAAACGTAGATAATATGAAGTATAGGACTAATTTTATTGTTGTTGGAATGGTTTTCCTTATTGTAATTTTTGGAGCTGCTCAAGCTTTGAAGGATTACCATTTTGAAACTGTCACTGGAAATGCAATTGCTGGTGAAATTGAAATTGAATCTCTAAATGAGGCAGAAGAACCAATGGTTGCTGTGCTTCTCTCTACTGAAGATAAAAGATTTAAAGAAGATGTTATTAGTCTATTATCTGAAAAGGATGGAATTTCTTTAGAATTAAAAGAAACTAGAATACCTGCACATAGTGATGATTCTTATTTGTTTGTTGAATGGAAAAATAAGTTGAATTTATTATCTCTTTATATGAAAAAAGGTGAAGGTAGCCCACACTTTGAAATTTGGGGTCCTGGAAATACTAAGATTGCTTCAGGTGAACTAACTGATGAATATAAGTGGTATCATTTTAAAGTTTCTTCTGAAAAGATGAGTTCTGAAAGTTATGCTATTTTTAATATTTATATTGGAGATGGTGGTGTTATTGAAATAGATAAAGTTCTTGGTGTTCAAAAAGAGGATAGCGGTCTTTCTAGATTAACAGGCATGATGATTGGAAGGATAATTTAGATAATTTTATAATATTCTTGACTTTCTTGATTTTGTATGAGTTTTAAACCAGAAGCAAGGTATTCTAGAAATGGTTTTAATTTAGGTTATATGTGTAATTCTCTTGCTGGTAGGGGTGTTCTTGAAGAGAATCTTATTTCATTTACAGAGGAAGTTGGTTTAGCTAAGGAATCTAGACCTGGAACTTGTAAATATCTTTTTTCTAGAGGTCTTAAACATGCAGGGGCTATTGCCGGTCTTGGTTTGGGTGGGTTGTTGTTTGCTTTTATTCCTGATTTGGCTGATGGGTCTGTGAATCTTTCTCTTGGATTTTATACAATCTCTTCTCTATTTGGGATCGTTGCAGGATATTGTGACTGGTATAGTGAGTACGAAAATAATGTACCTCATGAATTAGAATCTCCCAAAAAGAAAGCTAGAGAATTCCGTTCTATGTTATACACAGATTATCAGTATGATGTATTGAGAATAATAGAAAATAGAAATGGAAATAATTTAGAAGAAGTTTCATAATCCTTTTAATTGGTTTTAGTTTCCTCTTTTTATGTTTGCTTTTGGACATTTATTTATTGGATGGTTGATTGGACTATTTATTGGAAATATTCGTGGAAGAAAATTATCTGATTTATCTTGGGGGCTTTTGTTGTTTGGTTCTCTTTTACCAGATATTGATTATTTGTTTGATTTTGTTTTTGGTACTGGTGTACATAGAACATTAACTCATTCTATATTTTTTCTCGTTGTTGCATTTATGGTTTGTTATATTGTATTGAAGTTTATGAAACTAGAAAAGTATTCTTGGTTCTTTGCTTTGGGGATATTTAGTCACATAGTTGTTGATATGTTTTGGCCGATGGGTGTTACTTTATTTTGGCCATTGCTTGATTTTATTTCTATTAATTTTATTAGTAATTCTGTTGGGAGTGCTGGTATTTCAAGAGCAGGATTACTAATGTTAGATTCTGCTTTCGGTATAATTTGGTTGAGTGTATTGTTTTTGCAAAGAAAGATTAAATTAAGTTAAAGAGAAAGGTTTAAATAATAATTTTTGGTCAGTTTTCCTTAAGAGCCCATAGCTTAGTCTGGTTAGAGCACTGGTCTTATATGACACTTTTTGGGACAATTAAAAAACCAAAAAGACTCTAGGAACACCAGCGGTCCCCGGTTCAAATCCGGGTGGGCTCATTTTCTATTGTTAGTTAATTTTATAAATGACTCATCTTCCTAAACTCTTGTGCTCCTGTAGTCTAGTCCGGTCCAGGACACTGCCCTTTCGAGGCAGGAACCCGGGTTCAAATCCCGGCGGGAGCATACTTATTTTCTAAATAGTTACATTTAAAAACTGAATTTATGTTCATTTTTTATGGAAATTTATGCTAGACAAACAGTACATTTGCCATTTAATTTGGGACTTAGAGCTTATGCGGTTGAAGATGGTTTAACTGAAGCTTTTCCCACTACAGGTAATGATTTGCATGCGAGTGCAACTAATGCATTAGATTACTCCCGTGAAACGGTTTTGAGATTATTTGGAGAGCACAAACTAAATCATGAAGATTATATGTTCTTTATCGGAATAGTTTGGGATGACAAAAATAGGGGGGCTGTTGATCTGTTTGGGTTTGGAAAAACTGAAGAATGGCCAGGAAATTCAGATATTAAAAATTGGGTTTACTCTGATGGAATTCACAAACCAGACTATCCATTAAGCTGTGAAAATGGAATTATAATTCTTAGAGAAGAAATACTTGCAAGAAGAAAATGTAGAAGTTTGGATGAGTTCTTTGAAGTTAAAGTTGAATTAGGTGATTTACAACCTAAACATGAGTTGTAATTTTCTTTTTCTTAAACGCAATCTTTAAATACACACGCTTTGCACTTTTTTACACATTACACATAGGTGAATCAAAAGTGAAAAGAAGTTCAAGACGTTGGAAGAAAAAAAGACAAATGCGTTGGAAGTGGCAACGTAAAAAGATGAATAAAGAGAAGCGAAAACGAAAGAATAGATAGCAATGTTTATAAAGCGAGTACTTCACCTATTTTTCCACATGCAATGATGAAGAATCTTCTTCTGAAGTATGTAAATCATGAGTACTTGATATAATTATCTTGTATGATGTAGGTATGAACAAAGCAATTTTTAGTAGAGTCCTATTAAAAAACCAATTAGTTTGCGACAATTTTAGTTCCCGTTGATCCTGCGGGAGGTTACTGCTATTGGGATACGAATTAGACATGCAAGTCCAGGGGTTCTTCGGAACACCGGCATAAGGCTTAGTAACACGTCGATAATCTGACCTTGAGTTCAGGATAACCTCGGGAAACTGAGGCTAAAACTGAATAGTGGATTGGTGCTGGAATGCTCTTTCCATGAAACATTACGGCTCAAGGGTGAGTCGGCGGCTGATTAGGCTGTTGGTGAGGTAACGGCTCACCAAACCGACAATCAGTAGGGGAGATGAGAGTCTTTGCCCCAAGAAGGACACTGAGATACTGGTCCTAGCCCTAAGGGGTGCAGCAGTCACGGAAACTTTACAATGCGCGAAAGCGTGATAAGGGTATCCCAAGTGCTTTACTTATGGTAAGGCTTTTGCCAAGTGTAAATAGCTTGGCGAATAAGTGGTGGGAAAGACTGGTGCCAGCCGCCGCGGTAACACCAGCGCCACAAGTGGTAACCATGTTTATTGGGCCTAAAGCGTTCGTAGCCGGTTTGATAAGTTTCTTGTGAAATTGTTTGGCCTAACCAAACAACGTGCAAGAAATACTGTCTAACTTGGGACCGGGAGGGGTTAGAGGTATTCCAAGGGGAGCGGTAAAATGCTATAATCCTTGGAGGACCACCAATGGCGAAGGCTTCTAACCAGAACGGATCCGACGGTCAGGAACGAAGGCTAGGGGAGCAAAACGGATTAGATACCCGAGTAGTCCTAGCTGTAAACGCTGCGAGCTGGGTGTTGCACTTTCTTCGAGGAAGTGCAGCGTCTAAACGAAGGTGTTAAGCTCGCCGCCTGGGAAGTATAGTCGCAAGACCGAAACTTAAAGGAATTGGCGGGGGCTCGCTACAAGGAGTGCGGCGTGCGGTTTAATCTAACTATACGCAGAGAATCTTACCAGCAGCGACGGCAGAATGAAGGTCAGATTGAAGGTTTTACCTGACAAGCCGAGAGGTGGTGCATGGCCGTCGTCAGTTCGTGCCGTAAGGTGTTACGTTAAGTCGTAAAACGAACGAGACCTATGCTCACATTTGCTAGCGTTTTCTACGGAAAGAATGAGCACAATGTGAGGACTGCCTCCGAAAGGGGGAGGAAGGTGTAGGCAACGATAGGTCTGTATGCCCCGAATCTGCTGGGCTACACGCGCGCAACAATGGTAGGGACAATGGGATACAACTCCGAAAGGAGAAGTTAAGCCTCTAAACCCTATCTTAGTTCGGATTGAGGACTGTAACTCGTTCTCATGACGATGGAATTCCTAGTAATCGGATTTCAACACGATCCGGTGAACACGTCACCGAGCCTTGCACACACTGCCCGTCAAGCCAACCGAGCAGGGTTTTGGTGAGGACTATTTTTTTGAATAGTTCGAACCAGAGTTCAGTGAGGTGGGTTAAGTCGTCACAAGGTACCCGTAGGGGAACCTGCGGATGGATCACCTCCTATATTTTTTATTTTTGCTCTACTAATTGTATATTTGTTCATATCTACGGGCCTGTAGTTCAGTGGTTAGAATATCGCCTTTGCAAGGCGGGGGTCCCGGGTTCGAATCCCGGTGGGTCCATTTTCCAAAAGGAATTGTGCAACACAGAAAAGTGATTTTCTGTGCGAAGGATTATACTTCATGTATGGTCGTGCATAAGCAAGCATACAAAGTTTCTTACTTTTTATGCCATTAGGTGGATGACTTGGCTAGGATAGCGAAGAAGGTCGTGGCAAGCTGCGATAAGCTTGGGTAAGGTGCATGCAGCCGTTGAGCCCAAGATCACCGAATGAGACTTCTTGATTCTTTGAATCAACCAGTAATGGTAGCTAACGCGGGGGATTGAAGCGTCTTAGTACCCGCAGGAAAAGAAATCAATTTAGAGATGCGGTTAGTAACAGCGAGCGAAAACCGTACAGGGCAAACTGAATCCCTTATTGAAAGATAAGGGAGATGTGGTGTTTGGACTGCCTTTCGTTCCTAACTGATGAACTCAAACTTATCTGGAAAGATAGGCCATAGAGGGTGATAGCCCCGTAGAGGTAAATCAGTGGAATTGGTAGTATCCAGAGTAGGGCGCATTGGATATTGCGTCTGAATGTGGGAGGCATCAACTTCCAACCCTAAATATTATCCTAGACCGATAGTGTACTAGTACCGTGAGGGAAAGTTGAAAAGTACCCGTAACAGGGAGTTAAAAGACCTGAAACCTAATGGTTACAGTATGATGCTGCTCTTCGGAGTTGCATCGTACGTTTCGAATAACGGACCAGGGAGTGTGCTTGAGTGGCGAGGATAAAGATAATGTCTGTATCCATAGCGAAAGCAATTTGTCGCAGGCAACGAGGGCAAAGGTATGAAAGTGCCTCGAGTCACTTGGGTACTACCCGAAACCGGACGATCTTACCGTGAGCAAGGTGAAGCGGAGGTAAAACTTCGTGGAGGCCTGAAGAGTTTCTGTGCGCAAGCGTTCTTATGACTTGCGGTAAGGGGTGAAAAGCCAATCGAGTCCGGTAATAGCTGGTTCCTGCCGAAGTGGGCCGCAGTCCAGTCTTGGCGGAGGTGGCATAGATTGTAGAGCTACGGATTTGGAATTATGGGGGAGAAATCCCTCGGTTTCTTGTCCAACTCAGAATATTTATGTACCTTAGATGTCGGGATACGCCGGCAGGCGGTAAGCGTCTGTCAGGAGAGGGGAACAACCCAGACCATAGTTAAGGTCCCAAAGTACTAACTGAGTGTTAAAGGGTGAAGGGTGTACGTCACCAAATACAGATGGGAGGTAAGCTTAGAAGCAGCTATCCTTTAAAGAAAGCGTTATAGCTCACCATTCTAGGTGCCGTGCCCTGAAAATGGACGGGGCTAAGTTAGTCACCGATACTATGGACATCAGAAATGATTGTGGTAGGCAGGTGTTCCGCTTGAGTAGAAGTTTCTCCGAGAGGAGGAGTGGATCGAGTGGAAATAAGAATCCTGGTGGTAGTAAGATCAGTTTGCAGTGAGAATCTGCAATACCGTAAGGGCAAGGGTTTCTTGGCAATGTAGATCAGCCAAGAGTAAGTTGATCCTAACCAAAAACGTAATGGTTGAAGGGAAAGGGAAAACGGTTAATATTCCGTTACTATTTAGATACCCGGCAACGAAAGCTTTGTTTTTGACAGTTCGGGCTAGACCAACACTTTTAGCCAAGAGTGTTAACTAAGATAAGTCTGGGGAGTATCGTAATGATGAGAACCAGATTAAACTTAGGAATAGTGGGTTGTATGATCCATTTGGTTGATGCCTGGATTCAGTGAAAAGAAAACAAAGATGAATTCTAAATAATCATACCCAGAACCGGCACCGGTGCCCCTAGGTGAGAAACTTAAGGTATGAGGGAGTAATCCTGTTAAGGGAATTCGGCAAATTAGTTCCGTATCTTTGGTATAAGGAATCCCTGCGATTGTATTCTTATGAATGCGATTACAGGGCGCAGTGACAAGAGAGGTCCGACTGTTTAACAAAAACATAACTCACTGCTAGTCTGTGAAGATTTGTATAGTGAGTGACGTCTGCCCAGTGCTGGTACTTGAAACTTCTTTCCAAGGAAGCTAAGAGCTGGTAAACGGCGGGAATAACTATAATTCTCTTAAGGTAGCGAAATGCCTTGTCGTTTTATTGACGACTTGCATGAAAGGCGTAACGAGATCTCTACTGTCCCTAACAGGAATCCCCTGAACACACTATACTGGTGCAAAGGCCAGTGACCTCCAGCGGGAAGTAAAGACCCCGTAGAACTTTACTACAGTTTTTTGTTGCGATGTTAGTTTTGTTGTGCAGCGTAGGTGGGAGTTATTTGAAACTTAGGCGTCAGCTTGAGCGTAAACATCGATGAGACACCACCCTTCAAAATTTACATTGCTTACTTTACGCAAGTAAAAGACATCATAAAATGGGTAGTTTGGCTGGGGCGGCACCCAGCTGAAAAGATATCAGCAGGGCCCAATGGTTGGCTCATCCAGGTCAGAAATCTGGAGTAGAGTGCAAGAGCAAAAGCCAGCCTGACTGTGTTCCGAATAATAAGGAAGGCAGCAACGAAAGTTTGGTCTAGCGAACCCCTAGATTTCCTTGATGGGAGCTAGGGATGACAGAAAAGCTATCTCGGGGATAACTGAGTGGTAGCGCCTAATAGCTCGAATTGACGGCGCTGTTTGCTACGACGATGTCGGCTCAACTCAACCTGGGCGTGCAGAAGCGCCCAAGGGTGGGGGTGTTCACCCATTAAAGAGTTTCGTGAGCTGGGTTCAGAACGTCGTGAGACAGTTTGTTCAATATCTGGTGGAGGTGTTCAGTGTCTGAGAGGAAGGATCTTCCAGTACGAGAGGAACGAGGGTTCGAAGCCTCTGGTGTATCGGTTGTCTGGCAAGGCAGGCCGAGCAGCTACGCTTTAAACGATAAGAGCTGAAAGCATCTAAGCTCGAAGCGCACCTCAAAAAGAGACACTACAAGCTCTCGCAGAAGACGAGTTTGATAGGAGCGGCGTGTAAGTACCAAGGCAACGAGGTATTCAGCGCGCGCTTACTAAACGCTTGACAATAGTAAGAAATGTATGCTTGTTTATGTTTTCTTTTTGGAAAACTTTTTTTATTTTAAAAATGTTAGACCTAAAAGAAATATGTAAAGGACTTGGTTGGAACTATAGTTCTTTTCCAGGAGTAGAAGTTGTTAGCGCTAGCTCTGATGATTCTATTGTTTTAGCTAATCTTTTGGTCGATCATAATAATGGTTTTTTTGAATACTCTGTTGTTGATAGTGATGGTGAAGTTGTGCATAATAGAGTTTATGGTTCTGAATTTGTATTAAATAGAAGACTTAGAACACTTCTTATTTCTGAATTTCCAGGTTATCTTTATGGTTCTACTGATAGGAACGATGTGTTTGAAAGAAATAGTAGATTTGTTACGTTTGAACTTGGGTAAATAGTCTTTTAATAAGTTTTATAAGAGATAGTTGGTTCGCTTTTTTACAATGACTACTATTGTTGGTTTGAGTTCGACTTATGGAGATCCAGGGATTGTTTTGGCTTCTGATTGTAAATTAAATCGCCACGGATCATTTGTTGTTGGTGGATCCCTTGAGACAAATTGGAAAACTGATTTTAGAAAAGTATATAGTCATAAAAATTTTGCTTTTACTCTTGCAGGCAGTGTTAGTTTGGAGTCAATGTCTTGTCTTTGGAACAGGTTACAATTAGACCTCCGTGTTGAAGGCGGGATTGATGTACAGAAGAGACTAACCTCTGGTTTGTTTAATGAGATAAGAGATATGAATCTTGCTTGTCAATTGGCTAATGAAGCAAATTATTTTTGTGAGGAAAAACAAGCTGAATTTATTTTTGCTACTAACTATGGTGGAGTTCCTAATTTATATTATGTATCTCCAACTGGTAGAGTTTGTCATTCAGAGTATTCTTCTGCTGGCAATAACGACGAGATAGTGGGTAGAAATTTAAGGAAAGCATATGAATCTCATGATTTGGATGGTGCTAAGTTAAAATTGGATGAAGTATTTTTATTGGCTAATGGATTAGTTATTGAATCTGGCGAAGAAGATACACATACTGAATGTGTTACTCCGGATGTTGTTGTTGTGACTAAAAAAAGTATTAAACATTTTGGAAAAAGTACTAGGGAAAAGATGTTTGAAATTAGAGCTCAAGACCTTAAAGCTATTTCTGAAGGGTTATAGGTAGTTTTATAAACCGAATTTTTGTTTTATTTTTGTAGGTAAGTGCCTGACTAACCTGTCAATGGGAGGAAAGTCCACACACTATTATCGGTCGCTTAATTTTAAGTCGGAGAAATCCGAGGCAACCGTTCAGACACGGCACGGCCTTACATTGCTTTAAACTATGATGTTGCGAAGTTCCTGGTGACGGGAATGAGTTAACCAGCTGAGTAGATGTAAGGAAACGATGAGACGACGAGTCCCGACTTAGTGCAAGTCTTGAAGACGCTTAGACGAATGTCAGGGGGTTCGTTCGATTACGAGAACCTAACAGAAAGTGGCTTACACTTGCCTACACCTTTTAATTTACAAAGAGTTAAGAAGAATTAAAATGGAAGTTAAAGAATTTATTAAGACGGTTTTAAAAGAGGTTAACCAAGGCGTAGCAGATTGTGATGATGAACAATTCAGGTGTTATTTGAAAGATTCCACAACTGACGGGTATATAGAATTTGATTTAGCAGTAGTTTCTAAAAGAGGAGCAAGTGGAAAAATTGGTGCAGAAGTATTGGGAATAGGTGGAAAAACTGAAGGAAATATCTCCAGTGAGGCAATCAATCGCGTAAAGTTTAAAGTTTATACTTATAAAACTAATAATTGACTTTTTACACGGAAGCTACTTTATGCACAAAGCCCTTATTTTAGTAAGTTTTTTAAACAGTGTTCAGTCTAAGTTTTTAATAAAATGGCACAAGAAAAAATGCAGATGCCTTCAGGTATGGGCGGATTGGTAAGGTACTTTGATGAGTATAAAAGTAGGATTGAGTTTGGTCCTGGTACTGTTATATTCTTTATAGTGTTAGTTATAGTTATTATGTTTTTATTGCATACTTATGGCAATGGGATATTTGGTGTATAAAATGTTTCCAGGTATGAATCCAAAAGCAATGCAACAGGCCATGAAAAAGATGGGCATGAAGCAGGAAGAAATTGATGCCACTGAAGTTATAATTAAGACAGCTGATAAAAATTTAATTGTAAGAAATCCACAAGTTGTAAAAATTGACATGATGGGCCAAAAATCTTTGCAAATTACAGGTGATATTGAGGAAGAAAGTTCTATTTCTGAGGAAGATGTGAAAACTGTTGCTTTGCAAGCCGATGTTTCTGAAGATGAAAGTAGGAAAGCTTTGGAAGAATGTTCAGGTGATTTGGCTGAAGCAATCATGAAATTGAAAAAAGAATAGATTATAAATTTCTATCAACTACCTCTTTTATGGAAAAATTAAAATCCTTGGCTTTTGAAGCAAATAAATCGCTAAGATTGGCAGATCATTTGCTGCATGTTACCTATCCTTTAGCTAAAGATAACAAATTATTAATCTCAATTCTTAATAGTTTAGATAAATCTGTAAAATTTGCTATAGATGCTTTTATTAGATACGACCAAATTTATAAGAGAGTTAGGTCAGATCCTGATACTTATAGGGAAAAATTAAGACTATTTTCTAAAATTTCTAGTATAAGATATGGCTTTTTGCAGTCTGATTTTGATTTTTTGGAAGAAATCGATGATATTATCAAAAAACATAACGAAAGTCCAATTGAATTCTCCAGAAAAGATAAATTTATCATCTGCTACAATGATTATAAGACCAAAGAACTTACTTTAGACTACGTTAAGAGCGGTTTTGTAAAGGCAAAATCTTTTATAGTAAAATTAAACTATATATTGGAGAAGGACAGGCTGGTAAATAATAAATGACCTCTATTGATGAAATCAGAGATGAATTAAAACGTGCTAATCACTTATTATATGTAAGTTTGAAGTATACGAGAACTTGTGACATAGTTAAAAATGCTATAAGCAGGATGGTTGTCGCGTATGAATTAATGTTCCTATTAGTTATGGAAAAAATGAAAGATGATGGTAAGATCTCAAGTATTCCCCCCTTGGTTATTGATCGGGCAGAAGCTATGGGCAAATATAAGAGAGGTATTAAAGAATATATTGATAACTACCTTTTGTTGAAAGAAATTGATAGAGCTAGTTTTGAAAGAAGGGAAGAATATAGAAAGGGTGTAACTTTGATTGCTAAACTTAGTGGTGGGAAATTTGAGATTGACATTCCTAAATTGATGTTTCATTATGAGAAATCTGTTGAATTCGTTAATTTAATGGAGGAATGGTTAGAATGACAAGATTCGTAGGTATTTTATCTGGAAAGGGTGGTGTTGCTAAGACTACAACAACAGTTAATTTGGGTGCTGCTCTTAATTTTTTTGGTCGTGATGTTACTGTTATAGATGGAAACCTGAGTACTCCTAATCTCGGATTGCATTTGGGTGTTCCTGTTGTTCCGATTTCATTACATGATGCTTTGAAAGGAAAACATAGTATTGTTGAAAGTATGTACAAACATGGTTCAGGATTGAAAGTTATTCCTGCAAGTTTGTCTTTGCTTGATTTGAAAGATGTTGCTCCCAGTAAACTTTCTAAAATCTTACCCAGTTTAGATGGTTTGACCGATGTTGTTTTAATTGATGGTGCTCCTGGTTTGGGCTCCGAAGCAATGGCTGTTGTAAAAGCTGTTGATGAAGTAATTGTTGTTACAAATCCAGAAATGCCTGCTGTTACTGATGCTTTGAAAATTTCTAAGTTGGCAGAGGAAATGGGAAAAACTGTTAGAGGAATTGTTTTAACTAAAACCGGTGGTGACTATGATTTGAGTATGGGTGATGTTGAAAAAATGATTGAAAGACCCGTTTTGGCTGTTATTCCCTATGACAAAGCAATTCGTGAAAGTTTAATTAAGAAAGATCCTGTTATTTATACAAATCCTAAAAGTAAATCTTCAATTGGTTATAAAAAATTGGCTGCTTCTTTAATTGGTGTTGAGTTTGATGAAAGTGTTGAAGGTAAGTTTAGTTCTTTTTTGAGAAGAGTTGGGTTGAAAGGTTAAATTTATAAATTATATATTTTCTTTTATTTTGTTATGACAGTAGTGGTGTATCGGTAGCACGTAAGCCTGTGGCGCTTGAGGGGCGGGTTCGACTCCCGCCTATTGTCCTTTTCACTACTCTTCATTGTAAAGAAACTTTTATATATGGAAAATTTTAGATTTAGTCATGCTTATTATCGTTAATGGAGGTGAAAATGGTTAAGAAAAAGAGGGGCGCCGGAACATTGGGAAGTTGGGCTTTCTTGTTGGGAGTTGTATTAGCTTTGTTGTTTAGCTTTGTTAGTTATCCTCAATATGCTTGGGTCTTAGTTGTCTTAGGTATAGTCGTTGGATTATTGAATATAACTTCTACTGAAACACATAACTTCTTACTTGCAGGAGCGGTTTTAGTTATTGTAGGTAACTTTGCAGGTAATGCTTTAGAGTCTGTTGTTTACTTATCTAGTGTATTTGACAACTTAGTAACTCTATTTGCAACATCTACTATTGTTGTAGCATTAAAGTCTGTTTTTGACATTGCAAGGAAATAATCCTTGTTTTTTCTTTTTTTATTTTTTAGTTAATTTTAAAAAGGGAGTAATATCTTTATTTTTAGTTAAAATGGTAAATTTAAATGAGGCTAAAGGCATGATGAATGCTGGTTGTATTCATTGTCTGTAATTCTAGTTTTAATAGTCCTTACTCTTATGTTTTTCCTTTGAGCGAAAGCTCTATTTCTTATGGCAGTTGTGGTGTATCGGTAGCACGTAAGCCTGTGGCGCTTGAGGGGCGGGTTCGACTCCCGCCTTCTGTCCTAAACTTTTATAAAAAACAAAATTCAGAGGTAAGAACATGAAACTTCAGATTGCTAAAGGAATGAGAGATTTTGGTCCTGAAGAGAAGATTCTTAGAAAAGGTGTAGTAAAATCTTTAGTTGAAATTTTTGAGTTGTATGGGTATTCTCCCTTGGAAACCCCAATAGTTGAAAGGTATGATATTTTAAGTGCTAAGTTTGGTGCTGGCAAAGAATCTGATGTTATGAAAGAAATTTTCAAATTGACTGATCAAGGTAAAAGAAAGTTGGGTTTGAGATTTGATCTTACTGTTCCTTTTGCCAGATTTATAGGTATGAATTCTGGTATTAAAATGCCTTTCAAGAGATATCAGATTGGTGAGGTTTTTAGAGATGGTCCTATAAAACTTGGAAGATATAGGGAATTTTGGCAATGTGATGTTGATGTTGCTGGTGTTGAAAATGTTAGGGCCGATTCTGAGTTGATTTGTTTAGCTATTGATGCATTCAATAAATTAGGATTGGATGCTTATGTAGAATTAAATAATAGAAAGTTGCTTAGGGGGATAATTGAAGATGCTGGTATAAAACAAAGTATTTCTGATTCTGTAATAATTTCTGTTGATAAGCTAAGTAAGATTGGGAAATCTGAAGTTGAGAAAGAACTGAAAGAAAAAAAGATCCCAGTTGTTCAGATTAAGAAATTAATGAAATTTTTTGGTTTTAATGGGAATAATAAAGAAAAAATAAAATTCATGAAGGGGAAAATAAAATCTAAAATTGGTATTGAAGGATTGGAAGAAATTGAAAAAATTCTTTCTTATATTCCTGCGAGTAAGAGGAAAAGAGTTTTGTTTAATCTTTCTTTGGCAAGGGGTTTAGGATATTATACTGGACCGATATTTGAATGTTTTTTGAAGAATAGCAAAATAAAATCCTCTATTTGTGCTGGCGGAAGATATGATGAAATGATGGAATCTTATGTTGGTAGAAAAGTTCCTATGACAGGGATTAGTTTTGGATTAGATGTTATTGGTGAGGCTCTTAAGATTATGAATCAAGATAGGAAAAAAACTATTGTTGAATTATTTGTTATTCCTATTGCAGGTGTTGATTGTTCTGATATTGTTGATGATTTGAGGGGTGGTGGTATAAGAACTGATTTAGATTTGATTGGGAGGGGAATTTCTAAGAATTTAGATTATGCTAACAAGTTGGGAATACCTTTTGTTTTATTTGTTGGTCCAAAGGAATTAAAATTGAATAAATTTAAACTTAAAGATATGACTTCTGGAAAAGAAGAAATAATAAATTTAGAAAAAATAATAAAAAAGTTAGTTTAGTTCTAACTTTATGCCTCCCATTTTTTTTGCTAGCCAGTTATAGACCCAGCCGAAAAGCAATCCTGCCAAGAACCAAATTATTCCATAACTAAGTATTGGTGTAATCATTAGCACTGGACTTGCAAATAATTCTGATATGCTTGTTCCTTGAATCAGCCCTGCTATTATTAATACTAAATCAATTAGTACCCCTACAATTAGTCCCATTATACCTAGTATTTTGGCAATAGGCAATATTTGTATTTTCTTTATCTCTTTCATTATTTTACCTCCTTTTGTTTTAGATTAATATTAATCTGTCCAAATGATTTTTGTTGACTCATAATTATTTTATTTTGGTTTTCTAAATGTAATAGTGGAACAAATGTGAATACTTTATCTTCTTTTGAATCTGAAGGTATCAATTGTGTGAATGTTAAATCTCCTTTCTTCGTATTAAAAAAGTTTACTACTTTTCCATATATTTCTTTTACTTTTTCACCCAAGTCTATCTTCTTTTGTGGAATTTCTAAATTTTCTGTTATTGTTTCGTAGTTTTCCCTTCTTGTTTTTCTTCTTGTATCAACTTCTAACGCTTTTTCAAGTGCAAAAACCAAGTCTTGTATCGAAACCTTTCTCTTTCTTGTAATTGGTGTCTTTATTGTTAGTCTTGGTTGTAATTGTGTTTGTTCTTCTTCTAAACCTTCTATGTACTCTTCTTCTTCATTTTGATCAAATAATCTGTTATCAAATTTTGCTATGTTTTCTGTTAATAATCTATTTGATTTTATTTTTAGAAGTATTGCTGATGCGAGTATTACTTTTCCTGATACGAAGAAATTTGTTTCTTTAATCGCCCTTACAATTTCCAAGTATCTTTTTGATAACAATGAAACGTCTACATCCCAAGGACTCATTCTTTCAGATTTAACTAAATCGTATAAAATATCCTGCCATGTTAGTTCATCTTTTTTTAGAAGCATGTCTAAGATTTGATCTTGCATATGTAGGATTATTCTGTTTGTTTTATAAATATTTGCAAATCTTTATAAAAAGGTTTTTCTCTTAACTTAGCATGGGATTCTCACTTAATAGGCAAGGACCTTTGATTGTTCTCTTTGTTTTGTTAATTGGTTTTTTTATTATCTCTATTATTGTTTTTTCATATACTCCTGAAAATGATTCTAGATTTAGTCCACTTATAAATGTTAATTATGATTACACTGTTGATGAAGGTATTATGAGCTTATCAATAGAAAATGATTTTGGAAATGTTCCAGTTTTGATTAGTATTTATGGTAGTGATGGTTCTGAAGAATTTAATGAAAATATAAACCTTGGTGAGAATTTAATTATTTTGGATGTTTCTTCCGTTGGCGAGATTTCTGATGTTGGTGTTTTGCCTTTGATTTAGTTTTATTTTGAGATTTTGATTTAACTCTTTTTGTCTGATCGTATACTAAATATGCTGCGTATGCTAATACCATTAATGTATAGATTGCCAAGTAGTATTTCATTTTTATTTCAAATAGTGTATAGTTTAAGAATGGTTTATTTACGCTAAGTTTTGACATAGAAATTACTCCACTTCCTTCTTCTGCGCTTGAATGTTTTGCCACTCCTTTTATTACATATTTTCCAGGTTCTAATGTTTCATATAGGTCTAGATCTTTAGTATCTGTGTATTCTTCTTCAACTTCTAGTGTATAGTCTGATTGACCTTTAACAGTTTCTAATGCGGAGTCCAGTAAACTTATGCTAAGATCTATATCTTTTTCTTCAGGTAGATTGTTATTTAGTTCTATATCTAACTCTATACCTTCATCTGTATTTATCTTTGATTTTTTTGGAGTTAATTTTAGATTTACGGGTTTGTTTGTTGGATTCTTAACTTCTAGAGCTATTTCTAGTATATAGTTGAAACCAGTATTTGTTTCTTCTCCTTGGAGAACTGCGTATCCTGTTATGTACTTTAATAAATTCGCCAAAATTACTTCTCCAGTTATTTTAGATGGGTTATTTGCAGAAAGTTCTATTTTTTCAATATTAAACCTTACCTCTCCGGTGTAAATTCCAGGTGTATAATTATTTGGTATTGAAATATCAATTAATATGTTTCTGTTTCTATTTATTACTGGTTGTTCTTCTACTTTAATTAATTCTGAAATCTCTTCATCTATTTCTGTTGTTAATTTGAAATAATCTTCTGTAGGAATTGATAATCTTATTGATTCAAAAATATTTTCATCTGGAAATAATTGTATTTCTATTTCTTCTTCCAAGAAAATTTCTTCATATTCTTCATCTTCATCCTCTCCAGGTGGTGAACTTGGTCCACTTGGGGAAGATGGGCCAGATGGCCCCTTTGGATCTGGGCCCGGTAATGGTGCTGGATCTTCTGTAACGTTACCAGTTATTTCTACTATTATCTTTGAACTATTTGCTTCGTTTCCGAAATAATCATATGCAGTTATGCTTAATGATATATTTGAACTTTTGTAAACTTCATCTATTGTCCAGTTGAAACGTTTTGGAAATGAGTTGTAAGTTTCATTTAATATTGGTTGATTATTTACTTTAAATGTGAAATAATTTGGGTTCTCATCCGATATGGCTGCAACCATTTCTATTGTTTCTTCTGGATCAAATGTTGTTTCGTTAGATACTAAAATAAAAGCCATTATGTTGGGGGTGGTGTTGTCTTCCCCCGCTATTGTAATTATTATTTCTTCAGTTTCTTGTTGATTTCCTGCTTTGTCTTCACCAATTAAGGTAAAATTCATTGTTCCGCCTGTATTGTTGTCTGCTTGAAACTCAACAGTAATTGGTTCTTCATTGTAAGTCCACACTGCCGAATAAACTTCTTCCCCTTCTTTCATCAAATAAACCATCTTTGGATTTGTGTCTGACCATGTTGATTGTATGTATGAAGTTTCTCTTGGTGAGATATTCTCTGGGTGGTATTCTTCAATTAATATGGGGTTTGTATAATCTAAGGAAAATTCCCATGGAGGGCTTTCTTTTACTTCTCCAAGGTCATTTTCACATGTTGCGGACCACGTGTGAATTCCCCCCCCATTTACTTCGAAAAATCCAAAATCAATTTGGTTTGGTGGAAAGTTGACTGTTGCTTTATTTATTTCATCGAGGTACAGTGTGCAATAATCTAAGTTATGATTATTTACTACTTCTATTCTAAAATTTATATTTTCATAGTTAAAACTATCATGGTGTGCTGGTGATTCTGGTTCAATTATGAATTCTCCGCCACCTTGCCAAAACCCGGATACTTCTTCTTCAGATAATGCTCTTGCATAAATTGAAAAGTTGTCTAGATTACCAATTAGGCCCCCCTCTAACCCACCTGCATATTCATTTCCTAATGTCATATTTAAAGTGTGATATATACTATTATCTCTTATTTCAAGGGATGAGTCATATAATTCAAAGTGGGGATTCCAAGGAGGGTGATAATGATCATAACCAGATGCACTATCCATCAAAACTCCGTTGACATATAGTCTAACTTCTGATCCATTGAAGGTCAATGCAACATGTGAGTAATCTGAAAACACAGAATAATTCCCTATTAGTTCTATTTGTGTGGGCGAGATCTGATAACCTTCTTCATTTCTTAGATCGAATAATGTCCTTGCTTCCAAGTATGAACTGGTTAATTCTAATTCAATTGGGCCAATTTTTCCTAAATTAAATGAGTTGATTGGTATTTCTGGTTTCATTGTAAACATTAAAGTAAATTCTCCTTCTCTCCCAATCATGGCCGTAGCATACCTCCCAATAGATCTAAACTCGAGTGAGCCATCCCCATCAAAAACTAATTCTTCATTTGATACAGCAGTTCCGTCTCTAAGTGCTGGTTTAAGATGTGTGTATGGAGCATAACCACCGGTGTTTACTATTTCTTCATTAGAGAAAGTATAATTTAGTAATGGTTTGTTTTTGTCGAAAGGAGTGTAAGACCCCACAGTTACTGTTGCATAATCTTCGGTTACATCATCTACAGTTATGTTTACTCCATTGTATGGATCTGTGAAAGTTTCTCCTTTTAGAAGGGCGTGTCTATGTACAGTTACATTGTATCCACTTTCTGTCTGAAACCCAGTTATGTTTGGTTCCATTATTAACAACTGTGTAGGGAGGTAATCTATATTTCCGTATTCGGTAATATCTCTAGAGTATCTTACGTGCACTCCTTGTGTTTCTAAAGTTGTATTTACATGATCATCCCAATCCTCTCCTTCTTCCTTGTGATCCCATCCAACATGAAATGGATTGTTATATCCAATTGCCTTTCTGAAATCAATGGATAATACATTTTTATCTGGATTATATCCCAATGCTCTGTTTTCATAAGTTATTGGTATTCTCAGCGATCTTATTTCATTATCTTCTTCTAAGATTTCTATCGGGTATATGTCGTACGTTCCGTTAGTTACTTTTAATGTGTTTTGTGGGGGTAGCCATCCAATCCCGTGTTTACGTATTGCATGGAAATATCCACTTGTTGATCCACCCATTACATCCATAAAATCTCCGTATGTGCTGAGAGAGCAATAGTCAGATATGGGTGTTCCACCCCATGTTGTTCCGTTATAACAATGTAATCTTTGAGAATGGCCTGCCCCAAGATTGTGACCAACTTCATGAGTTACAACGCGCAAACTTCTGATATTTTCCTTAACATAGCAGTGACTATATCTTGTCGGAGAACCATTTATCGTTCCATCTTTCATTCCCACATATGCAAGCCCTGCCCAACCAGCAGTTCCACTTGTAGCAGGAAATGCGAAAATATATCTTGAAAATTCGTTTACAGGAATTCCATCTTCAAGAGAAGCGTTTACAAGTTTTGTAAAAAAATCATCAGTGGTGTTGGCATAGGATTCATTGTACATCATGTATGGTCCTGCTATTTCTCCTTCAAAAAATATATTTCCATAAGAATTGTTTATGTAGTAGTCTCTTAAAGAATGATCGTTGTCTTCGAATAGAGATTCATTTACTATGGCTAATGCTTCGTCTCCTTCTGTCCATGATATGCCGGGTACTTTTCCTTCTTCAAAAGTTCCAATCATTACTAAAGTTCTTTGTACTCCAAAATTATCTTCTATCTCTAAACCTTCAGGGGGATCTGTTAGGATTATAAATGATCCTCCCTCTGCGTCGTCAATTACCATGAGTTCACCTATTTTTATTCCAGTTATTTGTATTTCTGTTTCCGGTTTGACATCTGGTATGTTTCCAAATAATTGTATTGTCTCTTCTTGATTAAAAATGAAAAATTCTTCATGGCTATTAATGAAATTGCCGTCTTCATCTGATTCATCTGCTACCGCAATTTCTACTTTTCCTATTACTGGCCCTCTAAACTCTACTAACTCGTTTAATTCTTCTTCAGATAATCCTTCAATTATCTCTTTTGATACTTCCTCAACCTGAAGTGCAGAATTTGGATCTTCTCTTATCAATTCTTTTAATAGTTCTTTTCTTTCCTCTAGAAGTTCTCTTGTTGTGATTGTTTTTTTTGAAGATAATTTGTAATTAATTTCAGATATTCGAAAAACTGAAGGATTTGGAATTTGTTCACTTTCTAATAATGGAGATAATTTTGCCCCACTATTCTTTTGGAATAGATTGCTAATTTTTAGGTTGTCAGTTAAGAATTCTTTAGTGGTTTTACCTGTCTTTTCAAAGTAAAATGCCCCCGATATTAATACTAAAATTATTAAGAATATCCATGCGTACTTTAATGCAAATTGCAGGTTAGAATTCACGCTCTTTTTCATGCCATAATCTTCCCCATACAAGTATAAAAATGTTTTTAGTTAAAAAAATAGAAATATCTATAGACTTATTCTTATAACTTAATTTTTTTTAGATGTAATTTGTGTTTTTTAAAGTAATATATCAAATATGCCGCATAGAGCATTAATGCAAGTATGAATATTATCATGTAAATAACTATCTTGTTGTCTATTAAATCATATATTTTTGTTTCTTCTTTACCTTTTGATGAATTGATATTGCTTTCTTGTTTAGTCTCTTGATTTGTTTGATTTTGGGAATTATTGTCAATATGTAATTTTTGGGAGTCATCATCGTTACTATTCCCTCCATTATTATCATTTCCACCCTCATTTGGTGGTTCTGGTTCGTTGAATAGAGCATTAACTACAAAATCTTCAGTAATTAATTGATTTCCTGCTCTATCTGTCCCCCTTGCGTTGAATGTCTTTTGATTATTGGTTTCTACAATTGTCCATAATGCGAGTGTTTGTTCATAATATGTCCATTCTTGGGATAAAAGATTATTATTATTTTCTAATAATTCTATATAGTTTGGGGTTTCATCTTCCCATTCTGCAACCATTACAAATGTTCCTCCTGTGTCTCCAGTTTTAAGATAATTAGAATAAATAATATTGTATGTAGGATTAGTATAATCTGTTGAAAATCTCCATTCTATGCTTTCTGAAGTATTCCCCTCAATATCATTGCAACTTACATACCATCCATTACTTTGTTCTTCAGATATATAAAAAGTTCCAAAATCCACTAAACCTAATTCTGGGTTGTTTATCTGAGATATATTTTGATTATTTAAAAATAATTTACAGTATTCGATCTCATTATCATTCGTTACTGATACCATAAAAGAAATATTTTCATAGTTAAATGCATCTCCATAATTTGGTGTTTGTGGTTGTATTTTAAAATTATTTGTTTCTCCATATTTGGAAATTTCTTCTTCAGATAATGCTTTTGCGTAAATTAAAAAATTATCTATATATCCATTAAATCCATAATCTTCATCTTTATCTTCATTTCCCATGATAAATTTATCATCATATGTTTTTGTAATTAAGTTTGCTTCATTTAATGGAATATCTGAATAATTTGTAGCCATATCTTCCAAGCTACCATCTATGTATAATTTTAATTCTGATCCCGAGTAAGTTATCGCTATATGTGTATCATTATTAAAATTTATATTTGGACTTTTTAATATTATTTCTCCTTCTTCCTGATTTGAATTGCCTTCAAATAATGTGTGGACTTCTAAACCATTTTTTTCTGTCAAATAAATTTTTGTGTGATCAAAATAACCCGCTTTCATTATTGGTGTTGGAAATGTTGTTGGCCCGAAATTAAACATAAGGGTGAATTTATCTTCTTTTTTTATTATTCCGTTTGTATATTTTCCAATAGAACCTATTTCTAACGAACCAGTTCCATTAAAAAATATTTTATCTTCGTAATAATTTGCCCCATTATTCAAGATTGGATTGAAATAAAAATACTCTGGATTGTAAGATCCATAATTTTGTAAATCTTCTTCATTAAATGTGTAGTTTAATAATGGTTTTTCTTCATCAAAAATTTTGAAAGTATTTACTGTTACGGTTGCATAATCTTCTGTTACTTCGTCAACAGTTATATTTACTCCGTTGTATGGATCTGTGAAAGTTTCTCCTTGCAAAAATGCATGCCTATTTATAGTGATATTTATGTCTTCTCCGAAAATATTACTTATATTATATTCTGATATTATAAGTCCTGTTGGCATCATTGTAAATTCTTTATTTTTTGCTTCTCTTGCATACCTTATGTGAACCCCCTGTGCTTCTAAACTAGTATTCACGTATCCTCCTTCATGGAATGGATTGTTGTAATAGCTATTTATTTTTCTAAAATCTATGGTAATCACATTGTCTTGATTAAATTGCAATATTTCATTTTCGTAATAAATGGGGATTCTTAGTAGTTTTAGCTGTTCTGAGTTGTTTTGATCGTCTGTAGAATACAAAGTATATGTTCCTTTGGATGTTGTTAAAGTATTCTCATCCCCCAACCATCCTACTTCATGTTTGTGCTGGGCATTATAATACGCCATAGTTGCCCCACCCATTACATCCATGTAATCAGTATATGTTCCTACAGAACAAAAATCTGAAATTGGAAGCATTCCCAATGAATCATCATTGTGACAAATAAGTCGTTTAGCATGTCCCATTCCAAAGTTATGTCCGACTTCATGAAACAATACTCTTGGACTTAATATGCTTACTTTTACCCAGGCAGAACTAAAGTTTGCCAATTCTCCATTAGGCAGTTCATAGTTAAATGTTATTCCTCTTGTTGCTATTCCGCACCATCCTGTATCTTCAGTGGGTTGTGGATGCCCAAATATTATTCTCTTATATTGGGTGATATTAATTCCTTCTAAAATAGCATACTCCAATAAAGCAGTTCGTATTTTAGATCTTGTTCTAAGTTCTTCTTCAGTGAGCATTTGCGGCCCTAATATGTCTCCCTCAAACCAAACCTGCCCATATGAGTTTTTTAAATAATAGTCATTTAGTGAACCATTTTCGTTACTAAATATGGACTCATTAACCCTATCTATTGCCCCGCTCCCTACAGTTCCAGCCCCATAAATATATCCCTCTATGTCAGTTCCAATTAGAACCAATGTATTTTGTAGTCCAAAATTTTGATTTGATTCATTAACTATTCTTGGCTGATCTAGAATTATAAATGACTCTTCTTCATCTTCAAATGCCATAATTTCATCAATCAATATTCCTTTTACTTTTGCTTTGGTTCCACAAGGTATGTTTGGAATTTCTCCAAAAAGTTTTATACTCTTTGAATTTGTTGTTAATAATATCTCTTCATAGCATCCATTAGTTTCTATATCTTCTTCTTGAAATATTTCTATTTGTCCTTCCACAGGCATTCTTTTTTCAATTAATTCGTTCAATTCTTCTTTTGAAAGATCTTTTAAAATTTCTATAGGGGGTGGTAAAATAGAAAGTGCTTTTTTCGGATTATTTTGTATTAATTCTTTTAAAGATTCTTTTCTGCTTTCCAATATTTCTTTTATATTTTTATCAAATTCTCTTTTGTCTTCAGAACATAAATTTTTTGTAGCAATTATTAAATCTTTGGATAGGGAAATTGAATCTGTTTTTTCTTTGAACAATTCATTGTAGTTTGTACATTTTTCAGGAGACATTTCAGGAAAAGGTTCTTGTTTACAAATTGCAGTTAAACTAAGAATAATAACTAACATAATAAAAATAATAATTTGTAAACTTTTATCATTTTTTGTCACTTTCTCTGGTCAGGTTATATTTTTGTTAGTATAAAAAGGTTTTTCCGAGAAATTGATTATAAAACCCCAGGAAGAGACTGATGTCCTTTCCTAGGGAAAAAGAGGTGATATATCTCTAGAAGTGTCAACTTATTTATAAATCTTTCGGTAAGTGCTACTCTGGAATGGTTACAGAATTACTTGTCTCTTTTCCTTCAAAAATAGTATATGCGCACTTTCCACAGTGTTTTCTGCCTTTGTGAACTGCTAAAAATGTTCCTGCTCCGCATTTTGGACAAGTAGCTTTTCTCTCTATCTTGTCTCCTTCTATCTTATATTTGGAGAATTTTTTACTCGTTACTTTGTTCTTTGGTTTTGGTTTCTTCGCCATCTTTCTTTGCCTCAGCAGGTTTTTCTACTGGTTTTGGTTCTTCTTTTTTTTCTTTTATTCTTTCTATTTTTTTCATAGAATCTAAATCATCATAAATATAAACTTCAACTATTGCCTCTGTTGATCCAAACTTTGTTTTTATTTTTTTTATTGCTATTAATTCTTCCTTACACTTGAATTTCTTTACAATTTCTCCATTTACTTGTTCTTCCGAAGGTGTTGGTTTTTCTGTGTGTGGAAATTCTATGATTATTTCTCTCCTTGGTAGGGCGAATGATTTTTCATCTTTGACGACTTTCATATTTTTATTGCATATTCTCCTTTAACTTTTATATCTAACTTTTTTGCTATCTCTGACTTTTCAGAGTCCATTATAATTATTCTTCCTTTCATCGTATCTGTGAATTGATTTGACTTACAAACTGGACAAACATTACCTTCAACTATATACTTGCATTTTTTACATATTTTTTTCATTTTTTATTTTTGGTTTTCTTACCTTCTTCATCTAACCATTTAATATTTCCCATTTTATTCTGTCTCATTGTGAGACCTATCTTTGGATTTGTAGGATCTTTATATGAAATTGCTATTATTCTTGCTCTGCAAAGATCATTTATTTTTAAAACTTTTTTTGATTCTCTTCCTTGTAAAGTATTATTGCTTAATGATACAAAATCATCCATTGTTTGACCTATGTGAATCATTCCATCTATTGGTCCAATTTCAATAAATGCTCCGAAATCAGTTATATCTGAAATCTTTCCTATGATTACTTCTTGTAATTCTGGTTTGAAAGTTATTACTTTAAATGTGGTTTCATAGTGTGCAGCCCCATCACCATGGATTATTACTCCCTCTCCAATTTTTTCTACGGTGGACACACCAACAACGAATCCTAACTCTTCAGATACATATCCTTCAAATCTATCTACAAGTGATTTTAGTACTGATTCTTCAACGAATTCTCCAAATTTTGATGGAGGAACTCTTATGTGGTCTTTTATTTCGACTTCGTAAAACATTTTATAGAGATTGAGGCTTATTGTTGATTTTTAAACCTTTCGGATGGAAAATATTATGAAATGAATACTTTTTAAATTTAAACTGTTTAGTTATTTTATGACAGATGGTGATTGTAATCAAAATAGATTAGTTGACTTTCTATATGATTTGGGTGGTAGCTTTAGGGAAATATTTGAGCCAGGTAGCTTTATTAGGATTGCACATGACTATGCAAAAAAAGAAAGATTAGGTCCACTTGAAGCGTCTCTTTTTTGTGCTCCCCTTTATATTTTGGAAGGTGCCAAACTTGTTTCGTATGCTGTTGCGGCCCAGTGGTTGTATGAATCAGTCCAACAATCATTGTAAAATTTTTCTTAATTAATTTTAAAATACTTTTTTTGCCTTATTGTTATTGTTCTTATCCCTTTATCCTTTAGTTTATGTTTTAATTCTCTGTCTAGGGTTGCTACTATTGTATTTTTATCTGAGTTCTTTACTATTTCTGTATCTACGTCTTCTGTTGCTTTTATTTTTTTTATTTTTTTTATTATTTGTATTGCTAATTTTTCTTTTAGTTTTTCTAGTTCTTGTACTGTTTTGTCTATTATCTTTATTTCGTAATTCTCTTCAATTATTCTTTCAATTTCTCTAAATATATCTATTTTGTTTTTTAGAGCCGAGACGATGAAATTTGTATCAAGTAGAATTGTTTTCATCTTTTCTTCTTTTTTGGTTTTCCATACTTGTAAACTAAAGCTGCGGCAGCAACTAATCCTATTCCTGCAAAAGTGTTCATTAAATTCATTGTCGTATTATCTTCCGAATATCTTACGCAAGCATTGGATGGTTCGCAGTTTTTGTCTAACTGATCGCAACATGTTTCTGAAAATACTGCAAATCCAGTTATGCCAACTCCAAGAAAGAACACAGCTAGAAAAAGTAGCAATGCCATCGCGACTATTCTTAATTCCATATTTTTCTTTTATTCTTTTAGTTTATAAAAGTTATGAGAAAACTTATAAAGTTAAATTTTAATTATTGTTTTATGAGTAAGTTTCATATGCATAAACATTGGGCCGATGTTATTTTAATTCTTGGTTGTGGTTTTAGAGGTAATTCTTTGGGAACTGAATCTAAGTTGAGAGTTAAACAAGGTGTTAAGATGTATAAAGATGGCTTCGCTAAGAATTTGATTATGACTGGTGGTACGAGTAGGAAAAAATCACTTTCTAAGTTAATGAAGGATTATGCTATTGGTTTGGGTGTCCCTTCTAGAAGAATTTTTATTGAAGAGCAGTCTAAAGATACTGTTGGTAATGCTATTTTTTCTAAACAAATTTTAAAGAAGAATAAATGGAAAAATGTTTTATTGGTTACTTCAGATTACCATGTGGAAAGATCTATGTTTATTTTTCATCATGTTCTTGGTAAGAATTATAATATAATGGCTTCTGATGTTAGTACTGGTTTGTTTCCTAAGCTTTTTAGTAGGGAAAATAAGAAATTATTGCTTGCAGATGGGCTTTTTTCCGGGATTGGAGAAGGAAAGGATGCTGTGATAAAAAAGAGGTTATTAGCTAGTCCTTTGTACTAAATCATACAAAAATTTATAAAGAATTTAGTAATTTCTTAAAAATTGAATTTTGATAGTACAGAGCTTGTATTACCTGAATTTTAGCAGAAAGCTTTATATACTTAAGCATGTTTTTTTCTTTAGGTTTTTGGGGATTTTCAATGGAAACTAACAAACAATCTAGCTATAACGCTCAAAAAATACAGGTCTTAAAGGGCCTAGAAGGGGTGAGAAAGAGACCTTCAATGTACATAGGTGATACTGGTTCTAGAGGACTACATCACATGGTATATGAAGTTGTAGACAACTCTATTGATGAAGCCCTGGCTGGATTCTGTGATAAGATTAGTGTTACAATAAAAGAAGATAATAGTATCTTAGTTGTAGACAATGGACGGGGTATCCCAATAGATGTTCATTCTGAAACTGGAAAATCTGCAGTAGAAGTTGTTTTGGGAACCTTGCATGCGGGTGGTAAGTTTGACAAAGATTCTTACAAAGTTTCTGGTGGTTTACATGGTGTTGGTGTTTCTGTTGTGAATGCACTTTCTAATTGGTTGATTGTTAAAGTCAAACAAAATGGAAAAACTTACGAGCAAAGATTTGAAAAAGGAATTGCTTTGCCAAATCCTAAATTATCCGATAATGGTGCTGAAGGCACGGGAACTTCTATTCATTTTTTACCTGATGATGAAATTTTTTCTGAAACTGAATATGAATATGATATTTTAGCAAATCGAATTAGGGAGTTAGCTTTTTTGAATAAGGGCGTTGAAATTTCTATTTTTGATGAAAGAAATGAAAAAAGTGATATTTTTGTTTCTGAAGGTGGAATTAAAGATTTTATTAAATTTGTAAATAAGAAAAAAACTGTTTTACATGATGAAATAATTTATTTTGAAAAAGAAAAAAATAATACTAGTGTTGAAGTTTCTGTTCAATATAATGATGGTTATCAAGAAAATTTGTATGGTTTTGTAAATAATATTCATACACATGAAGGTGGAACTCATGTTATGGGGTTCAAAACTGCCTTGACTAGGGTAGTTAATGATTATATTAAGAAAAAAAATATTTCTAAAGATAGAGTTAGTGGTGATGATTTGAAAGAAGGTTTAACTTGTATTATATCTTTGAAAGTTCAAGATCCGCATTTCGAAGGTCAGACTAAAACTAAACTTGGTAATTTGGAAGTTAAAGGGATAGTTGATAGGATAGTAAGTTCTGGTTTGAGTACTTTCTTTGAGGAAAATCCCGACATTGCTAAAACTATTTGCAGTAAAGCTGTTTTGTCTTCTAAAGCAAGGGAGGCTGCAAGGAAAGCTAGAGAGTTAACTAGAAGGAAAGGAGTTTTAGATTCTGGTTCTTTGCCTGGAAAGTTAGCTGATTGTCAATCTAAAGATCCTGCTCTGAGTGAAATATTTATTGTTGAGGGAGAAAGTGCAGGTGGAAGTGCAAAGGGTGCTAGATCTAGAGAGTTCCAAGCTATTTTACCTTTGAGGGGAAAAGTTTTGAATGTTGAAAAGTCTAGGCTTGATAAAATTTTGACTAACAAAGAATTGTCTACACTTATTTCTGCTATTGGTGCTAATATTGGTGATGAATTTAATCTTGATAAATTAAGATATCATAAAATTATAATTATGACTGATGCAGATATTGATGGAAATCATATTGCAACACTTTTGTTAACTTTCTTTTATAGACAAATGAAACCTTTGATTGAAAAAGGTTATTTGTATTTGGCAGTTCCTCCACTCTATGGAATTAAAAAAGGAAAAAGTGTTACTTATGTTTATTCTGATGCCGAACTTGAAGAAAAGTTGAAAGAAATTGGTAAAGAAGGAATTACAATTCAAAGGTATAAAGGTTTGGGAGAAATGAATCCTGATCAACTTTGGGATACTACTATGGATCCTGAAAAAAGAACTTTGAAGCAAATTACAATTGAAGACGCTGTTCATGCCGATGAGTTGTTTAGCATTCTTATGGGTGTTGAAGTTGAGCCACGTAGAGAGTTTATACAAGCTCATGCGAAAGAAGTAAGGAATTTGGATGTGTGAAATGGACAGGGTAAAGCAGAGATTAATAGAGACTGAATTGAAAGAGAGTTACATAGATTATGCTATGTCTGTTATTGTTAGTAGGGCTTTGCCAGATGTTAAAGATGGTTTAAAACCAGTTCATAGAAGAATTCTTTATGCAATGTATAAAATGGGTTTGTTAAGTAATAAACCTTTTAGAAAATCTGCAAGAGTTGTTGGAGAAGTTCTGGGTAAATTTCACCCACATGGAGACGCTGCAGTTTATGGTTCTTTAGTTAGAATGGCCCAAAGTTTTTCCTTAAGACATCCGTTAGTTAAAGGACAGGGTAACTTTGGTTCTGTTGATGGGGATCCTCCTGCAGCAATGAGGTACACTGAAGCCAAGTTAGCTAAAGTTGCTGAAGAAATACTTGAAGATATTGAAAAAGAAACTGTACCTTTTGTTCCTAATTTTGATGAGAGTTTAGAAGAGCCTTTAGTTTTACCATCTAAGTTCCCTAATATTTTGGTCAATGGTTCTTATGGAATTGCCGTCGGTATGGCAACAAATATTCCACCACATAATTTGAACGAAGTTGTTGATGCTGCAATAAAAGTTATTGATAATCCTGAAGTTGAGTTGGCTGAATTGATGGAAGTAATTAATGGTCCTGATTTTCCTACCGGTGGAATTATTTTAGGTAATTCTGGAATAGTTAACGCTTTCAAAACTGGAAAAGGTCAAATTAGAGTTAGAGCTGTATGTGAAGTTGAAGAAAAAAGAATAATAATTACAGAGATTCCTTATCAAGTTAATAAAACTCATTTGATAGAAACAATTGCTGAGTTAGTTAAGAGTAAAAGAATTGAAGGAATTTCTGATATTAGAGATGAAAGTGATAGAACTGGAATGAGGGTTGTTATTGAACTGAAAAGAAGTTCTAATGCTGAATTAATTTTAAATCAGTTGTATAAACATTCTCAGTTGCAAACTTCTTTTGGAATAAATATGCTTGCTTTGGTTGATAATGAGCCAAAAGTTTTGAGTTTGAGAGAGTTATTAAAACATTTTGTAAGTCATAGAAAAGATGTTGTAACTAAGAGAACCCAATTTGAATTAACTAAGGCCAAGAAGAGGGCGCATATTTTGGAAGGTTTGAAAGTTGCTTTGGATAATATTGATGCAGTTATTAAAACTATAAAATCAAGTAAAGATGTTTCAATCGCTAAAAGCTCTTTAATGTCCGGATTTAAGTTAAGTGAACTACAAGTACAAGCAATTTTGGATATGAAGTTGCAGAAATTAACTTCTCTTGAAACTAATAAATTGAAAGAAGAATATGATGGTTTGATTAAATTAATCAAAGAGTTAAAAGAAATTTTGGATAATGAAAGTAAAATTCTAAAGATAATAAAGGATGAATTGACTGAAATTAAGAGAAAATATGGTAATGATAGATTAACAAGAATAGAAGATAGTGATGAAGAAATTGAGAATGAAGATCTGATTAAGAAAGAAGAAGTTGCAATTACTTTGACTGATGATGGTTATGTTAACAGATTACCAGTTGATACTTACAAACAGCAGAAAAGGGGTGGGAAAGGAATAAAGGCCATGGGGACGAAGGAAAGTGATTTTGTCAAAGATGTTTTTGTATGTAACACTCACGATTATTTATTGATTTTTACAAATAAAGGAAAAGTTTACTGGTTGAAAGCATATAATATTCCAAGCACTTCTCGTTATTCTAAGGGTGGCAATATAGTTAATTTACTTGGTGTTGGAAAAGATGAGAAAGTTAGTGCAGTCATTTCTGTAAAAGAGTTTAGTGAAGGAAAATATTTGGTTATGGCAACTAAGAAAGGTTTAGTTAAGAAATCTAAGTTGAATGACTATTCTAGACCAAGAAAATCTGGAATTATTGGAATTGGTTTGAGAGATGGAGATAATTTGGTTAGTGTTAAATTAACTGATGGAAATAAAGAATTGTTATTAGCTAGTTCTAATGGTATGGCTGTTAGGTTTAATGAGAAGAATGTTCGTTCTAGTGGTCGTGGTTCTTCAGGTGTCAGAGGGATTAGTTTAGGTAAGAATGATAAAGTTGTAGATATGGAAATCGCTGATGGAACTTGTTTAACCGTTAGTGAGAATGGATTTGGGAAGAGAACTGATATCGGAGATTATAGACTGATTAATAGGGGTGGAAAGGGTGTTATTAATATTAAAACTACTGAAAGGAACGGCAATGTTGTTGGTGTAAAATGTGTTCCTGAAGATAGAGAAGTTATGATTATTTCGAAGAAAGGAATTTTGATTAGAACTAATGTAAAAAATATTTCTAAAGTTGGTAGGAATACACAGGGTGTAAGACTTATGAGGCTTGGCTCTGATGACCGGGTTAAAGCTATTGTTGCTTTTGAGAATTAATTGTATAGCGAAGGATCTACTATTTCACCATTTACTATCGGAATATATCCCCATTTCCTATTATGACACTCTGCCCTTCTTTTGAAGTCTTCATCTACTTGTCTAAAGGGGTTATATCCAAATCTCTCTGTTGCAAGTCTTATAATTTCTTTAATCGCTATATGGCCTTCGTGTTTTTCTATTTCCCTCTCAACAAAAAGTCCCACTTCTTGGTGCCCTTCGTCTGTTTGAACTAGAATGAATTTTTCTGGCATTTTACTTTATTGAGTAGTTTTTTGATTTTTTAAATGTTATTAATTAGAGTTCTTTCTTTTGTATCTTCCTCTCTTTTCTACTTTTTCTAGTCTTTCTAATGTTTCTTTGTAGTATTTGCTTTTTTTGTAGCCTTGTAGGAATGCTTTTAGAATTTCTTCGTAATTTAGATAGTGTTTGGATTCGAATGCTTGTTTTATCAAATGGATGTCTACCGCCTTGTCTTCAGTTTTGCTTGAAATGAATCCTAGGCCGAAATCTATGAAGTAAACCTTTTCTCCTTTTAGAATCATATTTGAAGTTGTTAGATCATTATGTATTATTTCATTATCATGCATTATGGCTGTTTGTTCTCCTATTTTTTTAGAGACTTTTTTTCTTTTTTCTTTTGGGTAATTATCTAATGTGTTTTTTATAACGTCTCCTTTAATATATTCCATTACTATTTTTGCGTTGTTTTCATCAACTTCCAGAACAGCAGGGACATTTATTTGTACTTTCTTTGCTTTTGTTAGAATTTTATTTTCTCTTCTTGTTGGGTATTTTCTTTTTTTTAGATCAATATCTGGATGTCTGTATGATTTTTTTATTCTTTCTTTTACTAAATTTCCTTTTTCAAGATAAAGTATTGCTTCTGCGCCGGTATAGATTATTTTCATTTTGGCATTTTGAACTTCTTCATTAATTTTTCTGGGTTGCCCCTCATTTGTTTCATCATTTTTTTAGACATTTTGTATTGTTTTAGTAATTCTCTAACTTCTCCAGATGTCACTCCTGCACCCTTAGCCACACGTTCAATTCTCTTACGGTTGAACATTAGTTCTGGTTCTTCTAATTCTTTTTTTGTCATGGATTTCATTATATGTTTCCACTTCTTTAGTTTTCCATCCTGAACTTCAAGCATATCTTTTGGAAGTTTCATATTTCCCATTCCAGGAATCATCTCCATTACTTTTTTCAATGGGCCCATCTTTTTCATTGCAGATAATTGTTCGTAAAGGTCTAAGAAATTGAAATCTCCTTTCAAGAATTTTTTACCTAGGTCTTGAGCTTCTTCTTCAGACATTACTTCTTTTGCTTTTTCTAGAAGTGCTTTGATGTCTCCCATGCCAAGTAAACGTCCTACAAAACCTTCTGGATCAAACTCTTCTATATCGCTTGTTTTTTCTCCAACTCCAATGAATTTTATTGGTGCTCCAGTTACTGCCGTCGCTGATAGTGCCCCCCCTGCTTTTGCAGTTCCATCCATTTTTGTTGCTACAACACCAGTTATTCCACAACTTTTATGGAATTGTTCTGCTTGTTTTTCTGCAGTTTGCCCTAGGTCAGCGCTAATAACTAATAAATTTTCATTTGGTTTTATTGCCTTGTTTATTTTTTCAATTTCTTTTACTAAATCTTCAGATAAAGCATCTCTCCCAGAAGTATCAAATATGACTATATCAAATGCTTTTAGTTCTGATTTGTATTTTTTCCAGATGCCTTCTGGTTTCTTTTCTGTTTCATCTACGAATGTTTTTATTTTTAGTTTGTCACCTAGTTGTTTTAGTTGTTTCATTGCTGCAGGCCTGTGTACGTCTAGCCCTATCATTGCTAATTTGAAACCCCTCTTAGAATAATAACTTGCTAATTTTCCTGCAGTTGTTGTTTTACCATTTCCAAAAAGACCCACTAGCATTATTTTGAATGGTCTTTCTTTCCCTATCTTTACTCCTTTTGTTTCTCCACCTAAGAATTTGGTTAGTTCTTCGTAGACTATTTTTACTAGGTAATCTCTGTAGGAAATATTTTTTGGGATGTCTTTAGAAAGTGCTCTTTCTTTTATGTTTTTACTCAGTTCGAAAACCAATTTTACGTTTACGTCTGCATGAAGCAATGCTCTTTGAAGTTCTTTTACTATTTCATTTACTAGCTTTTCATCTACTAATGGTGCTCCTGCTATTTTTTTTAGAACTCCTTTCAATGATTGGCCTAGTTTTTCCATTACCATCCCAAATTACCTATTAATTTTTCAACGTTGAACTTTTCTATGTCTCCGTATTCTTGACCGTAACCAAGGAAATATATTGGCTTTCCAGTTATGTATGAAATTGAAACTGCTGCTCCGCCTTTATTATCTACATCGGTTTTAGTTAAAACTATTCCGTTTATTCCTACTGCTTCTTCAAATCTTTTTGCCTGCTCTACACAATCATTTCCAGTTATACTTTCTCCTACAAACATGTTGAAGTCTGGATTTGAAACTCTTGTAACTTTTTTTAGTTCATCTAAAAGATTAATATTACTGTGCATTCTTCCTGCTGTATCTATTAAAACTACATCTGCATCTTTTGCTTTTGCATATTTTATTGCGTCAAATGCTACTGCTGCTGGATCTGATCCGTAATCGTGCTTTACTATTGGAATGTTTAGTGCCTCTGCGTGATGTTGTAATTGATCTATTGCTGCTGCTCTAAATGTGTCTGAAGCTGCTAAAACTGGTTTTAGATTGTTTGTTTGTAAATATTTGGCTACTTTTGCTATTGTGGTTGTTTTTCCTGAGCCGTTTACTCCTAAAAATAATATGATGTAGGGTCCTTCTTTCTTTTTTATCTCTTCTACCAAATCTTTTGGTTCTTCTTGAAATAATTCTTTGACTGTTTCTTTTAATGACTTTTCTACTATTGTTTTTATTTTTGATTTTTCTATTGGGTTGTCTACTAAATCTACTTTTAGATTATCTTTTATTTTTTCTATTACTTCTACTGCTAAATTGTTTTCTAGAAGTCCCATTTCTAAATCCCAGAACATATCTTCAAATTGTTTATCTGAGACTTTTGTGGTTGTTATTGCTTGCTTTACTCTTTTTACTATTCCTTCTTTTTCTTCTTTCTTTTCTTCTTCTTTCTCTACAATCATAGCTTTTTCTGGCTCTTCTGAGAATTTCTTTACTATTCCTTTGAACTTGTCTTTTAGTGAGTTGAACATAAGAATTTCAGGTTGTAGAGTCTTTTAAAGTTTATTCTTTTGGTTTTGTATGCTGTGCCACTTTGCCCATTGGCTTATTTTCAAGTAGAGTTATTTTTAGGTGATCTCTTAGTTCTGTTATGTATTTATACAATTCCTCGTTTTTGAAGTATTGTTCCATCTGTTTGTATTGATCAAATATTTCTGGAAACATTCCCAAGGCCCCATCATAATTTCCTTCATATATTCTGTGATAGGCTTCTTTCAATAGCCTTTCAATTTCAATTTTGTGAACTTTATATTCGTGAACTTTTAGAAAATGATTTAATTTATTTTGAGCATATTTTCTTAATGATTCTTTTAATTCTGGATTCTCTAAGTAAGATTTTAATTGATTTAATTGATCTTTTATTATGTTTAAATTATCAGCTTTTGTAGAGTAGATAAGATCCTTTGTCTTTTGATATGTTAACAATTGTAATTTTGTTTTGTTTAATTCATCTTCATTGTCTAATTTTTCGTCTGGCTCTAATCTTTTGAAGGATTTTAGAAGACTTAGATATAATTTTACTGCCTCTTCGAATCTTTTTGTTTCTATTAATCTCTCTATTTGTTTTTGTATTTTTAGAAATTTATTTTTCTTCTTTAAAATCATAAATAAAAATAGAAAAAGAGGTATATAAAGATTTTTACATCATCATTTCTGGAGACATTCCTTGTCCTGGCATCTGCGGACCACTTCCGTCTCCTTTGCTTGCAATTATATCGTCAATTCTCAATATCAATTCAGCAACTTCTGATGCACTTTTAATTGCTTGGGTCTTAACTTTCAAGGGCTCTATTACTCCTTCTTCCCAAGAGTTAGTTACTTTTCCAGTAAAACCATTTATGCCTGCTTCTGTTTCGTTTGCATCATGTTTTGATTTAAGTTCTGTTAAAACATCAATTGGATCCAATCCTGCATTTTCAGCCAAAGTTTTTGGTATAACTTCAATTGATTCTGCAAAAGCTTGCACTGCCAGTTGTTCTCTTCCACTTAAACTATTTGAAAATTCCTTTAGTTTTTTTGATAATTCCATTTCTGGTGCTCCTGCACCTGCAACAACTTTTCCTTCCTTAACTGATGCTGAAATATCTCCAAGGGCATCTTTTATTGCCCTTTCTATTTCATCAACCACGTGTTCTGTCCCGCCCCTAATAAATAATGTTACGGCTTTTGGATTCTCACACTTTGTAACATAAGTCATTTCTTCGTCGCCAATCTTTTTTTCTTCAACTGAACCAGCGTTTCCTAAATCTTCTTCTTTCAAATCTTTTAGGTTGCTTACTATTTTTGCATCGGTTGCTTTTTGAAGCTTTACCATATCTGATTGTTTAACTCTTCTTGTAGCATAAATTCCTGCTTTTGATAAATAGTGTTGTGCAAGATCATCTATGCCTTTTTGACAGAAAACTACCTTTGCTCCTGAGTTAATTACTCTATCAACCATATCTTTGAGCATTTTTTCTTCTTGATCTAAGAAAGATTGTAATTGGGTTGGATCTGTTATCTGAATTTTTGCATCGATTTCAGTATCTTTTATTTCTAATGCAACATCAAGCAAAGCTACTTTTGCATTTTCAACTTTTTTTGGCATGCTTGAATGAACCCTTTCTTTGTCAAGGACTATCCCTTGTATCAATTCTGAATCTTGAATTCCGCCACCAACTTTCTTTTCTATTTTTACATTATCTAAGTCTATATTTGTATCATCGATTATTTGTTTTATTGCAGTAACACAAATTTGTGAAAGTTTTTCTTTAGCTGATTCTGCACCTTTTCCGGTCATTGCGGTTTCTGCAATATTTCTTAAAATTTGTTCATCATTTATTGTAATATCTTTTGCTATTCCTTGTAAAATTTCTTGTGCTTTTGCTGCTGCTTGTCTATAACCTTTAGCTATAACTGTAGGATGTATATTTTCATCTATCAATTTTTCAGCATTTTTTAGTAATTCTCCGGCCAACACAACTGCAGTGGTTGTTCCGTCCCCAACTTCTGCTTCTTGGGTTTTTGCAACTTCAACTATCATTTTTGCTGCAGGATGTTCAATTTTCATCTCTTCAAGTATTGTTACACCATCATTTGTTATTATAACATCATTCATAGAATCTACAAGCATTTTGTCCATTCCTTTTGGACCTAATGTTGTTCTAACTGTTTCTGCAACTAATTTTGCAGCAAGAATATTATTTCTTTGTGCCTCTTTTCCAACAGTTCTTTGGCTGTTGTCTGACATAATATAAACTGGTTGTGGATTTTCTGTCATTTTGTGCTTATTACCCCCAAAAGTGCGAATATTTGCAATCTTTATACTGTGTGGACTTATGTTCTATTTATAAAGTTTTTTATTACTGATTGGGAACTATAGTTTAATCTATCAATACCCTTATTAATTCAAATCAATACATTTCTTTTATGAAAACAGGTGTAAAAGTTATGGATGCCATGACTAATGAGCCCGTTGTCGTTAGTCCTGATGAAAGTGTTTTAAGTTGTGCTAAAAAGATGGATAAACATAGGGTTGGGAGTCTTTTGGTGGAGAATAAAGGTGTCCTTTTGGGTATTTTTACTGAGAGAGATTTGATTAGCAATGTAATTTCTAAAGGGCTTAATTCTGAAAGAATAAAAGTTAAAGATGTTATGACTCGTAAAGATATGACAACTATCCTTCCCAATGAAGATGTTTATGAAGCAATTTTGATGATGGGTAGAGATGGTATTAGGAGATTGCCAGTTGTTGATGGTGAAAAAGTTGTTGGACTATTGACATACAAAGATATTATAAAAATAACTCCTGATTTGTATGACATTTATGTTGAAAAGCTTAAGATGAGATTTCACAATTAAGAGTAAGCTTTATTAAATAAAAAAATAAGTTTCTATTGTATGGCTAATAAGATGAAAGTAACTCCAGGCAGGGGTCTTCAGATTAGAGACAAGGGAGTTTTTAATTTTGAGAAATTATATGGTGAGATGAAAGGGTGGTTTGATGAGTATAAATATGATTTCGAAGAAAAAACTTATTCTGAAAAAGATGGCAGCAAAGGAAAGGAAATAGTTATTGAATGGAGGGCTGAAAGAGAAGTTACAGACCACATTAAATATCATGTTGATATTAATTTTAGATTTACTGGATTAGTCCCTGCTTCTGATAATTTTGTTAAGGGAACTGCTAAGATAACTTTTTTGGCTAGTCTTGAAACAGATTATAAGGAACAGTGGGATAAAACTGTTTTTTCTAGTTTCCTTTACAGGATGTACGATAAATATATTGTTAAAGGTTTTATTGATGGACACAAAGCTAAGTTGTCGAAAGAAGTAAAAAATTTGCAAAGTGTTGCTTCGGAAGTCCTGGATTTTCATAGGTAGTAAACAAAAAGCTTATTAAAAACTATTTTCACATATTGTATCATGGAAGTTTCTAAGTCTGTAGCAAAGATGGCTTTAAAGGGCAAAGGTATTTTTGACATGGGCGAATTATATAACCACATGAAGTATTGGTTAGATTTTCAAGGTTATGGTGATGAAAATAGTTCTTTCAAGGAAGAGCAGTATGGTGAGAGAATAAAAGGCGATGCTAAGCAGTTAGAAATAAGGTGGGTTGCTGAGAAGAAAGCTAATGATTATGTAACATATAGAATTACTATAACTTTTTTTGTTCTTGGTCTTAAGCCAGTTGAGATTGAGCAAGATGGCAGGAAAATTGGTACCAATTCAGCAGATGTTGATATTAGATTTGAAGCCAATTTGATTCTTGATAAAAATAAGAATCCTGGTGGAAGCGAACCAAAACATAAATGGAAAAATAAATTCTTTCAAAAGATGTATAACGAGTATGTAATAAGAGATAGGATCGAAGCACACAAAACAGATTTATACAGTAAGATTTACTCTCTTCATGGAGAGGTTAAATCCTTTTTGAACTTATCTGGTAACTAAGAAAGTTTTATAAATCAAATTTTCTATTCTATGTCATGTCTGAAACAGATCATATCGTAAAAGATCTTATTCTATCTAGAAAGGCGCAATTTAATTTGGTTGAATTGTATAAGTCTCTTAAATATTGGTTTGAAGTTAATGGTTACGTTTTCTTTGAAAAAGAGTATGAAGATGTTATTAAAGATGGCAAGAAATCAGTTACAATAAAATGGGAAGGTTCTAAGAAGATAAATGATTATTCTAAACTTATTTTGTCTGTAAGTCTAAAAATTAAAGATTATGAGATAGTTGAAACTAAAAAAGAAAAATTGGTTGATTGTTCCCTAAAAGTTGGTATTGATGGTGATTTGGAGTCTGATTATGAAGAAAAATGGGAAGATAGGCCAATTTGGAAGTTCTTGAGAGCTGTTTCTGATAGGTTTTTTACTGAAAAAAAGAGAAATATGCTTGAAAATATGATAAAAGATGATGCTTATGACATCTTTAATAAGACCAAATCTTTCTTAAATCTCTACAAATTTAAGTAATCAAAACCTTTTTAAATCCTATTTTCCACTCTATTTTGCCCGTCACGAGAGTACCAGACGGAGCTCACGACAATGTTCAAGCTATGAACTTTGGGGTTAGTGTTTCGGGCAACAATATTAATCATTACATTCAAAGTTGATTAACAAGGGGGCAATTACCAAGTATTACGCTTATTTTATTGTATGGTTTTACTTAGTTTGTCCTGATTAAGATATAAAAATGACGAAAGAAAATTGGAGGAAAGAAAATGGGAAAGATAGGCTTAGTATCAGCCAAATATATAATTCATGCTCAAATAGTTGTAGAAGGTGTAGTAGAGAGACCGGATATTGTTGGTGCAATTTTTGGCCAAACTGAAGGACTTTTAGGCTCTGATTTGGAGCTTAGAGAGCTTCAAAGAAATGGCAAAATTGGTAGAATAGAAATTAGTGTAGAAACTAAGAACAGTAAAACTTCTGGTGAAATAATTATTCCATCTAGTTTGGATAAGACTGAAACTGCGTTGATAGCTGCAATTTTGGAAACTATCGAAAAGATTGGACCTTGCACATCAAAAGTAAATTCAACTAGTATTGAGGATGTTAGAACTACGAAAAGAGATCAAGTTGTTGAGAGAGCTAAAGAACTTTTGAAAGATTTAACATATAACGTTCTTCCAGATTCTATGGAAATAACTGAAAAAGTTGCTGATTCTGTTAGATTGATGGATATAGTCGATTATGGTAAAGAAAAACTTGCTGCTGGACCGATGATTGATGCTTCTGACGAGATTATCATTGTTGAAGGAAGAGCAGATGTTATAAATCTCTTGAAAAATGGTATAAAAAATAGTATTGCTATGAATGGCACTTCAGTTCCAAAAACCATAAAAGATTTGAGCAAGTTGAAAACTATAACTGCTTTTGTTGATGGTGATAGGGGTGGAGACTTGATCATAAAAGAACTGATAGGTACAAGTGAAATTGATTTTGTTGCAAAGGCTCCTGATGGAAAAGAAGTAGAAGAGCTTACTAAGAAAGAGCTTAACAAAGCACTTAGAAGCAGGATTCCTATCGACAAATTTAAGTTAGATGTTGGTAAGAGAAAACCTTCTACATCTCCTGCACCAAGAAGGGCCGAAACAAGGAGTACTGTAACTAGACCAAGAGTTAGTCCAGTTAGAAGACCTCCTGTGCAACCACGAGCAAGAAAGATAAGAATATCTAAGAAAGAAAGTGATGCCTATAAGGAAATGTTGGATGAGCTTGTTGGAACGAGAGGAGCATATATCTTGGATAAGGGATTAAATATTTTAGGCAAAGTTCCTACTTCAGAATTATCTACTACTATGAAAAACTTCGGATCAGGTATTCATGCTGTTGTTTTTGATGGGACTCTTGATTTGGATGTTTTGAGGACTGCTGAAAGAGCAAGAGTTAAATGTGTTGTCGCAATGGACTCCAAAGTTGATCCAAGGACTGCAAGGGTAGATATAATCATAAAATCTAACTTTACTTAATCCGAAACAAATATAAACAAAAAAATAAAGTTTTGATTATGAAAAAGAGGTGGACATCTTCAAGAGTTTTTCCATTGGTTTTTATAGTTTTATTTTTACTTCTTGTTTTTTTTCTTTTTAGGGTAGTTGATTGCGGTTCTGATGAAAACTGTTTTAATGAGAGATTTTCTAATTGTGAAAGAGCAAAATATGTAACTGAAGATGAGGGCAATATATTCGAGTATAAAATAAGGGGAGAAAAAAGTTCTGGTTGTGTTGTTGTAGTTAGTGTTATTGAAGTTAATGAATATGCAGATCAGGAAACCAAAGATTTATTTAATGGAAAATCAATGATTTGTACAGTTCCAAATAATCAAGAATTTACTATAAATGCTTTAAGTTATTGTACTGGTCCCCTAAAGGAATCTATGTATGAATTAATAATACAAAAAATGTATGGCGTTCTAGCTCAAAGTCTTGGAGATATTATTTATCAGTTGCAAGAATAATAAGTGTAGGCATGTCCTAAGTTCGAAAAAGAAATTAACAATTGGTTGAACCTTAACTTTTCCTCCTCTCTACTTATCATAAGCGCCAATGTAAAAGATTAAAGCTGCTCCGTTCCCGGCCTGACTTGGTTCTCTAACACACCAACCCTATGAGGCAAAGGATCAATGTACGAGTTAAGACCAAAAATTAAATATCTAATCCTGGCCTAAGACTTCGACTCCACCATAAAGCTCGTTTGCGGTTACAGATAAGAGCTAACTACCCAGTCTAGCCTACATTAAAAATTAACATTTAAACTGTTTTTAAGAGTTTTGATTTGAGAACTTTGTTAACAAAAACGCTTATAAATAGGGCAAGTACTCTGTAAACTGAAGGTATTTAAAATGCAAAGAGTCGGTGGGTTTAGAAGAAAAACAAGAAAAAAACTGTCCAAAAACATTAGACAAAAGGGGAAACTTAGCATAAGAAAATTTTTCCAAAAATTTGTTGATGGGGATAGGGTTTACTTAGTTGCAGAACCATCACATCAGAAAGGAATGTACTTTCCAAGATTCCATGGCAATGCAGGTATTGTTGATGGAAAGCAAGGAAGTAATTATTATGTAAAGATAAAAGATGGAAGCAAGATTAAAAGAATACTTACACATCCCGTTCACTTGAAAAAGGCATAAAAATGAAAATAGTTAATGAAAGACCAGTTAGTACTTATGAAGTTAAGGAAGAAATAGTTGGTATGAAGAAGAGAGATAAAGAACTTAACTTTAGAGCTAAAAAAGTTGAAGAGTATTTAGGTAGTGTAACTAAGCTAAAAAAAACACCAAAGGATTTCAGAAAGGAATTGGGAGACTTGGGAATAAGCAGATTGAGAGAGAAGAGCATGGTTCATATAATGAATGTTTGTCCCGATGATTTGGATAGTATAAAAACAATATTATCAACTGAAAATTTAACATTAAAAGAAGAAGACTTAAACAAAATATTAGAAGTAGTGAAGAAATATGCTTAAGGTTATAAAAAATGATGAGGGCAAAAGAAGAGTATGCAATTATTTTGGACTTCCTTCCGCACGGGGATCCATTCGACACGAGACCCATGCATCAGAAGACTTCTATAGCGCAAGCTATTGGAAAGGCACATTTTACGTTGTTGGAATTGATTCCTAAGAAGGGTGAATTTTTACAACCCCATGAAGTAGTTTATATTGGTGATGGTAAGAGAGATAAAATACACCACATTGGTGGTAAGTTATATTTATCAAAGCTAACTCAAACCGCAAAGTCAGAAGTTGAAGTTATTATAGAACAGTTGATAAAAGATAATGAACAAATGTTTGTTGAATTCTTTAATAAGGCTGAACCACTAAATACGAGGATGCATCAAATGGAATTACTTCCAGGAATAGGAAAGAGACATACGGCAGAAATAGTTGAAAGGAGGGGTGAGAAGCTTTTTGAGTCTTTTGAGGACATAAAAAATAGGGTAAAATTAATACCTAATCCAGAGAAAGTTGTTATGAAAAGAATCTTTGTTGAGCTAGATAATGGTGATAAACACAAGATTTTCTCTGCTTGAGCATAACAAAAAGATTTTTAAATGACTCGAAAACCATTTGAAGGATAGAATGGATGAAAAATTAAAACACATAGTTAGAATTGTTTCGACAGACCTAGAAGGAAGTAAGCCAATTGGCCAATCATTTTTGAAAATAAAGGGCGTTGGACACTCCATGATTAACGCTGTTTGTTCTATAATCTCTCTTGATAGAAACAGAAAAACTGGTTCTTTGAGCGATGATGAAGTAAAGAAGATAGAAAATGTTATAAAAAATCCTATAGAGAATGGTATTCCTGATTGGATGGTAAACCGACAAAAAGATCGTGATACTGGTGATGATTTACATTTAACAACTTCTGATTTGAGATTGAGAAAAGAGTTTGATCTTAAGAGATTAATGAAAATAAAAAGTAGAAGGGGCTTGAGAACTTCTGTTGGTCTTCCTTCAAGAGGGCAAAAGACCAAATCTAATTTCAGAAAGAAGAAAGGCAGGGGAGGAAAATCTCTTGGTGTAAAGACTAAGAAGAAGAGTAAGAAAGGTTAAAGATGGGTCAGATAAAAAAACAAAAGAAAAAGTACGATACGCCTTCTCATCCATGGCAAGCTGAAAGGATTTTGGAAGAGGGAAAATATACAAAAGAATTCGGTTTTAAAAATAAGAAAGAGATATGGAAAGTTATTGCAAAATTAAAAAACTATAAATTTCAAGTAAAAAATTATATTGCTGATAAGAATTCTGGCCAAATGAAAAAGGAAAAAGATTTGCTTATGAATAAATTACTAAAATATGGGCTAATAAAAAAAGATTCTAAAGTTGAAGATGTTCTTGATCTTGAACCAAGGGATCTTATGGAAAGAAGACTTAACACTCTTATATTTAAAAGTAGATTAGCTAGATCTTTGAAACAAGCAAGACAATTTATTGTTCATGGTCATATTAGTGTTAATGGTAAAAAAATAACAGTACCTTCTTATTTAGTTAGTTTGGAAGAGGAATCAAAATTAAGGATAAGTCCAAAGTTACCAATCATGAAAGAAGAAGAAAAGAAAGAACAAAAAAAAGAAGCTCCTGTTGCTGGAGACTTGGTAAAAAAAGAAACTGAACTTGTTAAGAAAGAAGACGTGCCTGTTGCAGCTGACTTAGTTAAAGAAGATAAGATTAAAGATAAAGAAATCTCCGGAGAAGTTGCAAAATGATGAGAGATAGAAATCAAAAGTTAAGATGGGGAATTGCCCACATTTATGCTTCTTATAATAATACTATTATTCACGTTACAGATATCACTGGATCTGAAACTATTGCTAAATCTTCTGGTGGTATGATGACAAAGGTTCATAGATTGGAAAGTAGCCCAACTATTGCTATGATGGCTGCAAAGGCTGCTGCAGAGGGTTCTCTTGAAAAAGGAATTAACGCTGTTCATGTTAAAGTTAGGGCACCCGGTGGCCACAATGGTCCAGTAAGTGCAGGTCCCGGAGCACAAGCTGCAATAAGAGCTATGACAAGAAATGGACTAAAAATAGGCAATATTGAAGAAGTTACCCCTCTCCCACACGATGGTTGTAGGAAGAAGGGTGGAAAAAGAGGGAGAAGACCTTAAAAATGGAAATTAAAGTTCTTGATAAAACGGATAATGAATTAAAAGTTGAAATTTCTGATATTAATGAAGCAGAAGCAAATACTTTAAGACGGTTTATGATTGCCGAAACTCCTGTTTTGGCTATCGATGAAGTAGAATTTTCTGGCAATGACTCTCCATTGTATGATGAAATTTTGGCGCATAGATTGGGTTTGATACCCTTGGTTACTGATTCGGGTGTTTACAAAGTTAAGGATTATAGTTGTAATATAAGTTTGGATGATAAAGGTCCAAAAACTATTTGTAGTTCGGATTTGGTTTTTAGTGATAAAAATATTAAAGTTGCCATTGAAGAACTTCCTATTGTTAGTCTTTTAGAAGGACAAAATGTTAAGTTCGTTGCAACTACCAAAGTTGGCGTTGGAAAAGAACATATTAAGTTTTCTCCGGGTGCGGTATTTTATAGACATAAACCAATTTTGAAAATAAATAGTACTTCAAAAGGATTGAACAAATTTCCAGAAGCAGCAATTAAGAATGGAAAATTGGATGAGCAGAGTATTTTAGACAACCATTTGTATGAAGCTTGTGAAGATATTGATCATAGTATTTTAGAAGTTAATTACGAGAAGGATAAATTTATATTTAATATAGAATCTTTTGGACAATTAAGTCCTGAAGATATGTTAAAAACCTCTATTGAAAGATTTAACATAAAGTTAGACGAGTTCAGTAAAGGTCTGAAAGGTGCTAAACCGACAATAATAAAAACTCTCGCTAAGAAAGTCAAAAAGTAATCATGCGGGAGTGCCAGAGCGGTCAAATGGGCTGGGTTAAGGTCCCAGTGGCTTAGTGTCTACGCAGGTTCGAGTCCTGTCTTCCGCATAAAAAATGAAAACCGGAACAACAAATCCAAATGTAAAGAACTTGATACAAGAAATCAAGGACGCTTCTGCTAAAGGGACGTCTGGATTTTGGAAAAGGATAACTAAAGAATTAGAAAAGCCAAGAAGAAACAGGAGAGAAGTTAATGTTCAAAGAATAAATGATAACACAAAAAAAGGCGAGGTTGTAATTGTTCCCGGAAAAGTGTTGGGTAATGGTGATCTTGATCATGATGTTACTGTTGTAGCTCTACAATTTTCTGAAAAAGCTTGTGATAAAATTAAAAATAGATTAACTATAGGAGAACTTTTGAAATCTAATCCAACTGGAAAAGATGTTAGAATACTTGGTTAAAATGACAGTTATAGACTCTACAAATTTAATTGTTGGAAGGCTTGCTACTAATGTTGCAAAGAGAGCATTGCTTGGAGAAGATATTAATATAGTCAATTGTGAAAAAGCTATTTTAACCGGAAGAAAAGAATCTATTTTGAAAAAGTATAGAGAACGAAGGGATAGGGGTAATCCTTTAAAGGGACCTTTTATTTCTTTTATGCCTGATAGATTTGTTAGAAGAATTGTTAGAGGCATGCTACCTTACAAACAAGAAAAGGGCAGAATAGCTTATAAAAAAGTAATGTGTTATCTTGGTGTTCCAGATAAATTTAAAAACCAAAAGGTTGAGACAGTTGAGAGTGCTGATGTTACTAATAGTAAGAATACAAAATTTATTGATGTTGAGACTTTAACTAAACTGATTAGAAAATGAAAGTTATCCATAATTCAGGAAAGAGAAAAACAGCAATAGCAAAAGCTACTATGAAGGCTGGAAAAGGCAATGTTAGAATTAATTCTGGTTTGCTGAAGGACTATTCTCCAATAACTGCAAGATTGAAAGTTATGGAACCACTTATACTTGCTGGTGATATTGTTAAGAAATTTGATATTTCTGTTAAAGTTTCTGGTGGGGGTTGGAGTTCTCAAGCAGAGGCTGTTAGATTAGCTATAGGTAGATGTCTTGTTGAATCTAATAAATCATTGAAAGAAAAGTTTTTTAAGTATGATAGGAATTTATTGATTGCAGATACTAGAAGAAAAGAAGTTTGTAAACCTAATGATTCAAAAGCTAGAGCAAAGAGGCAGAAATCATATAGATAAAAATGATAATTCCAATAAGATGTTTCAGTTGTGGAAAACCAGTTGCCCACTTATGGAAGGAATACAAAGAAAGAGTTGAGAAGGGTGAAGATCCAAAGAAAGTTATGGATGATTTGGGGTTGAAAAGATATTGTTGCAGGGCATTATTTTTGGGCCATGTAGATTTATTGGAAAAGATTGCCCAGTATAAAAAATTCTGATGAGAAGTGATGAGTGGCTTAATGCTAAGTTAGAAGAAGTTTGGCAAGTTCTTATGCCTGATGTTGAAAAATTGAATAAGGTTTCTGTTGTTTTTAAGGGTAATTGGAAAACCAAATTTGGACATATTAAAAAGATGAAAGATGGTTCTACTCAAATTGTTGTGAACGGTCTATTTAGAAATGAAGTTGTTCCAGATTATATTATTTTGACTACTATTGCTCATGAATTGATTCATTACATGCATGGATTTCACAGCCCTTATCCGAAACGGTTTAGATATCCCCATCAAGGAGGTATTGTTGATAAAGAACTGAAAGCAAGAGGTTTTGGTGTTTTGCTTAAGTTAGAGAAAGACTGGGTTAAGAATAGTTGGGTTGAAGTTATTTCTTCGTTAAAGGGAAACGCATATGCTTCTTACACTCAAGACAGTAGTAGACGACTTTTTTGTTTTTAGTTCTTATTCTTAAATTTTTTCCAGGTTTTAAGTATGAGTAACAATGTTTACAGAATCTTCTCTTGTATCCTCTTGGAAATCTTAAATTTATTTTCATAGCTAGCTTTCTTGCCATGTCTACGTATTTGTTTGCCAGTTTTGGATTTTTTTCGAATATTTTATCTGCTTGTTCGAAAAGTTCTTTTATCCTTTCTGCAGCTATTTGTTTTTTATCCATAGTTATGTTTAGAAATTGGTTAATAAAAAGGTTTTGGAACTTAACAATACTTTAGGGCGTTTTTTGCATATTCTTTTACGCTTCTTGTAATTCCTTCATTTAGATTTTCCAATTCATTTAAGTTAAACCATTTTAGTTCAGGACTAATCTCTTTGGTCCCTTGTTTTAGTTCAGTATTCTTTGTTTTTGCAAAGAATATCATTGTTATATGTTCATGAATTTCATTTATGCTATGCCGATTCATATATGCTGGGGGAATTAAATGCTTGTACTTTTCTTTTTCATAATCTAGTACAACGAAGGTTGAAATCAGATCTACATCTAATCCCACTTCTTCTTTTACTTCCCTTATTGCTGCTTCGTTTGGGTCTTCATTTGGTTCTAAATGTCCACCAACGCTTAGCCACATTCCATATTTATCATGTTTTCTGAGTAGTACTTTTCCATTGTTTACTACAAATACTTCAACAGTTAAATCCATTTCATAATTTTTATGTGCCATTGTTTTTATGTAATGAATATTTTTTATAAAATTATGGATGCGCGAACGGGGACTTGAACCCCGGTCTCCGCCTTGGGAAGGCGAAATTCTACCACTAAACTATTCGCGCTTGAGATTGTTGTTTAGTTTAACTATAAAAAATTAGATTATAAAAAATTATTCTATAATTTCACATATTCTAGTTTTAATTTCTGTAATTTTTGTGTGTTTTTTAAGAAAATTTTCTAAGCCTTTTTCAGATTCATATACCAATTTTCTTTTTGCATCAGGTCCACTAAATATTAGTTCTTCTTCATTATATCTTGACAAAGCATTTTTAAGAGAATCTGTATAAATCCCGTATTGTTCACCAATTAATTTTAGCTGTCTCCCTAGGTTAGCCGAGAATGATTCATGACTTGCTCTAATTGCTGGTGCCAGTTGGACAATAATATCTGAATTCCACATAACACTTCCTTCTTCTATTAACATATCTTTAATAAATGGAAAAATAGTTTGAGTTAAATTATCAAAACCATGCACTTCCCCTTTATAATTCAATTTGAGAACTGGAGCTACTAATTCTCTTAATTTCCTCGTGTACTTAGTTTCTTTATTTTGTTTAGTATAATTTGCCATACACGCAGTCATAATTTCTTATTTATAAGCTTTTCTATTTGTTACTACTACATAGTTTAAATTATTTACTTTTTGTTAATTTTATTTTAATTTAGTTTAAAAAAATTATAGAAAAACGGACAACTATCCAGAGTTCCCGCAAAAAATTGCAGTACAATCTGGAACGTAGGTTTGCTTAACTTCCGGGTTCGAGATGAGTCCGGGTGTATCCAAACCGCTATGGTCGTCCTAAGAATGAGATAAAACTTTGTTTTATAAAACTTACTATATTTGACCAAAAGTCTTTTATATCGTTATTTTGGACTAAGTTCTCACAAAGGGGTGTAGGAGTAAAAATGAATGGAAATGGAGATAATTACTCAATAGAAACTGAACTTGATATGGTTGTTCATTCTAGTGCGTCTATTATAAACTTATGTCCTGGTTTTTTGGAAAATAAATTGCAAATTCTAAAGTTAGGTGTTGCCAGGAAAAATTATAAGCCAGTTTATATTTTGAGGCAACGTGGATACCATGGGGCAGATTCTCTTTTAGAAGGTGTCAGAATAATGGTCGAAATAGAGTATAGTGGTAAAAATAGTGGTCCTGCTAGAAATAAGTTGATTAGGACTATTGACTCTGATTTTGAAGAAGGAAGACTAAGAAGGGAAGCTAAATTAAAGAATAGCGGTCCTGCTAGAAGTAAGTTGATTAACAAAATAGATTCTGATTTTGAAGAAGGAAGACTAAATTAGAGTAACTTTAATTTTCCAGTTACTTTATCTATTACTTCTTCTTTTTCAGGCCCAATACCCAATGCAGTTATTGTTCCTGGTTTAATTTCTGTTTTTCCTGCGTCTTTTATCAATGCAGTTGTTAGTTTTTGTTTGTCTGCTTCTTTTTTTATTAATAATAACTCTTCTCTGCTATTTACTTTTAGAATAACTTTTTTCATTCCTTCGTTTCTCCAAGCTTTTACTTTTTCAGGATCACTTTTTAGAGTGGCTTCTGTAGAAGAATGACTAGATTGAGCCGCTATTTTTCCTTGACTCATCTTCAAGTCTTTTCTTACTATTATTGCTTGTTTGTAACTCATTTTCCTTTTGTTTTGAATTTGTCTTGTATTCTATTTTCTACTTTTACTAATACTTTATGTAATGCTTTCTCTAATTCCCAATCCGAACCTTCTACGTTTATTAGATTAGAGGGTTTTTGAACTCTTGCGTGGAATGAATACATATGTCTGTTTCCTTCTTTTTTGTGTTTTTTTGCGTGAATTATTAGTTTTCCTTGTAGGTCTCTGCTGAATTTTTCGTAGTGTCTTTCTGCTAGTAATTGCATTTTTGTCTTTTCAGTTTCTTCGAAATCGTCTAAACCTAGAAATTGGATGTTGTTTTCCATTTTAGTATATTAAGGAGTTTAAGTTATTTATAGTTTTTGATAGTGAAGAGAAGAAAAGAAGATTATTTGTTATCAACTTCTCTCCAATATTCTGGTGAGCCTATTGTATATTCAATACCTTTTGGACCATCTATGATCATTCCGTCTAGTTTTGTGCCAGCAGTGATATCTGCCCCTCCAAAATCTGCACCTACACAGTATGCATTTCTAAGGCTTGCTGAGCCAAGTTTTGCATTTCTAAGGTCTGCATCTCTAAGGTTTGCCCCCACAAAGTAGGCTACTCTAAGGTCTGCATCTCTAAGGTTTGCTTCTTCAAGGTTTGCTTCTTCAAGGCTTGCCTGAAAAAGTTTTGCCCCATAAAGGTTTGTTTTCTGTAGGTTTGCATCTCTAAGATATGCTCCTTCAAGGTTTGCTTCTTCAAGGTTTGCTTCTTCAAGGTTTGCCAATCCAAGTTCTTCCCATCTAAGGTTTGCATTTACAAGATATTCTTTAGGTCTTATTTTATATGTCTTTGTTATTGTTCTTGTCATTTTTGTCGTCTCCTTTTTATTTATCACTTCTTAGTGATATCAATTAGACCTCTAAAAACCTTTATAAATATTCGCTACTAATTGTTTTAGTAGTAATATGGATAATAATATAGAATCTTTAAAGTCTGCCGGATTATCTGAAAGAGAAGCGTTAACGTACTTAGATCTTCAGCAATATGGAGAAAGTCAAACAGGAAAAATATGTGAAAGGACTAGAATTCCTAGCTCGCAGATATACACTCTTCTTAGCAGTCTTTTAGAAAAAGGATTAGTTAATTTTAAAATTGTGAATAATGTTAAGGTTTTTAGAGCTTCTGATCCCGATTCTTTAGCAGTATTATTTGAAGAGAAAGAAAAACAAATAGAAGAAGAAAAGAAACAATTATTAGAATCTATCTCTAAGATGAAAGTAGTACCTAGTGAGATTTCTAAACTAAGCGATTTTAAATATTTCTCTGGAATTCGTGGAATAAAATCTCTTTATATAGAAATTACAAATGCTTGGAAATCTGGAGATGAATATTATATTGCTTCTGCTCCTTTAGAATCATTTCATAAGTTAGAAGGTTTTTTTCTTGATGTAGTGCATAAGAAACGCATAAAGGATAAAGTGAAGTTAAAAATAATTACCAACAAAAATAGTAAAAAATATGGAATGTCAAGAAAAAAAATGCAGCTCACTGAAGTTAGGTATTTAGATGTTGAAACAAAAACAGAATATGGAGTGTTAAACGATTATTTTTTTCTTATTTCATATGGTAAGGAACCTTATGGATTATTGATAAAAGATTCTAATTTTGCTGAGACTTACAAGACTTTTTTTGAACTTATGTGGGGTTTGGCTAAGGCCTAAATTATTTAGTATGAATCTCTATAGCGTCTTCTTCTTTTAATTTATGATTAAGACCAACCCTCATTGCGGGATGTTTTGCAGATGGACCCCATACTTTTGCATAATCGAAGTTTCTTAGAAAATCTTTGTGTACTTTTATTGTTAAATCCCTAACTGTTGATTTTTTTGGAAGCGCTACAGGTGGGTGATCTTTTTCTTTACTCGGAGATTTGGTATAAACATAAATTAAATTTAGATTCTTCCAAATTAAACTTTTTATTTTTTCAGAGTCAACATCTGGATTTATTGTTATTTTTTTGTTTTCTATTTCTGCGTCTTCCAATTCTTTTTTTATTAGTTGAGTATCTTTGTCTGTTATTATTACCAAATCAGAATCTCTTGCTATTCCCCAAAATGCTGGTCCGTGTTCTTTTTCCAATGAATTTTCTGTAATTGCCGGAATTTCTATTATTTGTACTACTATTCCTTTGTAATTCATTGTTCCCACTTCAGGCTTTTTTGTTGTAAATTCGTAGTCTGCTATTTTTGGTTTAGCATTTGTTATTCTTGATAGTAAGGTTGATTTTCCAGAATTTGTTACTCCAATAATTGTTACCTGTGCTGCCCCTTCTTTCTTTATTGAGAATCCTTTACTTCCTTTCTTTGATTTCTTTTCTTTTTCTAGAAGTTTTTTGTATTTTGAAATTTTTTGTTTTATACCATTTCTTAGTTTTTCAGCTCCTTTGTGTGAAGGTGCTGTTTGAAGCATTTTTTGAAGAATTCTTAATTTTTCTTCTGAAGTTCTAGCTAAAGGATATTCTAATTCTAATTTTAGGTACTCTGGTTTTGCGTTAATTGGCATAGTTATTGATTATTATATTATCCTTATAAAGCAATAGTTTTTTAAACAATAAATATTATTTTGTGGTATGGTAACAAAGAAAAAAAGAAAAAAGAGTTTTGCTAAAGCAGGTATGATTTTTGGCGGATTGGTTTCTCTTCTGTTGGGTTATTTGCTTTGGACAAGAATTATTGATATAGAAATCTTCTTTGCAATTGTACTTTTTGCTGCAGGTGTTTTGAAGATAGTTTGGGGCCTTACCTCTAAATGAAACTATTTGAAAATTGCCCTGACTGTGGTAGTAAGTTGCATATAGGGCAACACAGATTCGATGATGGACTGTACATGGTTTATTCTTGTAAAGAATGTGGTTTCAAAAAAGAAGAGCCTTTGGATGATGAAAAAAGAATAAGGCATATGAAAAAGAAATAATCTAATTTAATTATTTCCTATTTTTATTGCCTTTCCATTAACTATTGCATCAGCTAGTTTTTTTCTTGCTGAAGATAGAATTCTGTGGAATGTTGGTTGTGAAATATTCATTTTTACTGCACATTCATTTTGTTCTAGATCTAATGAATCTTTTAATCTTATTGCTTCGAATTCACTATTGTCTAATATTATTTCATCTAGTTCAATCTTTCTTATTCCTGCTGGTTTGAAATAAGAAGAGTTTGGTCGACCCCTGACTCTTCTTCTTTTACATGGTCTTGGCATGTTAGTTATCTCTTTGTCTTCGGTTTAAAAATCTTCTTCCAAGACCCCTCCCACTACATTCAGCACCTTCGTTTTCATCACCTTCGCACTTGCCTCTTTTTCTTCCTGTTTTTTGTCCTTTCCCATTGGGTCCAGTTCCATCTAAATTTGGCATTTTGTTAACCTCCATTAACTTTGTTATGAATATATATTCATAACTACTATTTAAATGCTATGTTTTTAACTAAAAACCTTTTTATACTAATTATCCAACGTTTTGTTTATGAAAAGTAAGGGAGATGAAGGTATCACTGTAAAGAAGTCTGAGAACTTTTCTGAGTGGTATACTCAAGTTATTACTAAATCTGGATTTGTAGATTACACTGATGTTTCTGGTTGTATTGTATTTAGACCTGATTGTTATTCTATTTGGGAGAACATTCAAAAAATAGTTGATGATAAATTAAAAAAATTGGGAATAAAGAATGTTTATTTTCCTCTTTTAATACCTGAAGGTTTTCTTAAGAAAGAGGCAGAACACGTAGAAGGTTTTAGTCCTGAAGTTGCATGGGTTACTCATACGGGCAATTCAAAACTTAATGAGAAATTGGCAGTAAGGCCTACTTCTGAAACTATAATGTATCCTTCATATTCAAAATGGATCAGATCTTGGAAAGATTTGCCATTAAAACTTAATCAGTGGAATAATGTTATTAGATGGGAATTCAAAAATCCTGTTCCTTTATTGAGAACTAGGGAGTTTTTATGGAATGAGGGGCATACTGTTTTTGCTACAAGAAAAGAAGCTGAAAAAGAAATGACAGATATTACTTCCCTTTGGGAGAAGTTTTCTAAAGATTACCTGGCTTTGCCTTCTTTGGTTGGTCAGAAAACAGATAAAGAAAAGTTTGCTGGTGCTGAGTATTCTTGGAGTACTGAATTCATTTTACCAAACGGAAAAGCCATACAAGGTCCTGATGCTCACTTTGATGGTCAGAAATTTGCTAAGGCATTTGATATCACTTTTTTGGATAAGAATGAAAATAAACAATATCCTTTTCAAAACACTTGGGCGATTAGTTCCCGTATGATTGGTGTTATGTTAGCTATCCATGGGGATGATAAAGGATTGGTTCTGCCTCCAAAAATTGTTACTGATAAAGTTGTTGTTGTTCCTATTGTATTTAAGAAAGATAAAGAAAAGGTTTTGAAATTTGCTAATGATGTAAAGAAGAAATTGAATAAATACGGAGTTATTTTTGATGATAGGGAAGATTATAGTGCTGGTTGGAAATTTAATGAGTGGGAACTTAAAGGTATTCCTCTTAGGGTTGAAGTTGGTCCAAAAGATGTTGCTAAAAAACAGGTTGTTCTTGTTAGAAGGGATACTGGAAAGAAAGAAATAATAAAAGTTGGTGGTTTGGTTAAAAAAATTGACAATGCTTTAGAAGATATTCAAAATAATTTGTATGAAAATGCTAAGAAATTTCTGAATAAAAGTATTGAAAATGTAAATTCTTTTAGCGAGTTTAAGAAAGCAATTAAAGATAAAAAGATAGTAAAAACTTTCTGGTGTGGAGAACTTGAGTGTGAAGATATGTTGAAGGATGGCTCCGGAGCAAAAAGTCTTAATATTCCTTTTGATCAACCCAAGAAAAAGGGCAAATGTGTCTATTGCGGAAAAGAAGGAAAGCATTTAATATTTTTCGGTAAGAGTTATTGACCATGATTTACGAACCAGCAGAGGATTCTTATTTAATTTTGGAGCAAGTTAATAATTATGCCAAGTCTGGTATGAAATTTCTTGATGTTGGTTGTGGTTCTGGAATCCTCGCTAGAGCTGCAAAAAATGCAGGTTGTGATGTTCTGGCTGTTGATATTAATCCAAAATGTGTTGAATATGTAAAGCAACATGGAATAAAGGCCATTGTTTCTGATTTATTTGAAAATGTTGAAGGGAAATTTGATTTGATTGCTTTTAATCCCCCTTATTTACCAAAAGATGCAAGAGAACCTGCTGATTCTGCACTTAGTACTACTGGCGGTGAGAAGGGTTCTGAGATTATTGATTGTTTCTTACAAGAAGCTCATAAGTTTTTGAATGAAAATGGGAAAATTCTTTTGTTATTCTCCTCTTTGACTTTAGATGTTCTTGATCTATTTGATATGTATGGTTATAAGTATGAAATGATTTCTAGACAAAAACTTGACTTTGAAGAGTTGTATGTGTATGTTTTACGTATCTAACTGCAACAAAAACTTTATAAATCATCCAAAAAACCAGATTCTATCCGATATGACTACGTTTAGTAGGAGGAAAAAATGGACAAAAAATCAATATTAGATTCTGTAAAGAAAGTAAGGGAAATTTCTGGTAAGAAGAAGTTTGATCAAACGTTTGATATTTCTATAAATTTAGTTGGTTTGAATGTAAAAAAAGTTGATGATAAGGTTGATATATTTCTCCAGCTACCTAATGGAAAAGGAAAAACTTCTAAGATATGTGCATTTGTAGGTAGCGAGTTAGGTACCAAAGCAAAAATATTTGATAAAGTTATTCTACAGGAAGAATTTTCAATTTATAAGAAAGATAAGAAAAAATTAAAGAAATTGGCCAGGAGTTTTGACTTTTTTATTGCACAGGCAAATTTGATGGCAGAAATTGCTTCTACATTTGGTAGGGTTCTTGGTCCTTTGGGAAAAATGCCAAATCCAAAAGCTGGTTGTGTTGTCCCACCTATTGCAGATTTATCTCCGTTGAAAGAAAAATTGGATAATACAGTTCACTTGGAAACCAAAAATCAAATTGTTGTAAAAGCATCCGCAGGTTTAGAATCAATGGATGATGAAAAGATTGTTGATAATATTTCTATGGTTTATAATAGTCTTATTCATGATTTACCACAAGAAAAAAACAACGTTAAATCCATGTTTATTAAACTGACTATGGGTCCTTCTGTTGAAGTTACTTCCAAAGGTCCAGTTGTTCATGAGAAAAAGAAGAAAGTCAAAAAGGAAGAAAAAGTAAAGAAAAAAGAGAAGGTTAAGAAAAAAGAGAAAGTTGTTAAGGTAGTGGAGAAAAATGAGTAAGGAAGCACATGTTTCGGAAGTAAAGAAGAAAGAGATTATTATCTTGAAAGAACTTCTTGAAAAGAATAACATAATTGGCATTATCGATATTACTGATTTACCTTCTGCACAATTTCAGAAATTGAGGAACAAACTTAAAGATTCTCTTGTAATTAGGGTTGCAAAGAAAAACTTGATTAAATTAGCTATTGAAGAACTGAAAGATAAAAAGAAAGGTATCGAAAAATTAGAAGAATGTTTAGACAGTTCTATGCCTGCATTAATATTTACTGAACAAGATCCTTTTAAGTTAGCAAAGATATTAAACAAAAATAAATCAACATTGCCTGCAAAAGCAGGTCAAATTTCTCCAAAAGATATCATAATACCTGAAGGACCAACCCCTTTCCCTGCTGGACCTATTGTTGGTGAGCTTGCAGCGGCTGGTGTAAAAGCTACAATAGAAGATGGAAAAATTATTGTTAAGCAAGCATCTACTTTGGTTAAGAGTGGTGTAGAGATCACTGCAAAGCAGGCAGACCTTCTTGCTAAATTCAAGATAGAACCTATGGAAATCGGATTGAATGTAATTTCCATATATCAAGATGGTGAAGTTTACAAAAAAGATGTGTTGGCTATTGACGAAGAAACAGTTTTGGCAGACTTGAAATCTGCTGCAAGCGGCGCATTTAACGTTGCAATATTTACAGGTTATCCTACTAAGGAAACTGTTGATATCTTGTTGAAGAAAGCGGAAGCAGAGAGTTTGGCTCTTTCACAAAAGGTTCCTGAAGATGATGAAGTTAAGGATGAACCAAAGGAAGAACCTAAACCTACAGAAGAAGCTCCAAAAGAAAAAGAAAAACCTGTAGAAAGTGAACAACCAAAAGAAGAAGAGCCTAAACCAGTGGAAGTAGAGCAACCAGTAGAAGAAATCAAAGAACCTGAAGAAAAAACTTTTGAAGAGTCTCCAAAAGAGGAGCCAAAACCTGTTGAGGAACCTGCGCCTGAAGAAAAACCTGTAGAAAAAAAGGTGGATGGAGTTCCAAGTGCAGATGAATTAAAAAAAGAATCACAATCAGATCAATCAAATGAACAATCTGGTACTCAAAAAGATGTAGAGTCTCCCGTTGGATATACTGAAGAAAATTCGCAGGGTGCTCAGGAGATTATAAACAAAATGAAAGATAATATTAATGGAGGTCAAAAATGGAATTAATTTATGTAGCTTTACTCCTTCACAAATCAGGAAAGGAAATCAATGTAGAGAACGTCAAAAAGGTGATGGATGCTGTTGGATCCCAAGTTGACGAATCAAAAATCAAGGCTTTGGTAGCAGCTTTAGATGGTGTGGACATTGATCAGGCAATTAAAGAAGCAGTAACTGTTGGTGCGGCTCCTGCTGCAAGTGCAGACGCATCTCCTGAAGAAAAGAAAGAAGATAAAAAAGAAGAAGAAAAGAAAGATGAAGCTGAAAGTGCCGCAGGATTAGGCGCGCTTTTCGGTTAAAATCTTTTCTTCTTTTTATTATAATGAAGAACCTAAAGAACAACAGTGATCTGAGAAAGGAAATTAGTGATCTTAAGAGAGATTTGAATGAACTTAACGTTCAGAAAGAAAAATGGTTTTCTATTAAAGAGAGTTTAAGTGAAGAAATAAGAAGTCTAATTAAGTCTATAAGGAATATAAAGAGTACTAAAGATAAATCTAGTGAAAGTATAAAAAGTTTGAAAGAGCAAAGAGATAAATACAACAAACAAACCCAAGAATTGATTGTAGAGTTCAAAAAATTAAATTCTGAGAAACATAAGATAATGAAAGAGAATAAAATTGATTTTGATCCTTCTAAGATTTTAGATAATATAAATAAATTAGAGCAAAAAATTGAAACCGAAGCACTCTCATTCAAGAAAGAACAACAATATATGAAACAAATAAGAGGATTTAAGAAAAAATTGCATGAATCTGAGGGCGTTCAAGAAACATTTAGAAATCTTAAATCACTTTCTGGAAAAATAAAGGAGTCTAAGGATCTAGCTGAATCATTCCATAAGAGAATGCAGGATGAGTATAAAAAAAGTAAGGAAGGTTATGGGGATTTTATTTCTCTAACTAAACAGATTAATGATTTAAATAAAAAACAAGAAGAGGCATTTAAAAAGTTTATCGAGTCCAAAAATAAATTTTCAAAAATAAACGATGGTTTGAAGGGAAAATTAAAACATGCAAGTAAATTTGCTGTTGGAGAAAAGATAAAAAGACAGATAAAGGAAAATGCTGTTCTTGAAGAAAAAGCTAAAGAAGTTGAAACCAAAATAAAAGAAAAAAAGAAATTAACCACTGATGATCTACTTGTATTTCAAAAAGATGATAAGAAATGAGTTCTGAACAATTAATAGTAAACCATAAATTAAATAAACTTCTTTGTGAATTTTACATTATTAAAAAATGTTATATGCAAAAGAGATTTTAATAGTAGCTCTCTCTACCTTAATTCCAGCTTTGGAACTTAGAGCAAGTATACCTTTGGGCGTTGGTTTAGGAGTTCCTTGGATCTTAGTTTTTTTTGTTGCTGTTCTTGTAAATATTATCCTTGGTCCTATTGTTTATATATTACTAGATAAATTTGTATGTCTCCTAAAAAAAGACAGTATTTTTGAAAGAATTTATAGTAAATTTGTATTAAGGACGCAGAAGAAAGTAAGTAAGTATGTTGAAAAGTATGGAGAATGGGCAATAGCTGCATTTATTGCGGTTCCAATTCCTGGTAGTGGAAGTTATTCTGGAGCTTTGGCTGCGTACCTTATTGGTTTAAGTTATAAGAAATTTGTAATATCTAATCTAATTGGGGTTTTAATTGCAGGTATTATTGTTACAGTAGTTACATTATTTTTTAAATCTGTTTTTTAGAAGACTTTTATTGTAAAGATATTTTAAGTCTGTGTAAACAGGCATTGATTTTATTTTATATTTTTTTGATAGGAATATCCAAATTATTGCAACATATACTCCTGAAACGAATTTCCAAAAAATTATATGTAATTTGTCAAACCACTGTTTTCCGAACGAAGTAAATGCTGCTATTAGCAAATCTATCCTTATTATATTCATTGCTAGTATTAGTAAACTTCCAATGAAAAATAGTTTTATCGAACTCTTAACGTTTAAATCCTTTGTTGTTAATAATAGTATTAATAGTAAATAATATGCTGGAAGTGCTACACATGCTGAAATAAAACTGAATGTAATATTGTTTACCGAAATTGAATTGCCTATCAATGTTGGATTGTATTGTAATATTTTTAAGACTATGAAACTTAGATAAGTTGTTACTGGAAGAGCTATTATATAGATATAATTGTAGATTAAGAACAGTAATAGTATAATTAGTACTCTTAGTGCTAGTTTCTCTGGATATTTCATAATTTGTATAATACTATCTTATTTATAAAATTTGGTGGAACTTTTGTGTCTTAAATCCTAAAATTTAGGTGTTTTGGCTGCTTTCAAAAGGTTTATAAGCTTTTCATGTCTTCGCGATTTAACAATTAGGTGATAGTTTGGGGGTTAAAAAATGAATATGAAATTGCCAATTTTTGGTATAATGATACTAGTTTTGGCTCTTTTTTCAGGAGCTGAAATGACTGATTTTGCGGTTGAATCTTCAGGTTTACCTGGTGATTTGATCGAGGGTAGTTTTACTTTAGAAAATACTGAAGGATACAACCTAACAGATATAACTTTTAGTTTAAGTGTACCTGGCTTTAGTTCTTTGGATGAAATCTTTTCTCCAAGTGATATTGATGAACTAGTAGATGGTTCATCTGTGCCTGTTTCATTTGAATTTACAATACCTAGTGGACAAGCAGTTGGAGACTATACAGGTACTGTAACTGTATTAGATGGTATTCCTAATGATAGGAGCGTTGTTTACACAAATGATTTTACAATTACTGTGAACGAACTTAATTCTCTTAGTTTGGATCAATCTAGTGGTTCTTTGTCTCTTGAACAAGAACAAACAGGAACAGTTCAGATTACTATAACTAACAATGGTAACACAGATTTAACTGATGTTATTTTGAGTTATGATCAGGCTGATTTTGAAGATATCGGTAATCATGAGATTTTGTTATCTTTTGACGATAATTCATTCGATTTGGATTCTGGTGATTATAAGATCGTTACCATGACAGCTACAACTGATGATAATCAATATCTTGGTGATTTGAATGGGGATATTAGTATTATAAGTTCAGAGGGCGTTACTGTTTCTTACGATTTGACAGTTACCACATTTACAAATCTAATTAGCATTGATTTCGATGAAGTTACTGATTTGGATGACTTAAAGCCTGGCGATGATTTCGAATTTGAAGTTCTTGTTGAATCTTTAGGTTTTGATATGGAAGATGTTAAAATTGAAGTTTGGGTTCTTGATATACTAGACAATAAAAAAGATCTAAATGATGAAAGTAATACCTTTGATTTAGAACAAGGTGACACTGAAGACAAAAATTTTGAGTTTGATGTTCCATACAACGTTGATGAAAAGAGCTATAGTGTTAGAGTAAGAGTCGATGGCGAAGAAGATGGAAATTCAAGCAATGATTTTACTTTTAATATTGTCTATGAAAACGCTGTAGAAGTTGTAAAGGAAGATGGAGAAGATATTCGTCTTGATGATCTTTCAATTTCTTCAGGACAATTGACCTGCGGATTTGTTTTTACAACATATATTGACGTTATAAACACGGGTAGTGATGACTTGGATGATATGTATGTTAAACTTCTTATTGGCGATCTTGGACTAGAGTATACTTCTGAGACTTTCACTCTTGAAGAAGATGACTATGATGATAGAGAAAAAGACCTTCAGTTCGTTGTAACTTTGCCTTCTGATTTAGATAAGGATAGTTACCAGTTAGAATTTTGGGCTTACAATGAAGATGATGAAACCATAGTTTCAAAATTGCACACAATAGATGTAACAAGTTGTGAAGGTTCACCTGATGATGATGGTGATGATGGTGATGACACTGGAGACGTTACTCCTGGTAGTGGAAATGTTGTTTACTTGCCTACTGGTTTCAGTATTGGTGACTTCTTTGATGCTGACGGATCTAAGACTCTTTTCTGGGTACTTGGAAACATTGCATTATTGATAGTAATCGTCTACTTTGTTGTTTTAATCTTCAAGAAGAAGAAATTAGCATAAATCTTCTTTTCTTTTTTCTTTTTTATAAATTTTTATTTTGGGTTAGATTTATATATAAATTTCTTATCTAGTTCTGTATGAAAAAAATAGTGGATAAGAAACCAATCATAAAATTAAAAAGTGTCTGTAAATATTATCGTATGGGAACTAACATTGTTAAAGCTGTTGACAATGCTTCACTGGAAATAAAAGAAGGAGAATTTGTGGCGATCATGGGCCCTTCTGGTTCTGGAAAATCCACCATGATGAATTTAATAGGCAGTTTAGATGTCCCTACTCGTGGAAAAATATTTTTAGATGGCCAAGATATATCCACTTTAAGTGAGTCTGACCTAGCCCAAATTCGTGGGAAAAAGATAGGCTTCATTTTTCAATCTTTCAATTTGATAAACAATTTGACTGCAAAGGAAAATGTTATGGTTCCTATGATGTTCCAAGGCCATGCTCCTGCTGAAAGAGATTTCAGAGCAACTCACTTAATGAACTTAGTTGATTTGAAGGATAGGATGAATCATTCGCCTAATGAATTATCTGGTGGACAACAACAAAGGGTTGCAATTGCAAGATCTTTGGCAAATTCTCCGGAGGTTATTCTTGCAGATGAACCAACAGGAAATCTAGACACAAAAACTGGAGCTACAGTTATGGATTTCTTAAAAGACTTAAATGAAAAAGGAAAGACTATTATTATGGTTACTCATGATCCAGATCTAGCAAAAAACCATGCAGAGGTAGTTTTCTGGTTAAAGGATGGAAAAATTGAGAAAGTAACCAGAAAAAAGAATGGATGGGGTGAAGTTGGAAAAGATAGACTAAAAAAACTTAAGAGGTATAAGTAGATGATAACTGACTTCTTTTCTCTTGCACTCAAAAACCTCAAACATAGGGGTATTAGATCTTGGCTAACTTTATTGGGAATATTTATTGGTGTTACTGCTGTTGTTTCTTTGATTTCTTTGGGAAATGGTTTACAGTTGGCAGTTGCAAGCCAGCTAGGTGTTAGTTCTAGTGAGTTAATTACAATACAAGCAGGAGGTTTGAGTGGTTATGGCCCTCCAGGAAGTAACGTTGTTGATCCTTTAACCCAAGATGATGTTGATGCAATAGAAAAATTAAGCAGTGTTGAAAATGCGGTTAGAAGGAACATAGATTCTGGAAAAATTGAATTTAATGATAACTTAAACTTTAGATATGTTGGTAGCCTACCCAACAACAAAGAGGACAGAGATTTAATTTACACTAGCTTAAATATTGAAATTCTTTTTGGAAGACTTATCAAAGAAGGAGATTCAGGAAAAGTAGTTTTGGGATATAATTTTTATGATAAACCTGAAGAGTGGGGGGGGAAGTCTCTAACTCCTGGAAAAACTATTTCTATAAACGATAATAATTTTCAGATTATTGGTATAACTGACAAAGTTGGAAGCATAATAATGGACAACGTAGTCGTCATGAATGAAAATGATATGGAGGACATTTTTGGATTTGGTGAAGAAGCAGACATAATCATTGCAGAACCAAAGAACAAAGATAAAATTCAAAAAACAAAGGAAGATATTGAAAAACTTTTAAGAGATATAAGAGATGTTAGGGAAGGGGAAGAAGACTTTGAAGTTAGCACTCCTGAAGCATCGCTCTCAACAGTTAATAGCATTCTTGGTGGTGTTCAGATATTCATAGCAATAGTTGCATTTATTTCTGTATTTATCGGGGCACTTGGAATAGTCAATACAATGACTACGTCAGTTCTAGAAAGAAAAAAAGAGATAGGATTAATGAAGTCTATAGGGGCAAAAAATAGTCATATATTTTTACAATTTTTTGTTGAGTCGAGTTTATTGGGATTAGTTGGTGGTATTGCTGGAGCTTTGTTTGGTACATTAGTGGGAATTCTTGGAACGATTGGTATAAACAGCTTTATGGGAACAGAATTATTACCAGATATAAACTTTCTTTTGATATCTCTTACTCTGTTAGGTAGCTTCATAATTGGTGGAATTTCAGGAATAGTTCCAGCAATGAAAGCTGCCAAACAAAATCCGGTGGAGGCACTAAGAGGATGATCGGTGAGGAAAGTATAAAATATTCTTTAAGGAATTTGAAACAGAACAAGGGAAGAAGTTTTTTAACGATCTTCTCTATCTTAGTTGGAATTTCTACAATATTTATTTTCATAAGTTTTGGTTGGGGGTTGTATGATTATGCTAATGAATTAACATCAAGTTCTTCGGCAGATAAAGTATTAATTATGCCAAAAACTGCTGGTGGCTTTGGTGCAGTTGATGGTATTATTTTAAACGAAACTGATGTTCATGAAATAGAAAAAGCTGCTGGAGTTTATGACGCCACGGGATTGTATTACGATGCAGCATTAGTAAAACAGAATAGAGATCAAAGGTATACTTTTCTTATTGGATATGATCCAAAAAAAGATTTTGTAATGGAATCATTTAACGTAGATGTAGAAGAAGGAAGGCTATTAATAGCTGGAGACATGAGGAACGTTGTTTTGGGTCATAATTATGGGCTTCCAGACAAAATATTTTCAAAACCATTTGAGTTAAATGATAATATTGAGATAAATGGTATAAACCTAAAGATCGTTGGATTTATGGAAGAAATTGGAAATCCTCAAGATGATTCCCAGCTATACGTAACTAATGAACAATTTGAAGAGATGCTTCCAGCTACAGAGTCTTATGGTCAGATAATTGCCAAAGTGAATATAAAAGATATAGAAAAAGTTAATGAAAATATAGAGAGAAACCTTAGGAAGTCTAGGGATGTAGAAGAGGGCAAGGAGGATTTTTATGTTCAATCGTTTGATGAGCTAATTGAAGCTTTTTCTAGTGCTTTAAACCTTATAATTGGTTTTGTTATATTAATTGCGTTAATTTCTGTTTTAGTTTCAACAATAAATACTGCAAATACTATGATCACTTCGGTTCTTGAAAGATATAAGGAAATAGGGGTCTTGAAAGCAATGGGTGCTAGAAATTCTAGTATCTTTGAGATATTCTTATTTGAGAGTGCATTTCTTGGTTTGGTTGCTGGAACTATTGGAGTTATTTTTGGTTGGGCAGTTTCTGCACTTGGCGGAATCATATTAAAAAATCTTGGTTGGGGATTTTTACAACCTTATTTTTCAGTCTACTTGTTTGCTGGTTTGATACTTTTTGCAGGAATAACAGGAGCACTCTCTGGAGTTTTCCCAGCAATAAGGGCAGCAAAAACAAATCCGGTAGACGCGCTAAGAAAAGAATAGTCAAAAAGTTTATATAAAGAAGGTGTAACAAAATGAATATGGAAAAGAAGGTGATTAATAGACTGAGGATTTTTTGGTTGATTATAGTTTTTTTTATAGCTCTTCCGCTTTTTGGTTCTGCCGTTAGTGCAACCTGTGATTTGGGAGCTGAACTGATAAATCAAGACCCATATCCGGCACTTGCTGGAGATTATGTTGAGGTTTTGTTTCAAATTAATGGGATTAATAGTGGTTGTGAAGAGGGAGCCATCGCGGAATTGATCTTAGACTATCCTTTTTCATTAGATGATGGAAGCAGAAAAAGATCTATTGAGTTAAGTACTTATGCTGGATATGGTCATAATTCTAATTGGAATATATTGTATAACATAAGAATTGCTGCAGATGCACTTGAGGGCGATTATGAAGTGGAATTGAAATATAAAGGAAAAAACAATCCTCAACAAGATGGTTATTCTTTTGAAAGATTTAACATAACTATTGAAGATGGTAGAACTGATTTTGAAATTCATGTGCAAGATCACAACATGGGTGAAAGAAATATAATTTTTGAAATACTTAATATAGGAAACCAAGATGTGGAAGCTTTGACTGCAGAAATTCCAAAACAAGATAATGTAATCATAAAGGGATCGAATAGAAATATTGTTGGTGATTTGGATTCAAATGAATATACAACTGCAGATTTTGAGGCAATTCCTTCTGAGGGAGAAATACTTGTTAATTTGTATTACACAGATTCAACAAATGAAAGAAGAATGTTGCAAAAGTGGGTTGAATATGATCCTTCTTACTTTATAGATTCTTTAGATAATACTGAACCAGACAGAACTTCAACTTATATTGTAATAGCAATAATTGCTATTGGCATTGTTTTTTTCATTGTTAGAAGGCGTAAAAAGAAAAATAAGAAGAAGAAGTTGAAGTTTAGTGTTTAATTCTTTATTACTATAAGCGCACGCCAGGATTCGAACCTGGGAATACCCGCTCTGCAGGCGAGCGTGTTAGACCGCTTCACCACGTGCGCATGTGTAAAATGATTTATTATTAGTTTAAGAAGTTTTCTTTTAGTATTGTTTCCATTATTGAGTAGTTACAAATGGAAAAGCTTATAAACTGCTTATTATTGATATCATTAAGAAAATATAGTTATATTTCCATAAAAGGAGGAAAAATGACATTAACTAATAGATTAAAAGTATTGAGTGGAAAAAGACTTGGACCCAAAGAGATTGAGCTTGCAAGAGAAGGAGCAACTATTAAGTCTAGGCACAAAGAAAAAGTATATGGTACTTCTGAAGGTGGAGTTCTTTTTAGGAGAATAGCTACTCTAGAACGTATGACTACTCCAGATATATCACACGGTTGGGAAAGGCCCCATACTGGAGATTATCCAACAAGTATTACTGTTGAAGAATATAACGTTGATGGACAACTTTTTAGAAGGGAATATACCGAAGTATCGCATGGGATGGTCTCCAAAAGAAAAGTTATTAAGCATTATCGTCCTGGTGATTTTGATTGGTATTCAAAAACTGTAGAAAAATCTCCTTTTTGTTAATTTTCTTTATTATTTTAAATTAGTAAATTTTACTATTTTTTAGAAATATAATACGGACCGGACGGGATTTGAACCCGCGACCCCTGGCTTAGAAGGCCAGTGCTCTATCCAAGCTGAGCTACCAGTCCATATGAATTTGAACAATTTAACTATTTTTAAAGTCTTTCTTTTTTAATCAAAAAACTTATATAACTAATTTGAGAAGTTAATACACATGGTTAACTTTAGTGCTATTGAAAGGAAATGGCAAAAGAAGTGGGAAGAAAAGAAAGTATTCCAAGTTAAAGAGAATTCTAAGAAAAAGAAATTTTATTGTTTAGAGATGTTTCCATACCCCTCAGGTTCTGGCTTGCATATGGGCCATGCTTTTCAAGGTATTATTGGAGATATTTATGCTAGATTTAAGAGAATGAATGGATTTAATGTTCTTTATCCGATGGGTTACGATTCATTTGGTTTACCTGCTGAAAATGCTGCAATTAAAGCTAAAATACATCCTAAAAAATATACTGAGAAATCTGTAAGTAATTTTATTAAACAACAGAAAGAATTAGGAATAAGTTATGATTGGAGTAGAATATTCAAAACTTCTGATGAAGAGTATTATAAGTGGAATCAGTATTTATTCTTGCAGTTTATGAAGAAAGGTTTGGTTTACAGAAAGAAATCTATTGTTAATTGGTGTCCAAAATGTAAAACTGTTTTGGCTAATGAGCAAGTTCATAATGGAAAATGTTGGAGACATGAAACTACTGATGTTATTGAAAAGAGTCTAGAGCAATGGTTCATTAAGACAACTAAATATTCTGATGAGTTATTGAAGGATATTGATAAACTAGATTGGCCTGAAAGAATAAAGGCTATGCAACAAAACTGGATTGGAAAAAGTAAGGGAACTATGGTTAAGTTCAAGATTAAAGATTCTATCGAACATATAGAAGTTTTTACAACTAGACCAGATACTTTGTATGGTGTTACATTTTTAGTTTATTCAATACAGCATCCAAAAGTTTTAGAATTATGTTCTGGAACAAAACAGGAAAATAAAGTAAAAGAATTTTTGAAGAATGTTCCTAAACAAGGTCAGGAGATAAAAGATAAAGAAGGGGTTTTTGTTGGTCGTTATGCTGTTCATCCTTTAACAGGTGAAGAGATTCCTATCTATGCCTCTAATTTTGTTGTTGCAGACTACGCTACGGGTGTTGTTATGGCTGTTCCTGCGCACGATCAAAGAGATTTTGAGTTCGCTAAGAAATATGATGTTGCAATCAAAGTTGTTGTACAGAATAAAAATAAGAGCTTGAGAGCTGGTGATTTAGATAGGGCATATACTAGAGAGGGTGAGTTAGTCAGTTCTGGAGAATTTACTGGAACGAATAGTAAGAAAGCTATTGATGATATCTCTAAGTTTTTGAAGGAAAATAAATTAGGTAGTGTTAAGACACAGTATAAATTGAGAGATTGGTTAGTTTCTAGACAAAGATATTGGGGGACTCCGATTCCAGTTATTTACTGTGATAAGTGTGGTGTTATTCCTGATGAAAATTTGCCAGTTAAGTTGCCAGACAGAGTTAAGTTTGGAAAAGGAAATCCATTAGAAACAAATAAAGAATTTGTAAATACTAAATGTCCTATTTGTGGAGCTAAAGCAAGAAGAGAAACAGATACAATGGATACTTTCTTTGATAGTAGTTGGTATTTCTTGAGATATTGTGATTCTGAAAATAAAAAAGAACCTTTTGATAAAAATAAAGTTAAGTATTGGATGCCTGTTGATCAGTACATTGGTGGTGCAGAGCATGCCTGTATGCATTTGATTTATGCTCGTTTCTTTGTAAAGGCTTTGAGAGATTTGAAGATGTTGAACTTTGGTGAACCATTTAAGAAATTGTTTAACCAAGGAATGTTGCACAAAAATGGTTATGTCATGTCAAAGTCTAGAGGCAATGTTGTTTTGCCTGAAACTATCTCTAAAAAGTATGGAATAGATACTGCGAGATTATATTTGGTTTCAATTGCTTCTCTAGATAAGGATACTGAATGGGATGATAAGGGTGTTGAAGGGAGTTATAGATTTGTTAGTAGAGTTTATGATTATTTGAAGAAAGTTAAAATTGGCAAGTCTAGCAAAAGAGTTGAGAGTAAAGTTAACTCTGCAATAAAAGAAGTTACTGGAGATATTGAGAATTTTAAATATAATTTAGCTGTGATTAAGATTAGAACTTTGTTTGATTCTTTGGAAGATGATATTAGTAGGAAAGATTTAGAGAGTGTTGTTAAATTAATTAGCCCCTTTTGTCCGCATGTTGCTGAAGAGATTTGGAGTAAAATTGGTAGCAAAGGTTTTGTTTCTTTGTGTGGTTGGCCTGTGTGTGATACTAAGAAAATAAATAAAGAGTTTGATGCAGTAGATGAATTTGTTGCTTCGTTAGATAGAGATTTGGCTGCAATTATTAAGTTGGTTAAGTTTAAACCAAAAAAAGCTAAAATTGCCGTCGCTGAGAGCTGGAAATATAAATTTATTAATGATTTGAAGAAAACTGTTGTTAAAACTAGAAATGTTGGCGAAGTTATTAAGAAAACAATTGATGGGAAGCACAATAAAGATATTTCTAAAATGGTTCCCTATTATTTGAAGGATGAAAGTAGACTTCCCAAATATGTTTTTGGTCAGAAAGTTGAAATTGAAGTTATTGAAGAGATTTCTAAAGATTTGAGTAGAAGATTTGGTGTAGAAATTTCTGTTGAGAAAGATAATGAAAAAGCAATGCCAGGTAAGCCTGCAATTATTCTAGAATAGCTTTTATTCTTCTTACTCCTGCAGATGAACTCTGTTCTTTTATTATTTTAAAGTGCCCAAGTTCTTTTGTATCTCTTACATGCGGACCGCTACATAACTCTTGGGATATTTTTCCTATTGTGTAAACTATTACGTTTTCCCCATATGTAAATCTGCCTACAATCCCCCTCTTCTTTGCTTTTTTATAAGTCATTTCTTCTCTTATCACTTCTATTCCTTCTTTTATTCTTTTGTTGACAATCTTTTCCACTTCTTCTAATTCTTCTTCGGTTAGTTTCCTATCAAAATTAAAATCGAATCTCAATCTTTCTTTTGTTATATTGCTTCCCCTTTGATTTATGTCATTTCCCAGAACTTCTCTTAATGCTGAAAGCAAAAGATGTGTTGCAGTATGATACAAAATTGTTTTTCTTGAATGATCTGCCAATCCGGAACCAAACCTTCCTTTTGTTGAAGTTCTAGAAAGCTCCTGATGTTTCTTTAATTCTTTGTAAAATCCATTTACATCCACTTTTATTTTTCTTTCTTTTGCTAGTTCATCGGTTATTTCTATTGGGAATCCGAAAGATTGGAATAGTAAGAATGAATCTTTATCAGATATTTTTTTATTGTTTTTTGCTATTGCTTCAAATTTTCTTAGTCCCTTTTCTAATCCTTTTGTGAATTTCTTTTCTTCTTTTAGAAGTTCTTCAATAATTCTTGATTTATTTTTATCTAATTCTGGATAATCTTTTTTGTTAACTTCAATTATTACTTTTACTACTTCTTTTAGATACTCTTCTTTTGGTTTCAATTTTCTTGCGTGTCTTATTGCAGTTCTTATCAATCTTCTTAGAACATATCCTTGATCTAAATTTCCTGGTGAAATCCCCTCATTGATTATAAATACTGCAGCCCTTAGATGATCTGCTATTTTTCTTTTTACTATTTCATAAGCACCTCTTGCGTTGGTTACGTCATTTATCTTCTTCATTACTGGTTTAAACAAACTTGAATCGTAAACTGATTCTTTTTTTTCTAAAATCGTAAATACTCTTTCAAATCCAAATCCTGTATCTACGTTTTTTTGTTTTAATTCAACATATTCTCCTTTTTCGTCTTTGTTATATTGCATAAATACGTCATTCCAAATCTCGACCCATCTTGGATCTTTTGGATCAAATTCTTTTGGTGGGTTTTGTTTTGAAATCCAATAGAACATTTCTGTATCTGGTCCGCATGGACCTGTTTTTCCTGCTGGGCCCCAAAAATTATCTTCCTGTCCAAGATAAGCTATTCTTTCTTCAGGAATTCCCAGGCTTTTCCATATTTTTGAACTTTCTGTATCTTTTGGAACTTGTTTGTTTCCTTTGAAAACTGTTATTGCTAATTTTTCTTTTGAAAAACCAAGCCATTTTTTATCAGTTAGAAATTCAAAACTCCATTTTATCGCTTCTTCCTTCCAATAATCACCTAATGACCAATTGCCAAGCATTTCAAAAAAAGTTAAATGTACATCGTCTCCAACTTCTTCAATGTCTCCAGTTCTTATGCATTTTTGATTATTTGCTAATCTTTTTCCCTGTGGGTGTTTTTGCCCAATTAGATAAGGAACTAAAGGGTGCATTCCTGCAGTTGTAAACAAAACAGTAGGATCATTTTCGGGCATGAGTGAAGAGTTCTCTATTTCTTTATGGCCCTTCTTTTTAAAGAATTCAAGATATTTATCTTTTAGCTCAGTTGATTTCATATTTATTATAGACAGAAGTTACTTTAAAAGTTTTGCTTTAAATTCCGAGTTTGGATAGTTTTGATTTAATCTCTTTTATTTCTAGGTCTAAATCTGACTCTCTCTTTGATATTGCCGGTTTTGCTAATCTTTTACCTTTTGTCTGCTTTGTTGGTCCTTCTTTGGATCTTTCCACTATTCCTGGTAGAATCGTTTCAAGTGCATTTACTTCTTTTGTTATTTTCTTCATTAAAGTTTTTATTTTATTTATTTGTGCAATTTTTTTTGATCTTATTTTAGGATACTTCTCGAAAAATCTTAATGTTTGTGTTACATCTACAGTGGTCTCAAGAATTCTTTTCCTAAAAACATTTGATTGATCTATGTTTATGTATTCTGCGTTTTTAGCCACTATTAACCCTCAAACAGTTTCCTATCAATCATTACAAGACTATCTTTGATTTTTTCTATGTCGCCTTTCCAAGTTTCTAATTCCCTATCTTCTGCGTCTCTTGTTTTGTTTAACTCTGTTAGTAGTTTCTCTGCATCTTTTGTTAGGGATTTTACTCTCTCCATATGTTCTCTTGCTGCCTTGTAATTATCTAATTTTACGAATATTGATTTCCCACTTCCTTGTGGTTGTGGTGTTGGGCTTTGTGGTTTTGGTTGGATCTGATTTAAAGTGTCTCTAAGTGGAAGCATTGGTTTTCTCTTTGGAATCTCAATTATAGGGCTTGGTGCTGGCTGTCTTATTGGTCTGTCAATTACTTCTTTTATGTTACTTAGTTCGCTTTCGTAGCTTGGAAACTTGTTAGTTTGGCCCTTAATTCTTGGTGTTGATGGCAATCCTTGTGATTCTCCAACTCTTGCTTTCAAATCTGGTAATTCCTTAGAAAAATCTACCTCTTTTTTCTTTTTTTTGAACCAAGACATCTTATGATTACATTTTCGTTATTAAAGTATTAAAATCTTTCTATTTATTTTACTGTAGTAACTTGGCTGAAATTGCCTAACACAAAGCTTTTTAAAGAGTTTTTCTTGAAAAATATAGGGGGATTTAGATATGGAACTAACACAAGAAAAGATAGATGGACTTACATCAAATATGGCTGGCGAAGACGCAGTTCCTATAGCTAGGTTGCTGGTAGAAAAGGGTGAAAATGTATCTGAATTCTTGATTGCTGAGCATCTTCAGATGGGTATAAATCATGTTAGAAATGCCCTGTATAGGCTCCAAGAGAGCAATTTGGTCACTTTTTTGAGAAAAAAGGATAAGAAGAAGGGTTGGTATATTTATTATTGGACATTTAACTCTGTTCAGGCTAAAGTTTTGATTACTAAGCTTTATGGTGAAAGGGTTGAAAACCTGCAAAAGAGACTTAAAAATGAAAATGCTGATTTTTTGACCTGTAGAAGGAAATGTTTGAGAATTAGTTTTGATAATGCTTTAGAGAATGATTTTAAGTGTTCTGAATGTGGTGGTGTTTTGAAGCAAATTGATAATAAAAAACAGATAGCTGCAATTAGAAAAGAGTTAGAAGAATTGACTAAAGAGGGTTCTGAAGAGTTGGCTATTAAGGCATAGTTCTAAAGTTTTAAAAAGGCTTGAATATTTTTGTACTCTATGACACTATTGGCAACGCTTGCAACAGTTTTTGGGGTAATAAATGGATTTGCTAATTTTCCACAAATTTATAAAATCTTTAAAACAAAGAGTGCAAAAGATCTTTCAATCCTAACATATTTGATTTTAACAGTTGGTTCTATTGTTTGGGTTCTTTATGGTATTGAAATAATGAACATTCCAGTATTAACTATGAATGGGCTTGCACTTCTTGAGTTCATAGTAATATTGATTGGATGTTTTTTGTATAGAAAAGGTTGAAGTTCTAACTTGGTGGTCCAAAGAATACTTTTGCCCCATCAAATGGTCCAAATGGAATCATATTAAAGAAGAACAGTAACATGTTTAACAATTTTGACATCTTTAATGCTGAATGTTGCCACGTTGTTAATTTTATTTTTGTTTTTAGTAAAAACATTGATCCAAGCCAAAGTATTAAATTTATTGCTGGACCTGCGAAAGCTATTATTCTATATGCAAATGCGTTGGTGAATGCTTCCGTTCCTATGCTTACATAACCTGGTGCTACAAGTAAAAGTGGCGATCCTACTAATTTTAGTATAACTCCAACTACCAATCCAAATGGAAATAGTTCAAAAGTAGCCGAATAGCCAAAACCCATTGCAACAAACTTATGTCCTAGTTCATGTAAAATTACTGCAGGGGCAACTACTGCTAACGCAAATTTGAAATCTCTAATCGAGAATTTTCTTTTATGCATCTGATCATAAACAGTTTTTGGTCTACTTGGATACATTCCTGTGAATATGAATCCTAATGCTACGCTAATTATAGCAAAGTTTAAAATTTCAGTTAGAGTTATTATAGCCATTTACTTAATCTCGGTTGTTCTTTTACTGTTCTTATTGTTTTACTTTCGTTTAAAATAGTTCCTATATCTTCTTTAAATTTGTTCTTTGCAAATGCTTTTGCGTAGTTTATAGCTAATTGTTCATCTTCAAATTCTATAGGTTCTGAATTTAGAGATATTCTTGATGCTTCTCTGCAAACCCAAACTCCTAAAGGAAATTTATCTTCTTCAGTAATAAATCTTAGAACTAAGACTGATGCTTGTTTTTTTAGTTGTTTTAGTTTCTCTACTGCTGGTAATCTTGATGCGAAATATCCTCCCGCTGTTTCATCTACGTAGCCTTTTCTTCCATAGTAATTTTCATAATCATATCCATAGAAATTTCCGGTTTTGCTCCAGGGATTTGTTTTAAATGGAACTTCCATCTCAAAAAGTTCATAACTCCAAACTCCAGGCATTAAAATGAATAAGTAAATATTTCCAAGATAATATCCTGAATAGACCAAAGTTGTTTCTAGTGGTTCATTATATTTTATTTCTTTTAGTAATTCTTTTGTTATTGTATCGTCTGTTGCAGTTATTGACCATCTTGTTGGAACTAATTTTCTATTTTTTCTGATTCCCAGCAATCCAATTGAAAGTATTTTGTGTAAGAAGTTTTCGTCAAAGCCTTTGTTGTATAATTTATTTATCCCTTGAACTGCTTTTAGATCCCAATCGGATGTTGTTTTGTCTACAGCTGTTTTTATTTTTGGATTTTCTGTAATTTTTATGTTTCTAAGATTTGCATTGTTACTTAGTGGTTTTGTAAATCTGTTTAGTTCTGTTACTTTTTTTGGTTTATTTTTTAATTGAATTTCCATATCAACTGGTTTGTAAGCCATGGAAACTTCTTGCGAAAGATTTAAAAATCTTGAATCAAATGATTTTATGTTTGATTGGAATCTTGAATTGATTAATTGTGACCTTAGTTTTATTATGTCTATGTCTCTTAATTTTTGTTTTGCCCATTCTTTGGGATTATCTAATAGATTTGCATCTTCTTTTTTTTCAACAGGTGAGAGAATTCCAACATTTACTTTAGGATAACCGAACCTTCCTACAAAAACTGCGGGTGGAGAATTTCCAAAGAAGTCATTACTATCCAGATTTAGACTTTCAAAATTAAATTTAATTAACTCTTTTTGTGAGTAGCCTGTGGCCATAAAAAAGGTAAGAATAAGAGATTTATATACTATTCTTGTGTGTATGTCAAGGCTGTTTTATTCAATACCATCCAATACGCTTTCTAGCTTCATGCTGTGCCTAAATACATAAAGTGCATCTTCATCAGGGGGTACTTCAAGTTCATCTTTCATTGCGTTTAATTCTGCCATTCTTTTTTGTGTTTCTGCTAAAACTAATTGGTCAACATTTTCGTGTGCTGCAACATATTCTTGTTTTCCTACTCTGACTCTTGCTTCTTAAAATTGGGGTAGTCTAGTTGATCCTTGTACAATATCCAATCTCATTTCCCCTGTTTTGGGATCTCTAAAAATAACATATTTTGCATCTCCATAATGTTTGTGTTCTTCAGTTAGTATTCCATAATTGTCCATTTTAATCAAAAAAGGGGGTGAAATAAGAATTATAAACCTTTCTTTTGGGTAAGATTTTTATACTCTTTATTCCAAAATTAGATCATGTTCCACGATATTGTACATGGATTAAATCATATTTTAAATAAAAATAAGGAATTGACTGAAATATATGTTGCTGTTGCATTGAGAAAATTTGCCGTAGCAATGTTTGGTATTTTTGTTCCTATTTATTTATTTTTTGAGCTTAATTACTCTTTAGCCCATATTGGCGTATTTTTTGTTGTAACTTATTTTTCTGCTGCCATTTCTTTTATTTTGGCTTCAAAGATTAGCGAAAACATTGGCTTCAAGAAGAATCTATTGATTAGTTCAATTATTCTTATCTTTGCTCTTACATTTCTTTATCTCCTTAAAATGAACGCTGTTTGGTTTTATCCTTCGTCTGTTTTATTTGGAGCAGCTCAAGCAATGTTTTGGTTTTCAGTTCATGCAGATATGGCTAAATCTATAAAGAAAAAGAAGGGGGGCTCTGAAGTTAGTTGGATTTTTATTATGGTTAGTATAGCCTCCATAATTGGTCCTTTTTTGGCAGGTCTTATTTTAGATCTATCTGGTTTTGATGTTTTGTTTGTTGTTGTAACTGCAATATTAATTCTCTCGTCTACCCCGTTGTTTTTGACAAGGGATATCAAACTCAAAACAAATATTAATTTTAGAAGTTTATTCTCAAAGGATGACTTCCGTTGTTATCTTTCCTACTTTTCTGATGGCGCAATGCATGTTGCTACTGCTGTTTTCTGGCCATTGTTTGTGTTTTTTATACTTAACAATTATCTTGGATTTGGTATAATATTTTCTTTAATCTCCGTAGTTACGCCTTTCATTTTGGTATTTGCTGGTAGATATGTTGATCATAATAAGTTGAGAATAGTTTTGAGTACTGGTGCTATTATCTTTGGAATTTCTATAATTATGAGATCATTTGTTGAAAATATTTCTGGAGTTGTTATTGTTACTCTTCTTGGAGCTATATCTTGGGCATTATTTACAGTTGCCATGCATAAGTCTCTTTATATGAAGGTTAGATCGAACGGGGATAAAAACTATTCTGAGATTATAACTAGAGAGTTAATTCTAAACGTGGGTAGAATATTTATTCTTTTGTTCTTCATATTTTCAGGTAGTTTCTTCTGGAGTTTTATTGTTGCAGGATTGACTTCTTTGGTGTTTTTGTTTACTAGATAGTAAGGTTTATAAACGAATCAAATTCTCAAACATCATTATGTATAAGTATATTCGAGATTTATGGAAAAGCCCTTCTAAAGAACTTTTACGTGAAAGGCTAATTGCGTGGAGAAAGGAACCAGTTATAGTTAGGATTGATAGACCTACTAGACTTGATAGGGCCAGAACTCTTGGATATAAGGCCAAACAGGGTTTCGCTATTGTTAGGATTAAAGTTGCAAAGAGTAAGAGACAAAGACCTTTAATAAAAAAGGGTAGACGTTCAAAGCATAGAAGAAGAAAGAAGATAGTTGGTATGAGTTATCAATGGATTGCTGAGGGCAGGGTAGCTAAAAAGTACACAAACATGGAAGTTTTAAATTCTTATATTGTTTGCCAAGATGGTAAACATAAATGGTATGAAGTTATTTTGATTGATAGAGAACATCCTAGAATAAAAAACGATCATAGGACAGAATGGGTGAAAAGAAAAGCAAATACTGGTCGTGTTTATAGGGGATTGACTTCTGCAGGGAAGAAAAGCAGAGGAATGTTGAATAAAGGAAAGGGTGCTGAAAAGATAAGACCTAGTTTGAGGGCCAATAAAGGATTGGCTAAGTAAAGTTTTTATAGTAGTTATTTTATTTCTTCTCTATGGATTTTTTAAATATGATTGCTTTTGATACAAGTTTGTTGGTTATCTTAGCTACAATTTGGACTATACCTTGGAAGGGTTTTGCTCTTTGGAAAGCTGCTAAGAAGGGTCATACAATTTGGTTCATCGCTCTTTTGATTTTGAATACTTTGGCTATTTTAGAGATATTGTACATCTTTGTGTTCTCTAAACTTGATGCGAAAAAGAAAATCAAAAAGAAAAAGAGATAGGACTATTGCATCATTGTAAAAATAAAAAATAAAATAGAAATAATACTTTTATTCTTCTTTTTCTTCTTCTGTTACTTCTTCAGTAGATTCTTCTTCAGCTTCTTCTTCTGCTGGTGTTTCTTCTTCTGTAGATTCTTCCTCAGTAGATTCTTCTTCAGCTTCTTCTTCAGCTTCTTCTTCTGCTGGTGTTTCTTCTTCTGTAGATTCTTCTTTAGGTTGCTCATCATTTGCTATTTCGCTACCTTTTTGAAGCAATGTAACATCTTGGGCTTGCTTTCCTTTTTCTCCTTCAGATGGATCAAAAGAAACTCTATCAAGTTCTCTTAAGCGTACACCTTCTTTAACAGATGTGTAATGCACAAAATAGTCTTGACCATCGTCACCTTCGACAAAGCCATAACCTTTTCTGATGTCGTACCATTTAACTTTTCCTTCCATTTAATTTCATACTCCTACCCAAACGATTTCATTAAACTTGGGCTTGTTTTTGAAGGTATCTGGGCCGTTTATAAAGGTTTTCAATTATTTGATATAGTTTCATTATCCTTTTATATTTCTTGTATTATCTTGTTTTTTATGAAAAAATTGTTTACATCGGAGTCTGTAACTGAAGGCCATCCAGATAAAATTTGTGATCAGATAGTTGATTCTATTTTGGATGAATGTTTGAGACAGGATCCTGAATCAAGAACTGGTATTGAATGCCTTACCAAAACTGGTGTTGTTATTGTTGCAGGAGAAATAACTACTAATGCAAATTTGGATATTCCATTTATTGTTAGAAGTAAATTGAAAGAAATAGGTTATACAAAAAAGAATTATGGTATTGATGCTGACACCTGTGCAGTTATGGTTCATGTTGAAAAACAAAGTCCCGATATCTCCCAGGGTGTTACTGAGGGTGAAGGATTATATTCTGAGCAGGGAGCTGGTGATCAAGGAATGATGTTTGGTTATGCCTGTGATGAAACAGATGAATTAATGCCTTTACCAATAGTTCTCGCACATAGATTAACAAAAAGATTATCTGATGTTAGAAAGAGTGGTGAATTACCCTATTTGGGCCCTGACGGAAAATCTCAAGTTACTGTAGAATATGATGGGATCAAACCAACTAGGGTTGATACAATTGTTGTTAGTTCTCAACATGACGAAGATGTTAATTATGATATTCTTAAGAGGGATATAATCGAAAAAATAGTCAAACCTGTTTGTGGTTTTTGGATAGATGAAAGTACAATTTTCCACATTAACCCTACTGGAAAATTTGTTTTGGGTGGTCCTTATGCAGATGCAGGTTTAACAGGTCGTAAAATTGTTGTTGATAGTTATGGTGGAATGAGTAGACATGGGGGTGGTGCATTTTCTGGCAAAGACCCAAGTAAGGTTGATAGAAGTGCTTCTTATGCTGCAAGACATGTTGCAAAGAGTTTGGTTGCCTCAGGATTATGTAAAAAATGTGAAGTTGGTTTGAGTTATGCAATTGGAGTTGCTGAGCCTGTTAGTATTTTTGTAGAAAGTTTTGGAACCTCGACATTAAGTGAGGAAGAATTGACTAGAGTTGTTAAGGAAAATTTTGATTTGAAACCTTCTTCAATAATTGCTAACTTTGATTTGAAAAGACCAATCTATGCAGAAACTTCAGTATATGGGCATTTTGGTTTTGATCACTATCCATGGGAGCAAGTTAAACAACTTACGTAACTCTTATAAACACTTTTTTAATTTTTGATTTCTTATGGTTGTTGAAATTGAAGTATTTACATCTCAGAGTTGTCCACATTGTCCAAAGGCAATAAATTCTGTTAAAGAATTTGTAGACAAAGGTCAGGCTAACTTAGTTGAAACTAACATTAATAGTCCCGAAGGTAGTAAAAGAGCTAAGGAGTTTGAGATAAGGGGTGTTCCTACCCTATTAGTCATGGGTGTTGGTTCTGAAGGTCCTATTGGTTTGATGGGGGTTCCCTCTAAAGAAACATTGGTTAAAGTTATTGAAATTGCTGAAGGTAGAAGAGAATGGAAGTCCTAATTTATACTTTGTAAATTTTAACATTAAAATTTCTTCTAAAATTGTTTACTTTTTTCTTATTAAATAAGTATAGGACTCCACCAAATATTATTGCAGCTCCAAAAAATACTGCAAAGATTGTACCAAATAATATAAATAATCCTCCGATCAAAGGGGAAAATAATGAGATTACTGTACTATTCTTTGTGCTGAATCCTTTATCCTTTAGGAATACGAATACTATGAATGCAATTAAAATTGATAGATAAAATATCTTCTCCCAAATCATATCACAAGCTATATAAAAGAAACATATAAAACTTTCTATAAAATGTTGACTGAAAAGCAAATAAAGGAGTTTAGAGAATATTTGCATAAGGCAGAGAACCCGCTATTCTTTCATGATGGTGATACTGATGGTCTTTGCTCTTATTTATTGTTGAAGAAATATATCGGCAAGGGGAAGGGAGTAATTGCAAAAGTTAGGTTTGGTATTACTGAAACTTTTTTAAGAAAAGTTAAAGAAAACTCCCCAGATTATATCTTTGTTTTGGATTTACCAATTATTGATCAAGAATTTATAGATAAAGTAAACGTTCCTGTTATATGGCTGGATCATCACCCCCCCGTAAAAAGAAAGGGCGTACATTATTATAATCCTCGTGAAGGTAGCAATCCAGATTCAAAACCAACTACATATTATGCTTATAAAATTGCAGAGGAGAAAGATTTGCTTTTGGGATCTATTGGTTGTATTGCTGATTGGCATTACCCAGATTTCCTTGATAATTTAGACAAATCATTTCCAGGTTTGTTGCCTAAAAAAAGATCTGGAAATCCTGAAGATATTCTTTTTGATTCTAAACTAGGAGATTTAATTAAGATAATTTCATTTATTTTAAAACTAAGTTTAACTGATATTGCAAGGTGTTCTAGCATAATCTCTAAAATAGAAGATCCTTTTGAAATTATTGATCAGACATCTCCTGCTGGAAAATATCTCAATAAAAAAGTTGAAAAAATAAGAAAAGAATACGAATGGGTTTTTAAGCAAGCCTTGAAAGAAAAGCCTAAAGATGGTGTTCTTTTTGTAAAGCACCCACATACCAATCATTCTTTTGTTGGTGATTTATCTAATGAACTAAACTATATAGCCAAAGGTGTTTTGATTGTTGCAAGAGAAGATGATGGTAGGATGAAAATGAGCATTAGAAGCCACCACATAGAAATAAGCGATATCATTGCAGATTCTATTAAGGGTTTAGATGGATATGGCGGTGGGCATGAGTTAGCCTGTGGTGCAAGTGTAAGTGTTAAAGACTTTGATGAATTCTTAGAAAGGTTTAAGAAAGGTGTAAATAAGAAAGAGAATAGGTGATACCCATTAGAAAACTTTTTTTGTTGTTGTTGTTTGTTCCACTATTGGTTGGTGCCCAAGAAGTTGATAATTATTATGATTACTCTGAACTAACTCTTAGTTATAATTTTGATACTATAATCTCATTAACTGGGTCAAATAATTTGGATCATTTGGAAGCAAGATTGAGTCTTTTCCCAAGAGAAAGTCAAAGACAATCTATTTTTAGTTTGACTCCAAGTTCAAATCCTCTTGCAGATATTGATATTGGCGATTCTATCCTCTATCGTTGGGAAGAATTTAGCTCAAATTATAATATTGGTCTTGATTCCATAGTAGAAACTTCTAATATTGTGTATAGAATAGAAAACATTCAATTTCCAATTCAAAATTTAGATCCAGAGTTTGAAGTTTATACACTCCCATCTGAAAAAATTGATATAAATAGTGATATTATGAATCAAGCAGAAGACATTGTTATTGGTGAAACAGATTTGTACTCTGCAGTTTTTAAGCTGGCTGATTGGACCAAGGAAAATATTAACTATGATCTTAATACGATAACTGCTGAAGCAACACTTCCTTCTTCTTGGGTTTTGGAGCATGGTGAGGGTGTTTGTGATGAAATAACATCTTTGTTTATTTCATTCGCCCGTTCTGTTGGAATACCTGCCAGATTTGTTTCTGGGTCTGCGTATAGTAATGTTGATTACTCTTTTGGAAATCATGGTTGGGCGGAAGTTTATTTTCCCGACTATGGCTGGGTTCCTTATGATGTAACATTTGGTGAGTTTGCATGGCTAAATCCCGCCCATATTGATTTAGATAGAACTTTAGATAGTTCTGAAGCTGCAATAAGTTATAGTTGGGTTGCCAGTGGAATAGATGTAAAGCTTGGAGAATTAACTATCGCTGCAGATGTTGTTGAAGAGGGTGAAAAACTTGACCCTATTTTTGATATTAATTTAGATGTTTTAGTTGATGAAGTTACTCCTGGAAGTTATGTTCCTTTTATGGTTACAGTTGAGAATCCTTTTGATGAATACACCTATGATGGAATTAGAATTTCCAAAGTTCCTTCCGATGTTGATCCCATTTTTAAGCCAGCATTATTGAGGCCGAATCAGGGAAGAAATTTATTTTGGATAGTAAGAGTTCCTGATAATAATCCTCAGAGATATATTTATACTTCTACAGTTGAAGCCGTTGATGTTTTTGGTTCTGTTTCTTCTGACACTTTTTCTTTTGCGGATGGTCAGGGTTATGATCATATTTCCGAAGCTGAAGCTATGGCTATGATCTCTGAATTGGAAGAAAAAGAAGAAAAAACTTACTCTGATGTTTTAGCCATGGATTGCAATCCCTCTAAAGATTATTATTATAATTTTGAAATTGCAAATATAACTTGTAATGTAGAAAATATTGGAGATTCTATTATTCAAAACTTGGATCTTTGTTATGAAACTGATTGTCAGAATTTTGATTTTGATATTGGTCAGATGAAGAAAATTTATTTTGAGGTTGATCCCGATACTAGTAATTTGGTCTTTTCAGCAAAAAATGATTTGATTGAACTTTATTCATTTGTAAAAATAAGTTTATTGGATGAGCCAGACTTATCTCTCTCAGATTCCTTATACCCAATGGAAGTTAAGTATGGTGAAGAGTTTAAAATCAAGTTTACTTTGAAATCTAAAGCAAAGATTGAAGATTTAAGATTTAAACTTGGTAGTTCCAATTATTTTGTTACTGAGAAAAATGAAGAAACAATAACCATTGATGCTGATGTTTTAGGTAAATATTTCTTAACTAATAAAGTAATCTTCAAATTTGTTTATGAAGATGAATATGGAAATAAGCATAAACTTGAAGAAACAGAACCGATTACAGTTACTGATATCCCTTGGTATGGCAAACTTGTTAGGGGAATTAGAATAATATTAGAAAAAGGAAAAGAAATTTATTATTCTTTGTAGAGTTTCCATCCTTTTTTGACTTCTTGATCAACCTTCATGCCAATTGACTGGCCTTTTTTTGCTCCATTTACATTTTCGTGCTCTATCTGCATTGAACCTACTGTTTGAGTGAATGCCCCTTCCCCTTCTCCAATTGTTATTTTATCTCCGGATTTCATTGTACCTTCTACCTCTACTACTGCAACACCTATCTTGCTAAAGTAGTTGGATATTCTTCCTATTGGTTTCTTTTTCATACAAATTACCTCCAAATAAGGTAACTAGGGATAATATATTTAAATGTTTTTAATCGTTAGATTTTTATATTCTAAGCTCTAGTTTTTTGTATGAAAAAAGAAGAAAAGCCATTTATGTGGTGGTGGGTTTGGTATTGGATTGTTTTCCTTTTTTTGGGAATTTTTGTTTTGTATAAAATCAGTCTCGGGTTAGTTTATTCTTATTTTATAATCTATGTTTTCATCTTAGCTATAGGAGTTCCTTTATTTTTGTTGTTGAATTTAATTACAAATGTTAAATACCATCTTGGAAAGAAAACTAAACTTCGGGACGATTGGACATTTTGGGTTTGGTTATTTTTAACAGTAGTTTATACCTTACTAATGTTTTACGTTATTTCTTCTTTAGTTTATATTCAGTTTAGTGTTTGATGAAAAAAAGTGAGATTTCTTTTTTAGTCCTACTTAATTTATTTCTTTAAAATAATCATGTACTCTTTCTAAAATATTTTTTAAGTAGAATTCCCTTATTTGTTTGTCAAATATAACTGACATATTTTCAAATTCTGTTATCCTATATTGATTTTTTATATTTTCAATTAAGTACATGTCTTTTAGTCTCTTTAATTGTCTTCTTATGTTTGATGATGCAATTCCATTTAATGGAAGTTTTTGTTTCTTTCTTTGTGTTATTACCTTTTCTTTTATTTCTTCAGAGGTTAATAGTAATTTTCTACTCCTTGATGTTAATAGAACTTGCAGTACGTCTACCACCACATCTCTTGAGTCTCCGGGTTGTAAAAGTCCGACGGAGAGACATAGTTTTCTTGTTAGATCTCTCTTTGTTGTTGAGTAAGGTTTTTCATATTTTCTTAATGTAATTTCAGAAAGTGGTGTGTCTCTTGATATTGTTTTTGGCATACTTAAAACTTTTAATCAGGAAGTTTATATAGTTTTTGGATTATTTACAATAGAAATGTTTTTATTGTTATTGTGATTCTTTTTTTTACGTTGACAGGCGAATATTTGAATCCGGAAGTGTTAGTTGATTATTTGAATTCTAGATTTGCAGGTGGAGAGTTGAGTTTGGATAATGTTTCTCCATTGAAAAAAAGAGGTTCAGTTTATAGGGCTGTTTTTGGTATGGAAACTGAAGAGAGATTTACACAACCAATTTCTGCATCTGCTTGTTCTGGTTTGCTTGGTATTTTTGGTATTTCGAGTCATTCGGTTGTTGGAGAGGTTTTTTATGAGAGGGAATCAGATATGGGTGATAGTGATAATGTAAGAGAGGTTTTGACCTTGAATTTACGTAGACCTTTGAAAACTAAAAGTGGTAAAATACCAAGGTGCAGAGTTATTGTTGCCTCTCGTTGTTGCTATGGTATGTTAGAACGCGGTTGTGGTAGAGAGGTAAAAGATAGGATAAAAAGACCCGGTTGGTTTTCTCGTGAATCTGATTTGGGAGATGTTTTACCTAATGATGCATTTCATAATTAATTCTACATAATCTTTATATACTAATTTAGTTTTGAAATTTTCATGACAGAATTAATTGCTTTTTTATCAACCGGTAAGGGAACTTGGGGGCATATTGCTGGTTTGATTTCTAAAGATAAGTTTGAGAAGATTTTTCTATTAACTAACGATTTTGGTAAAGAGAATTTTACTGCTAATGAGAAAACCGAACTTATTGTTGTTAATGCTAATGATGATTATGAAAAGCTTAGAGATCAAATACAAAGTTCTTTGAAAGATAAAGTAAAAGGTTCTGAAGTTGCTGTTAATTTTATTTCAGGCTCTGGAAAAGAACATATGGCCCTGATGGGTGCTTTGATGAAGATGGGTGTTGGCTTTAGATTGGTTGTTTCTACGCAAGAAGGTATTAAAGAAATTTAGAAAGTTTTAAATCCTGACTTCTATTTTCACTTTTATGGGTGTTTTTGACGATGTTCTGAAAGATAATGAATCTCTCTTCAAGAATGAGTTTGCTTTAGATTTTGATTTTATTCCTAAAGAAATTCCACATAGAGAGAATCAGCAGAAGTATATTGCAGAATGTATTGCTCCTTTGTTTAATAATAGAAATGGACGTAACTTGTTTATCTGCGGGGCTCCTGGAATTGGTAAGACTGTTGCAGTGAGACATGTTTTTAGGGAGTTAGAGGAAAAAACTAGTGATGTGATTCCAATTTATGTTAATTGCTGGAAGAAAGATACTAGTTACAAGATTTTAGTTAGTATTTGTGAGCAAGTTGGATATAAGTGGACACATAATAAAAGAACTGATGAGTTGTTAGATGTTGTTTCTAGGATTTTGAATAAAAAAACTACTGCTATTTGTCTAGATGAAGTGGATAAGGTTAAGGAAATTGATATTTTATATTCTCTTAGTGAAGATTTGTTAAAGAAAAGTATAATTGTAATTGCAAATGATAAAGGTTGGATTGCTAATTTAGATCAAAGGATTCGTTCCAGATTTATGCCCGAGCATTTAGAGTTTCCAGAGTATAGTGCTGTTGAAACTAGAGATATAATTAAAGAGAGGATTAAGTTTGCTTTCTTTGATAATATTTGGGATGCGGAAGCAATGAATTCTATTATTGATAGGGCTGCTGAGATGAAAGATGTTCGTGCTGGTTTGTTTCTTTTGAAGGAAGCGGGGAATGGTGCTGAGAGTAAGGCTTCTAAACAGATTTTGTTAGAGCATGCTGAAATTGCTATTTCTAAGTTGGAAGGTTTTAAAATTAAAAATTCTTTGGATTTTGGTGAGGATGAGAGACTTCTCTTAGATTTGATTAAGGAACACTCTGGTAGGACTGTTAAGGAGATTTATGACGCTGGTGGTTTGGAGATGTCTTACAGGCATTTTCATCGTAAAATTGATGAGCTGAAGAAGAATGGGATGATATTCTTTGGAGATAAAAGAGAAGGTTCTACAATTGTTAATTATGGAAAGAAGTTGACTGATTATTAGTTCTTGACACGTTGACATGGACGCGCGTGAGCTATTTAAAGAAAATTTTGCATTTGAATATCTGGAGGTAAGATAATGATATTTGGAAAGAAAAATTATATGCAATGGGACAATTTTAGTGAAAAGGACAAAGAGCTTGAGTTTTGGTCGTTTGTTAATGATAATGGTGAAGATATAATGGCATCTGCCTAGGGGGGTAAAATGGAGACACTTGAATTAGATGAGGATTAAAATCCTAAAATCTAAAGTTTTAAAAAACCATATTTTTCTTTTATTCTATGAAAATATTAGCATTTACAGATATTGAATCAAACAAGAAACAGGCCCAAATAATTAGAGATAAAGTAAAGAGACATAATCCAGATGTTGTAGTCTTTGCTGGAGATTTGACTTTCTTTGGTTTGGATATGGAAGGTATGGTTAAATTCTTAGATTCATTAAATAAAACTGTTGTTCTTGTTCATGGAAATCATGATGATGAGATTGAACTTAAAGTCCTTTGTTCAAAACGTAAAGATCTAAACTTTATTCATAGGAAAGTTTTTGAGCTTAATGAGTATATGTTTATTGGTTATGGCGGGGAAGGTTTTGATCAGAGAACTAAAGATATGGAAGACTTTATGTTAAAACAAAATACAACTTGTAAAAAGGTAATTTTAGTTATTCATCAACCACCATATGGAACTAAATTAGATCTAATGCCAATCTATGGACATATAGGAAATAAAAGTGTAAATAAAGTGATTAAGAAGTTAAAACCTCTTGTTGTTTTTGTTGGTCACTTGCACGAGAATTTTAGAAAGAAAGATTATATTGATAGTTCTTTAATTGTTAACCCTGGTCAAACTGGGATGATATTTAATGTTTGAAAAATTTTTGGTAATTTTCATAAATTGCTTTTTCTAATTCTTCTTCTGTTATTCCCTTTACTTCTGCTATCTTTTTTATTGATTCTTTAATGAAAGAAGGTTCGTTTATTTTATTATCTTCATAAGGAGATAGGAAGGGGGCATCAGTCTCTGTAAGTATTTGAGAAAGTGGAACTCTTTTTGCAAGTTTTTTGAATGTTTTATTTCTTACAATTGATGTAGGTATTGAAAACATCCAACCTTCTTCAACTGCTTTTTTTGTTAATTCTGCATTTCCAGAGAAACAATGCAATAAAACTTTCTTTGGCTTTTCTTGCTCTAAAAATTCTACTGTTTCTTTTTCTGCTTTTCTTGAATGAACTATTACTGGAATATCTTTTTTATTTGCAATCTTAATTAGTTTTGAAAGAACTTCTTTTTGTTTTTCTAATTTTTTTCCGTAGTGTAAATCTAAACCAACTTCACCAACTGCTATAGACTCATTTTCTTCTATAAATTTTAAAGTTTCTTTTATTTTTCCTTCAGAGGATTTGTCTATTACTGCAGGGTAAAAACCAAGTGCAGGTTTTATTATTGGATATTTTTTTGAAAGTTCTAGAACTTTTTTGTTACTTTCTAAATCTATTCCATTTGAAATTATAGAAACAAATTTGTTTTCTTTTGCTTTTTTGACCACGTCATCTATTTTATTTTGATCCTTATACTGGTCCATATGGGCATGTACATCTACTAACATTTTATCTGAATGGTGCAGTGAAATAATTATAGAAAGCTGGTATTATGAACATCAACAACAATAGCAATAAGATTATGCTTATAACTCCAAAGATTTTCTTCGCTGTTTTCTCTTTTTTAATGAAAGTTAGTAATGCTAAGTAAAACATCCTTCCACCATCTACCATTCCCATAGGAAGTAAATTAATTAATCCAACCATTAAATTTGTTAAGAATAACCAATAAACTAGAATGTTAATCCAAACCATTGTTTTAGCCCAAAAACCAAGTATAGGTGTTAACTGTAATCCAATATATCCTCTTTCTTCAGCGTCGGGATGTTCTCCAAGAGTTATAGAATATTCTCCCTTGTCTGTTGTTAGGTCGATTTTTTCAAACGGTACTGTTTTGTTTAATGCAATGAAAAATGTTTCTAAATTATTCACGTCTTCCCCATTAAAGCTTAGTATTTGTTCTCCTGTACTAAGTCCTGATAACTCTGAAGGTCCTCCTTCATCAATTCCTCCAACAATTATTCCATTTTGTCCAGCCAAAGACATTCCTGCCAGTGGGGCTACTATGAACATAAGTAATATAAAGAATACAAATGCTGTTACGAAATTAGCAAATGTTCCTGCAGATAAAACCGCTAATTGTTTTTTCTTTGATTGTTTTAACATCTGCTTTTCATCAGGCTCTACAAATGCTGCAGGTATAATTGGTAATAAAATTCCAAAGAATGCAAATCCTGATGACTTAACTTTTATACCATGCATCCTTGCAAACAATCCGTGTGAAAATTCATGTACTGTTGCTAGAACAAATATTGCAATTATCCAATGTATGAAACTTAATTCTGGTAATCCTGGTATTGCTGCTCCCGGTAATAATGGTGCAACGACCATTTCTCTTTCGATAAAGAAATATCTGTAGACTGATTGTAAGAATGTGAATGTGATTAAAGCCATTCCTGCGAAACCCATTGAAATTGAAGTATAAGTTAAAATGTTTCTTGTTCTTTTGGATATTTTTTTGGCAAATTTATCCATGGACTTTAATCCCCATTTAGTCTTATACATAATTAAATAGATTAATGGGAACAATAATTTATGGAGCTCTACTTTTTTTCTTTTTATTATTAGAAATATGGTTAGTACAATTCCGAGTAAAATTAGTAAAGTAAAGTCTACATTAAGTATGAAAAAATTATAAAGGCTCATTTAGATTTTCTCTTTGGTCTTAGAGCTTTCCCCCCGCACTTTCTACATAAAACCTTGCCTTGAAGTATTTTTAGAACGTTTGCTCTCTGTTTTGATTTACACCTTTTACAAACAAACACGTTTTTGAATAATCTATTTTGTGCTTCTTCAAATTTTGCCATTTTATCTTCCCTTCATCATTACTTTCTGCCCGATTATTATCCAATATGTTATTGAATCTCCTTCTTTTACCACTTCTTTTAATTCTTTTGGTATTTTTAAATCAAAGGTTTCATATGTTTTTGCATCCATTACGTTTGCAGTGTCTCCCTGTATTGAAAGTATTTGTGCTCCTTCTTTTTCTATTATTGGCACCTCAACTTTATCATGGCCGGGGTAAACTTTTATTATCTTTGATCCGTCAATTAGACCAACTGCAGATATCCTTGCTTTTGCATGTCCATGTTTTCCTGTCTTTGATATTTGCATGTCTGTTATCTTACATGCCTTATCATCAAAGATGACAAAACCACCAACTTTTAGACCAGATACTTGTGCTATTTTTTTATCCATTGCTAATTCATGGAGCTAGTTTGTTTTTAAGTTTTTCTAAAATATTGCCCATTATCTTTTTGCCACTTTCCACATATCTTCAAAGAATTTCAAATAACTATTGGCAACATTTTTGTCTTTAATTAAAAATAAAATTGGTTCTTCTGTCCAAACTATGATTCCAACTTTGTCTCCTTGAATATTTGTTTCTGTTAGAGGTTCAAAATCTTTATCAAAATATTTTACAAGGGTTAACTTGTTTACTATCGTTTTTCCATAATTTTTTATAGATGGATTAAATATCATTCTTGCCTTAACTTTTCTTTCCATTCTCTTTATATCATAATTTTTCCAAAAAGTTTTTCCCATGACTTCAATAGAGTCTTGTGGAGCTCCAAAAACTACGTAGTCAGTTCCTTCCAATGTTTCTTTATAGAATGCTCTTATTCCTTGTTTTCCCCTGTATATTGTTGCTTCTTGTTTTTCTAAGCTTTGTTTTGCAATCTTTTTTATTTCGTTTGATATTTTTTTTGCTTTTTCTTTAGTTTTTTCAGTTTCTTTTATTTTTTCTTCAAATATGTCTACTAAAATTTCTGGAGAAGCAATATGAAATATTTTTTTATTTCCTTCTACAATAAATGTAATTAAACCTTTGTCTATTAATTTGTCTAAGTTATCGTATACAATATTTTTATGGAATTTTGTGTCTTGTATTATCCTATGGGCGTCTGCATTTTTGAATTTGATTAGTGAAAGATATACTTTAGCTTCATTTTTGTTGAATCCTAATTCCATTAGTTCTTTTGTGTTCATAGTAGTCATAATATGTGACAACTAATATTTAAATGTTGTTCTTTTGCTATCTTGGAGTAATGAAATTGGAGAAAAAATGGAAAAACAAAATGAAACAAGTTTCATCAGAAGAAATAAAATAAACCGCATCAGAGATGGAATATATAGTTTATTGGCAATTGGGGCCTTAACAACTTGTTTAGCAGCAGGGATCAGTCATTGCAATCCTGCTGGGCGTAACAATGAAATAGATAAAGTTTTTTTAGCAGAGGTAACTGGAGATTCGCTTTTAGATTCAATCGTAACTACCGAATCAGGGAATTATGAAGTATTTGTTCAATTACCCGAAGGAAACTTTGCTCAATTTAATGATTTGGATACTTCTAGATCTCCAATCTCTAACGAGTATAGAAAGTTTGTTCACAAAAAAGTTATGGGGGCAATTTATTAAAAATGGGTGAAGTAATAGATATACTAAGAAAGGGAGCATTTTCTTTGTTGGCATTGGGGTTGGTGGCAACAGTTTATTACTCTGTTATTTCCCCTAATCTTAAAAAATTAAATTCAGTTCCAGTTTTTAATCCTTCGGAAATATTGCCCGGGCAAGTTACATTAGACTCAAAGATTGATACATATACTTGGAGCGATGAACTAGCTTTTCACGGAGTAGATACTTCTGGTAGATCCGATATTTATTTTGTTGATAGCGGTTATAATGGATCCTTGGATTATGTACTTGTACAAAATAGTGAAGGCAAACATGTTGTTGATAGAGATAATCCTTACTTTTCAGAGTGGAATGAAAAATTCTTAGAAATGAGAGAAAGAAGGTTTGGTGAATAAAATGAAACTTGAAAGAAAAGCTAGAGGGGACAATGTTAAATTCTCCAAGGATGATTGGATACTTTCTCTTGGTTTATTGTTCATACCTGTAGCTTTTGTTAGTATCTTTAGTTATATTCTTAGCTCTCCACACAGGCAAGATTCTTATCTGGCTGAAAAAAGAGAAGCAATGCTTCAGTCAATTGAATCTGAAACCCAATTAGAAGAGGACTGGATATATTTAGATAGATTATTTCAAAAACATCTAGAAGATAGTCTTTCCCTGAGAGATTCCCTGAGAGATGGGAAATTTTCGTATATGGATTTATTTAATGATTGGAAAGAAAATGCAGAGATTGTAAATGCGAGATCTGAATTTTTTTTATATGATATACGTAACCAATACTTAGAATATAACCCTTCATTTAGAGATTCACTTAGTAATGGAACTGCATCTTATGGAGATTTAGATGAGCGGTGTATGGATTATCTGGAACATCTCAATGATGGAGTAAATTTCAACAGAGGACGATAGAGTTGGAGAATAAAAAAATTTTGATAATTAGCAACATTTAAAAGTGGATTTGTTTCTCGCAATTTATGATAACGATAAAGGAAGGCGACTTTATAGAAATAGAGTACACTGGTAGAATAAAAAATAACAATAAAGTTTTCGATACTACTTTAGAAAATGTTGCTAAAAAGGAAGGGATACATTCTAAGGGTGCAACTTATGGTTCAAGAATTATTTGTATAGGAAATTATCATATTTTGAAAGGATTGGATGATAACTTAAAAGGAAAAGAGATAGGAAAGGAATATACTTTTGATATTGATATGAAAGATGCATTTGGCAAGAAAAATGCAAAATTGATTAAAACTGTTCCAAGTTCTTTGTTCAAGAAGCAGAAAATGAATCCATTTCCTGGCTTGCAAATAAATGCTGATGGCATGATGGGGGTTGTTAGAAGTGTTGCTGGAGGAAGGGTTCTAGTTGATTTTAATCATCCTTTGGCTGGTAGAGAATTAGTCTATTATGTTAATGTCATAAAAAAAGTTGATGATGAGAAGGAACAGATAAGTTCTATTTTAATGGTTGAACTTGGTTTAAAGAAAGATATGTATTCCTTGGAATATAAAGATGGAGCTGTAGAAATCAAGACTAAGATAAAGATTCCTGATGAAATACAGAAAGTCTTTGCCGATAGGGTGAAAAAGCTAGTTAAAGGCCTTAAAAAGCTTAGCATTGTAGAGGAAAAAAAGAAATAACCACTCGAGAATAAATAAACTTAAAAGTTGTTGGGCACTTCTTCCAGCAAATCAGTTAAGGGTGTTATCAATGGATTCTATAATAAGAAATGTTAATTTGCAGGAAGAATCTGCTTCCGAGCCAACTCCTAGAAAGTTAAGTAATATTGATGAAGAATTAGAAGAAATTTTATCCAGGCAAAGAGCCAGGATTAAAGTTATTGGTGCAGGTGGAGCTGGAAATAATACTATTAACAGAATAAGTGAAGTTGGAATTACTGGTGCTGAAACTATTGCTATAAACACAGATGCACAAGATTTGCTTTATTGTAATGCTTCTATGAAAGTTTTAATTGGAAAAGATATAACTGGTGGTTTGGGTGCTGGAAGTATCCCCCAAGTTGGTGAAGAGGCTGCCAGAGAAAGTGAACATGAACTTAGAGATGCTATAAAGGGTTCAGATATGATATTTATCACTTGCGGTTTAGGTGGTGGTACTGGTACTGGTAGTGTCCCTGTTGTTGCAGATTTGGCTAAGAAGTTGGGTGCTCTGACAGTTGCCATTGTTACTTTGCCTTTCCAGATGGAAGGAAATAGAAGATATCAAAATGCTATTTATGGATTGGAGAAATTGGAATCCATTGTAGATACATTAATTGTAATTCCTAATGAGAAATTGTTAGAATTGGCTCCTGATTTACCATTACATACTGCATTCAAGGTTGCTGATGAAATTTTAACAAATGCTGTTAAAGGAATTGCTGAATTGGTTACTAAAGCTGGTTTGGTTAATTTAGATTTTGCTGATATTAGAACAATAATGGGAAAGGGCGGTGTTGCTATGATTGGTATTGGTGAGTCTGATACTGAAAATAGGGCTGCGGAAGCAGTTGATAAAGCTGTAAATAATCCTTTACTTGATGTTGATGTGTCTGGTGCTAGTGGTGCTTTAATTAATGTTATTGGTGGTTCTGATTTGACTCTTGCCGAGGCTAAAGAAGTAGTTGATGACATTGGTGGAAAGTTGGCTGAAGATGCTAGGATTATTTGGGGTGCACAGATTTCTGAAGATTTGGATAAGACTTTGAGAGTAATGCTGATTATAACTGGTGTTACGAGTCCTCAAATAATTGGTCCAAGCAATAAGAAGAGAGAAGATAAGAAGAAGAAAGAGATTGAGGAAGAACTAGGTATTGATTTCGTTTAAAAATGGATAGAGGTTTACAAATAGGTTATTACATTAACAAAGGATTTTCTATAGAAAGTATTCCTTTATTTGGTGGGCAAAGAAGAGTTTCTGGTAAGGAATTATGCAACTATGTTGATTGTCCATTGCAGGAAAGAGAAGTTCCCGTAGAAGAGTGTCTTGGTTGTGACCAATACGATCGTGAAGAAGGTTCTTGTGGTTATAAGTAACGTCCATAGAAACCCTTATAAATCGAGATTTTTCTCTCATATTATTAAATTTTCTTTGAATTTATAATGGAGAAAATGGAAGAGCAAAAAAGAAAACGTACAATAGTTGCGAAGATTAAGAGTTTTATAACTCAGTCTAGAAGGGTTTTTAGAATAACTAAGAAGCCTGGAAAAGAAGAGTTTAGAACTATCGTTAAAGTCACTGCAATAGGTATTGCAATCATAGGTGTTATTGGTTTTTTAATTCACCTTGTATGGAAATTATTAAGTTAAAAAAATGGAAACCGAAATTTTTGCATTAAGGACAACAGCTAATAGAGAAGATCAAGTTCTTGATTTTATATCTTCTAATGTTGATAAGAAATGTCTCGCCGTTTATAGTCTTTTTAGGCCCCACGGACTTAGGGGTTATATTTTTCTTGAGGCTAGATCTAGACAGGATGCTGAAGAATCATTTCAAGGTGTTCCATATGCTAAAGAATTATTGAAAAAACCATTAGAGTATTCTGAAGTTGAACCAATGTTGGAACAAACAAAGACTCAGATGAACATAAAAGATCATGATATTGTTGAAATTATTAGTGGTCCTTTCAAAAGAGAAAAGGCAAAGGTTATAAGAATTGACAAACTCAAGGAGGAAGTTGTTGTTGAGTTATTGGAAGCAGCAGTTTCAATTCCGATTACGGTTAAGTTAGATTCATTGAAGGTAATTAGGAGAGAGGAAGGCGAAGATGAGTAAAGAAACAGTTGATGTTATTGTTGAAGGTGGGAAAGCTAGTGCAGGTCCTGCAATGGGTCAAGCTTTTGGGCCATTGGGTGTAAATATGCAAGCAATTCTTGCTGAAATAAACAAGAAAACAGAAGGCATGCAGGGTATGAAAGTTCCTGTAAAGGTTACTGTTGATACTAATACTAAGGAATTTGAATTGGAAGTTGGTACCCCTCCTGTTTCTGGGCTAATTAAGAAAGAATTAAACTTAGACAAGGGTTCTGGTTATCCGCAATTAGATAAGAAAGGCAATCTGTCCATTGAGCAAGTTATTAAAATCGCAAAGGTAAAAATGGATTCTCTTTTGGTTAATAATTTGAAATCTGCTGTTAAAACTGTGGTTGGTAGTTGTGTTCCTCTTGGTGTTTTAGTTGAAGGAAAAATCCCTATTGAGACTGGCAAGGATATTGATGAAGGTAAGTATGACAAAGAAATAGATTCTGAAGCTACTGAAACCAGCGACGAGAAAAAGAAAGTTCTTGGCGATCAATTAAAAACTGTTAGGGCTCAGTTAGATGAAGAAAGAGAGAAAGTTATGAAAGCTGCCGAAGAGAAAAAGGAAGAATCTAAGGAAGAAGTTAAACCTGAAGAAGATAAGGAAGAAAAGAAAGACACCAAAACTCCTGCTAAAAAGAAATAGTTATAAGTTAATTCTAATTCTCTTTTTTAGGGTGTTAGAACTTAAAGATTTGCGTAATGGTCCTGGAGTTTATTTAGGTCGTGATAGTAGAATTAGAAATGATAAAAGATATCATAGAGTTCTTGCTAAATTTGAAGAGATGTACGGGCCTGTTTTATGTTCTGGTTGGAAAGGTGTTTTAGAAAACCTTGGACATAGGAAATTTGATAATTCTTTTATTGGTACTAGATATGATGTTTTTCATATGGACGATGGCGTTGTAGTTTTAAGTGGGGTTTATGATGTTGTTCACCATGGTAGACTCGATTTTAGGCATATAGGTCTTAAGGTTTCTGGACAGTCTCCAACTCATGAAAAGACTATTATGGTTGATTTAGTTGGGTTTATTGAAACTGAGCTTGCTGCAGATAGAGCTGAGCACGGGTTAGAATAAAAGTGAGAATGCCCGGATTTGAACCGGGGTCTAGTGGCCCCAAACCACTGATGCTAACCAAGCTACACCACATCCTCTCTATGATATGCTGCTTTTGTCCCCTTAATAAATCTTACTTTTATCAACAGAAACCTTTTTAAAAGAATATTGAGCACAGAAGTAAAGTGTTCTTTATACTAAAATGGCAAAGAAAAGAAAAGGAAGCGCAGGAAGGTTTGGTGCGCGTTATGGTGCAAGGCTTAAAGAAAAGGTTTCTGAAGTAGAAGCCAGGCAGAGAAAACTGTATAAATGTCCTCTTTGTCATAAACTTAAAGTAAAGAGATTGTCTTATGGGCTTTGGCAATGTGGGGTTTGCAATACAAAATTTGCTGGGAAAGCATATTCGCTTGATTAAAAATGGTAGATTATAAATGTTTTTCATGTGGAAAGAAAGTTTCCGATACTTATGTAAAAAAGAGGATAAGGTGTCCTTATTGTGGTTCTAAAATTCTATTTAAGCCTAGGACAGTGATTAAAAAAGTAAAGGCGGTCTAAAAAAATGTCAGAAAAAATTAGTGAAAAAATGCAAGAAAAGTTGTCAGAATTGCAAGAATTTGAACAGAAGATGCAAAGTATTGCTATGCAAAAACATGGTTTTCAAACTCAGCTTTTAGAAATTGAAAATGCATTGGGTGAGTTAAAAGACGCAAAGGAAGCTTTTAAAATAGTTGGCAATGTTGTGGTTTCTGCTGAAAAAGAAGATTTGATTAAAGATCTTACTTCTAAAAAGGAAATTATGGATCTTAGATTTACTAATATTGAAAAACAAGAAAAGAGTTTGAGAGACAGTGCTGAGCAGTTACAAAAGGAAATTATGAGTGACAAAAATGAAAAATGAACAGTTGAGTGAAGTAATTGATTTATTGTCAAGTTTAGAGTCCGATTACTTAATTCCTAAAAATATAAGATTTAAAATAAAAAACGCTCATTCTTTATTGCTTAGTGAGGATCATGCTCTTTCTATAAGGGTTGATAGGTCAATGCAGGAATTGGATGACGTGGCTGATGACCCAAATGTTCCTGTGGAAACCAAAACTCAGCTATGGAACTTATTTTCTAAGTTGGAAGCTATCCAACAATAGAAATATTTATATATTTTACAAGATTACCACCCTTGTTAAAATGAGAGATATGTTTTCAAAACTAAAAGATAAGGTGGTTTCTAGGGATTATTCTTACGAAGGAGAGTTTCCAGACCAGTTTAGCGAGGATTATGTTGAGCTTGATACAGAGTTTAAAGGTTCTAAATCAAAGATAAAAGTTAGGCCTTTTATTGTTGAAGATTTTGTTGACATAAAACCTGCACTTGATGCTTTAAGAGAGGGATATACCATTGCTTTGATCAACATTAAGCCATTGAAAGATAGAGATATGATTGAGTTGAAAAGAGCCGTTGGTAAACTTAAGAAGACTTGTGAAGCTATTGATGGTGATATTGCTGGTTTTGGGGAAGATTGGTTGGTTGCAACACCCAGTTTTGCCAGTATTCATAGAGACGATGAGCTAGATGGTGCTCTTGAATCATAATTCTTTTAAATCTTTTTATCTAATTTTTAATGATGGAAATCTTGAAGAATCAGACTTGTCCAATTTGTGGAAAAAAGAAGTTGGAGCTTAAAGAAGAAGAAAAGAATATAGATGGTTTTGGAAAAGTCTATGTTTTATCTATGGATTGTGGTGGTTGTGATTTTTCTAAATGTGATATTGAATCTGAAGAAGAAAGAGAAGGATCTAGCCAAACAATAATCGTTGATTCTGAGAAAGATATGAAAATAAAAATAGTTAGATCTAGTCTTGGCACTATAAAAATTCCTCAAATAAGAATGAGTATTGAAAGTGGTGAGAGTTCTGAAGGTTTTATAACTGATGTTGAAGGTCTGATTAGAAAATTTGAAGCTATCGTCGAGAAAGAAAGAGATAGTAGCGAGGATCCAAGTGCTAAGAAAAGTGCAAAGAATTTGCTAAAGAAATTGTGGAAGGTTAAGTTAGGGGATGTTCCTTTGAAAATAACTATTGAAGATCCTACTGGAAATTCTGCTATTATTAGTGATAAAGTTGAAACAAAAAAGTTTAAGAAGAAATAAAATTCTTAAATTGTTAGGAGGAATAAAAATGAAAAAAATAAAAGTGTATTCGACCCAATCTTGTCCTTATTGTACTATGGCCAAGGATTTTTTGAAAGAGAAAGGTGTTGAGTTTGAGGATATAGATGTAAGTGAAGATCAGGCTGCTGCAAAAGAAATGGTTGAAAAATCTGGTCAAATGGGCGTTCCTGTAATTGATATTGATGGTGAATTAATTGTTGGATTTAACAAGCCAGCTATCGAGAAGGCATTAGAGAAAAGATAATATGATTTACGACGTTTTAATCATTGGTGGAGGAGCTGCAGGTTTGGGAGCAGCACTTTATTCTGCTAGATTTAGTATGAAAACCATATTGATTGCAAAAGAAGTGGGTGGAACTGGAAACATTGCTCACCAAGTTGATAATTGGATTGGTGAACCTGGTATTTCTGGCATGGCTCTAATGAAGAAATTTATTGATCATGTAAAACAGTATAATGTACCAATGGTTGATGATGAAGTTATAGAGATCAAAAAAAGTGGTAAAGGATTTAAAGTAAAGACAACTAGTGGCGAATCATACGAATCTAAAACTTTGATTTATTCTGCAGGTATGAAATATGGAAAGTTGAATATTCCAGGTGAAAAAGAATTTGAAGGAAAGGGTGTCCATTATTGTTATACTTGTGATGGTCCTTTGTATAAAAATAAAGTTGTTGGTGTTGTTGGTGGCAGCGACGCTGCAGGTCTTGCTTCTTTAATGTTAAAAGATTACGCAAAAAAAGTTTATGTTATCTATCGAAAAGGTAAATTAAGAGCAGAACCAATCACTTCTGAAAATGTTTACAAAGAAAAGAAAATTGAAGTTATTCATAACTCAAACGTTGTTGAGATTAAGGGAGACAAATTTATAAATTCTGTTAAGTTGGATACTGGAAAAGAAATAAAACTTGATGGGCTGTTTATTCAAATAGGCCATATTCCTTTAACGGATATTGCTAAGAAATTGGGTGTTAATTTGGTGAAGGGCATCATAAAAGTTGATAAAACACAATCTACAAATATTAATGGTTTTTTTGCGGCTGGTGATTTGACTGATGCAAGTAAGTTGAAACAGTTTATTACTTCTGCAGCAGAAGGTAGTGTTGCTGCACAGTCTGCATATAATTATGTTGCTAAACAATAAGAAAGTTTATATACACTCCTCTTCTTTTTTCCGTCTCATGATTTTCAATAACTTAAAGACATTTTTTGTCCTTGGTGTGCTAACTCTGTTAGTTTTAGTTATAGGTTTTGCGCTTGGTGGCACTATTGGTCTTACAATTGCTTTGGTCTTTACTATCTTAATGAATATTATCTCATTTTGGTATTCTGATAAGATTGTTCTTAAAATGTACAAGGCTAAACCAGCATCGCACTCCGAATATGGTGCATTAAATGATACTGTAAAAGATTTGGCTGATAGGGCGGGCATAAAAAAACCAAAAATTTACATAGTTCCTAAAGATACTCCTAACGCATTTGCTACAGGCAGATCTCAAAAAAAAGCAGCAGTGGCAGTTACAAGCGGATTATTAGATTTGTTGGATGAAAGGGAACTAAGGGGGGTTTTGGCACATGAACTTGCTCATATAAAAAATAAAGATACTCTGATTCAAACTGTTGCGGTTATACTTGCTAGTGCCATTGCGTATATTGCTATTATCGCAAGATGGGGTGCAATTTTTGGTTCTCGAGATGAAAATAGTACTGGTTTATTTCAAATTATTGCTTTATCAATTGTAGCTCCGTTGGCTGCAACTATTCTTCAGCTTTCTATATCTCGCTCTAGAGAATATCTTGCTGATGAAAAGGGTGCTTCTTTTACTAAAGATCCTTCTGCTCTGGCCTCTGCGCTAAATAAGTTAGAGAACAATCCTAAAAAACTTAGAGTAGGTAATCAAGCTACTGCTAGTATGTTTATTGTAAACCCTTTTTCTTCAAGAAATTTCATGAAATTATTTAGTACACATCCGGCAACTTCTGAAAGGATTAAAAGACTTAGAAAAATGTCTATGAAAGAGTATTGAGTTGATCTTCATCTAAATGTAAATCTTCTATGTACCCTTCATTTTTTGCTATGCTTCTCAAATATGGAATAACATCTTTTACTGCTTTTTTCGAAGAGATATGTAGTTTTTTTGCCACTATCTCCGAAATTTCTTTTCTTCTTGCGTACCTCATCTTAGCTCTCCATAGTTTTAGTATTCTTTGTGGTCTTGAATACTTAGAAAATTCTTTTTTTGGGGAAGTTTTTGATAGTGCTACTCCTGCCCCCATAAAAAATTTCTGATAAACTAAAAATCTCCAATGTTGATTTCTTCTTATTCTTCCCCTAAATAAATCTGCTTTCGATAGTTTTTCAAAAGCGTTTGATAGTTCTTCCCCATAATATTCATTAGTTACGTTTTCTTCTACCCACAACATAATTTCATCTAGACTTAATGGTACACTATCTGTCATTTCATTTATTGAATAAAGATCTTTTGTTTTGAATATTATTTGTAGCAAGTTAAATATTGATTCATCTCTTTCTCTATAACCAAGGTTTTCTACATCTTTTTTACTTATCATTTCTAGCTCTATGCTCATTGCTTGTAAATCTGTTATTGCAGATCTTGCATCCCCCTCATTTTTTATCGAAATGGCTTTTAGTACTTCCTCAGTTACATCTAATTTTTCTTCTTTGCATATTCTTCTTAAAACTCTTAGAATTTCTAAGTGAGATATTGGTTTGAATTCTACAATTTCTGTTTTTGATCTCAATGACGAAAATTTTCTATTCCATAAATCATTTGATGTTAGAATTATTGGGTGTGCTGTATTCGCAAATAAGGATATTACTGCTTGGATGCCCCCTCTATCTTTTGTTCCACTTAACCCATCTATATCGTCGAATAAAAATATTTTTCCTTTGTTAAATAAACTTGATTGTGTTAAAGCATCTCCAAAAGTTTCTAGAATTCCTTTTTTATTTCTTACATCAGAAGAATTTACTTCTATTACTTCAAAGTTATTTTCTTTTGCTATTGCATAAACTGAACTCGTTTTTCCAGTACCTGTTGGGCCGTGTATTATCATAGCTTTTTTTCTAAATCTTGAATGATTAAGCACAAAATCTTGCAGCTTCAACAATGGCGGTTTGTCCCCTACAATTTCATTTAACTTTTGTGGAGAATATTTGTCTGCCCATATCATTTTGAGAAGTTGGCGATTAAGCTTTCTAATTGTACAAACTCGTCTGATCCTTCGACCATTCTGAACTCAATTTCACCGCACATTTCTACCATATCCATTTTCTTTTTGTCATCTATTTCTAAGTTAAGAACTTCTTTTTGTATTTGTTTTATTATGTCTATTCCAGATAGTCCATGTTTTGACATTGTATCTAGTAATAAATCTCTTGCTTTCACAAAATAACCATTGATGCACATTTCTAAAATTAGTTTTACTTCTTCTGGTTCTGCAGCTGAAACTATCCCATATACTACTTGGTTTGTTATTAATTTGCTTATTGCAGCACATCCTTGAAGTATATTTTCTGCCTTTCTTGCATCTCCGTTGCTTAAATTATAGATTGAGTAGACAGCTTCTTCTTCTATTTTTATTTCTTCTTTTTCACAGACTGCTCCGATTATTTCTAAAATATTTTCTTTTTCTAATGGTTTAAATCTAAAAACTGTACACCTTGATTGTATAGGGTCTATTATCTTTGAGCTATAATTACAAGACAAGATAAACCTGCATGTTTTGGAGTAATTCTCCATTGTTCTTCTTAATGCCTGTTGTGCTTCTTTTGTTAATGAATCACATTCATCTAAGTAGATTATCTTGAATGGCACATCTCTTATGGACTTCGTTCTTGCAAAATCTTTAACTTTCACCCTAATTACATCTATTCCTCTTTCATCAGACGCATTTAGTTCTAAGAAAGTATTTCCCCAGTTTTCTCCAAATAGTTCTCTTGCTATAATCAGAGATAATGTTGTTTTTCCAACCCCTGCTGGGCCTGCAAATAGTAAATGTGGCATTTCCTTTTTCTCTACAAATGCCTTTATTCTCGCTACTATGTTTTCTTGCCCTTTAATTTCGGAGAATGTTTTTGGCCTATATTTTTCAGTCCACATTTTACTGAAGAATTGAATGCTCTCCCATTTATAAGAATTATGTGGGCATTTGACAAGTATAATCAAAACTTATATAAACTGCAATCTGCTTTTTTGGATAATGAGAATAACAACTGATATTAACATTATTTCTATCATTATTATATAGTCATGTCTTTTTCGGAGGCTTTTTCAATGGAAACATATTTAAAATATAGTCATCAACGGTCAAAAAATGTATGAAGCTAAAAAGATAGAAGAAGAAGTATTGGATTTTTGGAAAAAGGGACGTATTTATCAAAAGTCTAAAGATAGAAATAAAGGTAAAAAATCATTTTATTTCTTGCAGGGTCCTCCTTATACGTCTGGAAGATTGCATTGTGGCCAAGCGTGGAATCATTCTCTTAAAGATTCTATCCTTAGATATAAGAGAATGCAAGGTCTTCATGTTTGGGATAGGGCTGGATATGATATGCATGGTATTCCTACAGAATCAAAAGTTCAAAAAAAACTTGGATTAAAAACCAAGGATGATATTATTAATTTTGGATTAGATAAGTTTTCTAAAGAATGTATGAGATTCTCAATTGAACATGCAAAACTGATGGATGTTGATCTCTCAAAAATGGGAATCTGGCTTGATTTCGAAAATGCTTATCATCCAATAGATGAAGAGTGGATTGAAGGAGTTTGGTGGTTAGTTAAGAGGGCAGAAGAACAAAACCGTTTATATGAGGGGGAAAAAACAATGAGCTGGTGTGCGGAATGTGCAACTGCTCTTGCTAAGCATGAATGTGAATATGCTGAATTAGAAGATACTTCTATATTTGTTAAATTTAAAGTTGAAAATAAAGATAATGAATACTTCATTATTTGGACTACAACTCCTTGGACAATAACTTTTAATCTTGGAATAATGGCAAATCCAAATTTTGATTATGTTAAGGCTAAAGTTGGTAATGAAGTATGGATTGTTGCTAAAGATCTTGCTGATAGTGTTATTAAAGAAAAAATGGGCAAGGATTATGTAATTCTTGAAGAACTGACTGGAAAAGAATTGGTTGGAACTAAATATCTCCACCCTTGGGAAAAAGAAATTTCAGATTTGGCAAAGATAAAAAAATCCCATCCTAATTCTTTTAGTGTTGTCTCATCCGAAGAGTTTGTTACATTGGATGCTGGAACGGGGTTGGTCCATATGGCTCCTGGATGTGGTCCTGAAGACTATGAAGTTGGTATGGCAAATAAGATTCTCCCATTTAATACAATAAATCAAGAAGGAATCTTTCCAGAAAATTATGGAGAAATTTCGGGATGGATTGCTAAAAAGGATGATCAAAAATTCATAAAAAAATTATCTGAAGATGGTGTATTGCTGAAAACAGAGAAGACAAAACATGATTATGCGCACTGTCAAAGATGTAAAAGTCCAGTAATATTTAGAACAACAAAGCAATGGTTTTTCAAAGTTTCTGATTTGAAAGACAAGATGTTGGATTATAACAAGAAGATTCATTGGGTTCCAGATTCAATAAGAAACGCATTTGTTTCTTGGTTGGAAAACTTAAGAGATAATTCGATTACAAAGCAAAGATTTTGGGGAACACCAATTCCAATATGGAGATGTGATGCTTGTGGAGATTATACTGTTGTTTCAACTAAAGAAGAATTGAGCAAATTATCGGGCAAGATTCCAGAAAACTTGCATATTCCTTGGATTAATGACATTACTATTGATTGTAAATGTGGTGGTGTGAAAAAGAGATTACCGGATGTTTTAGATGTTTGGATTGACGCCGGTGTTGCATCCTGGGCTTGTTTGTATTATCCTAGAAGAAAGGATTTACTAGATAATGTGTTTCCTCCAGATCTTATCTTGGAAGGTAGTGATCAAATTAGGGGATGGTATAACCTACTTATGGTTTGTTCTGTTCTTGGGTTAGACAGTATACCCTTCAAAAATAATTATACTCATGGAATGCTAACTGATGTAGATGGTGTAAAGATGTCCAAATCATTGGGTAATGTTCTCTCACCTTATGAAATAATTGATAAGCATGGTGTCGACGCTATGAGGCTTTATTTCACCCAAAACAATGCTGGAGAAGATATTAACTTTAGTTGGCCAGAAGTTAAGATGAAACAGAGGAATCTTAATGTTCTTTGGAATATTCATGATTATTTAATTGAACATCACAGGGCTTTGAAACAAAGTGGAAAACTTCAAACTTCGGAAACTGGTCTTGAGGAAAAATATATTCTCTCTAAATTAAATAGAACTATGAAAAGTGTCACAGAACTCTACGAATTTTATAGATTGGATGAAGTTCCAGGATTATTGGAGGATTTATTTTTAGATTTGAGCAGAGAATATATACAATCTGTTAGAGATAAAATAAACAAAGATCCAGAGTTGGTTTTGAATACGATCTTTCATGTTTTGTTTGAAACTTTAAAGATGTTCTCTACTGTTGCTCCTTTCATAACTGAGAAAATTTATCAAAACTTGAAAAGCGAATTTGCATTAGATAAAGAAAGTATCCATTTATTTGATTGGCCTAAATCATCTGAAAATTTAATAGATATAAAATTAGAAAATAATTTTTTGATTGCTAAACAAATTATACAGGCGGGTCTTTCGGCGAGAGAGAAATCTGGTGTTGGTGTTAGATGGCCTTTGAATAAATTGACTATTGTTTCACAGAGTGAAGAAGTTTGTGGTTCTGTTGGAATTTTGGAAAATTTAATTTTATCTAAATTAAATGTGAAAAAAATAGAAATTAAAGAAAAATCAGATTCTTTTGATATTGAACTTAGTCCCAATAAGACCAAAATTGGTAAAGATTTTAAAAAGGATGCTCCCAAAATTATTTCTGGACTTACTGATAAGATTATGAAAGATCTTTTTAAAGGAGTACCAACTTTTGTTGATAAATTTAGCTTAAACAAAGATCACATCTTAGTAAAACAAATTGTTCCAGATAATCTTCACATCTCTGAATTTAAATTTGGTCACGTTATGTTAGATACTGAAGTTAGCAATGAACTTGAAACTGAAGGATATGTTCGTGAATTGGCTAGAAGACTGCAAGATCTTAGAAAGGAATTAAATTTAAAGAAACTAGATAAAATTAATCTTTCTCTTGAAACCGATTTTGATATCTCTTCTTGGAAAGATTTCTTAAAAGATAGAATTGGTATTGAAAACTTAACTATTGGTTCTATGAATTATAAGGATTTTAGAGAATTTAAGATAAAAAATCATAAATTTGTTGTTAATTTCGAGATTTTTAACAACTAAAGGATAGATACTTTATTCCATATCCTTTTATATATTTTTCCATTATCTTATTTGAATATATTTGTTAGAGTGGGGGTTAATAAAATGGTTGAAGAAAAGAAAAAAGTTATGATTAAAATTGTTAATATCGTTTGTTCTAGTTCATTGGAGCATGATGTTCATTTGGTAAAGCTTGCTGAAACGTTAACTAACACAGAATATAATCCTGAGCAGTTCCCTGGGCTTGTTATGCGTATAAGGGATCCAAAGACGTCTGCATTGATATTTAGTTCTGGAAAGATAGTTCTAACTGGTGCAACTTCTTTAAAGATGGTTAGAGAGTCCATAAACCAGATAATTAAAAACGTTGCTAAAATAGGTGTAAAAGTTAAAGTAACACCAAAAATTACTGTTCAAAATATGGTTGCTTCTGGTCAGATTGGCATGGTTCTAAACCTAAATATGCTGGCTATGAAACTTGAGAACGCGGAATACGAGCCAGAGCAGTTCCCTGGATTGGTATATAAGTTACCTGGAACAAGGGCAACTTTTCTGTTGTTTAGTAATGGGAAGATTGTTTGTACAGGTACTAAATCTGAAACTGATTTGAGAGATGCTGTTAGAAAGCTAATCCTTACACTCAAAAAGGTAAAATAAACCTTAGCAATCTTTTTATTTGGTTTAGATATCTTATTTTGGGGGGCATAAATGCAAGAGGATAGTTTTTCACAAGTAGATGAATTTAAGGACTTTTTCGAATCAGTGTATTCTGATGAACTTCTTGATGTAAATAAGAAGGGTGGGGACTACATTCTTATTGATTTTTCTGAATTATCTAAATTTAGTGTTGATCTTGCTGAGCATTTGTTGAATGATCCTGGTGAAACTTTACTAAATGCAGAATTAGGAATTGACCAAATGGGTTTATCCTTAAAGAATAAAATTAGGGTTAGACTTTCAGGTTTGCCAGACTCCCAGTATATTAAAATTAGGGATATTAGAAGTAATAATATTGATAGCTTTTTAGTCATAGAAGGCATTGTTAGGCAAGCATCGGATGTTAGACCTCAAGTTGTTTCTGCCAAATTTGAATGTCCTACTTGTGGGAATGTTTTGTCCATTCTTCAATTGGAAGCGTCATTTAAGGAACCTTCAAGATGTAGTTGCGGTAGGCAAGGAAAGTTTAGATTACTATCTAAAGAATTGGTTGATGCTCAAAGATTGGTTATCGAAGAAGCTCCAGAAGATTTGGATGGTGGTGATCAACCAAAGAGACTTAGTGTTTTTCTTAAGGAAGATTTGGTAGAGCCAAAGATGGAAAAGAAGACAACTCCTGGAAGCAAAATTAGAATAACTGGTGCTGTGAAAGAAATTCCTGTTTTCCTTAAAACAGGTGCACAATCAACAAGGTTTGATTTAATTATGGAAGCTAATTATGTTGAACCCCTTCAAGAAACTTTTGAAGGTTTAGATTTTTCTAAGGAAGAAGAAGAAAGAATAAAAAGATTATCCAAGGATCCAAAAATTTGGACTAAATTAATTAGTACTATTGCTCCTACTATTTATGGTTACAATGAAATAAAGGCTTCATTACTTTTACAACTTTTTGGTGGGAGAAGAAAGACTCTTTCAGATGGATTAATCAAAAGGGGCGATATTCACATTCTTTTAGTTGGTGATCCTGGAGCAGGTAAGTCTCAATTATTGCAATTTATTGGTAAGGCTGCTCCAAAAGCAAGATTTGTTAGTGGTAAGGGTGCTTCAGGTGCAGGATTAACTGCTGCTGTTGTGAAGGATGAATTTTTGAAAGGTTGGAGTCTTGAAGCCGGAGCAATGGTTTTGGCAAACAAAGGACTTTGTGCTATTGATGAATTAGACAAAATGTCTCCTGAAGATAGAAGTGCTTTGCACGAAGCATTGGAGCAACAAACCGTTACAATTTCCAAAGCAAATATTCAAGCAACATTAAGGGCAGAAACAACAGTTCTTGCCGCTGCAAATCCTAAACAAGGTAGATTTGATCCTTATACACCAATTGCATCTCAAATAGATCTTCCTCCAGCATTGATTAGTAGATTTGATTTAATTTTTCCCATAAGAGATTTACCTAATAGGGAACAAGATACAAACATCGCTTCACATATTTTAGATCCACCTAAAGAAAAAGATATTTCTTCAAAGGGTATTGATTTGGATTTACTCAGGAAATATATTTCATATTCTAAGAATAATATTAAACCGGTTTTAAGTGAGGGTGCAAAGGAAGAGATAAAAAAATTCTATGTTGATTTAAGAAACAATCCTTCTTCTCCAATGGCTTCTGAACAGGAGATCAAACCAATTCCCGTAACACCAAGGCAACTTGAAGCAATAGTTAGATTAGCTGAAGCTTCTGCTAGAGTTAAATTATCAAAAACTATTACAAAACATGATGCAAAGTTGGCAATAAGTTTACTAAAATACTGTTTAACCCAAGTTGGGTTTGATGAAGAAACACAAAGCTTTGATATTGATAGATTATCTACAGGCATTAGTGCTTCTGAAAGAGGTAGAATGGTTACAGTTAAAGAAATAATTCAAGAAATTGAAGCTAGGTCTGACATAAAAACAGTTTCTTTGGATGAAATAAAATCAGAGGCTTCTGATAAGGGGATACCAGAAGATAAACTTATTGAAATTATTGAAAAATTAAAAAGAAGTGGTGATCTTTTTGAACCAAAGAGAGGACATATTCAAAGGATATAAAAATGGAAAATCAACAGGTAAGACAAATTGCACATAAGGTTAGAATTTTTGATTTAGTTAATAGCGAATATATTCAACAATCTGGAGAATGGGAACCAAATTATGTGTCAATCGGAGATAAAAAGATTTCTAGGGTAAACATTATCGCAAATATAATTACTAATTATAAAAGTGAAGATGGTACATATGCTACAATAACTATTGATGATGGTTCTGGAAACATTCAAGTTAAAACTTGGAAAGAAGACACCAAAATTTTTGAAAAAGTTGATATTGGAGACTTTATTCTTCTTGTTGGAAGGATAAAAGAATATAATGGTGAAAAGTATTTGGTTCCAGAAATTATCAAGAAGTTAGATAATTCGGAATGGTTATCTTTTAGGAGAAAAGAATTATCCAAGTTGTATGGTGAAACTGAAGTTCAAACTCAAAAGCCAGTAGAAAAAACAGAAGATTCTGTAGGGCAGCAGCCAATTCTTATTAGTGAAGAATCTGTTACTGATGATTCTTCTTCTGAAGGGGATAGACAAAAAATCTTAAATATCATAGAAAAACTGAGTTCTGTTGAAGGGGCCGATAAATTAGAGATTATAAAGGAGTCTAATGTTGGCGAAGATGCTGCTAATGAAATAATTCATGGGCTCATTAGAGATGGTGAGATTTTTGAAATCAAACCAGGTAAGGTGAAGATATTAGGATGAATGATTATGAATCACTTTTGGAAAGGGCAAAATCTAAACTCCCTAAGATTGTTCAATCTAAAGAGAGGTTTGAAATTCCAAAACTAATCTCTAGAATTGAAGGTAATAAGACAATAATAACTAATTTTATCCAAGTTTCAAACTTATTGCATAGGGAGCCCAAACAAATTCTTAAATATTTGCAAAGAGAATTAGCTACTCCTGGTAATATTGATGGTCAGAGGTTAATACTGGGTAGGAAGTTAGGGTCTTCTTTCATAAATGAGAAAATAGCAAAGTATACGAAAGATTTTGTTTTGTGCAAGGATTGTGGAAAACCCGACACTCAGCTAGTTAAAGAAGATAGGATCTTAATGTTAAAATGTATGGCCTGCGGAGCAAAGCATCCTATTAAGGCAAAGATATAATGTATGTAAAAAAACATGAATCAGGGGATCGGATAATATTTGCTATTTGTGATGAAGATTTGGTTGGTAAAAAGTTTTCTGAAGGTGATTTAATGCTGGACGTTTCTGAACAATTTTATAAAGGTGAGAAAAAAACTAATGCAGAAGTAAAAGAAATACTTGCTAGTGCATTTAACATAAATCTGGTTGGAAAGAAAACCATTGATTTTGCTTTAAAATTAGGTATACTGAATAAAGATAGCATAATATTCATAGATGGTGTACCGCATGCACAAATAATTGATGTTTAAAATGTTTCACAAAGCTAAAATTCAAATAAGACCTTTTGATAAAGAAGTTATAAAATTTGTTTATACTAGTTTAAAAAAAGAAGGAATTAAAATTACTGAAGAAAAAAAGTTAAAAGAGGGTTTGGATGTTCATACACACAACGCTACTTTTGCTGTAACTCTTTCTAGGAAATTTAAACAAAGGTTTAATGGTGAGACTAAAATTACTCGTTCTTTGATAGGTGAAAATAAAAATAAAGGAAAAAGAATTTATAGACTTACAGTTTTGTTGAGAAGACTGCCTGAAGAGGAACCTTTATAAAACTAATTCTGGGTCCTTAATTTATGTATAGGAAACCCAATCCAAAATATAAGCAAAAGGGTACTGGTGTAGACCAACCTATTAGAGTTAGAACTCCTAAAGGAAGGGAAGTTATTGGAATAGTTACACAGAGATTGGGTGGTTCTAGGATGAATGTTGCTTGTATGGATGGAAAAACTAGGATTTGTAGAATCCCTGGTAGATTAAAAAGAACTCTTTGGATAAGGGAGGGTGCAGTTGTTATTGTTGAACCCTGGGAATTTCAGGGTGACGAGAAGGGAGACCTCATTTGGAAATACAATGGTGCCCAAATTGAATGGTTAAAAAGAAAAGGTTTCCTAAAAGAAATCAAAGAAGAATTCTAAGATGCAAGAAGAAGTAAAAATACCAAAAGAAAGGATTGCAGTTCTTATCGGTGAAAAAGGTAATGATAAGAGAAGAATCCAAAGAAGAACCAATACTAAAATTATAATTAGTTCTAAAGAAGGTGATGTTTTGATTGAAGGAGAAGATTCTTTGAATGTAGTCATTGCCAGAGATATTGTTAGGGCTATTGGAAGGGGCTTTAATCCTGATATTGCATTGGCTCTAAGTAATGAAGAAAATTCTTTTGAATTGCTTAATATTCAAGATTTTGTTGGAAAAGCTAAAAATCAAAATATTAGAATTAAATCCAGACTTATTGGCACAAATGGAAAATGTAGAAGAAGTATAGAAAATTTAACTGGAACATCCATAGTTGTCTTTGGAAAAACTGTTGGAATAATTGGCACTATTGAAGGAGTTAGTTTAGCTAGAAGAGCTATAGAAAAATTAATCACTGGTTCTCCCCATAATAAAGTTTACAAGTGGATTGAAATACAAAAACCAAGAGAGGCTACATAAATCTTTAAATATTAAAATTCTTTAAGCAAGAAAATGCAAACAAAATTAAGTGAAAGTCCAAAAGAAATAATATACGCAATTGATCAAGCTAAGAAACAAAGGGAAATCTCTATTTCTGAGTTTTTTACTAAAAATAGACATCTGCTTGGTTTTGATAATCCTTTGAAATCTCTTTCTACCACCATAAAAGAAGGTGTTGATAATGCTTTGGATGCTTGCGAAGAGTCAAGAATTTTACCAGATTTAAAAATTGAAATAAATCAAGTTTCTGAAGGCAGATTTGCAGTTATAATTGAAGATAATGGTCCTGGAATCGTAAAAGAACAAATTCCGAAAATATTTGGTAAATTGCTTTATGGTTCAAAATTTCATAAATTATCTCAAACAAGGGGGCAACAGGGAATAGGGATTAGTGCTGCTGCATTGTATGGTCAACTGACAACAGGCAAACCAATTAAGATTACGTCTAAAATTGGAAAAGGAAAACCTTCCCACTATTATGAGATCCATATTGATACATCCAAGAATGAGCCAGAGATAATAAAAGATATTGAAGTTGATTGGAATGGGGATCACGGAACTAAGATAGAACTTCAGATGGAGGGAAAGTACCAAAAAGGCAAAAGATCCGTTTCTGAATATCTTAAACACACTGCAATTTCTAATCCCCATGTTAATTTAAGTTTTAAGGAACCAGACGGAACAAAAACAGAATACCTTAGAGTAACAAATACTTTGCCTGTTGAACCAAGAGAAATAAAACCACATCCTGATGGAATTGAGTTGGGAATTCTAATTGATATGTTAAAAAATACTAATTCTAGAACATTACAGAGTTTTTTATGCACTGAATTTTCAAGAGTTAGTTCAAATAGTGCAAGAAGTATTTGCGAGAAAGCTAATCTTTACCCAAATGCAAGACCTGGAAGAATTGCAAAGCAAGAAGCAGATAAATTACTTGGTGCAATGAGAGAAAGTAAATTCATGGCACCACCAACTAATTGTTTGAGTCCAATTGGAGATAAATTATTAGAAGGTGGATTAAAAAAAGAGATTGATGCCGAGTTTTATACATCAGTTACAAGGCCTGCTTCTGTTTATAGGGGTAATCCATTTATGGTTGAAGCAGCAATTGCTTATGGTGGTTCTTTGAATCGTGAATCTCCTGTTGAATTAATCAGATTTGCAAATAAAGTACCTCTTCAATATCAACAGGCCGCTTGTGCAATAACAAGAAGTGTTTCTAAAACTGCATGGAAACAATATGGGTTGCACCAATCGGGATCAAATATTCCTGTTGGTCCTGCTGTGATTGTTGTTCATATTGCATCCGTTTGGGTTCCTTTTACTTCTGAAAGTAAAGAAGCTATTGCACATTATCCAGAAATAATTAAAGAAATAAAATTAGCAGTTCAGGAATGTGGAAGACAATTGAATAAGTTTGTAAGAAAACAACATAAGGTTAAAGATGAAGCTAAGAAAAAATCTTATTTAGAAAAATATGTTCCCGTTATCGGAGAAGCTTTGAAAGAAATATTAAATCTTAAGGATGCAGATGAAAAGAGATCCATAGAAAATCTTAAGATTGTATTGGAGAAGTCTAGACAAAAATGAAGGAAACTGTAAAACAAATAAAAGAAACTGCAACTAAGATTTATGATAAAATAAATAAGAAAAAGAAGCCAGAGGTTTCAGTGCCTATAAGATCTTTGGGCAATGTTAGCTATGACCCAAAAGTTGGTTTCTTTGAGTTAAAGGGTGGAAGGAAAAAGAGAGCTTTAACTGTTAACACAATAAAGTCGTTTGCTCAGACACTAAAGATGATGGCCCTTTCTAAGAATGTCGTTGAAAATGATGATATTGCAACCAAGAGAGAAGCATATTACGTTTCAAAGAATTGGGGTGATGCTAGATTTAAAGAACAAACTGAGTCTGATACTGTTATGGATGATATTGAAGCAATGTTTATGGTTAACAGGGAGCAATTGGGATTTATTCCTGAAGAAAAGGGTGGAGATATAGCTGGTAATTTAATTGTTATTGATAAAGATCCTTCTACTGGAAAAGAAATTAAGATTGATTGTACTAAATTTGGTTCTGGTGCATATTCTATTCCAACTTCTGTCGAACATTTGAAATTTGAAACTAATGCTAAGTTTATCTTGGCTATTGAAACTGCAGGTATGTTTCAAAGGTTGGTTAAACATAACTACTGGAAAAAAGCCAATTGCATTTTAATTTCCATGGGCGGTGTTCCTACTCGTGCTTGTAGAAGATTCATAAGGAGATTGAGTGATAAAAAGAATTTACCCGTTTATGTTTTTACAGATGGTGATCCCTATGGTTATATGAGTATTTATAGAACTCTGAAAGTTGGTTCTGGAAATGCTGCACATATCAATAAATATTTTTGTGTTCCTCGTGCTACATTTTTGGGTGTAACCCCTGGTGACATTGATGATTATAAATTACCTACCCATCCATTAAAAGACGTTGACAAGAAAAAGATAAAGGATGTTTTGAAAAATGATCCTTTTGTTAGAGAACATAAGGAATGGCAAAGGGCTTTAAATGCAATGCAGAAGATGGGTCAGAGAGTTGAGCAGCAAGCATTGGCTGCACATGGTTTAAATTATGTTATTGATAAATATTTGCCAGATAAGTTGAAAAGTGTGAAGAAATTCTTACCTTAATTATTCTTCTGATGCTTTTGATTCTATATTACATGTTGCCATATTAAGAACAAAGCCGGTTAGAGTTTTACCCCTTTCTTTTTGTTCTAGTTTATTTTTTAGCCCCATATATACTTTATATCTTCCAGGGTCTGTTGCTCTTAGATGTTCTTCATACTGGCATCCCGTCCCCATTGCCATTTCGAAACTTCTGTTGGATTCGCCTGCAGTTGGATATTCCATATGGGGGGTTGGTTTTGGTTTGTATATAAAATTTTGTCTTCTGTTTATACGTAATCTAATCTTAACCAATAGATTTTTAAACAAAATTGTTAACCAAATTTCTATGCCTCGGTGGCTTAGTCTGGTTAAAGCGCATGGCTGTTAACCATGAGATCGCAAGTTCAAATCTTGCCCGGGGCGCTCTTTTTTAGAAACCTACATCTTCTTCAGGCGTGGTTTCTTCCTCAACTATTTTGGTTGGTACTGAATCTCCAAGTTCTTCTATTCTTGCAATTTCTTCTTCAGAAAAATTCCTTTTTACATTTCTAGTACCCTTTCCACCATTTAATGTCTTTTCTTGTTCTAAGAACCATTGGATCCATGCATCATGATTTCTATCTTCTATTTCAACTATTGGAAATTGCATTAGTTCTACTTCTTCGTTTATTATTACCCCTTTTGGAGAATTTACTCTCTTTATCACATAATCATTCGGATTTAGTCCAATTTGCTCTATTATTAATTCTGGATTTTCTAAAAATCCTTGGAATGCTGCGGCTCTTGCCATGGTGCAAGAAGGATATCCATACTCTCCCCTCTTAACATTGCTTTCAAATCTATACACTAAACTCTCGTTTGGTATTCCATATTCTTTTCCTTGTAAATTCAAGATTATGCTTAATGGTACTTTAACTTCTGCTATTGTTCCCCTTTCTGCTAATTCCTTAAATAACTCAGACATTGTTAAATTAAAATTCTCGGATTGCACTCCGAAAAAAATATGTCTGAAAAGATTAAACTGAGTTTTGAAATTTGGAAGTCTCTGTTGGACTTTTCTGTATTTTCTTATTTGCCCGTCAAAAAGATGACAAGCTTGTCCGAACCTCCAAGCTTTTGATTCCCAAACTAATTTATCTTTTAGATTAATTCCATCAGGTTTTGTGTGTTCATCTGCGTCTTCGCAATCTAAAAATTGTTCTAGCCCCTCAAATAAATCTAGTTGATCAGGATTTCCAAAAAAAATCCTATTTAATACAGTCCCCCCATAGAACGCCTTGGACACTCCTTCATAAAAATCTCCCATTGTCACATGACTTGCTGGTTTTTGATTACCATAGAGATCATAAATTAGGGGTATTGTTGCAGAATATTTCTTGGGATCCATTACTCCTTGATGTTTGTTTATTATCCCTTCTAGTATTTCATTAAACTTTGGGCATTCATGTATTCCTATTTTCTTGGAATTTCCTCTAGACATATTGAAGGGAGTCTAATATCTTTAAAAAAGATATCTGAAGTACACTCGTTTGTCCCTTAACGCCTGCTAGAAAGGTTGTATCTCCTCTATTTATAATTTGAAAAAGAGATTAATAGTTAATTTTATAAAAGAAAATAAGGTTTCTTCAGTTTAAGGCCCGGTAGCTTAGTCTGGTGGAGCACTCGACTGATAATCGAGAGGTCGCCGGTTCAAATCCGGTCCGGGCCACTCCTTTTCACTAGTTTTATATATATTCCTAAATAGTTAATTTTACAATGAAATCATATCTTTTCATAGCAACTAGTTCCGAGGAAGAGCAAAAAGTAGTAGAAAGTATACAACAATTTCCAGAGGTATTAAAGGCAAATATAGTTTTTGGAGAATGGGATATTGTTGCTTTGTTGGAAACTGAGTCTCCAGAGAAACTTGGTAGTTTTGTTATGGAAAAAATAAGAAAATTGCCAGAAGTAAGATTAACTAGTACTATGATCTTGTGGGATTCAGATTAACTGATTTTTGAACCTGGTGAAATATCTTTGTCTACAGTTAGAAGTACTACTTTGTCACCTTCTGATGCTGCAAATAACATTCCTTCACTTTTTACCCCTCTTAGTACTGCTGGTTCTAAATTAGTAAAAACTATTATTTTTTTACCTTTTAATTCTTCTTTTGTATAATTATTTTTTATACCTGCAACTATTGTTCTTTCTTCTTCACCAAGATTTATTTTTATTACATATAGTTTGTCTGCATTTGGGTGATCTTGCACATCAAGTATTTCTGCTACTCTTATGTCTAAATTTTGCCAATCTTTGAATTCAATTTTGTTTACCATTTTTGTATTAAGTTGGATGATTTATAGTATAAAAATTTGTCTTTAATAAAATTAATTAAAAAAACCTTTTAAATCAATTCCTTTTGAAGACTCCCTTTTGTAAGACCCAACATCCTCTTTCTTAAGTTTTTTGAAAAGTATTTCTTGGTTTCCTATTTGGTGCGTTTTGTCAAATTCAGATAAAGAGTTATTCCATGCATTTGCATCTAGTGGAGATCCTTCTAATCCTAACTGGCTCCATACCTTTTCAGAAGTTTCTGGGATAAATGGTGCGATATATGTTGTTAGTGCCTTGAGTAATCTTGCACCAACGTAGATTATGTCGTTTGTTCTTTGCATATCTTCTTTTAATGTAATCCAAGGAGCAGAATCATTAATGTATTTATTTCCAAGGCTGGATAATGCTAAAACTTCAGAATATGCCTTTCTTATCTCAGACTTTTCTAAATAGCCTTCAATTCTTTTTTTATACTCTTTTACTTCATTTAATACAGAATTATCTAATTCGTTGAGCCTACTCTCATCGGGCCTTTCTATTATTCCCTCAAGCCTATCACTTGTAAATTTAACTATCCTGTTAACAAAATTACCAAAATTATCAATCAAATCAGAATTAGTTCTTTCTATAAACTCCTCCCATTTAAATTCAGAATCGTTTGATTCTGGAATAACTTGGGTTAGATATGCTCTCCAAATGTCTGCATCTAAGCCTAATTTTGGAAGTGTTTCGCAAAATACCCCTACTTGCTTGCTTTTTGAAAACTTTTTTCCTTCATAATTCAGATATTGTAATCCTACAACATTTGTTGGTAGATTGAATTGCTCTGTACCGATTATCATTCCTGGCCAGAAAATGGTGTGGAAAGGTATGTTATCTTTTCCTAAAAAGTTGTAAATTTGACTATCTCCTGTCCAAAAAGATTTCCATTTATCTGTGGCTTCTTTTGTGGAAGAAATATATCCCATTGGAGCATCAAACCATACATAGAATACCTTATCTTCATACCCTTTCAATGGTACTTGGATACCGTTCTTTAAGTCTCTAGTTATGCATCTTTCTCTTAATCCCTCTTTAATCCATCCCATTGCTAAATTTTTTACTTGTGGTCTCCAATGTGTTTGTTTTTCTATCCAGTGCTCTATTTCTGGGGATAATTTATCTAATGCAAGAAATAAATGCTTACTTTCCCTAACTTCTATTTTTTCTCCAGTTATCGTAGACTTTGGATTTTTTAATTCATGTGCATCCAAAAGGGATGTACAGCTTTCACATTGATCACCTGTTGCACTTTTATAATCGCACTTAGGACATTCTCCAATAACGTATCGATCTGGTAAAAACATGTCATCATTAGGGGAATAAAAAACAGGCATTATACCCTCATTGATTAATCCTTTTTCATTTAATCTCTTAAAAAAAGAAGTAACTACCTTTTTATGGGTGTCACTCGATGTTCTAGAAAAATGATCGTAAGAAATCCCAAACCAGTCATATACTTTTTTGTGTTCTTCATGTAACTTATCTGAAAATGTTTTTAAGTCCACCCCAACTTGGGATGCTGCTATTTCTGAAGCAGACCCATGTTCATCTGTTGCGCCAACAAACAGTGTTTTAAATCCCTTAGACCTGCAATATCTAGCAAAAATATCTGCTGGAAGGTGAGATCCTGCAATATGGCCAAGGTGTGGAACATTATTTATATAAGGCAGGGCTGCCGTAACTAGCCTTCTCCTTCCTGAATATCCACTATTTACCATGGTTTCTAAGTTATCTTTCATATATTTTTAAATCTAACGGTTAATTTATAAGTTTTTCTATTGTTATTATTCGGAAGTGGTTAATAATCTTTTGGATATTTTTTCGTAATCTTTGTTATCCCATACTCTTTTTTTTAATGAATAAATTATCTTAGCAAAGGATTTAATATCGTTTTCAATTAAATTCCTTCCAAAAAATAATATTAAATACTCTACCGAATCAATTTTTTCTAATTTTTTCAGAAGTATCTTGCTTTGAGAGATAACTTCCAGAGAATTATTTAATTCCGGAAAAATTTTGATTAGTATTTTTGATCTAAAAATTTGTTTTACTAACTTACTTTTGTGTTTAGAATAAGAAATTGTCCTAAATATTGAAGAAATTAGAGACCTGTATTCTTTTGTATTTTTTCCTTTACTGATGTTGTAGTTAATTTCATTTATTATAGACTTTGTTTTCTTTGAACTTAAAGAGATATTGTATTTTGAGCACAAATAAATTAGTCTCGAAAATAAAATAAATGGATCTTCGTTGTTTTTGTTAATAATTAGTTGTATGTTTTTAGTTTTTACACCTTCAAGAGATTTATGATTATCAATTAGCTCAAAACTTGGATATTTTAGACATAAAGTATCAATATTGTAATGCCCCACAGACTCTGGATTTTTTAAAAATGCTAAATCTAATTTTAGATTATCTTTATTGGCTTGCATTAGTATTGCTCTTTTGTTTTTGTAGATTATATATTTTCTCGGTTCTTGAATAATTTTGTATCCATTTCTAGTTAGGTGCTTTTTGCATTCATTTATCTTTTTTTTATTTAATCCTTTAATGTTAATATCAATATCTCTATAATTAATCTTTTTTGATAATAATAAGTTGATTAATATGCCTCCGCAAATTACGAAGTTATCTAATCCTGTGTCGTTTTCTAATTTTTTTGCTAATTTTTTTATATTTTGCGGAATTATTTTTTGTTTTGCCATATTTCTTTATCAAATACCTTTTTTTGGTTGATTAGGATTTTTATAGTTTCTTTAGCAAATTTTTTATTATAGTGTGGAGAAACAGGATATATCTTTATAGCTGAAATTTTATTTCCTTTGTAATTGATATATGACGAGCTGAAAGAATAATTTGGGCTATTGTTATTTTTTAAAATTCTTGTTTTGTAATCCCAAAGATAAAATTCTTTTATGTACTTACTTATTACTGGAATGTCTTTTTTCGGTAAATCTTCATTTGTAGTCTTACTTATTTCAGGTGGAAATAATCTTACCATTGTGGCAAAGCCATTTGAAAAAATATTTATGATAGATATATCTTTTCTATTATTAAGGAGTTCTCTAATTAACTGAGTATTCTCTACCAGATTTGATAAATTTCTTTGATATCCTTCAATTCCGAGAAAATTTAGCGATGCTAGTGCTGCCAATGCAGCCCCCGCATTTCTTGAAGTTTCTAGCGTATAATCTGCAGGAGATATATAATTAATCTCTCTTGCTAGTTGATGCATCTCTAGTTCAGGATTATTTGTTTTAGATAAGTATGCCAAGTCTGAAGTTTTGTTGAACATAATTATACTACTATTCACTGGGCACCCTCCTATACCCTTGTGAAAGTCAACTCCCCAACTATCAGCATATTTTAATTGGGAAATTTTTAGATATTGTTTTTTTATTTTCTCTAAGCAATTTTTTGATAAATTTAAATTATTTTTTTTAAAGTCATACTCTTTGAAAAATAACCAACCCCATCCAATTACGGAGTCTACATGAATATGCGGGGTGTATTTTAGAGAATATTTTTTTACTAATTTGTCTCTAATCTCTATAAATTTTTTAATTTCATCTACTGTGTGATCATATGTGGTCCCCCCATTTAATAAAATTGAAGTTACAATATTTCCCTTCTTAAGTTCTTTTTCAAGTTTTATCGAAAAGTCATCAATATTACTAGTTCTATCTTTGTTTGCAATTATTTTTATAATTTTAGCTGTACCAATTCCTAACCAATCTGCACTTAATGAATGAGTAAAATGTGAATCTTCTGTCACAAATATTCTTACATTTTTGGGAACTCCTTTTTTATCTGCCCCTGGGCAATTCTTCTTTAACCCCACTTTTGTTGCGTAAAGATTGGTAGCTGTCCCTCCAAAAACAAATAATCCTGAACCTGGTTTTTTTAGGTCTGCTAACTTAGACAATATTCTTGTTATTGCTTTTTCAGCAACAAGTGCGTTTCCTGCCAGACCTTCATCAATAGAATAAATATTTTCATCTAAAGCAAGAGAGTATATTGCGGAAGAGGGTGTATTTACTGCAGACCCAACATTATACTGGAGTAATGGACTTCTCCAACGAAGGATACCTTGAAATAAATCACTTACAATTTTAGAAGAGGATTTTAGTGGGTCACTTGGTTTTTTTGGGATTGTGGAGTACTTATTTATTAAATTATTGTAATAATCCTTTCCAAACTTGCCACCTATTCTTGGAGATAATGAATTTGGGATCTTATGATTTAAAATTTTAAAATATTCTTTTAGAAAATGTGGGAGTTCATTATCTTTATATTTTAAAGGATAATATTTTCTGATTTTTTCGTATATTGATTTAATCTTCATTTTATGTAGGGGAATAAAGATTTGTTTGTTTTTATTTGTTTTCCCAAAACTATATCGTTAATTAATTTTAACCCTGCTAAGTAATAATATAAAACTCTTTTTTTATTTGGTTTTTCCTTTCTTGCATGGTATGAAGAAAAACTAATTGCATGAAATCCTGCCAAAAGCAGTAATTTTCTTAATTTGTTTTTTGGGATCTTATCAATATATTTGTCCTGTAGATATGCATATCTCCTTCCTATACTTTCTTTTGTTAGTTCTATTGAAATCTTGTTCTTAGATTTGTTTAGTGAAAAATAATCTTCATGCACTTCGTCGTACCTAGTTATCAAGTGACAAATCATTTTAGATTCATCGTAATCTACGCTTCCAATAGTTTCGCCTCTTGGATCTATTAAAATAAACTCATTTTTATCGGCAAGTATGTTTGCAGTATGAAAATTACCGTGAAATAATGTTAGATATTTTGGATTCATTAAATTAACTAATTTTTTATCTTTTTTTAATAACTCAATTAGGCTATATATATTTGTTAGCTCATCCCCGTTTAAGAATGTGTTTGATTTCAAGATATCTTTATAATATTCATCTTTTTCAAGAATTTTTAGTGCAGAATTTAGCCTATTGAAATAAGCTTTTTTCAAATAATTTTTTTTTAATGTTGTTTTCTTTTGAGTATACAGGTTCTCTTTCATGAATAATGTAACCTTTTCTATATCTTTCCAAATTTGAATTTTATTAATTTTTTTATCTAAAAGTTGATCTGTTATTGAGGGAATTGTATGATAAGATAGTAAAAGTGAAAATGAATTTTTATCATTTAATTTTTCAAGAATTTTTGGGAAATAATGTCTTAATTCTTTTGGGAGATTTTCTAAATAGATTGCTTCTTTTTTTAATTTTTCTATCCCTCTTGGATCTTTTCCTTTATAACTTTTAATTATATAGTCATCACAAAGATATATCTTAGATAGTGATCCTCCTTTGAACTCCTTTTTTCTTTTATTTTTTAAAAGAAGTTTTAAGATTGAAGCCATAAGAACTATTTTGGAAATTTGTTATAAAAAACTTTCTTTTATTTTTAAGAATTGAAATTAACTAAAAAAAAGAAAAAGAAAAATTTATTCGACTTGTGTTGTTATGGAACCTGTCTTTGTGTGGTCCAAACCGCCTGCTCCAGTATAACCAAATACAACATCTCCCTTAAACTTACTTCCTGTTGCACCTATTCCTGTACAGTCTGTTGCTCCCCACGTTGTTAGGATCCCATCTGGCATCGTATCTGTATCAGTGCATCCATCAGTACATGTTAATGAACTAGTACATACTGCAGTACCCCCATCCGGATCTGTAATTGTAACTGTTACAGCATCTAAGTCATCACCCATTCCGTTTCTTAACGTCAGAGTAATTGATGTGGCATCTTCAGCAACAACGAAGTCTTCACACGATATACCAGGAGTTATTGTACAACTTGCAGGTAAGAATCTTCCAGGACTTAATGCTCCAAAATATGCTAAAGCAGATATTGCCACTAAAACCACCAAGATGGCCCAGCCATAAGTCATTAAGAACTCCATGGCTGCTTGTCCTCTTTTCATAAATTAGAAGTTATACTTATTATTTAAAAGATTACCTACACAACATAGAAATATTCCATTGCTTCGCTTATTGTGCTTACTTCTATTATTTCTATACCTGTTTCTTTTGCAAGATCAACAGCTTTTGGTATTCTTTCTATGGTGCACCAGTCCATGTTTCCAAATTGTTCGCAATGTTCTTGTTCTTCATATGCAACTTCTTTGCTTTGTAATAATGGAACAAGTATTCTCCTTAGTCCTATATCCTTTGCAGCTCCTGCTTTTTCTAATACTCCACCTATTGGACCAATTGTTCCATCATGATTTACTGTTCCAGTTATAACTACGTCATCTCTTAATTCTTTATTTTCAAGTGCTGCTATTGTTGCTATTGTTAATGCCGCACCCGCACTTTCTCCACCTATTAGAGATGCTTGTGCATCAATTTTGTAAGTTATATCATACAGATCTAGATCTAAATTTGTTTGTTGTTGGGCTACCAATTTTGCTTTTCTTATGCTGTTTTGTGTATCAACCCAGAATAGTAAACTATCAATATCAACTAATGTTTTTCCGGTTCCTTCTTTTACTGTAACTGCGAGGTTTGTTGGAACTCCGTTGCCTTCTTGGTCGATTGCAGGAACTACTATCTGTGCTGTGTTTTCTCCTTCAAGAGGTATAAATAATAATGTTGGTTCCACTTCATCTGGAATTATGTCAAGCAATTCTTCTCCAAATATGCCTCCAACAATCCCAAGTGCTAGAATAACTATTGATAAATAATATGTCCATGGTGCACTTTTTGTTTTTATTTTTTTAGAAACAGGTTTTTTTCCTCTTTTTTTATTAACCATGTTTTAATTTTGGATGGACATTATATAAACTTTTTGCTAAATTATATAAAGAGTGAAATTCTAATCTTGTTATGAAAACCGAAAGAACAGAAGCATTGATGAGAATAGTTGTTCTGATTGTTTCTGGTTTTATTCTTAGTATCTGGAAAATGTTGGTACAAGTGATAGTAGTTATCCATTGGTTGTATGCAATTTTTACATCAAAGAGAAGTAAAGATCTTGCAGACTTTTGTAATATTTGGAACACACAAGTTTTGGAGTTCTTACAGTACATAACTTTTGTGCATAATAACAGACCTTGGCCTTTTTCTAATTTAAAGAAATCAATTAAAGGTGGCAAGTAGAAATTGTTTCAAGATTTAATTGGATGGTATATAGGTATTCTCGGAGTTATTGTTGGAGTTGTTGGTGGAATCTTTTTTCTTAAGGCATCTGCTGGATTGAAAAGTGGCTTGAAGAGACCAATAATTCATTTAGTAACTGCTAGTTTGCTTTACGTTCTATTTAGTGCCGTGATGATCTTTTTTGGAATAACTCAAAGAGAAATCACAGATCCTGTATGGCAAGTAATTCCTATTTTGTATTTTATTAGTACAATCTTTTTTGTTGTTGGTTCTATTAATTTAGTTAAAGTTGTGAAATTGATTAGAGTTCTTGTAAAATAGTTATGCTCCCGCCGAGATTTGAACTCGGGTTTCGGCCTCGAGAGGGCCGCGTCCTGGACCGGACTAGACTACAGGAGCATGGGTTTGGCTTGATTATTTCTTTTATAAAATTAACTAGGAAGGAAAGAATTATAAGTCGTATGGAATTTCCTTTTTTATGGATTATCCTATTGAAATAAATGGAAGAGTCGGTTTTATTGAAGGAACTAGTTTTTATGCTAAGATTTGGTGTTCTGATAAAGGGTGTCAAACTGTTGCAAGAGTTGAGTATGCTTTTCTTGGCTTTCTAGAACGAGAAGTAAAAAATAATAAACTCGAGGTTATTGTTACTGGTTTATCAGGCAATAAAGCTAGAAAAAAGATTATTAGGTATATTGCCCAAGACCTGAAATTAGAAAATAAGTAGTCCCGCCAGGATTCGAACCTGGGTCACAAGGCCCAGAACCTCGTATGCTTGGCCACTACACTACGGGACTGTAAAAAATGAATAATTATTTCTTTTAAAAAGGTTTTTAGAGTGTTAATTTGTTTTTTATCATTCTAAAAACAAAATATCCTATTGCAATAATTGATATTGGCAATATGTAAAAAACATATGTTGTGAAGAGTGCAACTACATACATTTGCCAGATAAATAAAATTGCATATGCTATTGTTACAACTATTAGAACTACTTCAAGTATTTTTGACAGCTTTTTATTGTCTCTTGAAATTAAGTATAATAAAAAGAATAAAACCAGTGGTAGCAACTTTTGTATACTAAAAAAAAGCAAGCTCCCAATATCCAATAGTGGGTTTAATTCATCTAAAGAATATTTATTCAAGTAAACCCAAGTTATTATCCAATCCCATTCAATTAATAATGTTAGAAAGATAAGCAGATTTATTCTTTTATTTTTTAACTTTTTAATTAAAAATGTCAAAGGGTAGAATATAATTGATGCCATGAATATTACTAATAATAAATTGGTTATTATTTCATTTACAACAAAATATTGTGCTATTAAGAATATTATTGGAATTATAATTAGCAAGGATAATATATATTGGTTCTTTTCAAATTTTTTTATAGATTTTATTATTAACACTACTAAAAGAATTCCTATTATTGATATGTAAACAAAATCTAATACGCTTAAAATTTATATCACCCAGTTTTGCACGTTTTCGATTTTAAATCGTAAGTATAAATCTCTATTTTTCCCTCTTTTTCGAATATCCATTCTTTAAAGTTAGATTTTGAGTAGGTATATGTTATTGTTTCTCCTTCTCTTGTACAAATGTCTGTTGTTTCATCACCAACACCTTCGCTTGTACATTCAAAGTGTTTTTGTGAAATTTCAAACTTATTTTTTGCAATTAGGCAATTATCTATATCTTTTACAGCATAACCACTAAAATCCATAAAGTTTAGAAATGAGAAAAATAGGGCACCCACTGTAAGTATCAATATCGAGAAGAATATTGTTTGTTTTTTCATATTTACTGAAAGTATTTTTAGCTTATATACCTTTCTACAAATAAACTTATAAATCAAAATATTATCTGAATTGGTATGATATTCACTGAAAGATTGTTTAATGGTAACGTTGATGAAGAGGTGCATAAACAGTTTGTAAGGTTTGGGCCCGGTAAGTATGAAAATAGGTCTTTGCTGAAGATTGTTAAGCCAAAAGATGTTTTGAAAGTTACATGTTCTTATGACTTAATTAAAGATTTGACTAGGGCTATTGGTGGTTCTTTTGAGAAAATATCTGTTGACGGTAAATTATTCTATTCTGGGAAGAAAAAAGAAGAACTGGAGAAAAAAGAAATTTCTGGTACTGATTTGGTTAAATTTTGTGATGAATGTGAATTTGTTTTGTTAAACCTTGAATTTCCTAGTGGTTCTTTAAAAGTTGGAAAGACTCTGCCTAAACCAGGTAGTGCTTTAAAGAAGAATTTCGGAAAAGCTGTGTTACCTTTGGATTTTTCTGATAAAATTATTGATGTTGAATTTAAGAAAAGATTAGAATTATCTTGCACTTTTGTGATTGAAGATGTTGTTATTCCCAAAGAATATGCAGATGATTCTGAAAAAGCAAGGTTATTTGCTAAAAGAAAGGGGAAACTTGTTAGAAACTTAATAATTGACGGTTCTGGGAGTGTTGTGGAGAAAGAATTTGAGGCTTAAGCAAAACCTTTATAAATTGCCCAAATTAGCTAATCTTACCCTATTGATTGTAAGACGTTAGTCGCTGGTTCTAGACAGAAAAGTATATAAAAGCGTTAAGAGCGCAAATAACAAATGTCAAAGTCACATAAACCAAGATCCGGAAGTATGCAAGTTTGGCCTAGAGTTAGGTCTAAAAAAATATATTCTACAATTAAGTCTTGGGTGAAATCTGATTCTCAAAATATCATTGGTTTTGCAGGTTACAAAGCTGGAATGACACATATTTTTGAAAAGAGTATAAGTCCCAGGACTGAAAACCTAAACGTGTTTACAGCTGTGACAATTATTGAGTGTCCCCCTTTAAAGCCTCTTTCTCTTCGTTTTTACAAAAAAACTCCATACGGTTTTTCTGTTATTTCTCAGATTTTCTCAAAAAATTTAGATAAAGAATTGGGCAGGAAAATAAACTTATCAAAAAAGGAAGCTAAAAACGAAATTCCAAAAGAATATGATCATATTAGGCTAGTTGTCTATACTCAACCAAAATTAACAAAAATAGGTAAGAAAAAACCAGAAATATTTGAATTGCCTTTGAATGGAGACTTAGAATTTGCCAAATCTCTGTTGGAGAAAGATATTAAGGTTTCAGATATCTTAAAGGCTGGTGAATATGTCGATACACATTCAATTACAAAAGGAAAGGGATTCCAGGGACCTGTTAAAAGATTTGGAATATCTTTGAAATCACATAAATCTGAGAAGAAAAGAAGATCTCCTGGTAATCTTGGTGCTTTTACTCCAAGAAAAACAGATTGGAGAGTTCCACAACATGGTCAACATGGATACCATAAAAGAACAGATTACAATAAGTTGGTTTCACATATAGGTTCAGATCCTAAAGAAATAAACCAAATGGGTGGTATCAAACAATATGGTGAGTTAAAAAATGATTACGTTTTAATTAAAGGATCTGTTTCTGGTCCTGCAAAGAGATTAATTATGTTAACTAAAAATATTAGAGGTAAGAAGACTCTTAATGCTCCTGAAATAATTTCTGTGAGTCAAAGTTCAAAACAATGAAAGCCAAATTATATGATTTACAAGGTAAGGAAACAAAAAGCATAGATTTACCTAAAGTGTTTTCTGAAGAAGTTAGACCTGATTTGATTAAAAGAGCTGTTTTTTCTTTACAGTCTTCAAGGAGGCAAGATTATGGTGCCAGTCCACGAGCAGGTATGGACTACTCCGCTAAATTGTCTAGAAGAAGAAAAAAATATAGGGGCGGATATGGTAGGGGTATGTCAAGAATACCTAGGAAAGTCATGATAAGAAGGGGTACGCAATTTGTTTATACCGGTGCTATTGTTTCTGGAACTGTAGGTGGAAGAAGAGCGCACCCTCCAAAGGCAGAAAAGAATCTTGGACAGGCAATAAACAAGAAAGAAAATAGAAAAGCAATAAGATCTGCTATAGCTGCAACTTGTGAAAATGGAGCTACTGTTGTTGAAAAATTGGAAAGTTTATCTAAATCAAAAGATGCAATTTTATTATTTAGCAAATTAGGATTAGAAAAAGAGATTGAAAGAGGTGCGAATAAGAAAGTTCGTGCTGGAAAGGGAACTCTTAGAGGGAGAAAATATAAAAAATCAAAAGGTGTTTTGGTTGTTGTTTCAAATGAATCTGCAATGTCAAAAGCTTGCAGAAATCTTGCAGGTTTTGATATTTCAAATGTTAATTCACTAAATGCTGAGTTATTGGCACCTGGAGCGGTTCCTGGAAGATCAACAGTTTGGTCTTTGGATGCTATTGAAAAAATGAAAAAGGAGAAATTATTCGAATAAAAATGGATCAATATAGCATAATAAAATATCCTTTAGCAACTGAAAAGGCAGTTAGGTTGATGGAATCAGAAAATAAATTAATATTTGTAGTAGATAATAAAGCTAGGAAACCTGAAATAAAGGAAGCTATCGAAAAGGAATTTAAATTGAAAGTTGTAAAAGTTAATACTTTGATTGATAGAGCAGGACATAAGAGAGCTTACATTTCAATTTCTCCAGAAACACCTGCAATTGATGTTGCAACACAATTAGGTTTAATGTAAAATGGGAAAACGAATTATTTCACAGAGAAGGGGAAGAGGAACTTCCACATATAGAACTCCTGGTCATAGATTTGTCTCTGCAATATTCCATAGATCTTATGATGATGTTGAAAAAACTAGTGTTATGAATGGTGTTGTTAAGAACTTTTTGAAATGCCCTGGACATACTGCTCCATTGGCAGAAATAGAATATGAAAATGGTGATAGGGGTCTTACATTTGCTACATTGGGAATCCATACTGGTAAGAAGGTTCAAACTGGAAAACTTTCAAAAGTAGAAAATGGTAATACGGTTCCACTAAAAAGTACAAAGATAGGTACTATTGTTTATAATATTGAATCAAAGGTCGGTGATGGTGGCAAGTACATAAGATCTGCAGGCTCATTTGCAACTGTTGTAGGAAAAACTAGAACTAAGGTATCCGTTAAAATGCCTTCTAAAAAAATAAAATTATTTGATGTTGATTGTAGAGCCACTGTTGGTATTGTTGCCGGCGGCGGTAGAAAAGATAAACCAATAGTTAAAGCTGGTAAAAGACACTTTATTATGAAGGCGAGAAACAGACTTTATCCGCAGACATCTGGTGTTGCTATGAATGCAGTTGATCATCCATTTGGATCTGGTAGGGGAAGACATATGGGTAAACCACGAACGGTTTCAAGACATGCTCCTCCTGGAAGAAAGGTTGGTTCAATCTCTCCAAAGAGAACAGGTAAGAAATAAAATGGCAAAAGAATTAACTTACAAAGGAAAGACTAAGGAAGAATTGATTAATTTGAATATGCAAGACTTTGCTAAACTTGTCCCTGCTAGACATAGGAGAACCCTTCTTCGAGGATTCACTGAAGAACAAAAAAAACTATTAAAAAAAATAAGTGCCACAAGGGAAGGAAAATATAAGAAAAATATTAAGACACATTGTAGAAGTATGATTGTCTTACCTGAAATGATTGACTTAACAATTTATGTTTATAATGGAAAGGTTTTCATGCCTGTTTTAGTTGTATTTGACATGCTTGGACATCGTCTTGGAGAATTTGTAGATACAAGAACAAGAATTAAACATAGTGCTCCAGGAATTGGTGCAACTAGATCTAGTTCATCCCAATCTGTGAAATAAAAATGGCGGAAGATAAAAAAGCAAAGGAAGAAGTAAAAAAGGAAAAGGTCAAAAGGAAAAAGGAAATTCCGAAGGTCGATTCTGAGAAAGCACATTTTGCTAGTGTTAACGTTAAAAATCTTCCGATATCTATAAAACAATCTGTAGAAATTGCAAGATATCTTAGAGGAAGAGGCTTGGCACAATCGAAGGCATTCTTACAAGATGTTATTGATAAGAAAAGAGCAGTTCCTTTCAAAAGATACAATAGAGATGTTGGACATAAACCTGGAAAAATTGCTGCTGGAAGATATCCTGAAAAAGCTTCTGGTCATTTCCTCTTGCTTTTGAATTCGCTTGAAGCCAATGCTGAAAATAAAGGATTGGATGTTGACACTTTAATCATTTCAGAAGTAATTGCAAATAAGGGTCCTGATCAATGGCATTATGGTAGGCTTAGAAGAAGAAAGATGAAGAAAACTCATCTACAGATAAAAGCTGTGGAAAAAGAAAAATGATAGAGAGAGAAATAATTAGGAAAAACTTGAAAGAGTTTGGGATAAAAGAACATATGTCTGACGTAGTTGGGAAGTCTGGTTATAGTCATACTGATATACAAAAAACCCCCCTTGGTGAAAAGGTTGTGGTTTATACTTCTAAACCTGGTTTGATTGTTGGAAGCAAGGGAAAAGGTATAAAGGAATTAACTGCTGTTTTAAAAAATAAATTTGGATTGGAAAATCCGCAAATTGAAGTTAGTGAGATTGATCGTCCATTTTTGAATCCTAAATCTGTAGCTAAAGATATTGTTAGTTCATTTGAGAGATTTGGACCAAGACGTTTCAAGTTCACTGGTTATAAGATGTTAGAATTGATTATGGCTGCCGGTGCCCAAGGCGCTGAAATCGTTATTACAGGTAGAGGAATTCCAAGTACAAGATCTAAAAGTTGGAGATTTTCTGCCGGGCACTTAAAGAAATCTGGCAATGTTTCAGAAAATCTTGTTTCAAGAGGTTATGCAATTGCCCATTTAAAGTCTGGCGCAATAGGTGTCAAAGTTATGATTCTTACTCCTGATGTTGAACTTCCAGATAAGATAACTATTAGGGAACCTGTTGTGGTTGAAGAAATAGAAGAAGAATCAAAAGAAGAAGAGAAAAAAGAGGAAAAGAATGAAGAAGTTAATGCTGACGAAAAGGTCTCTAATGAAAAAGTAAAAGAAAAAACAGTAACTGCAAATGAACCAAAGGAAAAAAAAGAAGTAAAGAAAATAGAACAAGAAAAGGTTCCTACTGCTGCAGAATTAAAAAAGAAAAAGGAAGAAGATGGCAATAATAAGAAAGAATGAATTAGCTCAGATGAATGAGAAAGCCTTGGATGATAAAATGGTTGAGCTAAAGAAGGAACTGATTAAGATTAATGCTCAGGTTGCGATAGGAACTGTTCCTGAAAATCCTGGAAAAATCAAAGAAATAAAGAGAACTATTGCTAGAATATATACTTTGAAAAAAATAAAGGGAGGTATTGAAAAGGTATGAACGTCGTATGCCCAAAATGTGGCCTACCAATGGATCTTTGTGTCTGTGAAACCATATCCAAAGAGGAACAAAGAATAACTGTTAAGAAAGACAAGAAACGTTACGGAAAACTCGTTACGGTTATTAAAGGTCTTGATCAAAACAGTATCAACATAAAGGATTTGGCTAAACAACTCAAAAATAAACTTGCTTGTGGTGGAACTTACAAGGATGGAATTATAGAGTTGCAAGGAGATCACATATCGAAGGTTAAGGAAGAGCTTATAAAACTCGGCTTTAATCCCGACACGATAGAGTAAGATGAAGTGGAAAGGTGGGTTAATTGGCTCGTGTATAGAGGTTGTAGAGTCCAAAAATGAAAAGTTGGTTGGGTTGAAAGGAAAAGTAATCGATGAGACGAAAAATATTATTGTGATTGAAAGCAATGGAACAAAAAAAATAATCAAAAGTCATGTCATGCTAAAGATTGACGGAAAAATTGTTGATGGAAAATCAATGGTTGGTCATCTGAAGGATAGAATAAAATGAAAAAAAACAGCGGAATCGGAATTGAATTGAATTTGCCTAAAGAAAAGGTTGAAGAGTTAGGTAGGGAATTGTCAGATAGTAGCATAAAGTTAAGGGGGAGAACTTTTACTGGAAAAGTAGTTTCCAGAGACGCCCATAAATCTGCACGAGTCGAAATAACTAGAATACGCCCAGTTAGAAAATATGAAAGATTTGAACATAGAACATCTAAATTCAGTGTTCACAATCCTCTTTGTTTGGATTGTAATGTTGGAGATAAGGTAAAGATTGTAGAATGTAGACCAATAAGTAAAACAAAGAAATTTGTCATAATTGAGAAATTAAAATGAAAGCAATAAAAGCAAGAATTCCAAGATGTATTGTAAGAGGTTCCAAGATGGGAGTCTGTGACAATTCGGGTGCTAAAATTGCTTATTTAATTTCCATAAAAGGATCTAAAACTGTTAAGGGAAGATTTCCTTCCGCTGGTGTTGGTGATTTGGTTACAGTTTCTATAATCAAGGGTGATAAGAGTGTTAGAAAGCAAGTAATGTCTGCGATTGTAGTTAGACAATCTAAGGAGTATAGAAGATTAGATGGAAATAGAATTAAATTTAATGATAATGCGGTTATAATTTGTAAAGATGAGAAAGGTAATCCAAAGGGAACTTCGTTTAAAGGACCTATTGCTAAGGAGGCTACTGAAAGATGGCCAGCTGTTAGTAAGCTAGCCAAGATTATAGTTTAAAATGAAATCAATTTTTTCAATTTCATGGAAGAGGAGCAAACAACCTAGAAGGCAGCGTAAATATATTCATAACGCTCCCGGACACGTTAGAGATAGATTGGTATCTACTTCATTATCAAAGGAATTGAGACAAAAATATGGTAAGAGGAATCTTCTTATCAGAAAAGGAGATAAAGTGAAAATTTTGAGAGGACAATTTAAAGGAAAAGTTGGAGAAGTGTCTAGAGTAGATAGGCAAAACTTGAGAGTTCATATTGAAAATATAGGTATCTTAAAAAAGGATGGTTCAAGAACATCATATCCCATTCACCCATCAAATTTAGTCATAACTGAAATAAAATTGGAGGACAAGAAAAGAAAGGCAATCTTGGAAAGGAAATAAAATGGTAAGAAATCATATCAAAAGACTGGCTGCCCCTAAGACGTGGCCTATTCACAGGAAGGCTTACTCTTGGATTGCAAAACCAAGTTCAGGAACTCATAGTTTAGATAGTTGTGTGTCTATTGGAACTTTCTTAAAGGAATTTTTGAAAATATGTAGTAATTCTAGAGAAGTCAAATTCATGCTTTCAAATGGTCTTGTTAAAATAGATGGAAGAATAAGAAGAGATATAAAATTTCCAGTTGGAATTATGGATGTAGTCTCTGTTAAAGATAAGAATTATAGAATATTATTTAGCACAAAAGGAAAACTTGCTCCTGTTGAAATTTCTAAAGAGGAATCCAAGATAAAACCTATGAAAGTTATTGGAAAAACATCTCTGAAAGGTAAGAAATTGCAAATAAACTTATTTGACGGGACAAATATTTTATCAGATAAAAAAGATTTTAAAACTTATGACTCTCTTATTTTTAGCGAAGGTAAATTTAAAGAAAAAGTAGATTTCAAAGAAGGTGCCTTTGTATATATTACAGGTGGAAAACAAATAGGTAGAGCAGGTATTTTGAAAAAAATAGAGAATTTTAAAGGTATTCAATCTAAAAAAATAATTTTCAGTGATGGAAAATCTGATTTTGAAACTTTGAAAGATTTTGCTTTTGTAATTGGCAAAGATAAACCATTGATTACACTTCAAAATGAATAAGATGAAAGAAATTAGGATAGAGAAGATAACTCTTAACAAAGGAGTTGGAGAAGCTGGAGAGCTTCTAAAAAAAGCTTCAAAGCTTTTGAGCATGATTTCTGGCAAAAAATCTATTAATAATGTATCTAGTAAGAGAATACCAAAATGGGGCGTTAGACCTGGTTTAGAAATTGGAACTAAAGTTACTATAAGGGGCAAAGCTGCGGAAGAGTTGTTGAAAAGGTTGCTCGCCGCTGTTGAGAATAAAATAAATCCAACATCTTTTGGAAATGATGGTAATTTTTCATTTGGAATTCCAGAATATATTGAAATTCCTGGTATAGAATATGATCCTGAGATTGGAATTGTGGGCTTAGAAGTTGCAGTTACATTAGAGAGACCAGGTTACAGAATTAAAAAGAGAAAGTATAGAAAAACAAAAGTTGGAAAGGGTCATTCCATCAAAAAAGATGATGCAATGGATTATGCTAAAAGTAAATTTAATGTTAATCTAGGGGTGGAAGAATAAAATGACTGCAAGTGATCATAGGAAAGCGTTTAAACAGCTCAAAGCAAAGCCAGCTAAACTGGCTAAGTTTATTAAACATAACAAACCGAAAAAAAGAAGTTGTGGTAATGCGTTACGGAAATGTAAAAGATGCGGGAGAAATGGTGCCCATATACAAAAGTATGGCATTGGTCTATGCAGACAATGTTTTAGAGAAGTAGCAAAGAATATAGGGTTTAAAAAATATAGTTGAGGTTAAAAATGTCATTAAACGATCCATTAGCAAATGCAATGTCACACATTTTGAATTGTGAACAAAAGAGTTTGAAAACTTGTACTGTTAAAAATGCATCCAAGTTTATTAATTCTGTTTTCACTCTCTTAAAGAGCAAGAATTATATTAAAGACTTTAAGTCGGTTAAAACTCAACGGGGAGACTTTCTGGAAATTGAATTGGCTGGAAGCATAAACAAATGCGGAGTTATTAAGCCAAGATTTTCTGTTAAAAAGAATGAATATGAGAAGTTCGAGAAAAGATACCTTCCTGCACATGGTTTTGGAATAATTATTGTATCAACTCCAAAAGGTTTGATGATGCATGATGAGGCGATTGAGAAAGGATTGGGTGGAAAGCTTATTGCTTATTGTTACTAAAATGGCTAAAATAAACTTAAAGGAAACTATAGTAATCCCCGATGGGATAGAGATCACGATAGATCCTTTGTCATTAAAAGCTAGCGGACCTAATGGTACTTTAGATAGAAAATATTTTTATCCTGGTCTTAAGTTAACTAAGGAAGGTAATATTTTATCTTTAGAGTATACAAATGCATCAAAAAAAGAAAAAATGGTTCTCAAAACTCTTAAGGCCCATATTGAAAATATGCTGATGGGTACAAAAAGAGATTTTGTGTATTCTTTAAAAATTTGTTCTGGACACTTTCCTATGACTGTAACTCAAGAAGGAAATAAAATAATTATAAAAAACTTTTTAGGAGAAAAAGTTTCAAGAAGTGCTAAAATTTTAGAAAATGTTAAGGTCGAAATAAATAAAGATGTAATTACTCTTTCTGGATTTGATATTGAAGCTGTTGGTCAAAGTGCTGCAAATTTGGAAAAGTCAACTAGAATTACAAATAGAGATAGAAGACGTTTTCAAGATGGAATTTACATAACTAACAAAGCAGGAGAAAAAGAAGAATGAAAGACATTTTGGCAATCAGGAAAATTTTGAAGTCTAAGAAGCCAAAATTCTTGAGACAGGATTCTAATATATTAAAAGGCAAGACAAAGTCTAAATGGAGAAAACCAAGAGGTTTGCATAATAAACGTAGATTACATAAAAAGGGGCATCAAAAAAATCCTTCTGTGGGTTTTAAATCTCCAAAGTTGGTTAAAAATCTTCTTCCTAGTGGAAAAATCATTCATTATTTAACAAGAATTGATGATTTGAAAGGATTTGATAGCACCAAACACGAAGTTCTTATTTCTTCTGGTGTCGGTTTGAAGAACAAAATCAAAATACTTGAAAAATGTCTCGAGAGTAATATACCCGTCTCCAATGTTAAAGATATTGCTGCTTTTTTGAAAGATTCTAAATCTAAATTAACTAAAAGAAAAGATACTTCAAAGGGAAGGAAAATTAAGAAGAAAAAAGAAGAAGAAAAGGCATCTAAAAAGAAAGAAGAAAAGAAGGATGAAGGAAATAAGGATGATGCAAAGAAGGAAGAAGTAAAAAAAGAAGTTTTGGGTGCAAAACAAGAAGAAAAGAAAATCTCAAAGGGGATTGATGTTAAAAAAGACACAACCAAATCAAAAAGCGGACATATGGCGAGAAGTGTTCCAGGGACTAAACAATGAAATTAGATAAACAAAAGAAACTGGCCGCAAAAGTTTTTGGTGTTGGTAAAAAAAGAGTAACCTTCGATGAGGATAAGTTATCTGAAATAAAGGAAGCAATAACAAGATCAGATATAAGATCTCTTAGAGTATTAAAGGCAATTAAAAAGAATCAAAAAAATTCTGTGTCAAGAGTAAGGGCAAGAAAGGTTCTCAAACAAAAAAGGAAGGGGAGAAAAACAGGTCCTGGTTCAAGAGAAGGAAAGAAAACTGCAAGACTTGGTAGGAAAAGGTCTTGGATAAATAAGATAAGAATACAACGATCTTTTGCAAAGGAACTAAGAGACAAAAAATTAATCTCTCTTTCAAATTATAGATTAGTTTATAGAAGGATAAAGGGTGGTTACTTTAGAAGCAAAGGCCACATAAAAACATATTTAACAGATAATAGGTTATTTGAAAATGTCAAAAAGTAAAACACATACGGTAAAATTCGGGCGTAAGAGAAATGGTAAAACCGATTACAGAAAGAGAATAAAGTATCTTTCTTCAAATAAGATACGGATAGTCATTAGACCATCGAATAATAAGATTATTATACAGGCCATTGAATTTAATGAAAATGGAGACAAATGTTTGTTATCTGTTGATTCAACATCTCTTAGGAAGTATGGTTGGAAAGGATCTACAGGCAATATATCTGCAGCTTATTTGACAGGAATTCTCTTTGGTAATACTATTAAAGAAAAAGTCAAAGAAGGTATTGTAGACTTTGGTCTTCACTCTGTAACTAAGGGAACAAGATTACCAGCAACAATTAAGGGATTAATTGATTCTGGATTGGGTGTTCCTTGTTCAAAAGATATATTCCCAAACGATGATGTTATTAGTGGGAAGCTTTTATCAGTTTATTCTTCTGAATTGAAGAAAACAAGTCCTGAAAAGTATGAAAAGCAATTTTCAAAATATTTAAAAATAGGTTTAAATCCTGAAGATTTACCTAAAAATTTTGAAGAGGTAAAAACTAAATTAATGGGTTCAAATGAGAAGACAAAATAGAAACGACAGAAAAGGCAAATTTGTAGATAGAAAAGAAGCCGAATTGAATAGGAGAGCTGAAGCTATTGCTAAGTGGATCCCCAAAACATCTCTTGGAAAGAAAGTTAAGTCTGGAGAGATTAAAAATATCGATGAAGTTTTTGATAATGGTTTTAAAATATTAGAGTCTGAAATTGTTGACGTTCTTTTGCCAGGTTTGGAGTATGAATTAATTGCCATAGGTCAATCTAAAGGAAAGTTCGGTGGTGGAAAGAGAAGTATTTGGAAACAAACCCAAAAGAAAACTAGTGAGGGAAATAAACCTAAGTTTTCTACAATTGCTGTTGTTGGAAATAGGGATGGTTATATTGGGCTTGGAAGGGGCAAAGCCAAGGAAACAGTTCCAGCTAGAGAAAAAGCAATTAGAAATGCTAAGTTAAGTATTATGAAAATTAGGAGGGGTTGTGGCTCTTGGTCTTGTGCATGTGGTGAAAATCATTCTATTCCTCTTAGTGTATCTGGAAAGCGTGGTAGTGTTAAGATTAGTCTTATACCAGCTCCAAAGGGTACTCGTTTAACTGCTCACAAAGAAGTGCAAAAAATATTGAAATTTGCAGGTATAAGTGATATTTATTCCAAAACGTATGGTCAGACAAAAACTCAATTAAATTTGGTTGGGGCTTGTATGGATGCGTTCAAAAAATTAAATACAACAAAAATAAAACAAGAGTATTATGAAAAGTCTGGTTTAACAGAGGGTAAGAATGGTTAAGATTGTCATAATTAGGATTGCTGGACAGCAGGGATTATCTAGAAAAGTAAAAAATACTTTTAATTTGTTAAACCTTCATAAAAAGAATACTTGCACAATTATTGATTCTTCTAAAGATATGAAAGGAATGATTAATGTCATAAAAGATCATTCTACTTGGGGAGAGATAGATAAGAATACTTTATCTCTTTTAATTGAAAAAAGAGGTAGGCTTCCAGGTAATGTTTGTGTTGATGAAAGTTATGTTAAAGAAAAAGTTAAGAAAAGTTTTGACGAAATATCTTCTGAATTAATTGAAGGAAAAATGAAATTAAAGGATATCCCTGGTTTGAAACAATTCTTCAGATTGAGCCCACCCAAAAAAGGTTATGCTCAACAGGGAACGAAGAAGCCATTTTCATTAGGTGGTGCGCTTGGCTATAGAAAGGAAAAAATTAATGATTTAATACAAAGGATGTTGTAAGATGCCTACAAACAAAAGGAAAAAGAATACTAGGATGCGTGCAAAGACCACACATGGTTATGGTTCTATGAAAAAGCATAGGGGTGCAGGTAATCGTGGTGGTAGGGGTAATGCTGGTACTGGTAAAAGAGCAGATCAGAAAAAACCAACAATCCTTAAAGAATTTGGGTTAGCTTATTTTGGTAAAAAAGGTTTCAAAAATCAAAGAAGGGTTGGTAAAAAGAATTTAGTTCTAAATTTGGATTATGTTAATGATAATTTAAGTGAAAAAGTTGGGGAATTTTACATATTTGATGCTTCAAAATATGATAAAATCTTAGGTACTGGTAATATTACCAAGAAACTAAAAATTAAGTGTAAATCATTTTCAAAGACCGCCCTTGAAAAAATTAAGAAGGCGGGCGGAGAAGCAGAAATATGTTCTTAAAGAATTTAATGGCTAATTTGCCCGAAGTAAGGGCTCCACTCCAGAAATTGTCGTTTAAGGAAAAGATGAAGTGGACTGGAATAATTCTTTTTTCGTTCTTTATACTTTCTATGATTCCTTTATTTGGTTTGGGTCAAAATTCTTTAGCTCAATTTGAGCAGTTGTCGATTATCCTTGGTGCTAGTTTTGGTTCCATTATGTCTTTGGGTATTGGTCCTATTGTTACCTCATCTATTGTGTTGCAACTTTTAACAGGATCAGGTATACTAAACATAGATCTAACAACTTCTGAAGGGAAAAAGTATTTTCAAGGTCTACAGAAATTACTTGCTGTATTTTTCATAATTTTTGAAGCTTTTATTTATGTATTTATGGGTGGTTTGGCTCCATTAGCTACCCTTGCACCTGCAGTTTACAAAACAATGCAGTTTATTTTAACTTTTCAATTAATCCTTGGTGGTTTTCTAATACTGTTTATGGATGAAGTTGTGTCTAAATGGGGATTTGGTTCTGGTGTTAGCTTGTTTATTGCAGCTGGAGTATCTCAACAAATTTTCATAAGAGCATTTTCTCCATTAAGTACTGCTGGTAAATTTGCATTTGGTTCTGGTTTGCCTCCTGTTGGGGCTGTTTGGGTTTTCTTTAGATCTCTTATGAATGCTGATTTATGGGGTGCGGCGATTCCTTTCTTTGCTATTTTATTTACTGTGGTTGTTTTTGTCATGTCCGTATATGCTCAAGCAATGAAGGTTGAAATTCCTTTATCGTTTGGTAGAATAAGGGGGCATGGTATGAGATGGCCGTTGAGATTTATTTATACATCTAACATTCCAGTTATTTTGGTTGCCGCTTTGTTAGCTAATGTTCAATTATGGGCTAGGTTACTTCAGAATAGAGTTGGGGAAACTGGTTTGATGGCTTGGGCTTCCCAGCATATCTTTGGTCAATTTTCTGGACAAATTCCAATTTCTGGTTTAGTTTATTGGACACATGCTCCTAACTTAGTAGAATATGTTCTTAGTGGTATAAAAGCTGGTGTTTGGGGTTTAACTCCAATCTTGCAAGCTTTGTCTTACATGTCTTTTATGGTAATTGGTGCAGTTATATTTTCTATATTTTGGGTGCAAACATCTGGAATGGATGCAAAATCTCAAGCTAAACAAATATTGTCTTCAGGATTGCAAATGCCTGGATTTAGAAGGGACCCAAGAGTTTTGGAAACTGTGCTTAAAAGATATATTACGCCTTTGACTGTTATGGGTGGTGCTGCGGTTGGTATCTTGGCAGCTACTGCTGATCTGACTGGAGCGTTATCTAGGGGAACTGGTATTTTGTTAGCAGTTATGATTATCTATAAATTGTATGAGGATATTGCTCAACAGCACATGATGGATATGAATCCAGCTTTGAGAAAAATGATGGGGGGAGAGTAAGCTTTAAAAAGCAGATTATTAAAAATTAGACAATGGTGCTTGACAGTTTTTTTAACAAAATTTTTGGAGGAATTATAGAATCTTCTCCTCTTGGTGGATTAATTTTTATATCTTTTATTTTGACCTTTCTAATTACATTAGCGTACAAGTTTATGACGGATCAAGTATTAATGAAATCTGTCAAAGGAGAGATGAAAGATATAAGGAAACAAATGAAAGAGTACAAGGATGATCCAACCAAAGTCATGGAACTTCAAAAAAAGTCTATGGAAAGGTCAATGGCCCAAATGAAAAACTCTTTTAAACCAATGCTAATCACCTTTATTCCACTCATAATCATCTTCGGATGGCTACGAGGAGTATATGCTGAGTTAGAGATTAGTTTTATTGGAATCTCTAGTTGGTTATGGATATACATTATATTTTCCATAATATTCAGCATCACCTTAAGAAAGATATTGAAGGTACACTAAAATGCCAGCAGGAAAACACAAGTCACGAACATTAAGAAGGGTTTTTGTAAAGATTCCTAGTGGAAAGAATGTTGTTCATTATAGGAAGAGAAAAATAAGCATACCCAAATGTAGTGGTTGCGGAAAACCTTTGCAAGGAATTCCAAAATTAAAGCAATCTAAATTTAAAAATTTGTCTAAAACTAAAAAAAGACCCTCTAGACCTTTTGGTGGTGTTTTGTGTTCTGTTTGTAGTAGAAAAAAAATAAAGGAGCAAATTGAGTAAAATGTTTGATGTTGGAAGAATTTGTGTCAAGATTGCCGGTAGAGATGCTGGGCAAACTGCAGTAGTGGTTGATACACTGAAGGATGGTTATGTTATTATAGACGGTAATGTCAGAAGGAAAAAATGTAATACTAAACATTTGGAACCTTTGAAAGATATTTTGAAAATAAAGAAAGGTGCTTCAACCATAGATGTTCATAAAGCAATGATTAGCTCTAAAATGAAAGTTATTGAAAATGGTAAGGTAAAAAGAAGTGCTCCAAAGAAAAAAGTAGAAACTAAAGGAAAGAAGAAATGACTGAATTTGATAAAGACCAGATGAAAGCTCTTGAGATGCAACTCATGAACCATAACCTAACTAATCTTAGAAATCAACTTGCTTCGTTATCCCAACAAGTTTTGGAACTTGAAGATCTTAGAAATGGTTTGTCTAGTTTGAAAGATATTGAGGATAAAAAATCATTTGTTCCTTTTGGAAGTGGTATTTTCTTGGAAGCTGAATTAAAAAAACCCAAAGATGTTCTAATGAATGTAGGTACGGGAGTCCTTGTAAAAAAAGACTTCAACACTGCCCTTGATATAATTGGAAAACAAATAACTGAATTGAATAAAATCTCATTTGAAATGAGTTCTGAGTTGGAAAAGATAGAATCTCAACTTAATTCCCAGTAGGCAAATTTATTTAAAATTGGGATAGTTTCTCCTTTTTATGGTATCAAATTTTTTGGATTATTATTCTAGGTCTGATGTACAAAAGGGCATTTATGAAAATTGTAAAGATAAAGAAATTGCTGTTCAATTGGGTGAAAGGGGCTTTGCTAGGAGACCAAATATAATCCAGTATGATGGGGAGATTTTGGACTTTGTAAAAGATGGTGGAACTTCTTTTCATATTTCTGAAGAAACTTGGGGTGATCCTCTTTCTTTGGCCCCTGGTATGCCTAAAAAAAAGTTAGATCCTCTTAGGATAGGTTGGGATTTGGTTTTGGATATTGATAGTCCAGATTTAGAAGATTCTAAAATAATTGCCCACTATCTTGTCGAAGCTATGAAATTTCATGATGTAAAAAGTATTTTTGTTAAATATTCTGGAAATAAGGGGTTTCATATTGTTGTTCCTTTCGAAGCATTTCCTATTGAAGTTAATAACATTTTAATAAAAGATCAATTTCCAGAAGGTCCAAAAGTTATAACTGAGTATTTAACCAATATGATCAAAAAACCCCTCTTTGAAGAGTTCAAAGAAAGAACTAATGAGGTTCTTAAGATAGACACCGTTCTGATATCTAGCAGACATATGTATAGGGCTCCTTATTCTTTACACGAAAAAAGTGGTCTTGTTAGTTTGCCTGTTGATCCTAGTAACTTATTAAGTTTTGATAAGAATTCTGCCAATCCCAAAACTGTAAAGTTTGATGTTGGGTTTTTGGAAAATAGAGAGAAAATAACTGAAAGAGATGCTTCTAAATTAATGATGCAGGCTTTTGATTGGCATTCCAGGATAAAAAACATTCGAAGTGCAAGGGAAGAGTATGTTGAAACAATTAAAGGTCCTAAAAATTATGAAGAGTTTAAGGACACTGTGCCTGAAAAATTCTTTCCAGAGAGTATAAAGAAAGGTTTGACTGGGTTGGAGGATGGGAAAAAGCGTTTTTTATTTGTTTTGATAAATTTCTTAAAATGTGTTGGTTGGAATTTTGAAGATATAGATAAAAAAGTTAGAGAATGGAACTCTGCAAATCCTGAGCCGCTTAGAGAAGGTTACTTGCTTTCGCAGTTAAATTGGCATAAGAGGCAAAAAGAGAAGATTCTCCCCCCTAATTATGATAACAATAATTATTACAGAGATCTGCAGATCCCCGATCCAGACCATATAATGAAAAAATTCAAGAATCCGGTAAACTATGCTATTCTAATGTATAAACGTTCTAAAAAGTAAGACTTATAAATAGTTTCAATTAAGCCTATTGTATGGGAAGAATCAAAACTACTATGATCAAAAGGGTAACTCTCAAGTTATTTAGAGATAATCCAGATAAGTTTGAGAAGGATTTTAACGATAATAAAAAAGTTGTAGAAGAACTGGTCGACGTCAAATCCAAGAAATTGAGAAATATTATAGCGGGATATATGACTAGATTGGCTAAGCAGAATAAATAATATTCACCTATCCATGGAGGTATTAAAATGGCGGAAGATACAACTGATCAACCAGATGTGAGAAGAGAAGTGCAGAGGCGGAATAGTAATGACAATGTAGTTTTTATTGGTGGTAAGCCTTTTATGAATTATGTTACGGGTGTGGTAATGCAATTTACAACTCAAAACTCTAAAGAAATAGTGGTTAAGGCAAGAGGTAAGTTTATTTCAAGGGCTGTGGATGTTGCGGAAGTTGCCAGTAGAAGATTTTTGGAGAATACTTGTGACATTGGTAAAATTGAGATAGGTAGTGAAGAGTTCAAGAATAAAGAAGGAAAACAAATTAGAGTTTCAACGATAGAGATTACTTTGAACAAGAAGTAACTTTTCTCTTTTATTTTTTTAAGTAGAATTTTTTTTCTTTATAATTAGCTAATATTTTTTCGCTCGGAAAGTATAATGGAGTTGGCAAATCTTCTATATCGAACCACTGCCATTCTGTTATTTCATCTGGTTCCATTACTTTTGGTTCTCCCTCAAAATTATCTGTGAACAAACCCACTGTTATGAAATGTGCAGTGTCTACTATATCATTATTTAGGCAGATTACGTTTGGACTATTTATTTTTATTCCTGTTTCTTCTAAAACTTCTCTTTTTGCTCCTTCCTCAAAAGATTCTCCAAATTCTAATTTTCCCCCTGGCATTGTCCATGTCCCCTCTCCCTTTAGTAAGCTTGATGCTTTTTCAGGGTCTTCGTGACGTTTTCCTAGAAGTACTTTCCCCTCTTTAAGAATCATTACTCCAAAACCACTTCCTACTTTTCTCTTTTTTTCCATATTTGTTCAATGGTTAAATTAGATATAAATTTTTCTATTAGAACTCATAAAGATGTTTGTCTAAATTTATCTTATTATTTTTTATTTCAACTCCTTCTTCTTTTAGGATTTTTACTTTAGTTTTGGTTCCAGAAAAGAATCCCCCTACATCCCCATTTGAGTTTATTACTCTGTGACAGGGGACTTCTGGTGCATATGGGTTCTTATTCATTGCATTTCCAACTGCCCTGTATGCTTTGGAATTTAGAGCTTTAGCTAATTCTTTGTAAGTTGTTACTTTTCCTTTTGGAACTTTTCTAAGAATTTCGTAACATCTTTCATTGAATGATTTCATAATCTTGTAATTCTTTTCGAATTTAATAATTTATCCCAAAGAAACCTTTAAATAACAAATAAATCAAAAATGTATTAGAGGTGACTATGGATTTTTTACAGGTTGTTTCAGCCTTAAACCAAAATATACTTGTTGATATTGGATTTTTGATAATTCTTGCGACTATTATTGCATATTTTGCTAGAATGTTAAAGCAGCCTTTAATTCCGGCCTATATTATAACAGGTTTAATTGTTGGGCCTATTGGCTTTGGTTTAATCAAAGACCAGGAACTTATTAGATCAATTGCTGAATTTGGTATTGCGTTTTTGCTGTTCGTTGTTGGTCTAGAAATTAATCTTAAAAAATTGAAACATGTTGGTCCTGTGGCAAGCATTGGTGGATTAATACAGGTTGCTGCTACTTACTTTATTGGTTTCTATACTGCTTCTTGGTTGGGTTTTTCTTATTTTGAATCCTTGATCGTTGGTTTGTTTTTGGCATTTAGTAGTACCATGATTGTAATCAAGTTGCTTTCTGATAAGAATGAGTTAGATACCTTGCATGGTAAAATTGCTTTGGGTATTTTGATAATTCAGGATATAATTGTTATTTTGGTTATGGCTTTGATAAGCACCTTTGGTAGCTTTAACATTTCTGTTGCTGCTATTGCATTGGCAAAGGGTTTACTCTTATTTGTTATTGCTTTCTTAGCTGGAAGGTTTATCTTTCCCTGGTTGTTTGGTTTTGCTGCTAAAACCAAGGAACTTTTGTTTTTGTCTTCATTAGCAGTGCTATTTTTGTTTGCTATTTTGGCACATATGCTTGAATTTTCAATTGCTATAGGTGCATTTTTGGGAGGAATTGCATTGTCAAATCTTCCTTATTATCTTGATATAATAGGAAAGGTTAATCCTTTGAAGAGTTTCTTTTCCACTATTTTCTTTGTAGCAATAGGTATGCAGTTAGTTCCGTTTTCCCTTTCACAAAATTTGAAAGTTCTTGTAGTTTTATTCCTGATTATAGTTTTCATAAAACCTGTTGTTATTTTCCTTACAACAACTTTGTTTGGTTATGAAAAAAGAACTGCTTTCTTAACAGGTATTAGTTTGGGTCAGACAAGTGAGTTTTCTTTGATATTGGTGACAATTCCTTTTGTTTTTGGACTTATCTCTGCTGAGTTATTTACGATTGTTATATTCTTAACAATTCTTACTATGGTTTTGACTTCTTACTCTTTAGAATTTAAGAATGGTCTATATAGATCATTTTCCCCTATTCTATCTCTATTTGATAAAATTCCTATTCACAGAAAAAAAATGGAATATCTGAGCAAAGCCCATGCCAAGACTGTTGTTTTGGTTGGGAGACATAGGATGGGTTCTATTTTTTATGAAACTTTGAGGAAGATGAAAAAAAGTACAATTGTAGTTGATAATAATCCTGATATAATAAAACATATGATAAACGCTGAAGAGTCATGTATTTATGGAGATATTAATAATGTTGAAGTTTTGGATAAATTGAATTTAAGGAAAGTAAAGGTAATAATTTCTACTGTTCCTGGTGAAAATGATAATTTATTTTTATTGGATTATGTTAAAAAGATTAATCCCAAGATAAGGGTTTTACTTACTGCACAACATGTTCATGAAGCTGAAAAGTTATATGAAAAGGGTGCTGATTATGTAATTGTCCCCCATATCTTAAGTGGTGAGAAAGTTTCTTTGATTATTAGAAAGGTTTTGAAAGATATATCATATACTGGCAAATTGAAGGATAGACATTCTAAGTATTTACATAAATTGATGAAAGAAGATTAGGTGGCGCCTCCCGGAATTGAACCGGGGACCTCTGCCGCATGAGAGCAGCGTTCTAACCGCTGAACTAAGGCGCCTTATGAATTTGGAGAGAACTTTATTTTAAAAAGCTTTTTATCTTGTCTATTAACGCTTTATTTTCTTCTTCCGATATTTCTTTTGTTCTCTTCCATTCAAATTTAGAACCATCCTCATTAAATCTTGGCATTAAATGAAAATGTACATGATTAACAACTTGGCCTGCTATTTTCCCGTTGTTTTGGAAGATATTCATCCCATCTGAATTATTTAAAATTCCTTTGCTAATTTTAGTTATTGCGTTGGACAAATTTGCAAAATCTTTGGGTGTCATTTCCCCTATGTTTGAGAAGTGTTTTTTTGGGATAACTAAAGTATGTCCCCTTGCGTTTGGTTGTGCATCCGGAAATGCAAACGCGTGTTCATCTTCATAGATTACATCTGTTGGAATTTCTCCTTTTGCTATTTTACAAAATATACAGTCTGTCATTTTTTTCTTTTTATGGACCCACCGGGAATCGAACCCGGATTTCGAGACTGCCAGCCTCGTGTGATACCACTACACTACAGGCCCTTAACCTTTTATTACTCCAAGAGGTTTTAGTTTACAAATTTTCTTTCCTATTCCAATTTTGTCTGAAACTTCTGCAACATCTTCTATATTTTTGTAAACACCTGGTGATTCTTCGCTTATTCCTCTGCTTGATGCTGCTTTAATATAAATCTTGTTTTTTTCCAATTCTTTTATTGTGCCTTCTGATGTAAATCTTTTGTTTGCTTCGTGTCTTGACATTAATCTTCCTGCTCCGTGTGCAGTGCTTGAAAATGTTTCATCCATTGCTTTATCTGTTCCTGCAAGTAAATAAGATGATGTTCCCATACTACCAGGTAAAAGTATTGGTTGGCCTGTTTTTTTATATTTTTTTGGAAGTTCTTTGTGTCCAGGACCAAAACTTCTAGTTGCTCCTTTCCTATGGATATAAACTTTCTTTACTTTTCCATTGATTTTGTACTCTTCAATTTTAACTATGTTATGAGCAACATCATAAACAAGATTTAGATTAATCTTTGATCCAAAGACTTTTTTGAACGATTCTCTCATATAATGTGTTATTATTTGTCTGTTGCACCACCCGTAGTTTGCAGCAGCACTCATTGCCCCAAGATAATCTTTTGCTAGTTGTGACCCTGTTGGTGCATAAATTAAATCTTTATCTGGAAGTTTTTTCACAATCTCTGGAAATTCATCCTCCATTCTTCTTAAGTAGTCGCTACAGACTTGGTGTCCCAATCCCCTTGATCCTGAGTGAACCATCACTACAATTTGATTTTCCTTTGTTATTCCAAAAGTCTCTGCAATTTCTTTGTCATAAATTTCTTCTACGTACTGTAATTCTATGAAATGATTGCCCGCTCCTAAAGTTCCTAACTGTTTTCTTCCTCTCTTCTTTGCTTTTGGTGAAACCTTTGAGAAATCTGCAGTCTTCATGTGTCCTTTTTCTTCACAAAGCTCTACATCTTCTTTTGTTGCATATTTGTTTTCTAATGCCCAATCTACACCAGTGTTTAGCACTTCTTTGTAGTCTTCATCACTTAATCTTAAATTTGACTCCTTGCCAATCCCACAAGGAATATCTTCGAACAGTTGGTTGATTAATTCTTTTATTTTTGATTCAACTTCTTCTTTTGTTAGTTTAGTTGTTAATAATCTTACTCCGCAGTTTATGTCAAATCCTGTTACACCTGGTGAAATACATCCCTTTTCTATGTCAAATGCTGCTACACCGCCCACTGGTGCCCCGTACCCTTGGTGAGCATCAGGCATCATTAGAGATGCTTTTTGAATTCCTGGCAAGGTTGATAGATTAACTGCCTGTTGTATTGAGTCATCTTGCTTTATTTTGTTTAGAATTTTTTCTGAAGCAAAGATCTTTACTGGGACGTTCATATCCCCTTCTTTGTCTATCTTGTAAACATTTTCTCTTACTTTCTTTATTTTCCAATCTTTCATTTTAAGTATCGACCACAACTGTTGCTTCGTAACCCTTTTTAGTTTTTTTTATTTCCATATCGCTGTATGTTACTGCCTTTATATCACTTTTTAACTCGTAGTTGTTACAATTGTCTCCTTCTAATGTTGCAGTTAGTTCAAAGTCGTCTGTTACTTTAATTTGTTTTACTTTGTGTAAGAAAAAATGTTCAGTATCTAACAAAAATAACAACTCTTGTAAGAAATCATACAACAATTGATCATAACTTTTTGTTTTTACTTTAATCTTCTTGGTTTTTGTTGATTTTACTTTGTTTGTTGGTCCTAAAATGTTGAACATTGCAAGTGCAGAATTACTAAAAACAGCGTCGATGTTTCTACCAAATGCTTTAAACTTTACATCTGCAGTGTGACTTATGTATTTGTATTGCATGTTTTACTTAGTTTTTTGTAAATTAAAAACTTTTTTGTTCTTGTTTTGTTAAAATAACAAGGTTTATAAAGTTTTAATTTTAAAATTTGCATGTAAATCATACTTTGATTTAGCAAAGGAGGAAAAATAAATGGTAGCTGCAAGAAGAACTACAAAAAGAAAAACTGCAAGAAGAACTACAGCACGTAGAACTGTTGCAAAAAGAAAGACAGCAACACGAAGAACTGCTGTTAAGAAAAGAACTACTGCACGAAGAACTACTGCAAAAAGAGCTGTAAGAAGAACAACGGCTAAGAGAGCTGTAAGAAGAACAACAGCACGTAGAACTACTGCAAAAAAAGCTGTAAGAAGAACAACAGCTAAGAGAGCTGCAGGAAGAACTACTGCAAAGAGAAGAACTACTGCACGTAGAACAGCTGTAAGAAGGAGAAGATAGTTTCTCCTTTATTTTTTTTCTTATCAAAACTTATTTATATCCCAATTTTTATTTTCAGTTAGTATGAAGATTGTTGTTGCTCTTGGTGGGAATGCATTAACCTCTGGAAGGGGTAAGAATACCTATGTAAGTACTATTAATAGTTTGAAAAGAATTTCTATAATCTTGGCTGATTTGGTAAAGAAAAAACATAATCTTGTTATTACACATGGTTCGGGTCCACAGGCGGGCGCACTTTTGTTACAGAATGAATTGTCAAAGAAAAAAGTTTCTAAACTGCCCCTTGATGTACTTGATGCAGAGGTGCAAGGACAGCTTGGTTATTTAATAGAGCAAACTTTACTTAATACATTAAATGAACATAGGTTGAGAAAATCTGTTGTCACCTTACTTACACAAGTTGTAGTTGATAGAAAGGATCCTTCTTTTAGACGCCCAAGTAAACCTATTGGACAGTTTTATACTAAAACACAACTTAATAAGATAAAGAAGAAAGGTGCTACATACAAAGAAGATTCTGGTAGAGGTTATAGGAGATTTGTTGCAAGCCCTTATCCTTTGGAGATTGTTGAATCAAAAACAATAAAGAATTTAGTTAAGAAAGGCATAATTGTTATTGCAACTGGTGGTGGTGGGATTCCTGTTTGTAAGAAAGATGGTCAACTATTTGGTATTGAAGCTGTTATAGACAAAGATTTGGCAAGTAGTGTTTTGGCTAATCAAGTTAAAGCAGATGTTCTACTCATTGTTACTAGCATCGATAGGGCTTATCTTAATTTTAGAAAAAAGAATCAAAAAGGTTTAAATAAAGTTAAATTGAAAGATGCTATAGTGTACTTGAAACAGGGACATTTTGCAGAAGGAAGTATGGCTCCAAAAATAATGTCTGCAATTGAGTTTTTGAAAAAAGGTGGTAAGAAAGTTATAATTACTGATCCAGGAAACATATCAAAGTCTATTGCAGGTATGGCTGGAACTACAATAATAAAATGAAAAAAAGAGTTATTGCTATTAAAAGAGACTTAATTTTAAAAAATAGTGGGCGCGGAAGGAATTGAACCTTCATTTCTATCGGGTAAGGATAGCGTCCTAACCATTGGACTACGCGCCGATAATCAAATGAAACAATTTGATGTCTCAAAGTATGCAATATGGTCTAATTTAGATTTATTAAGCTTTCTAAACAAGTTAATTGATTGTTGGAAATTTTGCCAAGAACATTTTGGCAAAATGAATATTGAAGTATCAATTTTTTGTTCAATTAGATCTAGGTAGTACATTACCAATGCTGAGATACAATAATTGTCTGCTTTTTCATATTTTTTGTTTATCTTATTTCTCCTAATCAGATGTTCAATTCTATTGCTTAGTTTTTTCTCAGTAAAAATAACTTCTTTGTTCCACCCACAAGGCAAAACATCTTTTTCTGTTAATCCATGTTTTTTTAGGATTCTCTTAAACTTTTTTGGCAACTGGATTTTTTTAAAGATTATTTTACGAGATTTTTTGGTTAACCCTATATCATTTAACATCAAAGAGATTTTAGCATTAATATTTTTCTCTTTAAGAGATTTTACTAATTGACAACCTAGAGACCAAGTCTTGGTTGGGTTTCTTCCAATATCTTCATAATCGTCACTATTTGGGATAAAATGTCCGGCATTAACAACTATACTTTTATTTTTGAGATATTTTACAACCTTATTACTAAATACCTTAAAATTTGCTTGTTCTTTTTTTTCAGTAATGGAATCATAGTAGTTAAAATTTAATTTAGATAACTCCTTCCATTTTGTACATATTGGATCTTTGAAATTATTTTTATTTAGCATTATTATGCAAAGATAACCATACTTAATAAATTTTTGGATGAATTGTAGTCTTCTTGACACGTTGACATGGACGCGCGTGAGCTATTTAAATATAATTCTATAACTGGTATTGTGAAATCAGATAGTAAATAAAATAAAATTTAACAGGAATCCTGAATTAAATAAAGATGTTTCCTGGCTTATTGGGTTCTACTTGGCCGAAGGACTTAGAAAAACTAAAGATTCAATAGGCGTAAGTAATGCAGAACCTTACCTAATACTTAAATCTCTTGGAATATTTGAAAAGTATTTTTGGATTAAAACTGATAATTGGAAAGTATTCATAAAAACAGATGAAAGAGAGAAAAGTAAATTGAGAAAAATATTAAATAAGTGGGATAACAATCTTGGACTGGTTACTAGATCATCTTATTCTAGTTTGGCTAAAAATCAAGCTGTTGATGTGAGGCTAAACAGCAGAATTTTAAATAAATTCCTAAAAGATTATATCAAAAAATCCCTAGCATTGATATCTAAAGATAGAACTCTATCTGAATACTTCTTAAGAGGTTATTTTGTTGGAGATGGATGTCCTATCAAAAGAAAGGATCAAATACACAGTATAACAATAACAACAAAAGAAGAAACCCATTTAAAATTTTTGGTTGAGATTATGAACTTCTTTTTTGGTAAGATGCCAAACGTTAGATTGACTAAAAAATCTTACGAAATTTATTATTGTGCTGTTGGAATAATAACTGAAGCGATACTTGCTAAGATTTTTATAGATTCGGAGAGACAGTGGAATAAATTTGTAAATGGGTATAAAAATAAACAATACACGCGAGCGAGGATAAAATATTGGAAAGAAATTGCTTTTCATTCTTTAACCTCTTATGAAATAGCCAAATTATCTGGAAATTCTCATTGGTCTGTAAGTGATGCTTTGAATAAAGATATTAAACTTGGATTAGTTGATTCATCTTGCAAACAAATACATAAATTTGGTGCACCTGCCAAGAGTTATTCGTTAAGTTTAAAAGGATTGAAATTGTTAAACCTCTTAGAAGGGGTAGATAGTTATGAAAAAATATAGAGTTATTATTTCGGGGGCAGGGGGGCGTGATTTTTCAAATTATCTAGTTTATTTCAAGAAAAACCCCAATTATGAAGTTGTTGCATTTACTGCTGCACAGATTCCTGGAATTGAAAAGAGAGTTTTCCCAAAGAAGTTAGCAAAAGGAAAAAGCATTCCTATTTATTCTGAAGAGAATCTTACTAAATTGATCAAATCTTTGAAAATTGATTATGTTTTCTTGAGTTATTCTGATCTTAGTGACCAATATGTTATGAATTTTGCATCAAAAGTTTTGAGTGCTGGCGCAAACTTTGGTTTACTTGGAACTAAAGATACTTATGTCAAATCTAAAAAACCTGTAATTGCTGTGACTGCTGTTAGAACTGGTTCTGGGAAAAGTCAAACTTCTAGAGCTATTGCTGAAATTTTAAGGAAGAAAGGTAAGAAAGTTGTTGCTATCAGACATTCAATGCCTTATGGTAATCTGTTGAAACAAACATCTCAAAGATTTGAGAAAGAATCTGATTTTAAGAAGTATAAAACAACGATTGAAGAAGAAGAGGAATATCAACCTTGGATTGATCATGGCTTTGTTGTTTATTCCGGATTTGATTATAAGGAAATATTAAGTAAGGCCGAGAAAGAAGCAGATGTTATTATATTTGATGGTGGAAACAATGATATCTCTTTTATTAAACCTGATTTGTTAATTACTGTTGTTGATCCGCATAGAGCTGGACATGAGTTGACTTATTATCCTGGTTTCGTTAATTTTCTTATGGCAGATGTTATTGTTGTGAATAAAGTAGATAGTGCTAAGAAAAAAGATATTGAAACTGTAAAATGGAATATCTTTAAGCACAATCCGGGGGCGGCTGTTGTTTTGGCCAAATCTGAATTGTTGATAAATAAGTCTGGTTCAATAAAGGGAAAAAGATGTGTTGTTGTTGGTGATGGTCCTACTTTAACCCATGGTGGTATGGGTTATGGTGCGGGATCCATTGCTGTTAGAAGACATGGTGGGAAATTTGTAAATGCTAAGAAATATGCTGTTGGTTCTTTGAAGAAGACTTTTAAAAAATATTCCCACTTGAATGAGGTTCCTGCAATGGGCTATAGTGGAAAACAGATTAAGGAATTAGAAAAAACAGTTAATCGGACTCCTTGTGATGTTGTTATTGATGGTACTCCTGCAAATTTGAAGAAATTGATTTCTGTGAATAAACCAATGATTGAAGTTGATTATGAATTGGGTGAAGATTCTGTTAGACATCTAAAGAATATTCTTTCGAGGAAGTTGAAATGAAACATTTTTTGACATTGAAAGATTATAGTTCTAAGGAGTTGTTGGGTTTAATTAAACTTGGTCGTAAGATAAAGATGACTCCTTCTAAGTATGAGAATAAATTGAGGGGGAAAGTTCTTCTTATGTTATTTGCCAAACCTAGTTTGAGAACTCGCTTGAGTTTTGAAATTGGAATGCTTGGTCTTGGAGGTCATGCAATCTTTTATGATATTTCTACAAGTCCTTTAGGTAAGAAGGAGAGTATTAGAGATGGTTCTGCGGTTTCTACGCGTTATGTTGATATTGTAATGGCTCGTTTGTATGAACATAAAGATATTGAAGAGTTTGCTTCTCATTCTTCTGTTCCTGTAATTAATGGTTTGACCAATAGTTATCATCCTTGTCAGGCTCTTGGTGATATGTTGACTATTTGGGAGAAGTTTCATGGGTTTAATGTTAAATTAGCTTATTTGGGTGATGCTAATAACAATGTTACTCATTCTTTGATGTATGCTTGCTCTAAATTGGGTGTTAAAATGCAAATTGCTTGTCCTAAGTCTAAAGAGTTTATGCCTGATTCTCGGGTTGTAAAAGAAACTGGAGTTAAAGTTGTTAGTTTGAAAGAAGCAGTTAGGGGTGCTGACGTTATTTATTCTGATTCTTGGAGATCATATCATATTAAAGATAGTCAGATGAAACGTAGGTTGAAGGCTTTGAAAAAATATCAAGTTAATTCTAAAACTTTTGGTCGCAAAGCTTTGTTTATGCACTGTTTGCCCGCTACACGTGGTGAAGAAGTTACTGATCAAGTTATGGATAGTCCTAGAAGTGTTATTCTAGATCAGGCAGAGAATCGTGAGCATATTGAGAAAGCTATTATGTTGAAGTTGATGCGGAAGGGTTGAGATTTATTTTAATTTGTTGATATTCCAATAGCAATTATAATTATTATTAAAATTAAGAATATTATTCCCATTGTAATTCCTATTTCTTTTGCAGGATTTCCGAGTTTATTGTGCCAAAGATTGCTTTCATAATAATGCCCTACAGCATTGTAATAATTGCATTGTTTTTCTTTTTTTATTTTATTTATTCTTTCTTCAGTAGATAAATCAATAGCTATACTTTTCGCCTCTTTGATATATTTTTTTATTGTTGGTGTGCCTACCCCCCAAAGAGTAGCTAATTTATTTATATCGTTACACTTCTTTTTTAATAGGTAGCTTGTTAATAGAATTCTATCTCTCTTTAGTCTGCTTCTTTCTTCAGCTTCAAGCATATGAACCCATTGCCCACTCTTATTCATTTTACCTTCTTACTTTTATCATTGATTTTCTTCCAACCCCACAAACCAAAAACTAAACCAGCTATTCCCCAAATAATTATATTAAGTGTAACATAAAATTCTTCTTCAAAAATAAATTTAGTAAAAAACCAAAAGAATATAAACATAAGTAGTGCATACCGGCCTCCATATGTTAGAACATAATTCCATTTTCCCTGTTTAAGTATTTCCTCAAGTTTCTTTTTTTCTTCTTTATTCATAAGATTCTATGTTATTTCAATCCTTATAAAATTGTCTAAATTAAACTTCTTTCTTGTGCTGGAAGTTATTTAGAAAGGAATAAACCAATTATTCTTATGGTTTTTAGACAAGAGGGTTGGTAGATGGTTGTTGCTTGACACGTTGACATGGACGCGCGTGAGATATTTAAAGAATAATTTCTATTGGTAGTTAGAGGTGATAAAATGGAAGTAATGGAGTCAATTGGTAAATGGTACGTTGAGTTGGCAGATCAAGAGTATGATGGCGATTCTATGATTTTGGCATCAAGAATGGTAGAAGTTGGTTTAATTTGAAGAAATCAATTCTATCATCCTTTTTAATATTCCTTTGGATCTTTCGATCTTAAATCCTGCCCTTTTTACTAATTTTCTTAGTTCAAAGTAATTAAACAAATAATAATACCTATAATAAGTCTTATCTCTACGTTTCCATGGAACCTTTACTTCTTTTTTAGAAGTTAAAAATCTCTTCTGCCATTTATTCCAAACTGCAATATACAACTTTCCTTTTGGTTTTAAGACCCTTCTTACTTCTTCTAGTCCTTTTTTCTGTTCTTCTTTTTTTAAGTGATGAAAAGAAGCTATGCATATAACATAGTCAAAGTAATTATCTTTGTAGGGGATTTTTAGCATATCTCCCACTTTTAATTCTACTTTCTGTTTCTTTCTTGTTAACAATTCTTTGGCACTTTTAATCATGGTTTCACTAAAATCAATTCCATAACAATCAAAACCTTCTTCAGAGAAGGGAATTATATTTCTAGCATTTCCGCATGCCAAATCGAGTATTTTTCCTGGTTTCCATGTTTTTGATAATTCTATTACTGTCTTTGGAAAGGGATTTGTTCTAAAGTTTTTCCATCCTTCTGCTAAAACATTCCAAGTTTCTTTTTCCATGCTTTTGTTCAATCCGATTAATTTAAAAGTCTTGGGTTAAGCTTCAAATTTATGACACAGAACAAAACTGGAGTAAAAAAACCAATAAGAACTAAATCTGGTGTTACACCTTTAACAGTTGTAGCAAAACCATACAGGTGCCCACACGGAAGATGTATTTACTGTCCTGGTGGTGGAGATACTCCAAATAGTTACACAACTAGGAGTCCTGCAATAATGAGGGCCTTGGCACTTAACTATGATCCTTCTAAACAAATTGAAGCTAGATTGAGAGCTTTCAAAAGTATGGGACACCCAACATCTAAAATTGAAATGATTTACCTCGGAGGTACTTTTTTGTCTTATCCTGAAGATTATCAATATGATTTTACTAAGAAAGTTTTTGATGGATTAAATGAATGTGATTCTAAAAATCTTGAAGAAGCTAAAAAAATAAATGAAACTGCAGAACACAGATGTGTTGCTCTTTGTATTGAAACTAAACCAGATTGGGCTTTTGAAGAACATATTAACAAAATGTTAGAGTTCGGTTGCACTCGTGTTGAACTTGGTGTTCAGATAATTGATGATAAAGTTTATAGCATTGTAAATAGGGGGCATACTGTTGCGGATGTTGAGAAATCAACTCGTTTGTTAAAAGATTCTGGATTTAAAGTTGGGTATCATATTATGCCTGGTTTGCCAGGTTCTAGTGTTAAAAATGATTTGAAGAAATTTAAGGACTTGTTTAGTAATCCTAATTTTAAACCAGATCAATTGAAGCTTTACCCGCTTCAACTTATGGAAAATACTCCTTTGTATGTTATGCATCAAAGAGGAGACTTTGAGTTATACAGCGAAAGCGAGATGTTGGATTTGATTTGCAATATGAAAGCAAGCGTTCCTGAATATTGTAGGATTATGAGGATTATGAGGCAATTTGATCATAGAGACATAAAATCTGGTAAAATAAGATCAAACTCTAGAACTTCTTTAGCGGATAGAATGGAAGACATGGGTTTGAAATGTAAATGTATTCGTTGTAGGGAAGTTGGTCTTGATAAGGATACAAGAATTCAAAAACCTGAATTGAAAGTTTTGGAGTATGATGCTAGTGGTGGTAAAGAATTTTTTATCAGTTTTGAGAGTGAAACTAATTTGTTTGGTTTAATTAGATTAAGAATTCCTGGAAAACCATTTAGGAAAGAAATTACTAATAAGTCTTTAATTGTTAGAGAGATACATGTTTATGGAAAGCAGGTTGGTGTTGATTCCAAAAAGGAAGTTGAAGCACAACATAAGGGATTGGGCAAGAAATTAATGTTAAAAGCAGAAGAAATTGCTAAAGAAAATTGTTTAGACAAAGTTGTAGTTATTTCTGGTGTTGGTGTTCGTACTTATTTTAGAGAACTTGGTTATTCTTTAGAAGGCCCTTATATGGTTAAGAAGATTTGAATTTATCGTCTTTTAATTTTCCTGCTCTTCTTTTTCCACCTTTTTTAAATTTAGAGTTGTATCTAGACTTGGCTTTTTTGTCGCCTTTTGACTTTCTTTTTCCATATTCGTCTGGCATTTTATTCTATTCCGTAACGCTCTTCTTTAATATTATTTTCTTTAATTTTTAAGTCTTTTAAGATTTCCGTTATATCTTTTACAAATTCATTTGGTCCTACAATGAAAAATAAGGAATCTTTTTTTACGTTTTTGAAATCCTCTTTGTTAAGTCTTCTTCCATCTTTTTCTCTTGTTAGATTTATGTGAAGTTGCATATCTTCTTTTTCAAATTCTTTTTTGTAAACAAGGTCTTCTTCTTTTTTTGCTGAGTAGAATAAGGTAATCTTGTTTTTTAGTTTGTTCTCTTTAATGTGTTTTATTATTGATCTTATTGTTGCTATGCATATTCCTGCAGTTATTAATACAACATCTTTTCCTTCTTCATCATCAAAAAAGAACTTTCCGTAAGGACCTTCTATCTCTATTTCGTCGCCTTCTCTTAGTTTGTCTATTTTTTGTGTTAATATTCCATCTGAATGTATTCTAATTGTTAACTCTATCTCTTTTTTTATTCCCCCTGCAGAAGACATTGAATATGCCCTGGATATTTCGAAACCTGGTATTTTTAATTTTATGAATTGTCCTGGTTTGAATTCTAATTCTTTTTCTAAGGATAGTTCAAATCTCTTTGTATCGCATGCTTCTTTCTTAATTTTTGTTATTTTTGCTTTCATTTTTTCATGTAGAACTTTCTTTTTTCTTCAGAGAATTTCTCTATTGAATATCTTAACATTGTCCTTGGCATTGTCTTGTGATACTTTTTTAGAAATTCTTCTTCTACTGCTTGATCTCGTTTTCCAATTTCCCTTAACATCCATCCAACTGCCTTGTGAATTAAATCATGTTTATCTTCTAGTAACATTTCAGATATGTTTAGTGTGTCTTCGTATTCATTTTGCCTAATAAAACTTAATGTTGCCAAGATTGATATTCTTTTTTCCCACAAGTTATTTGATTTTGCTAATTTGTATAATATTTTCTTTTTTTCTTGATTATTAAATATGTAATCTCCTAAAATATGTGGGGCTGAACAATCTACTAAATCCCAATTGTTAATCCTTTTTGTATTCTTTAGGTAAAAATCTATTATTTCTTTTTTATTGTCTGCTTTTTTGTATTTTCTTGAAAGAATTGCTAATGCTGATGATCTGTGTTCATGAATTTTAGAGTCTAATAATTTCTGCAGGTCTTCTAGAGATAAATCTGTGTATTTTTTTACTACAGATTTTTGTTCTGCTGCAGTTAGTCCTAAAAAGATATCTCCTTCTCCATACTCTCCTGGTCCTGTTTTAAAGAATCTCTGATAGATTTTGATCTTTTCTTCACTACTTAAATCTGCAAGTTCTTTTTTTATTTTATCTAACATTTTACACTTATTTTAAGAAATTTTGTTATATATAAGAATTATTTTTAGTTATTCTATTCTACTTAATGCAATTTCTGTTGCTGCTTTTCTTGTTGAAATTCCTTTTTCTTTCGCAGTTTCTAAAACTAATTTCGTATTTGGAATTATTTTTTCTTCTATTAACCCGAACATTTTATCCTCATTGTATCCTTCATATTCGGCGTAACTTGATATAACTCCTCCGGCGTTTGCAATTATATCTGGAACTATCAAAGTTCCCATTTCATGAAGTTTTTCTTCTATTTCATGTTTCATGGGTATGTTTGCTGCCTCTACAATTATTTTTGCTTTTATTTCTTTGTAATTGCTTTCGTTAATCACATCAGGAAGGGCTCCTGGAATCAAAACATCTACATCCAAACTAAAAAATTTATCATGATCTATAACTTCTCCATTAGAATATTCTGTTACTGTTCCCTTTTCTTGTTTTATTTTTAATAGTTCTTCATAGTTTAGGCCTTTTGGATTGTAAATTGCTCCTTTTGAATCTGATACTGCGACTATTTTTGTATTACCTAAAAATTTCATGGTGAATGTTCCTACATTTCCAAAGCCCTCAATTGCTACTGTAGTTTTTTCGGAATTTAGGTTTAAGTGTTCCATTGCTACTATTGTTGATTTTGCTACTCCGAATCCGGTGCTTCCTAGTTCATGTGGCAGTCCTCCATTTTCAGAAGGTTTGCCTGTTACAGATTTTGGATCTCCATTTGTTTTTGCAATTATTTCCATTTCGTGTTCAGCCATATTCATATCTGGGGCTGGAATGTACTTGGAAGGTGAAATTACTTTGATTGCTTCTGCAAAAGATTTTACTATTTCATCTTTTTGTTCTTGTGTTAGTGCTTTATCATCGGCAATGATTCCAGATTTTGCACCTCCGAAAGGTAAGTCTGCTAAGGCACATTTCAAGGTCATTGCTCTTGCCAATCTTGCTACTTCATCTACTGAAACTGTGGGGGTCATTCTTATCCCTCCTTTTCCTGGCCCCCTTACAGTATTATCTACAACTGTGAATCCCTTCATTCCTGTTTTTGGATCATAAACTTGGAGTATCTTCTCTGGTCCAACTTTGTCATATTCTACCATTTTCTAAAAATTAGTTAACTTCTGTTTTTTTCTTTGGGTTTTTTAAAAGTTCGTGTAGTACGGCTACTGATTTATCAATATCTGACATGCTTACAACACTGACTGCAGAATGCATATTTCTTACGGCTACTCCGAGTACTGTGCTTGGAACTCCTCCTCTTGAAAGAGCAATATCTGTAGCGTCTGTTGTTCCTGAAGCATTTACACTTTTTTGTATATCTACTTTTATTTTTTTTGCTGCGTTTTCAATCCATTTATTTATTGATTTGTTTGAAATTAATTCAGAATCCATTATTGTAAGAACTGGACCGCCTCCAACACTTATTATTGGATCTGCAACATAGTCTTCGGCATCTGCTACGTCGATTGCTATTCCCCAATCGGGTTCCACACTATATGCTGAAGTTCTTGCTCCATAAAGGCCAACTTCTTCTTGTACTGTGAATACGTAAAATATTTCTGCTTTGGTTGTCTTTAATCTTTTTGCGAGTTCAATTAGTGTAAAGCATCCTGCTCTATCATCTATTGCTTTACTCATAATTATATCTTTTTTTCCAAGATAACATGCGTTTGGATCAAATGTAATTGGGGTTCCTTTAGATACGCCCATTTTTAACAATTCTTTTTTTGTTAGACCTGTATCCAAGAATAGGTTTCTTAGTTCAGGTATTTCTTCCATTATTTGGCCGGTACTTAATTCCCCTGTAGAAATAACTCCCCTTATCTTTTTGTTTTTTCCCAAATCAAGACTTATTTGTTGACCCAATAAAGTTAGGCTGTCTACCCCTCCAACTTTTTCTATTTCTATTCTTCCAGATTTATGAATATGCCTTACTGCTAGTCCCACTTCATCCATATGTGCTGCTAACATTATTCTTGGTCTTGGACCTTTCTTCCTAGCAATTAAATTTCCAAGATTATCTATTTTTACTTCATCAACATAAGGTTTTATTGCTTTTTTAATTAACTCTCTAATATTCCTCTCGTTTCCACTAACACCGATTGTGTCTAATAATTTAAAAAATAATTTATCATCGCATTTTTTTACTTTTGCCATATTTATTACCTTTAATTTTTAGTTTATTAATCTTTTGTAGGATTTATTTTCCAAACTTTAAAGAACCGTAAAGAATGTTTCTTACCGTATCTTTCAGGTCTGTGATATTTACCCTTATTTGCTTCATTGTTGAAACTTCTCTTAGGGTAACTGTTTTGTCTTTTAAAGAATCATGATCTATTGTAATACATAGTGTAGTTCCTACTTCATCCATTCTCCTGTATCTGCGGCCTATAGAACCAGATTCATCGTAAGTACAAACAAATTCTTTGTCTAGGCCTTCAAATACTTCTTTCGCCAGTTTAGGGAGATTATCTTTTTTTATTAGCGGGAAGACTGCTACATCTATTGGAGCAACTCCTGGTGGAAAGAATAACCAATCTCTTTCCTTATCTTCCCTTAATGATTCTTCTAGCAAACAATATGTTGGTCTTTCTATTCCAAATGCAATTTCCATTATTGTTGGAACTTCTCCTTGTACTGCAAATTTAGATTTAGAATACTCTGCATGTCTTTTTAGATCATAATCTTTTCTGTCATGAACACCACAAATTTCAAACCAACCATATCTTTCTGTTTTTATTTCTATATCCCACGCATCTTCTGCGTAGTGTGCCAATTCTTTTGGATTGTGTTGCCTGATTCTAATTTTATTTTCTGGAAACCCTATTTTTTTAATAATGTCATATGCTGCTGCTAATGTCCAACCATATACCTTCTTTTTTATGAATTTTTTCTTTATTGCATCTTGTAGGGTAACTTTTGTTTGTTTTTTACCAAATGGAAGTAATGGTAAAATTGTTCTTTTTTCATCGTCAAATTTGTCAAATTTACTGAAATGTTCTTTTAATACAAATAACTGTCCTTCTGCTTGTGTAAATTCTCTTGTTCTGAAAACACCTTGCCTTGGAGAGATTTCATTTCTGTATGCTTTTCCTATTTGGAAAACTCCAAAAGGCATTTTTGTTCTGAAAAATCTATGATACTCTGGGAATAGTAAGTATGTTGTTGTTGCAGTTTCTGGTCTCAAGTATGCTTCTTGGTTTAATCCGATTGTCGTACGCATCATTAGGTTATATGACTCTACTTCTCCGAGGCCCCCTTTACATGAAGGGCATTTTATTTTCTTCTTTTCTATGAGTTTTTTTAGTTGTGTGAATGTAAGTCCATCTACTTTTTCATTTGGGTAATTTTCCTGAATTAGACTATCCACCCTGAATGCAGAATTACATTTTTTACATCTTATTACGGGATCCACAAACCCTTCTAAATGACCTGAGGCTTCCCAAACCTTGCTTGGCATTATTGTTGGGCACTCTACTTCCCAAAAACCATGAAAAATAAATCCTTTTCTAATTATGTTCTCTATCTTGTTTTTTAGAAGTTTTCCTAAAGGTCCCCAATCATAGAACCCTGAAACACCACCATGGTAGATATTTGGACTTGGGCCCCATATGAAACCACGCCTTCTTGCCAAATCCATAGCTTTGTCTTCTATTTTCATATTTACAGAAGTAGAATCAATTGTTTTTATAGCTTTTGGCATTTAGTATATCTTTCAGTGCTATAATCCCTTTTTCTTCAAGTCTCGGACATCCAGTGTTTACCCAGAATTCTATGTCTGGGAAGTCTTCTAGCTTGTTTACGTCAATATGATCATCTAAGAAAATATATGCTTCTTTTCCGCATTTCTTTGCGAAGGACTTTGCTATGTTTAAATTTTCTTGGCCTGGCTTTGTTGTTACTATTATTCCTATCCTTTTTGATGAGAAGTATTTTGCCAGTTTTGCTTGTTTCTTTTTTTCTAGTTGTTTTATTTCAGTTTCATCTATTTTTGAGAATGATTTTAGTGAAGGATTAAATTTATAATATTTTTTTATTTTTGTTTTTTCTATTAATTCTATTGGATGGAACATTCCTGAGCCAATAAATAATAGTGCATCAACCTTACTTTTTATTTTTATGGCATTTGATGCATTGCAGCCAACCATTTGTCCACCAACGTGAACTTCTTTTCCTTTTTTCTCTAAGAATCCTTTTATATCTTTGATTAAATCCTGTGTTTGTGCTGTAAACACTATTCCTATTTTATTTTCTTTTATTTTTATTTTACTAATATCTTTTTCAGATAAATCTATTTCTGACCTTGCAGGTACAAAAAGTGTTTTTACTCCCTTGATTGTTCTAGATTCCATAACTTAAGGGGAGGGGACAATTTTAAAAAGATTGTGTTGGGTAAGAAACTAATGAAAAAAAATACGAAATATCTTTTGGAATTTTTATTCTTAATAGTTTTATTCTTAATTGTTACTTATTTTGTTGAAACTAACCTTGGATGGTTTGAAAGTAAGATAGGTGATGGTTATTGGGGTTTTGTTGTATTTTTATTAATATTAATAATTACCATTGTTGTTGCTCCAATTAGTTCTATTCCTTTTGTGCCCCTAACAACCCATTTATGGGGTTGGGTTTTAACTGGAGTAATCTTAACAATTGGTTGGAGTTTGGGTGCTATTTTGGCATTTTATCTTTCGAGAAAATATGGGGTTCCATTTGTTAAAAAATTTGTTTCTATGGAAAAGGTCTATAAAATGGAATCACATATACCGAGAAGCAATCTTTTTTGGGGTACTGTTTTATTAAGGGTTATTGGTCAAATTGCTGTTGTTAGTTATGCATTGGGCTTATTTACAACAATGAAATATAGAAGATATGTCTATGCTACTTTTTTAGGTGTTGCTCCTTTTTCATTTTTTATTGCTTATTTAGGCAACTTTCCGCTTAAGAACATGGTTTTGGCTTTGGCTGTTTTGGGAGTATTATTGATTGTTGGATTGGTAATTGTGTATAGGAGAAAAAATAATTTGAAAAAGAATGCTGTTGATAATTCTGTTGTTAGAGAAGAATTTAAAGAAAAAGAATTATAAACTAGCATTAGCTGGTTAATTTATGACATCTAATGCTCACTTGAGTAGAAACGTAGTTCTTGGCAGAACTGAAGGTGATAGGAGAAAATTTGGTGATAAAGCAGCCATCTTCTTGGGTAGACACTATGTTAAGATGGGGCAAGCTACTTCCTTAAGTAGCAATATTCTTCTTGATGTTGCAAAATCACATGTTATTTTGGTTAGTGGAAAAAGGGGTTCTGGTAAAAGTTATTCACTTTCTGTTATTGCTGAAGAAATATCTAATCTTCCTGAAGAAGTATCTCAAAACCTTAGTGTTGTAATGTTTGACACTATGGGTGTTTTTTGGACAATGAAATATCCTAATGAAAAGGAAGAAAATTTGCTATCTAAATGGGGAATGCGTCCTGAAAAATTAAATACTATTGATGTTTATATTCCAGAGGGTTATTTTGAGGAATACAAGAAAAAAGGTATTTTGGGAGATTATCCATTTGCAATAAAAACTTCTGAATTAAATGCAGGGGATTGGGCAAATGTTTTTGGTTTGAATTTAATGGATCCTATCGGAATAATGATTGAAAAAGTTGTTTCAGGATTACAAGAAAGGAGAACAAGTTATGATATTGATGATATTATTAAAAATATTGAGAGAGATAAAACTTTTGAAAAGAGTATAAAGGATGCTGCCATTAATTTATTTTCTGCAGCAAGAGCTTGGGGATTATTTAAGAAAAAAGGTACTGAAATAAAAGATCTTTTGAAAAGGGGGAGAGTTAGTGTTTTGGATACAAGTTGTTATAGTCATGTCTCTGGTGCTTGGGGAATAAAAACTTTGGTTACTGGTTTGGTTAGCAGAAAATTGCTAATTGAAAGAATGGCCGCTAGAAAGTTGGAAGAGCTAAAAAATATTAAAGCTGGGTCCAGTTTGCTAGGTCTTGATGATATGGAAAAAACCAAAGAAGAGATGCCTTTGGTTTGGTTATTAATTGATGAGGCTCATGAATTTTTACCAAAAGAAGGTCAAACTGCTGCAAGTGATGCATTGGTTCAGCTTTTGAGAGAAGGTAGACAACCAGGAATTTCTATGATCTTGGCTACGCAACAACCTGGAGAGATTCACAGAGATGTTTTAACTCAATCAGATATAGTAATTAGTCACAGAGTAACTGCCAGAAGAGATGTTGAAGCATTAAATAGCATCATGCAAACTTATTTGTTATCCGATGTACAAAAATATTTGAATAATCTTCCAAGAGCAAAGGGTGCAGCAATAATTCTGGATGATAATTCTGAGAGAATTTATCCAATGCAAATCAGGCCTAAATTTACTTGGCACGGTGGAGATGCTCCTTCTGCTTACCACCCTAGAAGAAGAGACTTAATTGATTTAGGTCTTTAAATCTAAACATACTCTAAATTTTCCTGGTGCCGGTGATCCTGCTTTTACTAATTTGGGTTTATATTTCTTGTATTTATTTTTTAGATCTTTGAAGTTTTCTTCTTTTTCGAAAACGTACATATGAATTTTTCCCTTTGGTTTTAGTTTGCTTAAAGTCAGTTTGAAATATGATTCTGAATCTGATGGATGTGGCATTATTATTCTGTCAAACTTCTTTTTTATCTTGGGTAGAATTTTCTTTACATCCCCCTTGTAAAGTATAACATTATTAAATTTGTTTAGTGATACGTTCTGTAATCCTAATTCATGTGCATCTGGATTCGATTCTATGCCGTAGACTTCTTTTGCGTTTGAATGTTTTGCAATTGTTAATGGATATGGTGCCACTCCTGAAAACATGACTAGTACTCTTTCTTCTTTTTTTATTAATTTGGAGATTCTTAATCTTTCAGTACTTGATTTTGATGAGAAATATGCTTTTTCAGGATTTACTTTTATTTTCACTCCGTTTTCTTTATGTATTGTTTTTTTTCTCCTTTCTCCAGCCATTATTTTTAGTTTTTGTAGTCTATACTTTCCAGAGAAGTTTCCTGTTTTTTTTGTTATTACTTTTACTTGCTTTAGTTTATCTAAAAATTCTTTTGCTATTTCCTTTTCTTTCTTCTTAAGTTCTTTTGGAAAATTTGCAAAGATTAGTATGTCTCCTACTACCTCATAGGATTTGGGTACCAACTTCTGTTCTTCTTTAGTTAGTCTCATCTTCTAAAATTATTATTTCCCTAATTTAAATCTTTTTAATTCGATAAATTTAAATAAAGCTTTTTGTTATAAAAATTGGATGTTATTTAACAAAAGAGGTTTTTGGGTATTTCCTAGGAGTTTATGGTTTTTTATTATTGGTGCTATTTTCATAATTGTTAGTTTTTTGCCTTTTGATTTTTTACCATTTAGTTTTGATCTTAGTAGTACTGTTCTCAGCATATTTATTGTTGCTGCAGGACTTATAATCTTATTTGGCTCTTTCAGTGGAATTTCTCAACCTGGAATAAGGCATGGAAGGTTTGCTAGAATAATATTTGCATTGGTACTTGCAGCATTTGGTATTTATGTTTTACTTATGAATATGGGTTCAACTTGGCTTTCATATGCTTTTAGCCTAAATGAATTGACCTTGCAGATAATTTTTATCTTCTATTCAATATACTTATTCATAGGTGCGTGGATGCAATGAAGTTTGGAGTTTTGGCTTCTATCCTGGTTTTTCTGTTTGGACTAAAAGATGTTGCTGCCGAGAAGCTTACTTTTTATGAGAGCTCATTTTATACTAATTCAATTGGCTATCCCATGAGTTTTGGCTGGTTTGATGGCGTACAAATTTGGGTCTGGTTTGCTGTCTTTCTTATCTTTTGGATTGTTCTGTACATGCTAATTAGGAATTTTTGGTTGTTTAAAGATCATGAGGGTGTTTCTAGTATCCTTGCTATGCTTCTGGCATTTGTTGCTGCAGCTTCTCCTTTTTCTAACTTTGTTAATGAAATTGTGACCCTTGTTGGATTTGGCGGTCCAGGTTTATTGCTGCTTCTTGCTTTCTTTGGTTTGATCTGGTTAGGGCTTAAGGTGAAGATAAGATGGAGAAGAAGGGTTGGTAATGGTAATAAACCTGTTGAGCCGACCCCACCCCAAAGATCCAATAAGCCGAAATGGCCAATGGGGAGGCCGAAACCATACTCTTCTGGAGGCTGGCGTATTGTGAGAGGATGGGAATATAGGAGGGGTGCTGATGGAAGATGGCGAAGAAAAAAAGCTGGAGTTTCTGGAATCCCGGGTGTTTATGTTAAACTTGGACAGGTACCAAGGAGACTTTTGTCACGTGCCGAAAGAAGAACGTTGAGAGGAAAATAGTTTAAAACCATTTATCTAAACTTTTTTGTTTTTTTCCTTTTAATCTTTCTATTAGTCTATTGATTCGATCTTCTGAGAAGTCATGTGCAGATAATATCTTTTCAACTTTTGGTAAGTCTGGTTCTTTCCAATTTAATTTGTAGTTCTTTATTATTTGCATGTTCTTAAAAGTTGCATAGACTTCTTTCCAATTGAAATCTGCTTCTACATTAGAAAATATCTTATCAAACTTTTTATGCTCTCTAACTAGTTTTAATGCTGTTTTTGGACCAATTCCTTTTACTCCTTTTGGATTATAGTCAGTACCGACTAAAATTGATAGGGCCATTAATTGATCTTGATTTATTTTTAATGAATTTAATGTTTCTTTTAGTTCTATCATTTCTGGTTTAACTGTAATATATAATCCATTTACTCTTCTTTTATTTGAAGATGTTACGTTTCTTATTGTTCTTGGTGCAGAATATAGTAAAGCGTCTGTATCTTGACTAACGACTGCGTAAACATCTTTCTTTTCTGCCATGAATGACGCCTGTGCTTCTGCTTCGGATGGTGCTTGTATAACTGGCAGTCCTAATGCTTGAATGAACTCTTTTGATTCTTCTACTATCTTTTCGTCCATTCTTGTGAACTGTTTACTGTATTTTAGCATAGATTCCGAATCTTTTTCCTCTGATGCTTTTGCATATTTTGTTTCTGCTTTTACTTTTCTTTCTTCTCTGTTTTGTTGTTCTGTTAATTTCATTCTTGGAGCTTTTCCATCAAACACGAAACATAACTTCAGATTTTGTTCCATCAGATTTGGAATTCTTGTTGATAATCCCATTAAATGTGAAGTCACTCTTCCTTTAGAATCCATCAAAGGAGTTCCGTCTGCTTGCCTTATTGATGTAAGAAATTGGTATAGAACATTGCTAGTGTCCACTGCAAGTTTTTTCCCTGCTAATGAACTAATTTCTATTTCTTTTTTTGGTAATAATTCTGTTATTGCTACTCCCATCTTAATATCCAAATAACGTTGTTTGTTTGTCGTTTTTTGTAAGGCTTACTTCTTTTAATATACTCTTTCTTAAATTATAAGTATTTGCATGTTGAGCGTATCCAAACCAACCATCAATACTGCTTAATAGTTTTTCTTTGTCCAATTGGTTGTTTTTGTATCTCTTTATTTTGTTATGTAATATTTTTCTGAATGTATTTATGTTTCTTTTTCTTAATAATCTGAAATAGTAGAATAATTTGTATCCTAAGAAGTTTACTCCATTATGCATTGAAATTATTTTGGTTTTATCTTTGTGCAACTCTAATTTTAGTTTGTTATTTAGGAAATTGTTTATTTCTTCTTTCCATTTGATTAATTGTTGTTTTGATTGGTGTAAAATTATGAAATCATCAACATATCTTAGGTAATACTTTGCTTTTAATTTGTGTTTTACTAAGTAATCTAGTTCATTTAGGTAAACATTTGCTAAAAACTGAGAAGTCATATTGCCAAGAGGCATTCCTTTTTGCTTCGCCCCCCCCCTTCATAATTAGAAAGTATCTGTTTTATTAGAAGGATTAATTTCTTGTCTTTGAGTTTTCTTCTCAACATATTTATTAATACATCTTGATCAATTGTTTCAAAGAATCGTTTTATGTCTGCTTTTAGGATATATCCCTTAACCATATTATCGTTTTTGTTGTATTTTACTAATTTTCCATTATTACTTGTTTTTCTTTTAAATTTGTCAAATCTTTGTACTGCTTTTAAGGTTCCTTTGTTTTTTCTATTTGCATAATTATCATTTATGAAAACTTTTTCGTAGATTGGTTCTAAGATATTAACAATTGTGTGATGAACTATTCTATCTTTAAATTGAGATTTGTTTATTGTTCTTGTTTTAGGATCTCTAATTATGATTTTAGTTAATTTTGATGGTTTGTAAGTTTGATTTTCTAATTCTTTTTTTATTTTTAGTAGATTATTTTGTTTGTCTTTTTGAAAGTCTATTACATATTTTTTTGAACTCTTTCTCTTCTTTGCTTTTTTGTATGCTAATAGCAAGTTATTGTAAGAATATATTTTAGGGTATAAATTTTTGTAAGTTTTTATTTTGTTCACCTTAATTAAAAATGTCCTAGCGATATCATGAACTATTCGGCCATTCTCGTTAGCGTTCAACAGATTATCGTTCCTAGCATTAAGGTCGTCATTCCTGTTACGGTAAAGCCTCCTGAGACTAGCTTATTCATATTTTTATTTTCACCACAAGTTTAGTATTCGCAAAAGAGCTTCCCACACATCTTTTATAGCTACTAACTATCGTTGTTGTATTTCATTACAACATTTATTGTTGTATTTATGAACAAGCGTGTAGCCCATGTCATCATTCTTCATAGATTTGTCCTTAGGCTGGATATTCTTCAAATAATGAAGCTAGGACCTTGTTAATAAAAAAGAAATAATATAAAAAAATATAGATAATAAAAAATTAAAGTTGACCAGTTCTTAGGTATTTTTGAGCCTTTTCGTGTCTTTGAGTTAGTTCTGCAATTCTTGCATTTTTATCATTTTCTAAAGATAGTTGAAGCTCAGAAATTTTTTCGACAAGACCCTTCGGGTCTTGTATTAATTGTACCCGGCCATTCTCGTCAGCGTACAACAGATTATCGCCCCTAGCAATAAGGACGCCATTCCCGTCACGGTAAAGCCCCCTGAGACCTGATTGGTTTCCAGGTGTCCAAACTTTAACTCCTTCTTCTGAAGATTCTAATTCTTCAGTTTCTGAATTGTATGAAACTCTTCCATCTTGTTTTAGATATGGAGCTTCTCTAACTAAAATATTTCCAGTTTCTGTAAATGTGAAACCATCTCCTTCTTTTTCAACACCCAAACCAGAAACAACTAAAGGAACTTTTGTTGAGTCTTTTCCAATTATTCCTAAAACTTTTTGTCTTAGTTGTTCATTTGGTCCTTCATTTGAATAAATAACTATAGAATCTGTATCTGCATATGTTGAATTTATTTCGGGTATTGCGTCCCAATATTGTACTACTTCTTTATCACTTAAAAGATGAGCATTTACTCCTAGTCCTTTTAAAATCTGATTAATTGCTGACGCTCTTGGCGTATTTGAATGTGTAATTGTTTGATTTTTCTTAAATCTTTGAGAATATTGTATTCCTTGAACATCTTTAAACTGTTCATTTACTTTTCTTACAACTGCTTGTCCTAATTCATCGTATATTAGATTTCCAACTACTGGAGATTCTACGACTGGATTTCCTTGTAATTTGTAGTCTTTCATTGTTGTTTACCTCTTGATTTCTCTTGGAAGTATTGATTTGGTTTAGTTTATAAGTGTTTCTATTGTGTTGTTACTTGAAAGTTGTTAATACTTTCTGTTTTTTGGCACATAATGGAACTAAGGGTTTTAGTTTATCAATCGGATTTTCATTCCAGTTTATTGAAAACAATTTTAGATTTAGCTTTTTGTACAAAGATATTTTGAGTTCTTTTCTCTTTAGATAAGGTTCACTATGATAAATTCCCCAGTATTCTATATAAAGATCTAATTCTGGCAAGTAAAAATCACATTTGTACTGCTTATTCTTGAAATCAAATATTTTCTCTACTTCATGAGATATTCCATTTTCATATAAAAAATTATCAATTAAAAGTTCAGGACAGCTTCTAACTCTATGGCCATCATTACATGATATTAGTCCGCTGAATCCGTAAGCTCCTTTTCTGCATTTTATATTCCACATTTTTAGATAATTTAGGATGGTTGTACCTGTAACTCCATACTTTTTAGAAATTAATCTAGCAGATTTTCCCTTAAGATATTCATTTATTATCTTTTTCTTATATAAATTCAAGTCAACTTTGCAATTTGGATGGTTTATCCCTTTGCATTTTCCCACCCTAGATTTAGACATTTTCCTTTTGGAATTTTTAGAGTGGGTTCTACCGTAGAAATGATTTTTATTTCCTAATGTGGAATTTCTTATTTTTTCTTTTATTTCTTCAGAAGTTTTTATTCCCACATTCCATGGAACCCTGCCTGTTAAACTCTTTCTTATGTTATCTTTGTGCTTCTTAGATAATTTTATTCCCTTTCTAGATTCTTTTGATTTTTCTGCATATTTTTTTACTCTTGGATCTGATTTGGTTAAACCCTTGTTCCAAGCTACTTGTGATCCTTTTCTTCCTTTATTCCACGGAATTCTTTTCATTAATTAAATTATAGAAACTTGATTTAAATAGCTCACTAGCGTCTATGTCAAGATGTCAACCATGATTAAACTCAAATAGTTTGGTTTGTTTTTTCCCTTCTATTAGCTCATCGAAATTTGTGTCAAAAAAGTCTAGAACTGCTTCGGCTATTGGTTTTATTTGTTTCTTAATATAGTGATCATAATTTATTTTATGTTTTTGGTTTTGTATTGGTTCTGGACCATCTGTTGTTATGTAATATTCTATTGTGCTAGATTCTACTTTCTTCAGTTTTTTTGCGGCTTTTAAATGAGGGGGATTTACTTTATACCCTTCTATCCCTTTCCTTAAAGATTTTCTATATATTAACTTATCATCATATTTTCCTTTCATTAAATCATCTACAAATTTCTTAACGAATTTTGTAACTTCTTTTTTATGGAAGATTCTGTCTAACAATTCTAATTGAAATTCTTTTGCAGCTTCAGTCCAATCTCCCCTTACAGATTCTAGCCCAACTATGTCTAGTTTTTCTTTTCCATTTTTTTTCAATAATCCAGCATACCTTTTTTTTGCGCCTTCTTCACTGCCCCTTATTTTTGGCATCATAAATCTTGTATACAACTTTTCATATTCTAACTCCAAGTAGCTAGTTCTGTTGTATTTTTCTTTTATGTGTTTTTTATAGAAAGAATTAATTTCTTTTTCTAGTTTTTTACCTATTTCTTCTGCTTTTTTCTCAGTGTCAACTTTCGTGTCTATAAAAATAGAATCCGTATCAGAATAAATTACCCTATGTCCTTTTTCTTCAACCATCTTCGCTGTTTGTTTTATTAATTCTTGTCCAAAATGTGTTATGGCATTTGCTATCTTTGTGTTGTAAAATCTACAGTTTGGATTTGCTAAAACTCCAAAGAATGAATTCATCAAAATCTTTATTGCGTATCTCCCTATTTCATCTTTCTTTTCTTTGGTTTTATCTCTTGCAGCCCATAGTGTTGGTATTATCTCTTGCAGAATTCCGTCTTTTGAATCAAAATATGCTTTGTTTGGTGATTCTATTGCTCCTCTTTTCTTTTTTTCTAGATAAGAAGAAGGATCTATGTTGAAAGTTCTAATTAGTGAAGGATACAGTGATTTGAAATCAAGAACTATTAAGTTATCATAGATTCCGGGGATTGATTCCATAACATATCCGCCCTTTATTCTTGTTTCTCTTTCTTTTGGATCTGCTGTTGGAGCAACTAATTTTCTTGCTCTTGCTTTTTGAAGATATAAGAAATCTAATGATGCTATTGACGCGTTAACTCTATCTAGTTGCATTCCTGTTAGCAAAGATCTTTGTATTGCCAAATCCAATAAAACTGTTTTTGTAATTATTTTGTAGGCTAATTCTGAGTCCATTAGATTGTATTCAACTAATTTTTTTGGGTCCTTCTTGTAAAGTCTGTCTATTTCTTCATATTTTTCTTTTCCAGTTGTTTCTATTAATTTTGATGCACCAAGTAATTCCTTCGCTACAGTATTTAGCCTATAGTTGTCCAGTTTTACAAATGATGATTTTGTTAAATCTATACCGTCCAAAACTACTCTTCCTGTGATGTCTGCTTTACTTGTCCTAAAGAAATTCTTCTCCAATCTTAATTTTGAAACTGAATTATCTCTGCCTAAAATAAATGGGATTTCATATTTTTTGAATTTTTCATTCATAAATTTTAAATCAAAATTGACTACATTCCACCCTGTTATTATGTCTGGATCCAAATCCATTACTTCTTTGTAAAATTTTTCTATTGCTTCTTCTTCAGTCTTGTAAGATATTGCTCCTTTAACTTTTTTGTCTGAAACAATAATTACTTTTTTATAATCTTTTGAATATAGAGAAACACAGTATAAGGTTTTTGCATCTTTATTTGTTTCTATGTCGAATGAAAGTATTTTGAGATTTTTTGGTATGTAATCAGATGATTTTATTTCTGGATTTTTATATATTCTGTCAACCGTTTCATGCAGTTCAGATTCTCCATCGATTTCTATTGCCCCTTGGATATTGTTGTCTATCAGAAATCTTACTGGGAATCTTATGTCTGCCTCATATGTTTTGATATTCTCTTTTCCTAGTTCAGATCTCAACTCAAATACATCTTTTGGAGAATTTAGTATAATTTTTGTTACTGGTTCTTTTTTGAAATTAGTTAGGTTTGTTTTTTCAAATTTGAATTCTTCTGCTATTTTTTCTGCTTTTTTTTGATGTTTTGTTTCTATGAAAATGTATGGCTCGAATTCATTTATAGTTAAGAATGATTGGTTGTTTTCCAGCTTACCATAGAGAAAAACGTATGATTTTCCATTCAATATCCTATAAGTTGAGTAAATTATGAACCCTTTCATGAGTTTAGACTATTGATTAAGTTTTTAAAGTTTTATTATTGTCTTTTTGTTATGGATAATTGGAAGAAGGCTGGAGAAATTGCTTCTGAAGCTAGGAAATTTGGTGCAAGGTTGATTAAGCCAGGAGCAAGTATTTTTGAAGTTACTGAGAAAATTGAAGCTAAAATTGAGGAATTGAATGGTAATTTGGCTTTTCCCACTCAATTATCTAGTAATAATGTTGCAGCCCATTATAATGCTTTGATTGGAGATACTTCTAAATTTGGAAAGAACGATTTGATTAAACTTGATTTGGGTGTTCATATTGAAGGTTGTATTGCTGATTGTGCTATTACTGTTGATTTAAGCGGAAAGAATTCTAAGTTGGTTGATGCTTCTAGAAATGCTTTGAAGGCCGCAATTGAAGTTATAAAGCCAGGAATTACACTTTCTGAAGTTGGTTCTGTGATTAGTAATGAGATAACTTCTGCAGGTTTTGTTCCTGTTAAAAATCTTAGTGGACATGGTTTGGGCGAGTATAATATTCATGATTCCCCAAGTATTCCAAATTATGATAATGGTGATGATACTAAATTGGTGAAAGATCAGAAAATTGCTATTGAGCCTTTTGCAAGTACTGGTTCTGGAATTGTTGTTGAAGGAAAGGGTTCTGAGGTATTCGGCTTACAGAATATCAAGAACGTTAGGAATATGCAAGCTAGAAATATAATGAAATTTGTAACTGAGAATTTTAAGACTCTTCCTTTTGCTAAAAGACATTTGCTTGAGAAGTTTAATAAGTTTCAAATTGCAGTTGGTGTGAATAATTTAGTTAGAGAAGGTGTTTTGATGGAGTATCATGTTTTACAAGAAAAAGATCCTTCTGTTTTAGTTTCTCAAGCTGAGAATACTGTTATTGTTGGTGAAGGTCAAACTACTTTTTGAGAAAATATCTACTAGCAATTAAAATATTTGGTGATGAAACTTCTCCCTTTTCTGTCATTTCTTCTATTTGTTCTAATGTAAACCATTCATATTCTTTATTTTCGGGTTCTTCTATTATTTCTGCCAGATAATGAAGCAAAACAATTTGCTCTGGTTTTCCATCCCTTGTAATTTGTCCAACTATTGGTAGTGGAGTGTCATTAATTATTCTAACTTCCAGATTCAGATCTTGCTTAGCTTTATTTATTGCATTTTGTTTTGGACTTACACCATCATCTAATCTTCCACCAATAAATTGATATTTCTCTGTGCTTGGTGCCTTATGCAACATAATTTTATTGTCTCTAATTATTACTGGACCTGTTGCATGTGTGAACTTAGTTGGTTCTCCATTCAAGTTAAATCCATCCAAATTAAATAATTTTGTCATGGTTTCAGAAAGAATAAGAGATATAAAAGTTTAACCCATATACTGGTGGGTTTCTCTCATTGCTGCTCCTCTTGCAACTTTTAAGTATTGTTCTTCAATTTCTTTGTATTTCTTCACATCATTCTCTGTAATTGAAGGTCTTACTTTCTTTACAGCATCTTCGAAATTACCCATTGTAATTTCTTTTGCCTTTATATCTTTTCTAAGTGCGATCATTCCAGATTCCCTACAAATTGCATCAATATCTGCTCCAGTATACATCTCAGTTAATTCTGCTAATCTTGTTGTGTTCACGTCAGTTGATAGCTTCATTCCTTGTGTGTGTACATCAAATATTTGTTTTCTGCTTTTTTTATCTGGAACTGGAGCCAACAAAATTCTGTCAAATCTTCCTGGTCTCAATAATGCTGAATCTACTTTATCTGGTCTGTTTGTAGTTCCGATTACAACAACATCATTCAATTCTTCCAAACCATCTAGTTCTGTTAAGAACTGGCTTACAACTCTTGATGTAACTTCATGAGTATCTCCTGCTGTAGATGTTACTGAATCTATTTCATCAAATAAAATAATTGTTGGTGAAACTTCTCTTGCTTTGGAGAATATTTTTCTTATTCCTTTTTCAGATTCTCCAACCCATTTAGACATTAACTCAGGTCCCTTTACAACTATGAAGTTCGCTTCTGATTCTCCTGCGACTGCTTTTGCTAAAAGAGTTTTACCTGTGCCCGGCGGACCGTAGAGTAAGATTCCCTTTGGGGGTCTAATCCCAATCCTTTTGAATGAATCTGGATTTTTTAGGGGCCATTCTACTGCTTCTTTTAATTCTGATTTAACATTTTCAAGTCCACCAACATCTGCCCACTTAACATTTGGTTTTTCTACCAGAACTTCTCTCATTGCAGATGGTCTTACTAATTTTAGTGCATCGTGAAAGTCTTTCTCTGTTATTTTTAATTTGTCTAAATATCCTTGTGGTATTTTTTCTTTTTCTTTTAATTTTAGTTCAGGCAATATTTTTCTCAATGCAGCCATTGCAGCTTCTTTTGCTAATGCTTGTAAATCTGCACCTACAAAACCGTGTGTTAATTTTGCCAACTCATTTAGATTAATTCCTTTTGTAAGTGGCATGTTTCTTGTATGGATTTGCAAAATAGTCAATCTGCCTTTTTCATTTGGTACTCCGAATACTATTTCTCTATCAAATCTTCCTGGCCTTCTTAGTGCTGGATCAATTGAATTTGCTCTGTTCGTTGCAGCCATTATTACAACGTTTCCTCTTTGATTTAGTCCGTCCATCAAAGTTAGTAACTGTGCTACAACCCTCCTTTCAACTTCCCCTTGTGTTTCTTCTCTCTTTGAAGCAATTGCATCTAGTTCATCTATAAAAATTATAGAAGGTGCTTTTTCAGAAGCATCATCAAATATCTTTCTAAGTTTTTTCTCTGATTCTCCATAAAATTTATTCATAATCTCTGGTCCGTTAACTAACATGAAATTTGCTTCTGTTTCATTTGCTACTGCTTTTGCTAAAAGTGTTTTACCTGTGCCCGGCGGACCGTAGAGTAAGATTCCCTTTGGGGGTTCTATACCTAATTTTTCAAAAAGTTCTGGATGTTTCATTGGCAACTCTACCATTTCCCTAACTTTCTTTACTTCTTCATCCAAGCCACCAATATCTTCGTATGTTACATCAGGAGCTATTGCATCTTCTTTGATTTCTACTTTTTTTGAACTTAAATGTATTTCAGTGTTTTCTGTAATTATTGATGGTACTCCTGCTGGTTTTGAATCTGCTACGATAAATCTTAAACTTCCTACAGAACCCATGAATCCAGATCCCATGACATCAGAAAATAGTCCTTCAAATATATCTTCAAATGGACTTCCTGAAAATGTTGATCTTCTTCTGCTTGAACCACCTAAAGATAATATGTCTCCTACAACTACCGCTCTTCCCAAAAGGCTCCTTTTTAGTGCATTTGGATCTGCTCTAACCATTACTCCTTGTTGTGCTGGTGCTATCGTTATTTTTTTTGCTTCCTTAACTTCTGTTTTTCTAACAGTTACTGATTCTCCAATACCTGTTTTGGCATTTCTTCTTAGAATTCCATCCATCCTTATTACAGATTCACCTACATCTGTTGGATAGGCCCTATCTACAATCCCTACAGTTTTTCTTCCGCCTTCTATTTCTACTATGTCTCCAGGCCTTACGCCCATGTCTTTCATATCTTGACCATCAATTCTAACTATTCCTTTGTATGCTTCTTCTTGCATAGCTTCCATTACTTTCAAACCAATTTCTGCATTTTCTTTTGCCATTTTATCTCCTTATCTTTCTGAATTCTAAACTTAATCTTCCCGGTTTGTCTAAACATAATCTCATCATCTTATCCATTTCTTTTTCCATTTGCAGGAATTCTTCTTCGAAAGTTATGATCTCTTTTGGTATTGTAACTGAAAAACTGTTTCCAACCATTCTTAATTTTACTAGGAAATCTCTTTCTCTCAGTTTTTTAAAGTTTTCGAATTGTTTAATATCTGTAGGGTGAAAATATTTTTCTTTGCATTTTGGACATTCAGAATATCTTAGTTTAAAACCATCTTTCTCGACGGTGTTTTTATTAGTTTTTGTGTCGCATTTACTGCAAACAATTTGAGCATCAAATATATCTTTCATTTTGTGTTAGTTATTTTTGTGTATACGGGGAGTGTATACTTATTTATAAAAGTTATGGTTGGATACTTTTATAAATTAAAAATCTAAATTTCAATCATGATTGAATATCTCTATTTAGTTATTGGTCTTGTTCTATTAGTTGCTGGTGCTAATTATCTTATTAAGGGTTCTACAAACTTGGCAAAGAGATTCGGTGTTTCTGAGCTCATTGTTGGTCTTATAGTTCTTGCTTTTGGAACTTCTCTTCCTGAACTGATGGTTAGTGTTCTTTCTGCCCTTGGCGGAAATACGGATATTGCTTTGGGGAATGTTATTGGAAGCAATATCTCTAATACATTGCTCATTCTTGGATTATGTGCTGTTATCTTTCCTTTGGTTGTAAAGAAGAGTATAGCTTGGAAAGAAATCCCCCTGGGCATCCTAGCTGTTTCTTCGCTTGTTATCCTTTCTGGAGAAATAGTTTTTGGTTTCACTCCTGTGTTTGGGAGGTTTGATGGAATTATTTTCCTCTCTCTTTTTTTGGTATTCCTATACTACTCTTACAAATCTCTAAAAGTTCATAAGGTCGTAACTGTTGATATAAAGAAAAATAAAGATTTCTTAACTGCCCTAATGATTCTTGGCGGTTTGGCTGCTGTTTTATTTGGAGGGCATTTAATTGTTGATAATGCAGTACTTATTGCCAATAAGGTTGGAATTAGCCAATTTTTGGTTTCTGCTACAATTATAGCAATTGGTAGTTCTCTCCCTGAGTTGGTTGTCTCTCTCGTTGCAATCTTTAAGAAAAAAGCTAACTTGGCAATTGGTAATATTGTTGGTTCTAATATTTTTAATATCTTTTACATCTTAGGTATTACTGCTTTGATTAAGCCCATCACAATTCCTTTGTTTGCTTTCTTCGACATTACTTTCTTATTAATTACAAGTTTGCTTCTATTTGCATCTATATTTATTGGTAGAAAGTATGCTATCGGAAAGTCAAGCGGAATTATCTTCCTAATTTTGTATTTGATTTATTTAATGATAATAATTGCAAGAGGGTAATTCTTAAATTTGGTACCTGATTATTATTAATTAATATGGATTTTTTTGATGGAGCAAAGAAGGGCATAACTCTTGTATATGGCGAAAGTGCTACTGGTAAGACCACTTTTGGTTTGCAATCTTCATTGGCTATTGCCAAGAAAGGAAAAGTTTTGTTTCTGGATTGTGATGGAAGTTTCTCTCTTGATAGATTAAAAAAAATGGATCCTGATTGTCGGACATACTTAGATCATTTCCTTGTTGTTAATTTGAAAGACCTTTTGGAACTTGATTCTAAACTTGAACAATTTGAAAAGATGGTAGATAAATTTGATTTGGTTGTTTTGGACAATATTGGTTTATATTACAGACTTGGATTAAAAGAAAACTATGTTGTGACAAATAGTCTTATTGTTCGTATATTAAGGAAGCTTAGACATATGTCTGAAGAGATTCCAATTATAATAATTAGCCAAGTTTATGAAATTGATAAAGGGAAAAAGGTCCTCGGTGGTAAAATGGTTCAAAATTTCTCTGACATTGTATTAGAATTAAATAAAGACCCAAGAAAAATTAAAATGTTAAAACCAGAAGAAAAAGAGATTTTATTTAAAATTGAAGATAGTGGTTTAGTTAAGATTTAGTTTTCTTTTTTGTTGGTCTGTCATTTTCTATATATCTGCATCTGGGATAACCATCACAACTAATGAATAAACCATAAATTGATTTTCTAACTTTTAAATGTCCTTCCTTGCAGTTTGGGCACTTCTTTTTTAATTTTCCAGAGTCTATTGCTTTCATTTCTTTTAATTTTTCTTTTGATAGATGTCCTATTTTGGTTTTGCATGATGGATCTATACACAAAATTTGTGGTTTTTTTCCTTTTTTAATTATTTTCAACTGTGGTTTTCCACATTCTTTGCAAAGTTCATCATGGGCTTTAACTAATGCACTTGGTAATGAATATATTGTTTTACATTTGGGATAACCGTTGCAAGCAATAAATCTTCCAAACTTACCAAATCTAATCATTAACTTTCCCTTTTCACAATTTGGACATTTCCCAATAAGATTTTCATCTTTGGTTGCTTTTGCTAATGCTTTTCCAATTTCCAATTCATTTTTTTTAAATTTATTAATAATCGTTGTTAGAACTTTTCTTGCTTTTGCAAGTATTTTTTCTTCTGAGTGTTTATTGTCCATAATCTTTTCCATGTCTTCTTCGAATTCTCTGGTTAATTTTTCATCCAAAATTTCTGGAGCGTATTTTTCCAAATTTTTTATTAGTGCCATCCCTATTGGCGTTGCTTCTAACCTTATTCCATCAATATATCTTCTTTGGGATAGTGCATCTACAATTATTGCTCTTGTTGATTTTGTTCCAAGTCTTAAACTTTCCATTTCTTTGATTATTGACGCCTGAGTATATCTTTTTGGTGGTTGTGTTTCTTTTTCTTCATCATTTATTTTTGGTTTTTTTACTTCGTCACCTTCATTAATATTTTTAATTATTATTTCTTTTGTGTCTACAAATCGCCCATATAGTTCATACCAACCTTTTTCTACTATGATTGATCCTGAGAATGAAAATTCTTCTTTGTTAACATCAATTTTAACGTTTGTACTTTCTTTTCTTGCTGGGTCTCCGAATACTGCAAAAAATCTTCTTACAATTAGTTCATATAATAATTTTGACCTTCCACTAACTTTTCCCCTTTCCCCTGTGGGATAAACTGCGGGATGTGCTGGATCATCTTTTTTACCTTCATTTGGTTTTAATTTTGATTTTGATAACAACAATTCGCAAGATTTTGAGAAATCTTTATTTTTTGATAATTGTTTTAGAATCTTTTTATAATTTATTGCTATTGGTAATTTTTGAGAACTAGTTCTTGGATATGAAATTAAACCTGCAGTGTAAAGATCTTGTGCTAGTTTTGAAGTTTCCTTAGGAGTTATTCTCAAGGCTCTAAATGCTTCTATTTGTAATGTTGTTAGATCAAACGGTGTTGGTGGATTTACAGTTGTTATTCTTTTAGTAATTTTTGAAACAATTGCTTTTTTGCCTTTTGTATTTTTTAGTATCTTAGTAACTTCTTCTTTTTTCTGAAACTTATCTTTCTTGTGTTTTGCTAATATTTTCTTTTTGTTTAGTTCGCCTTCTAAAAAGATTTCCCAGTATTTTTTAGGCTTAAATTTTTTTATGCTTTCTTCTCTTTTAACAATTAATTTTAATGTTGGACCTTGAACTCTTCCCGTTGACATTAACCTAAATCTTTTTGCTCCTTTTTTTATTGCTTGCGTTAATGCATTACTTAGGTTAATTCCGTAGTACCAGTCAAGTTTGTGTCTTGTTTTTCCAGCTTCAATCCTTGGAAAGTCCAAATGCTTGTTCGCTTTTTCATATGAGTCTATTAGTTCGTCTTTTGTTAATGTAGAGAACTTCATTCTTTTTGCATCTTTTTGTCCGCAAATGAATTTGATTACATTGAACCCTATAACAGATCCTTCTACATCGTAATCTGTTGCTACTGTGAATTTATCTGCTCTTTTTGATAATTGTTTTAGAATATTTGCATAATTCCTGGTGTATTCTGCATGTTTATCAATCTCATATTTTGGTTTCCACTCTATGTCAAAATTTGGAAGTTTATTAGTTCCTTTTTTGGACTTTGCTAATCCAAATAAATGTCCAACTGCACAACCAACAAGAATTGATTTTCCTTTATGTTTTAACTCATAATACTTTACTTTGCCTACTGTTTTTTTTATTGGTTTTGTGTCTGCTAAGGCGGTTGCTATTTTCTCTGCTTGTGCTGGTTTCTCTGTAACAATTAGCTCTACCATGAAGATTTAGGGCTAAACTAACTTTTTTAAGTGTTTTGTATAAAAGAAAAAGAATATTATTGTCTTATTTCGAAAGCATCTGCACACTTTCTTGAACAGAATCTGTATTTTTTTCCCTTTATTTCTTCCTCTATGAATTCTGTTCCTTCTAAAACTTTGTGACAGTTTGCGCATTTGCTTTCATCAATATCATCATTATATCCTTGCATGAAACCTTCTTCTTCTGTTTCTATTTCATCATTATCTTCAAGTTCTTCTGCTTTATTATACACATTAACTTCTTTGTTTTCTTGGCTCATTTCTTTTTCTCCCCATTTTTTTTATTCTGAACATATATTTCCTTAAAGCTCTTGGAACTGTTATTGTATTATCTTTGTTTTGAAAGTTCTCTATGATTGCAACCATCGTTCTTGAAGTTGCAACCATTGTATTGTTTAACATGTGAACATATTTTTTCTCTTCCCCATCAATGTATCTTATGTTTAAAGGAACTGATTGATATGTTGTTGTATTGCTTGCCGATGTTACCTCACCATATTTATTCTGTCTTGGGAACCATGCTTCAATATCATATTGCTTTGCTTGTTTATATCCAAGATCCCCTGAGCACATCTCTATAACTCTGAAAGGTATTTTTAATTTTTTATAAAAATCTTCTGTAATCTTTTGCATTTCTTCCATGTATTTCCATGAACTTTCTTGGTCTGAAATTATTACCTGCTCTACCTTGTAGAATTGGTGCATCCTAAATAGTCCTTTTGTATCTACTCCGTGACTTCCAATTTCCTTTCTAAAACAAGGTGTAATTGTTGCCAACTTTATTGGTAGTTCTTCTTTTCTAAAAGTCTTGTTCTTAAATAATGAAACTAAGGGGTGTTCTCCTGTCGCAATTAAGTATAAATCTTCATCACCTATTTTGTAAATAACTTCTTTGAAGTCTTCAAGGTCTACTGTTCCCCCCATTGTTTTTTTGTTAAGCATTAAAGGTGGGCAGATTATTCTAAATCCCTTACTAACTAGAGTTTCTATGCCAAATCTTTGTAACGCAAGATCTAACAATGCTAAATCATTTGTCAAATAATTAAAACCCTGACCAGCATTTGTTCTCCCTGCATTAAAGTTTGCAAGTTTTGCATCTTCTAAGAATTCTCCATGTGATTTTATCTCAAATTGGTGTTGTGTTTTCTCTCCAAAAAATTTGAAAGGAACATTATCTTTTTCAGTTTCTCCTTTTGGAACTGATTCATGTAATGTATTTGGTATTTTTAGTAAATTTGAATTTATTTCTTCTTTAAGAGAGTTCATTTCATTTTCTATTTTTTCTAAGCTTCTTGGTATCTCCTTGGCTAAGTTTAATATTCCTTTTATGTCTCTTCCCTCTTTTTTCTCTAATCTTATTTTATCTGTTAACTCATTTCTTTTGTTTCTCAACTTATCTGATTTTTGTTTTAGGAATCTCCATTTTTTATCTTGTTCTATAATTATATTTAGCACTTCTTTTTTGTCTAAAAGGCCTCTTTTTTCTAGAGAATTATTAACGATAGTTTTATTTTCTCTAAGATATTTTATACTTAACATAGAGTTATCAGGACTTCAGTATTTATTTAAATGTTTTGCTGAGTCTTCTTTAAAAGGACTTATAAACTATTAAAAGTTCAGCTATATCCTGTAAAATATAAACCTTTAAATATAGTTAGAAGTTGATAGGTTTGGGTGTTAATGATGAGTGATACAGATATATTTGAAGTATTTTTTAGACGTAAGCCGTCGATGATTTTGGTAGCTTTGAGAAATAATCCAAGAGCAAGATATGGTTCTCTTTTGGCTAAGGAAGTGGATTGTACTTATTCTCATGCAGTTAAAATCTTGCAAGAGATGGAAAAAAACAAGTTAGTTACCTTTGAAAAGAAGGGAAGAATTAAGACAATTAACTTAACTGAGAACGGTGAAAGGGTTGCAGATCATATTGAAAAGATCAAAGACATTCTTTAGTTATGGCTTTTAGCAAAAGTTTTCCAAGAACTGTAGGAACTAGTTCTTATCCAATTTGGGAAGAGATTTTCTTAACTGAAGATGAAGAAAGAGAGATTGAAGAAATTTCTAAGAAAGAAAATGTGGAATTAATGCAATCTTGTTTTGATGATGCAAAAAAGATAATTATTGAGAAGAGTAATAATGAATCTTCTGGTGATATTGTAAGTGTTGCTATTTCTTTGTTTAATAAATTGGCTTCTCATTCAGTTTACCATAAAGAAAATAAGACCAAAGAAAAATTTGATGAAAAGTTTGGAAATGGGCCCGAGGGGATTTGAACCCCCGACCTTCTGGTTAAGAGCCAGACGCTCTAACCAAGCTGAGCTACGAACCCGTAATTAGTTGCGAAGAAATTCTGTATAAAAAGGTTTTGTTTAGGCACTTTGGAATCTAATCCAGAAGAATAGTATTAATCCCAAAAACAAGAAATACAGTATGTTGTATATCCAGAGCAATTGCGTCTTAATTGGTAACAAAAAGTGTAGTATGATAAATATCAATGCTATAATTGCACTTGTTAATATTGTTAGCAGCACGTTATCTCTTACGTTTTCTAGTGCATATTCTTTGAGATCTGAACAATCTTCGTTTAAACATGTCTTTTTTAATACATTTCCAGAGGAATCTGTTATTGAATAATTATTCATCCCTTGTATATAAAAGAATACAACAAAGGTTCCAGAGAGGATAAGAGTTATAAAAATAAATGATATCAGATATGTAATTATCTTCATTGGTGTTATTTTTTTTCGTTCTGGTTTTTCTTCTTTACTAATTTCTTCTTTTTTCTTTTCTATTATTGGTTTTTCTAACTTTTTTGGTTTTGGTCTTTCTATTCCCCTGAACGATTCTTCAATCTTTTGTGGTTTCCACCCCTTACTTAGAAGTACGTTTCGTATTTCTGTTTCAGATATTCCTTCCTCAATTGATTTTCTTATAAATTGTTTAAGAATTGTTTCTTCTGGTTTTTTCTTTGGTTTTTTTATTATCTTTTTGTTTTCTTTGCTTACAATCTTAAGGGCAGGCAGTACTTCTTGTTTTTTCCAACCGTTTTTTTCTAGTAAATCCAGTAGTTCATCTTCAGAATATCCTTTTTTTATACCCTCTTTTATGTAACTTATTAATTTGATATCAACCATTAAAACAGTTTTTGGATTTTAAGTTTAAATAGTTTACTAAAAGAAAGATATATAAAGAATTAATTATAAATTAATTAATTATGGAGATAAATCTGAAAAAAACCCCTCAAAATGTTACTATTATCGAGGGCTTTCCCGGCTTTGGTTTGGTTGGTACTATATCTACAGAATATTTGCTAGATCACTTGGATGCTGAGAAAATTGGCTCTATTTGGTTTGATGGTATGAATCCCATCGTTGCAGTTCATGAAAAGAAAGTTGTTGAACCAATTGGAATATTTTATCATAAAAAGAAAAATTTGGTTATAATCCATGCACTTACAAACGTTTCTGGTGTTGAGTGGAAGTTAGCTAAAATTATGGATGACCTTGCTAAAAAATTGAAAGCTAAAGAATTTATAAGTTTAGAAGGTGTTGGTGCTCTTGGTAAGGGCGGTGCTTTAAATATGAATAAAAAATTTAGTCCAAAAGAGAGGGGTAATTTGGAAGCTGGCGGTCCCAAAACTTATTATTACAGTTCTAAAAAGAATTTAGCTTGGGAGAAAGCAGGGATACCTCCTTTAAATGAGGGTATGGTCATTGGTGTTACGGCCAGCATGCTGCTAAAATTAAAATCCTCTCCGATTTCTTGCATATTTGTTGAAGCCCAGTCTGGATTGCCCGATAGTAGGGCGGCTGCAGAAATTATAAAAGTTTTAGATCTTTATCTTGGATTAAAAGTTGATTTTAAACCATTACTTAAGAAAGCAGAGAATTTCGAAGGCAAAATTAAAGGTTTAATGAAAAATACTCAGAAAGTTATTAAAACCAAGGATAACAAAGAATTAAGTTATATGGGATAAAAAATAAAAAAATAAAATTAAGAATTTATCTTCTTCTTTTTTTCACTACTTTTTTTCGTGTGGTCTTTTTCTTTACTGCTGTCTTCTTTTTTACTACTTTCTTCTTTTTTCCGCCCCTGGCCATTCTTGCTTCACAAACATTTCCTTGCCCATCGACGTAGTAAAGATAACCTGATTTTCTTGTGACAACACCTTTTGCTATTACTTTTCCCAAATAGTTCACCTCCCCTATGTAGGATACTTACTCTTTGAAAGAAGTCATATATATACCTTTTGTTATATCCGTCGGTGATTACAACTCTTAGTTTAAACTTTTAATTATTGATTAAATTATTTAGTTTATTATTATTTTACAAGTTTTAGTTATTGATTAGATAATTTAGGTTTCTTATCTTTTAGGTTTTGATTAAAAGTTTTGATTATATGTCATCCAATACATTTTTTACTTTCTTCAATTGTTCTTTTGAAACATGTGTATAGATCTGTGTCGTCGACAAATCAGAGTGCCCTAGTAGTTCTTGTATAATCCTTATATCTACGCCTTTATCTAAGTTATGTGTTGCAAAGCTGTGTCTTAGCTTGTGTGCAGTCACTTTCTTAGGGATTCCTGCTTTTTTTGAAATATTGCTTATGATTTTTTGTATGTTTCTTGTAGACAGATGCCCTTCATCCTTTCCTGGAAATAGATATTTTTCTTTTTCATCTAATGTTTGTATATGTTTTCTTAACTCTTCGCTTAGCTTCTCTGGAAAGAATATTGGTCTATCTTTTCCCCCTTTTCCTTCTCTAACCCATGCTATGTTGTTTTTTATCTCAAGATCTGATATTTTTAGATTTACACATTCACTTACTCTGAGACCTGTTGCATATAATAATCTCATAATTAGCAGTGATTTTTTTGAAGATGCTGCCTTGAATAGTTTTCTTATTTCTTCTTTTGTTAGAAAGACCGGAATCGATTTTGGGATTTTTGGTGTTTTGAAGGTTACTATGTTTTTTCCAATTACATTATCATAAAAGAACTTAATTGATGATTTTTTTATGGCTATTGATCTTGGACTTAGTTTTCTGTCTGAAATGAGTTCTGCAAAATATAGTTTGAGGTCGTCCTCTTTATTTTCTATCGGGTCTCTTTTTGTTTTTTCTAGAAATAATCTTACATTTGCAAGATACGTGTCAACTGTCCTTTTGGAAAATCCTCTTAATTTCAACTCAACTTCTAGTTTTTTTAGGTAATTTTCCACAATATGCCCTCTTTTTAGTGTATTTTTGGTATAAATGGTATATAAAGGTTCGCCTAATGTATATTAGGCGAATTATGGAGAAATTTCTTGTTTTCTGGTCTTCTTGGAGCAATGCTCAAATATAAAGATTTCCAATGTTACTATTAAATTAGAGCGTGTTTGATAATGCAAGAGGTGGTTTTGGTTGATCTTTATTGATACTTGGTGTCTTTTTCTTGTTGTTTGATCTTGGATACTGGACTTTCTGGAGAATTCGATGGTGGACTGCTTTATTTGTTTTTTGTGTTAATCTCATTAACATGTAATGCATCTAAGAAAAAATAATCTCTTTTTCTTTTTTATTATGTTTCTGAATGGGATAATCTCTTGATAAAATAGTTAAATTTTGGGTCAAAAAAATAAAAAAGAAGATATTTAAAAAAGTTTTGTTAAAGCTTAAAAGTTTTAGGCCACCGGTAATTCAATACCGAATGCCCAAACAATTATACTTAGTAAAATGTAGACTATTAACTGCCATATTATAAATATAGCCACTACGTTCCAAAAATTCTCTTTTATCCATTTCCAATTGAATATTCTTCCTTTCTTTTTTTTCATTTTCTATTTACATACCTCCACCAGTATCCCACCAACATGGGTATAAATCCCAATATAATCCAATTTATATTGTTAAACCAGGCCCCATAAATTAGTATTATCAATCCTATCACTTTTAGCATTATGTGTATGGAATCATTCTGTGAGAAAAACCATCCAAAAAATCCTGTTTTCTTCATTGGCACCTTTTTTCTTGGTGCTTTTCTTTTTTTCTTGACCAAAATATCACCTTTCCTTGGGTTTCTAATTTTAGATTTCAAGTATTTAAATTTTGTTGTTTTATTTTTCTTAGAAAAAACAAAAGGTTTAATAATACTTAATAAAATTGTGTTGTTATGGGTTTTTTATTTTTTGGAAAAAAGAGGAATGATATTAACAAGAAGTTCTCCGATTTGCACACTAGCCTTACTGGTTCTTTTTCTAAAGTTAAAGAAGATATTACTTCTGCATATGAATTACTTGGAGATCTTAATAAACATAAAGAAATCCAAAAACAAACTCTTGACGGCATTGATTCTAGATTAAGTTATATTGAGGGTTTTATCGAGGAGTTTATTTCTGGACAGACAGCTGTCCAAACACGCTCTGTGTCTGAACAAACTCAAACAAACAGCCGTTCTAAACGGACGTCTGTCCATGTCCAAACAGAGATTTTAGCTGAATTGAGACGTTTGACACCCATGGAAAGGTCATTGGTTTGGGCATTATTAAACACCGATTTGAAACTCAGCTATACAGATTTGGCCAGGGTATTGGGCAAAGATGAATCAACTGTGAGAGGACAAGTTAGTAATATAAGAAAAAAGACAGATGACCTGATAAGTGAGAGAAACGAAATTCATGGTCAAAAGAGATTTTACATAGATGAGAGAGTAAAAAACAAGGTTTTGAGAGAATATAAGGTAAAAAATAAGAGAAATAGTAATTAGTGAGTGTATTTTGTTTCTTTTTTAGTGTTTTTTACATGAAAAGTGAGTTTAAATCATGAAAAAAGTTTTGTTTGAGAAGGATCTTTATGGTAATATAAGTTTGTGAGTCTTTCTTTTAAATTTAACTCCCTGAAGTTTTGGGGTATTGTGAGAATAACCATCCTATTATTGACCTTTTGCTTTTCTAGAGGGAGTTCCTTTCGTATAATTGAGCTTGTATAGCTTCTTATGCATCCAGTAGAAAGCTTAAGTTTCGACGACAATTCTTCATATGTTACTCCCCTTCCAAGATCTTCTTCTAATTGGTATATCGTCAGAAATACCATGAATTCTTGGTTGGTTATATCCCTAAATCTGTCTTCCATATTGCCCTTTATCTGTTTAATATCTATTGAATGGCTGTTGAATGAATGAATGTCTGTTGAATGAATGAATGAATGAACCCCTTCATTTCCGGTGGAACTTTTTGGGTTTTTGTGAGAGATTATTGTGTTTGGAAGCCCAGAACCCCTAAATTTGGGGGTTTCAGCCTTTTTTTGCTCTAATAATTCATCTAATTTTCCCAATATCTCTTTAAATTTGGTTTCTATTTCGGATATTCGGCTATTTATGTGTTCTATGTCCCTTTTTACTTCTGAGAAAGCAGATTTTATCCTTTGATTTACCATTTTGGCACTTTAGGAACTGTTGGTAGATATATAACAATTATTGTGTGTGAATGAATGTTTAGTATGTGTTTAGTGAATGAATGGTGAGTGAATAGTTGGGATATATTCTATGACTCTGAAAGATCTTTATATTGGTTGTATATCTTGTCATTTAGAACCCATTTCTTTCTGGCCAAATAGGTTTTACCTTCGGTGTTTTTGTTTATTTCCTTGGCAAAGCCTTCTTGCTTTAATTCATTTAGAAGTCTTAATGTGAACTCTTCATCCCTTATTGCCTCTTCTGCAATTTGTGAGGTATAATATGGAACTAGGTGGTTTTCATATAGAATTGATAGTATATGTTCTTTAATCTTTTGCAGTTTTTTATCGCTTATTTGGGGCATATTTCTTTCTTAATTGGGGATTATTTAAATTATTCGGTTAAAAGGATATGTTATTTATGTCCATATATTGTAAATCTTGTTGGCTCGCACATTATCATAATTAACGCATCTTCATTTCTCTCCTTTAGACCTTTTAGCATCTTTAGATCTTGTCTCGAAGCAATACATCTTTTGTAAGGGTGTGTGTGTAAAACTATTATTGTGCCTTCTGAGCAAGGCCTAAACGAAACATGACTATATGATTGTTCAATTATGTCTGGTTCGTAGATTTCAGATATGAAATAATCTTGGCTTTTTGTCCCTTTTAGACATACGCTTGTTTCCGCTTCTAAATTTTCTGAATATAGTTCTTTTAGTTGTGTGTAGGTGTCATCTTCAAATATGATTAAAAATTTGTCAAGAGTTATTACATTTTCGATTATTTCTACAGATTCATATTTGCTCTCTAAAATTGAGTAAATTGGAAAACTCACTAAAAAATAAGAGATTATTAATGCTAGTAGTAATGTGCCCGTAATTGCTATTAGAATCTTTTTCCATAGTGGATTTTCAAGCAATTCGTTTATCTCTTGCCCTTCTTGCATATTAGACATATTTCTTTCTCCGAATCGTAGCAATTTTCGCAAACGCTCTCTCCACAAAACTTGCAGATCTTCTTTGAGATCTGTTGTTTGCATATCCCACAAGGCCTCATATGTTCCATAGTTTTTGCACTCTTTTCGTTTTCTTAACAGTTGTGTAATAACTTAAAAGTTTAATTTTTTAGTTAATTTTTTAGTGGTGCCCTTTTTTAAAATATAGTTGTAAAAAAAGGTGATTAAGTCTGCGAATGTATATAAATGATTTTTTAGATTAGTAAATTATAATGTACACCGAACTTAAGATTAAGAAAATAATGGAAGAAGAAGGTTGTACATGGGAAGAAGCTTCTGAAAAGAATAGTGAAGCTGTAGAGGTTACTGATTTCTTTTAATTTTTTGATTCTTCTGGTTTCATATATGGAAGTCTTATCTGCGGTGGTAAATTTACTTCTTGAGATAAATTTAGTCCTTTTATATTACACTTACCTAAAATCGTATTGAATATTAGTGGTGCTATCTCTTTTGGGAGATTTTTTTCTTTTTTCCACGATTCTTGTATTTCTTTGATTTTCTTTGGATCTTCCATATAGAGCACGTGACCATTTAAAACAATCTTTCCAATTTGAGGTTCATAATCCACTAAATACTCAAAATCAAATTTTAGAACCTCTTCTGACTTTCCAAGTGACAATTTATCTTGTTCTACATTTTTTATTGATAAATTATTCTTTATTTTCAAGTTTGCATTTACTTGATTAGTTTTTTCTGCATTTATTTTTTCAAGATTGAATCCAACAATAGGCATTTGTAACCACCAAGATTTAAACCTGCGTGCCTTTTATAAATTTTTCTACATATTCTCTGGAGATTGTATTCCCAGGAGAAATAGTCCGTTTTCAATAACTTGTTTAACTGATCTAACAAGGAGCAATTTTGTTTCTATTTCTTTCTCATTTCCGGTTAAAATTTTGTGTTTATTGTAATATTCATTGAATTTCTTTGATAATTCGATCAGATAATTCGCTAAGTGGTGTGGTTTGTATGTTTCTGCAACTTTTTGCACTATTTTTGGAAAATTATGTAACTTTTTTATTATTTCTGCTTCTTCCTTTTTGTTTAGTAGCCCTATTTTTGTATTTTTTTTGCTTTTTTTTGCTTTTTTTAAAATACTATTTGCCCTTACGCAAGTATATTGTATGTATGGTGCTGTTTCGCCTTCAAAGGACAACATGCGATCCCAATCAAAATTTATATTCTTTGTTCTATTATTGCAAAGGTCTCCAAATATTATTGCTCCAATTCCAACTTTTTTTGCTATATCTTCTTTATCTTTTAGATTTGGATTTTTCTTTTCTATAATATTTTTTGCAAGAGTTATAGATTTATTCAAAACGTCTTCCAAAAAGATTACATTTCCTTTCCTTGTTGACATTTTTCCTTCTGGAAATCTAATTAATCCAAAATCTATGTGTTTTAGTTTTGATTTTGTTAATCTCGCCAATTCAGATGTTTTAAATAACTGTTCGAAATATAATTTATGTTCAGAACCAACTATGTATAATATTTCTTTTGGATTAAACTTTTTTGACCTGTATATGATAGTACTTAAATCTCTTGTGTGATAAGTTGTTGATTTGTTTGATTTTCTTAAAATTATTGGGGGCATGTTGTATTTCTCTAAATTAACTATCAGTGCTTTTTCACTTATTTCTGTTTGTAATTTATTTTTTATTGTTTTAATAGTGTTTTCTGTGTTTCGCACATAAAAAGATTCTCCCGTATAGTAATCAAATTTTACGTTTAATAGGTCATATATTCTTTTGAATTCATTTAGACTTAACTCTTTAAAGAATTTCCATAATTCTATCGTTTTTTTGTCTCCTTCTTCTAGTTTCTTGAATTCTTCTCTTCCTTCATCCAATAATTTTTCATTAAATTCTTCTTCTTTATGAAATCTTACATAGAGATCCAGTAGGTGGTTTATTGGATCTTTCTTAAGTTCTGCTTGAATTCCCCATTTTTTATATGCTACAATTAATTTTCCAAATTGGGTTCCCCAATCCCCCAAATGATTTACTGATATTGGATTATACCCTACAAATTTCAAAACGTTATATATTGAATTTCCTATTACTGTTGAACGTAAATGCCCAATTCCAAATGGTTTCGCTATATTTGGATGGGAGTAATCCATTACAATGTTCTTCCCCTTTCCGATGTTTTGGCTCCCATATTTATTTTTCTCTTTTGAGATTTTCGTTAAAGTTTCCTTCGTTAATTTTTTTGGATCCAAAAAGAAATTTAGATATTTGCCTTTTAATTCTATTTTTGATATAAATTTTAAATTAATTAGTTTTTTTTGTAACTTTTCTACTAGGTCATCAGAATTTTTTCCTAATTTGAAAAAGGGGAAGGCATAATCTCCAAAAGCATTGTTTGGGGGTATTTCTAGTTTTATTCCTTTCTTTTTAGTTTCTTTTATTATTTCTTCAGTCAATCTTTTTTGAAAATCCATGTAGAACTAATTGCAGATATCTCTTTTAAGGTTTGCTAAATCTCAAAGGATATCTTCTTCAGAGACAACAATATAATCACCAATAGCTATTACTGCACTGTGAGGGATTAAAAGGTTTCCTTGCTCATCTTTCTCGAGATCAACATTATCTGCAAGCGTTGTTGGATTTCTTAAAGTTAAATGTAATATTTCTCCAGTTCTAACTTCAAAGAGTATATTTCCAACTTCTCCAAATTTTTTACCAGCTTTACTTACTACTGTTTTTCCCAGAATTTGTTTTGAATATTTTCTATCTTCGTTTGCCATTGTATCCAAAGGGTAGGTTTATGGGATTTATAAACTTTCTTAAATTTAATTAATTACTTTATTAAGTTCTTAAAAAAATCACCTATTTTTTCTACTGTTTCGTCCACAAAAGGATTTTCCGCTATGCTTTCAGATATTACTGCACCTGTTCTTATTACTGGATTGTCGGTTCTTAGTGTGTTATCTGCAGTTAGAGATCCTATAATAAATAAAAATACTGCTAATAATAGTACTATAACTATTATTGATTTTGCGATTCCTTTCATTAAGAAATGTTTGGAAAGTTCCATTACAGTTATTACAATTATTAATATTATTAGTAATGTGAATATCTCCATATCCTTGTATAGAGGTTTACACTATTTAAAATTATATGTTGGGTCCCCTACCTTCTTTTCATGTGGAGTTGTATTAAATAACTTTTTTCTTGTGGAGATTTTTCTTTAGGTGTGTTTATTTTGATATTATTCGCTGTTTTTGTAATGGTTTTTTGCATTATTTATTGTTTTTATTTGTCGTTGCTGTTTTCTTGTTTTTAATATTTTGTTTATATGTTTTATTATTATATTATATGTTATATTATTATATTATATATTGAAATTTATAATTACTACAAAGTTCCACTTGAAAAAGAGGTTAAAGTTTCAAATAAATGTTTTCCATTGGAAATATAGGTCTCTGTCTGATAATTCTTATATATGGTTGAGATAGTTTTGGTTTATGGTAATTAAAAAGAGTGAGAAGAAAAAGAATAAAATTAAATTGATCGAAGACAAATCATTGAAAGATTATGTTAAAAATACATCTGAAGAAGGAATACACAAAATAGAAGAAGATTCAGGGGAAGACGATAAGAGTATTGCAACTGACGAAATAGATGGTTTCTTCGAGGATTTTTTAACCAAAGAATCAATATTTAAAGATAAACAAGTTTTGCAAGTTAGCTATACTCCAGATACAATACCACATAGGGAAAAGCAGATAAAAGAGATAGCATCAATTCTTGCACCCTCGCTGAGAAATGAAAAGCCTTCAAATATATTTTTATATGGTAAAACTGGTACTGGAAAGACTCTATCTGTATTGCACGTTGTTAAGAAATTAAAGAATGTTGCGAAATTAAAGAAAGTTGAACTCAGTGTGTTTTATTTAAATTGTAAATTAAAGAGGGTTGCAGACACAGAGTATAGGCTTGTTGCAGCATTAGCAAGAGAATTTGGTGAAGATGTTCCATTTACAGGGCTACCTACTGATGAAATTTATCGTGTTTTTGTTAAATCGATAGATTCCAAAAGGAGGAATTTGATAATTGTTTTGGATGAGATAGATCAGCTGGTTAAGAAAATTGGAGATGAAATTTTGTATACTTTAACAAGATTGAATTCAGAATTAAAACAGACAAAGATAACAATAGTGGGAATTTCTAATGATCTGCAGTTTGCAAATTATTTGGACCCAAGAGTAAAATCTTCTCTAACTGAAGAAGACATAAATTTTCCCTCATATAATGCATTACAACTACAAGATATACTTTCCCAAAGGGCAAATGAAGCATTCAACGAAAATGTTGTTTGTGAAGGAGTTATTAGTAAATGTGCTGCTTATGCAGCAAGAGAACACGGTGATGCAAGAAGGGCACTGGATTTGCTAAGGGTTGCCGGAGAGCTTACAGAAAGAGAAAATAATGAAAAATTAAGTATAAAATTTATTGATTCTGCAGAGGAAAAAATAGAAAGGGATTTGATTTATGATGCAATTAAAACGTTGCCAAAACAATCTCAAGTGGCATTACTTTCTATATTTGAATTGCATGTTAAGAGCACAGAGAAAGTTTTGACAGGGGAGGTTTATGAAAAATATAGGTCTCTTTGTTCTTCTTGTGGATTAAAAATGTTGACACAAAGAAGACTTTCAGATCTTATTTCAGAACTTGATTTGTTGGGGATAATTAATGCGAGAGTAATTAGTAAGGGCAGATATGGTCGTACAAGAGAAATAAAGTTGGCAGTTCCTGTAACAAATGTCAATATACTATCAAAGGAGCTAAAAACGTGGTTGGGAATTTAACCAATAAAATATCTTTTTTCTTGAAAAGGGGATATTTGCTTAATCCAGATATATTAAAAGTTATAGACGAAAGTCTTTTTGAAAGACTTGGAGGACAATTTGAATCAGGAGATAAACCTGTTGTGTTGACCAAGGATATAAAAAAGATTTTAGAGAAGAAGGGATTTAAATTTAATGCAAATTGGAACGATTTCGAAAAGGCAAGGGTTGATTATGAAAAAGGGGAAGATAGTGAAGTTTATCTTACTTTTTTAGAAGTTTCAGATCATAACTTACCAAACGTGGTTGGGGAAGACAATATCCAAGAAAGAGAAGAAAATGTAGTTACAGAAGAAACTTCTGAAAATGGAGCATCAATGCCTATTGTTTTGAAAAATTATTGCGACAAGGGGGCAAAAGTAGATGTTTCCTCTTTTGTTGCTTATTATAAAATTCGTTACAATTATCTGAGAAAAGTATTACAAACGAGAAATGGATTATCAGGGGTGCTCTCTATAAACAGGTTAGGAAACAAAAGGAAAGGCGAGAAAATATCTACAATGGGTATTGTGTATTCTAAAGAAACTACAAAAAATGGTCATGTTGTTTTGGAATTAGAAGATGTAACTGGAATGGTGAAGGTTTTAATTATGAAAACAAAAGATGATTTGTATAATGATGGAATTGACGTTGTTTGTGATGAAGTAATTGGTATAACTGGTGTTGTTGGAGATAAAATTATTTTTGCAGATAAAATATTTTTCCCAGAATTCCCAAAGAGTAATAATATTAAGAAGGGGGGGGTTGAAGAATATGCCGCATTTATATCTGATGTTCATGTCGGGTCTGATGTTTTTTTGGAAGACAATTTTTTGAAATTCATAAATTGGATGAATGGCAATTATGGAAATAAAGAACAGAGGGAAAAAGGATCTAAAGTGAAATATCTATTTGTTGTTGGCGATCTTGTAGATGGTGTTGGGGTGTATCCTGGGCAAGAATCAAATTTGAAAATAAATGACATAACAGCACAGTATAACCGATTAGCAGAATTATTTTCAATGATAAGAAAAGACATACAGATTATTGCTTGCCCAGGAGACCACGATGCATTAAGATTAGCAGAACCACAGCCTTATTTGGATAAATCAATTGCGGAATCTGTGTGGAATTTGGGCAATGTTACCCTTGTTACAAATCCTTCCTTGGTTAATGTTGGAGCCACAAAAAACTTTGGGGGGTTTAATGTTTTGTTGTATCATGGACGTAGTTTTAGTTATTTTATAGATGTTTTGGATTCCGTTAGAGAGGCTGGGGGGTATGATGGAATAGATTATCTTTTGAAATTATTACTAAAAAAGAGACACTTGGCACCAAGCCATGAATCAACGTTGACAGTTATCGATAAGGAAGAAGATGCAATGTTAATAGAAGAGGTTCCTGATTTTTTTGCAGTTGGGCATATCCATAGGTGTAAAGTCGAACAACATGGCGTGACAACTTTAATCTCTGGTAGTTGTTGGCAACCCCTTACAGACTATCAAGAAAAGTTAGGGCATAATCCCGAACCTGCAAGAGTTCCAATAGTGAATTTGGAATCAAGGGAAGTTAGTGTTATGAAATTTATAGATGATTAAAATGGTTTTTAGTTTAGAGAAATATAATGAAGGATTAAATGAGAATGTAGATAAAGCATATTCTCTTGCAAAACTTGCCAAAGCAAAGGCATATGATCCCTTGGATATTGTTGAGATTCCTCTTGCCAAGAATATGGCAGAGAGAGTAGAGAGGTTGACCGGTGTGGCTGCTCCTCAAATAGTTGGAAAGGGAATACCGGATAGGATAGGGGAATTAGAAAAAAAATATGGAAAATTGGATTGGAGGGTTGCATTATCAATCGCCCATGAAGTAACACAAGAGAAATTCTGTAAATTTGAAAATAAAAAAGAGGCAATTGAAATTGGAATTAGGGTTGGGTTTGCATATGTTACTGTCGGTGTCGTTGCAAGTCCTCTTGAAGGATTTACAGGAATAGATATTAGAAAAAGAAGGGACGGAAAGGAATATATTGCATTGTTATATTCAGGTCCTGTAAGAAGCGCAGGGGGAACTGCAGCATCTGTTTCTGTTTTAATTGCAGATTATATTCGGAAAAAGATGGGATATAGTGTATACGATGCTGATGAAAACGAAGCGAAGCGAGCAATAACTGAGCTAACAGATTATCATGAGAGAATTACAAATTTGCAGTACTTTCCTTATCCTGAAGAGATAGAGTATCTGATTTTAAATCTTCCAGTACAAATAGACGGAGATCCAACCGAAAAGTTAGAAGTTTCAAATTATAAAGGGTTGGACAGGATTGCTACAAATAAGCTAAGGGGTGGGTTTTGTTTAGTTATAGGGGAATGTTTGGCTCAAAAAGCGAAAAAAGTTTTAAAGCAATTAGACTCATGGGGTGGCGATTTTGATTTGGGAGACTGGAATTTTATGGGTAAATTTTGCAAACTACAAACTAGGCTGAAGGCAAAACAGAAAGAGGATATAGTTGCAGAAAAAAAAGAAAAGGTTTCTCCAGATTATACTTTTATAAAAGATATAGTTGCAGGTAGACCCGTTTTAACACACCCCTTATGCAAGGGAGGGTTTAGATTAAGATACGGTAGAACAAGAACAACAGGATTAAGTGCAACAGCAATACACCCTTTGACTATGAAAATTTTAATGGATTATATTGCTATTGGAACACAATTGAAAGTTGAACGACCTGGCAAGAGTACTGTTCTTAGTTCGTGTGATTATTTGGAAGGACCCATAGTTAAACTGGTAAATGGAGATGTCGTTTTTTTAACTGAAGAAAATTATGATTTGGTGATTTCTAAAATATCTGAAATACTTTTTTTAGGGGACATTTTGATTCCATATGGGGATTTTTTGAATAGGGCACATACACTAGTCCCCCCTGGATATTGTGAGGAATGGTGGTTAAAACATTTGCAAGCAAAAGGAAAATTTCCAGAGGATATTTCAGAGATTACGGGTTTAGACATATTTCAAATTAAGAAACTTTTTGCAGATCCAATAAAAACAGTAATTTCTGCAGGGGATGCATACATTCTTTCTAAGATGGCAAAAGTACCTTTACACCCAAGATATACATACCATTGGAAAGATATTGATGTCAAAGAACTTCTTGTTTTATTAGGGTGGCTTGTTAAATCTACCATAAAAAAGGGGGATCAATTTAAAATTATTTTTCCAATTGATTACGGGTCTGATGTTGTCGAACCAAAAATTATATTGGAAAAACTTGGAATCCCTCATAGAGTTGTTTCAAAAGAGTACATTGTTGTAGAAAATGAGTGGGCGATAGGACTTATGGCAAATCTTGGAATATATAGCAAAGATATCGACATTAAAGAATTAATAAAGAAAATAAATTCCAGTAAAGATGCTTTAGCTAACATAAACCTTTTTTCAGAAGTGGAAATAAAAGATAAATCTGGTTTGTCAATTGGTGCAAGAATGGGCAGGCCAGAAAAAGCAAAGATGAGAAAACTAAAAGGCAGTCCACACGTTCTCTTTCCAGTTGGTTCCGAAGGTGGCAGACTTAGAAGTTTTAATGCTGCAATGGATAATGGAAAGATAAGATCGGAGTTCCCGATTTTTTTGTGTGAATCTTGCAATAGCGAAACAGTATATCCTTTTTGTGAGAAATGTGGTGCTAAAACAAGTAGACAATATTATTGTCCCAAATGCAAAAGAACAATGGGTACCAAAGACTGCCCACAACACGAGAAAAATAATCATTATTCCTATAGGGACATAGACGTAAACCATTATTGTAAAATTGCCAAAGAAAAGTTAGGCTTAACTGGGTTTCCTGATTTGGTTAAGGGAGTGAGGGGGGTTTCCAACGAAGAGAGAGCTATGGAGAATCTAACTAAAGGAATCCTTAGATCAATACATGGAGTAACAGTTAACAAAGATGGAACTGTTCGTTATGACATGACTGAAATGCCACTAACACATTTCAAACCTGTAGAAATTGGCACATCGGTAGACAAATTAATAAAATTAGGATATACTGAAGATATACATGGAGAAACTCTTGTAGATATTAATCAAATTATACAGTTAATGCCCCAAGATGTTATTTTGCCTTCCTGTGAAGAGTCTTCAGAAGAAGGAGGGGATGCAATATTATTCAGGGTTGCTGGTTTTGTTGATGATCTTCTTCAATATTTTTATGGTTTGGAAAGATTTTATAATTTTAAATCTAAGGAAGACTTGGTTGGTCATCTAATAATAAGTCTTGCTCCACATACGTCAGCAGGCGTAGTTGGAAGAGTGATTGGTTTTTCTAAAACACAGGGTTGTTATGCTAGCCCAATATGGCATTCTGCTCAAAGAAGAGATTGTGATGGGGATGAAAATGGCATAATGCTGCTAATGGATGGGCTGTTGAATTTTTCTAGAAAATATTTATCAAGTCATAGGGGTGCGACACAAGATGCCCCCCTTGTATTAACCACGAATCTTATTTTAACAGAAGTTGATGATATGGTATTTGATGTTGATTGTTCATCCGAATATCCTCTCGAATTTTATAATGCATGTGAAGAGTATAAGATGCCTTGGGGAGTAAAGATTGAATCCATTGGGGATCATTTGGAAGAAGATGATTTTAAAATAGGATATACTCATGAAGTTAGTAATCTGAATTCCGGTGTTAGATATAGTGCATACAAGAAGATACCGACAATGGCAGAGAAAGTAATTGGTCAAATGAAATTGGCAGAGATGATAAGGGCTGTTGACGAAAATGATGTTGCGCGTTTAGTTATTGAAAGACATTTCATTAGAGACATTAAAGGAAATCTTAGGAAATTTAGCATGCAGCAGTTTAGGTGTGTAAATTGTAATGAAAAATATAGAAGGCCCCCCTTGATTGGAAAGTGTCGCAAGTGTGGTGGAAAATTATTGTTTACTATATCTGAAGGTTCGGTAACAAAATATTTAACACCTTCTTTGAATTTGGCTGAGAAGTATAAAGTTCCCACTTATACTTATCAGACTCTTGATTTAACCAGGAGAAGGATAGAAAGTGTTTTTGGAAAAGAAGCGGATAGACAAGAAGGATTGGGTCGTTGGTTTGGTTAAATAAAATATAAAATTGTTGGTAAAAGTAAGCAACCCATTAAATGATTTCTACCTATTCCAAGTTTTGCAGGTATTATTCCTGTTACTGTTGAGACTAGTAATATTAGTAAGCCTATAAAATTACTTGATAGAAAAAATACCATTGTTATTATTAAAATTATTATTGAAAGTATTAGTTTTTGGTAATTGACTTTAGAAAACAAATTTGAAAATACTTTTGTTATTTTTATTGTTAGGAACGTTGCTATCCCTCCTGCTATTAATGTTACTCCCAAGAATATAATCAGATTTTCTAAAGTCAGAATTCCTATTATCTTTGAAATTGTTACAACTGCTCCATTTCTTGCTTTGTCTAGTAAAAATAATGCTAAGAAGCTCAAAACCATATTGATAGTGTTTAAACCACCAACCAAGATGAGAAAACCTTCGTTTGTTATTTTTTTGTATAGTTCAGATCCTAATATTGCAGCTTGTGCAGGACCAAGTCCGGGGAGGAAAGAACATAATCCTCCTGCTGCTAAAGAAGAACCCATTGTTTTAGATAGTTCGGATTTTTTTATTTTTGGAAATGTTATTTTTTGGGGTGGTATTGTTGCTTTTTCTGATAAACTTATGAATAACATACTTGTTCCGAATAATCCCGAAAGTAAAGGGAACAAAGGATTTTGTAGATTTGGTAAATTAAGAACTCCAATACCCAAAACACCAGACATTAGAAAGATAATTAGTGCCCATATTCTTGATTTCTTTTCCCGCAGTATTAAGAAGCCGGATGCAGCAATTAATACATACCCAATAACAGTTTGTAGATAAGGATAAACTGTTTCAATTATTATTTTAAATAATGGAGACAATGCTACTGCAAGAATCAGCGAGAATAAACTACCTATTAAAGTTAGCATTACTGCTTCATAACCTCTCCCTTCAAGTAGCATTTTGTGTCCTGGCAAGACGGAGAGTGCTGTTTCTGCTTCAGGTGCTCCAAGGAAAATAGATGGAATTGAATCAAGAAAGGTATGTGTTATTGCCATGGAGATTATGAAAACACAGATTATGACTGGAGAAACAATGTCAAGCAAAATTGCAGAGAAACTCAAGATAAGAATTGAAACAAGATTTATGTGCACCCCAGGAATTAGACCAGTTATTATCCCAAATGCACACCCCAAAATTATAGTGATTATTATTTGTTCAATCATTTGTTTTGATTATCTGTTCTGCCTGTAGCTCAAATTCTCCATTGTATTCGACAATTTTTCCTTTTATTTTCACTCTTTCGTTGTTGTTAAGAATAATCTGTTCATTTTTGAATGCTATTACAACAATGGTTGATTCTCCATCAAATAATTTTAATAGATAAAGCCCTTCTGTTTCCTTTAGTATTGATAGTTCACCAGATATTGTTACTAGCTTGTCTATATCTTTATTTGTTATGTCTTTTATTTTGTAAGCTGGCGGTTCTATACTTTCTGAAATGAAAAGAATTAGTAAGATTCCAATTAGCGAAGACAGTAGTGAAATCTTTAACAAGGTATTTTCATTCATTAGTTCAGTTTTTAGAGAGCAATGTTTATAAATACACGCAGTTTAATCTTTTTATGGGTATACTTACCAAGAAAAGAGGTGGTGATAGTTCCTACACTCTTGGTGAAGAGAATAGGAAACTTAGGGAAACTGTTTCTAATCTTAGAGGAGAACTTGGGGTGTATAAAGAACCCCCTCTAATAGTCTGTGATGTTGTAAAAGTTTTTAATGAAAAAGCAATTGTTAAGTTGCAAAATGGAAATAAATTTCTTGTCGGTGTTTCACCTTCATTACGTGGAAAAATTGCTGCAGACCAAAGAGTTTTAGCCGAACAAAAATCACTGGTTGTTGTTGACATACTTGGAAAAATGAAACAGTATGATGTTGAAAACTATGTTATCATAGAAAAACCAGGAATTTCTTGGAAGGAAATAGGTGGACTAAAAGATCCAATAAGAGAATTACATGAGGTAGTTGAGTTGCCTTTGAAAAATCCTGCGTTATTTAAGAAAGTGGGAATACAACCACCAAAGGGTATTTTATTGTATGGTCCAAGCGGAACGGGTAAAACTATTTTAGCAAAAGCTGTTGCAAAAAGTACAAACTCCACGTTTATAGAAATAGTTGGTAGCGAGTTAGTGCAGAAATTTATTGGTGAAGGGGCTAAACTGGTAAAAGATATTTTTAGTTTGGCTCGTGAAAAAGCACCATCGATTATCTTTATAGATGAATTAGATGCAATTGCGTCCGAAAGAGCAGACTATGGTACTAGTGGTGAGAGGGAAGTACAAAGGACGTTTATGCAACTTTTGAGTGAGATCGATGGATTTGATCCTTTGGATAATGTTAAGATAATTTGTGCAACAAATAGAATTGATGTTCTGGATCCTGCAGTTTTGAGACCAGGTAGATTAGATAGACTAATAGAGATTCCAATGCCAGATGTTGGAAGTAGAAGAGAAATTTTTAATATACATTCTAAAGATATGACTTTGGATGGTGTTGCAATTGATGGGATAATTCCACTTACAGAAGGATTTTCTGGAGCAGAAATAAAATCAGTTTGTACTGAAGCAGGATATTTTGCAATAAGACAGGATAGAACAAAAGTAAATATGGATGATTTTTTATGTGCAATAGATAAAGTTAGACAGAATGAGTTTGGAGAAAGTACTGGGGGGATGTTTGGGTAAAAATGAATGATATGTTGATACTAATACTATCGATGATTAGTTTGCTTGTTTTATACTGGATATTTTTTGGAGAAAGAAAATTTAAAGAGAAACTTGAAAAATGAGATTATTTGTAGGGGTAGTTTTACCAACAGAAATTAAAGATGAACTTTTCAAAATTCAAAAGAATTTTCCAAAGAATGTGGCAAAAATTAATTGGATAGCCAAGAAAAGATTGCATTTAACTTTAAAGTTTTTGGGAGAAGTTGATGAAGATAAACTTTCTGGAATAGTTTCTGCATTGAATAAGGTGTCTTTTGATTCATTCGAAGTTAGTGTTGGGGGTGTTGGAACATCCTTGCATAATGGGGTGTCTTCTGTTATTTGGGCAGACATATTGTCTAAAGAGAATGTTATTAATTTACAACAGAGGGTTGATGCCGAACTTTTATCTATTTTTAAGTTTAGTCAAAAATTTAATCCACATTTAACATTGGGAAGGGTAAAGATTTTAAAAAACAAGGATAAGTTCTCTAAAATAATTAAGGAGATAAAAGTTCAGAAGAAGAGTTTTTCGATTGACGAATTTTGTTTGATGAAGAGTAAACTTACTAAAGATGGTTCTAAATACGAAATCATATCTAAGTTTAATACGTAAAGTTTTATATATTTCTAGATTTGATGTTAGGTAAGTATGGATTTGGAATATAAGAAATGGCTTCCTTTGATTGTTTTGTTAATCTTGATTCTTTCTCTTGTTGCATATTTATTGTTTTTTAGATCTGGCATGGGTGAAGAAAGATTTGCTTCCAATCCTGTTCAAGGGTGTGTTGTTATGGCTGATAGGGGGCATTATGATGATAGCGTAGACATTGTTTTTTTATCTGAAAATTATAACGATATGTCAAAGTTTATTTCAGACACAATAAGTTTTAGGGAAAGTTTCTTGAATGTTGTACCGTACGGCGGGTATTCTGAAAGATTTAATTTTTTTAGATTGGAATCTTTTGAGAACTTGGGTTGTGAATATGATGGAGAATATGAAGGCGCAGTTGTATGTAATCCTTCAGATGTTAAGAAAGCCGCGTTAGGATGTCCTGCAGATTATTATATTGTTTTAGTAGATATTAATGGTGTTAAGAATTTTTTCGATCATTTAAGATCCAGTGCATGGAGGGGTATTGCTTCTTTAAATTCTGCTGATGACCCTCTTGTTTTTGCTCATGAATTTGCACATCTTTTTGCAGGATTACATGACGAGTATACTTGGAATGGTGGAAAGATAATCGGCGCCTCTCCAAATTGTGATAGTGAATATAACTCTTGTCCAATGTTTGAAGGATTTGATGATGCAGGGTGTTATGTTGGGTGTGTGAATAACGAACATGCTAGGTCTGTGGATGTTGGAATAATGAGTGACTATTGGAAATCAAATAGTTATGGTTTGTTTAATGAATACATAATTGAAGAAGTTCTTCTTAAGAATAGTCTAAGCAATTTTGAAATAGGCACTGTTTCAATGTCCCCTAGTTTGGTCCCTCTCGGGGAACCAGAAGAAATTCTTTTGGTTGAATATTCCTGTAAAGGCGATAATTGCATAATCTCTTCTGTTTTTGAATCTGAAGGATATTCTTCAGATTACATCGATACTCTTTCTTTAAACCCTGCAATGTCTGTGGAATTAAGCAATGGAGATTCTTATTCTGTTGATTATCCAAATATTCTTTATATAGAAGGGCATAATTCTGATGGCACAATGATTGCAGATCATAGGAAACTTAATGGGCTAACAGATTCTTTGATTGTGAAAAATCCTATGGAAAATGTTGAAATAAAGATAAAGAATGCAGCAGGAATGATATTGGATACTTATGATTATATTTATGGGGCAGATAGTTCTCCATCTTATGTCGGAGGGTTTGGCAGCAAATTTGTGAAAGTGCGAGAAGTAATTTAATCTTCATATATCTCATTTATTATTCTTTCTATCTCTTCAGCTCTTTTTCCCCCAATTCCTTCTATTTTTTCTAGTTCTTCTTTTTTTGAGTTTGCTATCTTTTTTATTGATTTTATTTTGATTAGAAGTGTTTTTGCAGTTTTTGGTCCTATTCCTGGCAGAGATTCTATTATGAATTCTTGTTGTTCTTTTGTTGTGATTGGTTTCCTCTCTAATCTTAAACCAATTTCTTTACTATTTGGTTTTTGTTCTCTTAGTGAAATTACTTTTATTAATTCTGCAGTGTCTTGTTGATTTTTTGTATAGATTATTGGAATTCCAAAAGAGATTGCTATTGTAGATAGCATCCCTCTTATTGCATTTGGATGGATTTTTCTCATTGAATAAATATCTTCAGTTCCCTCCACAATTACGATTGGTTTTTCGAAATTTTCTCTTAAACTTTTTATCTGTGAAAATATTCTTTTATCTATTAGTGAATCAACAAAATCCTTCACAGTTTTTCTTTCAATCCCGACCCTTTCTGAAACCATAAAGTCTGAAGTTGCTAATGCCTTTATTTTGATATTTATTCCTAAATCGTGAAGTTTTTTTGTTATCCCTGAGTTCGCTTCTCTTGAATCAACGTAGACAATAGATCCAGTTTCTTCTATAAAAGTTTTTAATGTTGGTTGTTTTTCAAGAGTTAATTTTTTATTAATCTCTTGCAAAGCAGAATACATTCTTTTTTCTTTGTGGTGTGAAACCCAAAAATTTATTTCATCTCTAGTGTTTTTTGTTATTAGTAAAATTATTTTTCCCTTATCATGTCTTGCAGTTCTGCCCCTCCTTTGGATAGATCTAATTGCAGAAGGTACTGGTTCATAAAAAATTACCAAATCTACTTTTGGTAGGTCCAAACCTTCTTCCCCAATTGAGGTTGAGATTAGACAATTATATATGCTATTTTCGAAATCTTTTATAATTGAAATTTGTTCTTTTTGATTTAGTTTTATTCCATCTTTTTTTGCTTGACCTACGAAGAGTTTTGCATTAATGTTTTCAATTTTATTTAGTTCGCCTTCCAATTCTTTTACCGAATCTCTGTAACTGTTGAATATGATTATTTTTACTGCAGGATCTTTTTTTATACTTTCCTTGACTATTTCTAGAAGTCTTTTTTGTTTTGGGTGTTTTACTTTTTTAAGAGCTAATTCTTTTGTTAAAATATATGCTGATTTGAAATTTAAATCATTTGTCAGATTTATTACTGCTTTTGTTTTTGTCTTTGGATCTTCGAAGATAGTTTTTAGATATTTATGTAAAGAATTTATTCCCTGAGTTTCTAGCATATCAATTGCATGATTTATTTTTATTGTTTCGGCAACAAGAGAAATCGATCTAAATGTATTATAATCTTTGCTTCCTCTCGCAATTTCTCCTTGGAGAGAAGCTTGCGCGCCAAGAAGTTCTTTTTTTATTGGTTGTCTTGATAGTTTTATTATTCCCTGTTTTCTTATTTCTGCTATCTTTTCGGTTAGTGAAGCAACCATCAGTTTTTTTATTTTTTTGAATTCTTCTGGAAGGTCAACCATCTCCTTTTCTATTATTAGTTCTTGGATGTATTCTTTTACATCAGGATCTTCTTCGGTCCTTGCTTCTATTTTTTTTGAATGTATATTTTTACATACTTCAAGTATTTTTTCTTTGTCTGATCCAGGAGAAGCTGTTAAACCAATCAATCTTTCAAATTTTGATTTTTTATGATATTCTTTTGCTATCCAGGTGTAAGAATAATCTTGCACTGCTCGATGTGCTTCATCTATTATTAATGTAGACACTTCTTTGAAGTCTATTGATTTATTTAGTAAATCATTTTCTATACACTGTGGTGTACTTACTATGATGCTTGAATTCTTCCACAATTCTTTTCTTTTGCTTGGCGGCACAGCCCCTGTAAAAAGAGTTACGTATTTTTCATCTGTGCTTTCTTTTATTTCATTATATATTTGGTTTGCAAGTGGTTTTGTTGGGGTTAAAAATAATGCTTTAGAATTTTTGTAATTTTCGAATCTTTTTATAATGGCCAATATTGCTATTTTGGTTTTTCCCATCCCTGTTGGTAATACTACAAGTGTGTTATCTTTTAAACAAGAATAGAGTATTGTCTCTTGATATAATCGTGGCTTGAATTTAATTGTTGGCATACTTTTGTTGTTTTGTCTTGATTTATAAAGAATTTTATGGTGTATGTCAACAACTATCTATATTTGAATAAGAAGATTAGTAATAAAACTACTGCGGCAACCAATCCAAATAAAAGAGCAGTCAATGAATTTGCAAGGATTAGTAGGGCAGTTGAAAATATTATAAAAGTTATTCCAAATAGATATAATGGTGCAGACCCAAAAAAGATTTTCGTTCCATCTAATCCAGCCAAAGGCAACATCGCAAATATTGCTATATAATAAGATATTTTTACTAAATCTGAGAATCCGGGGAAACTGTTAAGGAGCAATGCTACCAAAATTACAGCAAGAGGACCTGAAAAATGAATTATTGCAATTTCGAAATCGGTTACTTGCTTGAAGGGTCTTTTCATTCGGGAGAGTTTTATTTCCGAAATTTCAGAACTTCCGATTGCACAGAATTTTAATAATCCGTTTGAAAATAATGAAATGAGTAATGGAAGAATTATTCCGATTTTTATTGATTTTAATTTCATTCCAAAAATTCTTAGATTTTCTATTTTTGCTCTTTTAGTAAACCAAAATCTTTTGATACCCCAAATTGTAAATGTAGATTTACAACCATAGTTTTTTGCCACCGATTTGTGAACTACTTGATAGATTATTAAAATAATTGCAGAGAGAATAGCTAATCTTAGCCAGTTTGTTAAGCCTGTTGATAGTTCAAATATTTGCCCATATCCCCATTGCCTAAAAGAAAACACAAATCCAAGAATTATTGCAGAAACAGCTATTCTTCCAATTTCTCTTTTATCTATTGTTTTTTTGCTCATCTATAGAAAAATATCTTGTTCAGATTATATAAGTTTTTTGCCCTGATTTTGTTGTTCCTGCGGGTGTGCTGTAGGCTCGAAAGTTATATAAAGTTGGAGAGACTTCTCTCCGATATCTTAATTGGAGGAATTTACTATGTTGAAAACGAAGAAGATATCTGAAGTTGTTGGTATGCCTGTTTATAATGATTCTGGAGAGTATTTTGGTGATGTTGAGGAAGCTTTGATAGCTTCAAATAAAGTGTATGGCTGGAAAATTAGGTCTACTAAAAGATCATATATAAGCAAGGTCATGAGCGGTGCCAAGGGAGTTATAATCCCTCATAAGTTGGTTAAGTCCGTTGGCGATATAATGATAGTTACAAAAGCAGAAGTTCCTAGTTATGAGGAAAAAGGAACAGACGTGGCTGTCGAATAAAAGCACAAATTTTAAATACTCTTATTTCAACTTAGGGATAATAATGGCTTCTAAATTGCAAGGCACCATCGAATTTTTGAAGGATTTCGGATTGTTTGATGTTATTCTTCCTTTCTTACTTGTTTTTGCAGTAGTTTTTGCTGTTTTGGAAAAAACGTCAATTCTTGGTAAGGATAAGAAGAATTTGAATTCCATTGTTGCATTGGTTTTGGGGTTGCTTACAATTGCAGCCAACAAAGTTATTATGGCGTTGACTAATGCATTGCCAAATATTGTTTTAATGATTATAATCTCATTATCTTTCTTACTGATGATTGGCATCTTTTTGAAAGAGGGAGATCTTGACTTGGAAGAAAAACACAGTGGCTGGTATAAAGCGTTTTCTTTTGTTATGTTAATTGGAGTTATTTTTATCTTTTTGGGTGCGTGGGTTACAGATAGTGGGATAAGTGTTTTATCTTATATTTTTGCATATATGAACTCTAACTTTGGTGGAGATTTAATTGGAGGCATTGTTTTAATTGCAGTTGTTGTTGGTGTCATTGCAATTGCTGTTAAGGGTAGCAAGTCAGGTGATGATTAATGGCTTTAGATTTTAGGTCTCTTTTTCTTGAAATGCAGATGTCTGGCTTTTATGAATATGTTTTACCTTTTTTGATTGTGTTTATTGTAATCTTTGCAGTTTTAGAGAAAACTTATATTCTGGGTTCAGAAAAAGATAAAAATGGAGAAAGAGTTCCACGAACAAATCTTAATGCCCTTCTTGGTGTTATTTTGGGGTTAGTTTTGTTGTTGCAACCAGATATAAGATTAGTTGAATATATGAACCTTTATTTATCTAAAATGTCGTTCTTTATTGTATTGGCTGTTATGGCGATGCTTGTAATTGCCCTGTTTGCTGGGAAAGATGAAGATGGTAAAATGTTTTCTGGCTTTGGTATGCTTTTTGCAGTCATAGTTGCTATTGGTGCTGTTTTGTGGTCCTTGAATTCCTCATATGGGGGATATGGGTGGACTTCTTTACCCTATTGGGTTACAGATGAGATTCTTAGTCTTATACTCTTTGTTGTGATAGTTGGCGTAATTATAGCTACAGTTACTAAGAAAGCATCCAAAGAGGGAAGGGGGGAGAAATTTACTCTTAGGAGTGCACACTAATGGCAACTTTTTTGGATATTGGGTTGCTTGAATATTTTTTACCTCTCTTTAGTTTTGTTTTGATTCTTGTTTTGGTTTATGCTATTTTGCAAAAGACCAAGCTATTAGGTGGTAAAGGTTGGATTGATGTTACTGTAGCAGTCATAGTTTCTTTAGTTGCCATGTTTTCGGGATCAGTTTTTGATTTTACAAATATAGTGGTTCCTTGGTTTGTCATTCTGATGGTTGCTGTTGTGATGTTTGGTTTGGTTGCTTCTTTTTCTTTTGGAAGCGATATAGCAGATATACCAATTTTTAAGTCCCTTGCACTTTGGTTACCTTTGATAATTATAGTTTGGTCTATTACTGTCGTTTTTGGTCCGGTGTTTACTCCTTATTCTCCTGGGGCTAATTCTGAATGGGAAGCAATGAGAACTCTTTTCCATCCACGTGTTTTAGGGGCAATAGTTATGATTTTGGTTGTACTTTTTACTACAAAAGTTGTTGTCGAGAATACGTAATTATTTTATTTTTTGTGTGACTCTTTCCAAATCTTTAATATTTTTTGTTAATGGGGCAATTATATTTCCTAATACTTTTTCTAGTGCTTTTATTTCTGCTCCCAGATCCTGTATTCCTTCACCATATTCAGAAACTTTTCCAAGAACTGCTTTTTGCAAATTTTCAAATCTGTTTTGTACCCTTAAGATTTCTTGCTTTGTTCCTGCAAGATCTGTGTCCATTTTTTCTTTCCAAAGTTTTAAATCTCCAAATCCTCTTATTAGTTCATCCCATTTTTCTCCAACTATTGATTCAGCAATTTCTTCTATCATATCATAACTTGCTCTTTCTGGAGAAGGCTCTTGAAAATTTGTATGTTGAATTGGTTGTGACTGTGATTTGAATGTTGGTTTCATGTGTGAAATATCTCTTACAGGAACTTCTCTTTCTTCTTTTTGTGCAGGAGCTTCTGTTGGAGAAGGGGCATCTTCTAATCCCGGAGGAATTCCTTCGGGTGTTGATCTTTGATGCACTGCGTTTTTAACATCTAGAATTTCTCTATTGTTTTCAAAACCCTCTTTTTGTTTTTCCATCTTATTTTGTTTGATTTTTCTTTATTAGTTCAATTACGTCATCTTCAGTTACAACGTTTAATGGATTCCACATATTAATATACTTTTCTAAAATTTTTACCTGTTCTTTTTTTGCAAATAGTTTTAATTCATTTATTATGTCTTTCATAGTATTTTTTAAAAGTTCAATGCTCTCTTTTACTTCTTTTAAATCTTCGTTTACTGATTTTACTTCGATATTAAGAGACTTGTAATGGTCAACCATATTTTGGTTAATCATAAGAATTCTTTCTCTGGTTAAGTTGTATTTTCCTTCAAGAATCCTTATTCTGGTGTTTAGGTCATTTAAATCCGCACCCATATTTTGTTGGACAGTATCCATTTTAAACGAAAGTTATTTTAAGATAGGTAATATATAAGACTATGAATATTAAAGGTTATGTTATTTTTTTAAAGTGGTGATATGATGGGAACTGGAGATAGTTTGAAACCTGGTGAGTACGAGCTTATTAGGGAAGGAAAGCAAGAAGTTATGAAAATTAATTTTATTGGTGTTCCTTATTCTCCATCCATTGAAGATGATAAGATTACTATGGCGATGGTTGTTGATCGGCTAATTGAAGTTCCAAGCGTTAGCAGAATAATTCTTTCAGCAGATAGAAACTACCAATATGGTATTGATCAGATTCAGATGCTAAGGGAGATTGCTAACATTTATATTTATTTAACAAGACAGAAAGGAGTTCTATCTCTTTCATCTTTGGGTACTAGTATGGAATATGCCCAAATGTATCCTTCTAGATTTTCAGATATACAATATATTGTCAACAATCTTTTGAAAGGAGATCCAATAGGTGCTTATGTTGAACTTAAGAGAATAATGAGGGAACAAAAAATAAGATTAAAAAATGCTAAAGGTCCCTTTGCGGTCCGAGATGAAACCGCATATTTTAAATCACTGACTGAAATTTTTGAGGTTGTCAATAAGTCTACTTTGATTTCTCAATTGAAGTCTGAATTGGATGGGCATGTTTTGGGTGATAGATCTATTTATTCTAGATCTTTTAGACCAATGATATCTCCTAATTTTATGTTTACCAGATTAATGGCAAGAGTTCCTGTAGATTCTGATGAAATAGATAATTATTCATTGAATGATGGATCTCAAATAATGATTTTTGAGCCTTCAGATGGTGTGAATATATTGTACCATTTAGCTCCTCCGGAATTTAATTTACCCGAAGATCATGTTTGGCTTTTGGATCTTGCAAGGGTTGTTATGTCCGAACACAAGCCAACTACTGCAGAATTTACAGATCCTATTAGAATAAGACAAACTTTTCTTAATATTGGTAAAGATCTTCTTAATGAGTTGGCAGCAAGTAAAGGAATCGCATTAAGCTATGAAGAGTCTGGGAAACTCGCTGAAATTTTAATTAGATATACTATTGGTTTTGGATTGATTGAGGTTTTACTTTCTGATCCAAAGGTACAAGATATTTCAGTAAATGCTCCGATCGGCGAAGCACCAATTTTTATTGTTCATCAAGATTATGGTGAATGTCTAACAAACATAACACCTAGTTCAGACGATGGTGAAAGTTGGGCTACCAAATTTAGGATAATGTCTGGTAGGCCTCTTGACGAAGCTAATCCTGTTTTAGATACTGAACTAGTTCTTTCTAAATTTAGGGCAAGAGTGTCTATTATTACAAGCCCCCTAAATCCTGTTGGTATTGCTTATGCGTTTAGAAGACATAGAGAGAAACCATGGACATTGCCTTTATTTATAGATAACAATATGATAAGTTCCCTTGGGGCGGGTTTGTTGAGTTTTTTGATTGATGGTTCTAGAACTCTTTTGATTGCAGGTACAAGAAGTAGTGGTAAAACTTCTTTATTGGGATCCTGTTTGGTTGAGATAATGAGAAAATATAGAATTATTACTGTTGAAGATACATTAGAACTTCCAGTTAGTTCTATGAGGGGGCTTGGATATAATATTCAACCAATGAAAGTTAGATCTGCTTTGGCTGCAGGAGGTACAGAGTTACCTGCTGAAGAAGGAATAAGAACAAGTTTAAGATTGGGGGATAGCAGTTTAATTGTTGGTGAGGTAAGAAGTAAAGAAGCTCTTGCATTATATGAGGCAATGAGGGTTGGTGCTTTGGCTAATGTTGTTGCAGGCACAATTCACGGTGGTAGCCCTTATTCTGTTTTCGATAGGGTTGTGAATGATTTGGGTGTGCCCAAAACTAGTTTCAAGGCCACAGATATAATTGTTGTTGCGAATCCAGTTAAGTCTCCTGATGGACTGCATAAGATTAGAAGAGTTACGAGTATAACTGAAGTTAGGAAGGAATGGGAGAACGATCCTTTGGCAGAAGGAGCGTTTGTTGATCTCATGGTTTATAATCATAAAACAGATCAGCTTGAACCTACAGATAGTTTAATTAATGGAGATTCTGAAATTATAAAATCTATTGCAGGTAGTGTAAAAGAGTGGGCAGGAAATTGGGATGCTGCATGGGAGAATATTTTGTTAAGGGCGAAAATAAAAGAAACCCTAGTCGATGTTGCTAATAAAATAGAGCGGAAGGATTTGCTAGAGGCAGAATTTTCAACAAAAGCGAATGATGTATTTCATAAGCTTTCGGATGAAGTTTTAACTAACTTTGGCGTTTTAGACAGCGAGAAAATCTTTTTTAGGTGGAATGAATGGTTTAAGAAAGAGATAAAAAAAGAGGTGCCTAATGTCGATATCGAAAGATGAGATAGATAAAATATTGAAGAAATATCAATCCAGATTGAATAAACAGATGGGTTCTACTGATGTTAAAAACTATCAGCCTAGCTCTGAATTTTCTAGAGAATATACAAAATTTAAGGAAGAAGCTATGCCTAAACGTTTGAGTGTATATGAAAAACTGTGTAATTTTTCTGAGACAGTAATAAAGGTTAAACCTTCTGACAAGGATGTAGGACCTTTGCAGGAAAGCATAAGAATTGCTCATTTGAATTTGACTCCAACTGGTGCAGCCAGTTTTTCTTTGTTGTTTGTTTCGTTAGTTGTTTTATTTTCTTTGTTTGCTGGAGGAGCGTCTTATTTTGTTTCTGGATTCAAAAGTTTTGGAGGACTTCTTTCTGCAATTATTGTTTCGCTAGTTGCAATTTTGTTAATTAAACCAATTACAAGATATCCAATTAATATTGCAACCAAATGGAGATTAAAGGCAAGTGATCAAATGGTTCTATGTGTTTTGTATATGGTAATTTATATGAGGCACACTTCTAATTTTGAAAATGCAATTAAATTTGCTTCCGAACATGTTGGAGAACCCCTTTCTTTAGATCTTAGGAAAATATTTTGGGATGTTGAAACTGGAAAGTATCCTACCTTGAAAGAGTCTTTGGAAACTTATCTCAAATATTGGAGAAAATACAATCTTGAATTCGTTAATGCCATGCATCTTTTGGAAAGTAGTTTGTATGAACCAAGCGAAGAAAGGAGATTAAGTTTGCTTGACAAATCCTTGGAAGTTATTCTCGAGGGTACATATGATCGGATGTTGAAATATGCTCATGATTTGCAGAGTCCAATTACGATGTTGCATATGTTGGGTGTTATTTTGCCTATTTTGGGTTTAGTTATCTTTCCACTTATAGGAACTTTTCTTGGTGGTGTTAAATGGTATTATCTTGCAATTGTGTATAACATTGCTTTACCGTTGATTGTTTATAATGTTGGAGTTAATCTTTTGAATAAAAGGCCTGCAGGTTATGGGGAAACTAAATTAGACATCGCTCCTAAAAAAGGAGTTTTAGCAGTTGCTTGGTTTATTTTCCTTGCATTTTTGATTATTGGATTGTTACCTTTCATAATTCATTTTATTTCTCCAGGTTTTGATGTTTCTTTATATGGTGATCCAGCAACTGGGGAGAAACTGTTGGATTTTGAGTTGGCAGGAGATAAATATTATGGTCCTTTTGGTATGGGTGCTTTAATATTAAGTTTCTTTATTCCTCTTGGATTAGCTTTGTCTCTTTCGATGTATTACAAATCCAAATCTAAAATTGGAAAGAAGATTAGAGATGAAACTAAAAGGTTAGAAAGCGAATTTTCAACAGGAATCTTTCAATTAGGAACTAGAATTGGTGATGGTGTGCCATCTGAAGTTGCTTTTGATGATGTTTCGAAAACATTGGAAGGCACGCCTGTTGGCAAATTTTTTAGAATGGTCCATACTAATTTGAGTACTGCTGGAATGAGTTTAAAGAATGCAATTTTCAGTAGGGAAAGGGGAGCAATAAAGGATTATCCAAGCCCATTGGTTAAAAGTTCAATGGAAGTTTTAGTTGAAAGCTCTAGGAAAGGTCCAAAAGTTGTTTCACAATCTTTGTTGAGTATTTCTACTTATGTAAATAATGTTAAGAGAATAAATGAAAGACTGAAAGATCTTCTTGCCGAGATTATTTCTAGCATGAAGAGTCAAATTAATTTCATGGCCCCTGTTATTGCGGGTATTGTTGTTGGAATAGCGAGTATGATTGTTGGTATAATTTCTAAATTGGGATATATGTTACAGCAAGTTAATTCCGGTGGCACTGATTTTTCTGTTGATATTGTTAATCTAAGTAGTTTGTTTCAGAAAACTCAAACAATTCCAAGTTATTTTTTCCAGTTAATTGTTGGGATTTATATCGTTCAGATAATTTATATTTTGACAATTATTTCGAATGGTATAGAACATGGAGCAGATAAATTAAATGAACAGTATAGTTTGAGTAAGAATTTAAAGAGGGGCTTTTTGTTGTACTTTGTTATTGCAGTTGTTGTTGTTATTCTCTTTAATATGATTGCAGGATCTGTTTTGAGTTCAACTCAAATTTAGAAATTATTATAAGTTGTAGAATTGAGGGAATTGAATATGGGAAAGAAAGGTGAGCTAGGTACTTATTTGAAGTATATCTTTATTATACTTATAGTGCTTCTGATGATTTATTTGTTTTATAAATCTGTTATGGGGAGGATTGGTAGTTTTGGATAAAAAAGGTTCTACGCTTAAAGTAATTGTATTTGCGATTATTGCATTAGTTCTGGGGGGGATATTGTATGCTATTGTTGTAAGCTATTTTTCAATAGGTGGAGATAGTGTCGATAGAGAACTGTGCAAAGATAGTGTTTTGTTACAAGCGAGATCAAAGGTGATCGGTACACCACTTATTGAAGATTTGAGGTGTGGAACAAATGGAATTGAAATAGATGACTTGGATGAGAATGAAATTTATTCTGAAATTGCGGGAGAGATGTATGATTGCTGGAAGCAGTTTGGAAAGGGAGATATTGATTTTTTAGATGATCGTGATTGGGGAACTGGAAATAATTGGTGCTTTATTTGTTCTAGAATTGATTTTGATGAAAGTGTTCAAGAAAAATATCCTGAAATTGATGGGTTATTTACGTATCTTAAAGATGAGCCATTGCCTTTGAAACCCGATGAAACCTTTTTTACTTATATTTATGGAGATGTTTCTGAAGATATAGATCCACAAGAGTTCGATTATCCTTACCCCACTACAGGGCCCTTTTATGTTGTATTTTTTGGAGATAAGAGGTTTGAAATTTTGGCTTCTGAGTCAAGGGATTTGGTTTCAATAGTTTCTGAGATAGGCGGTTCGATTTGGGTAGGGGCGAAAATTGGTTTGAAGTTTGGAAAGGCAGCTGGAGTAAAGGGTGCAATTATTGGGAGTATTGCAGGAGTAGTTCTTCATTATTCTAGTACGAAAACAGGATATGTTAGTGGATTGTATGTTGGACCTTCTGCTGAAATGATAGAAAGGTGTAGGCAATGAAAAGGGGAGAGATTGTTTGGGATAAGTTAGGGAAGTGGATTTTATTATTAGTACTTTTGATCATTTTATTGATGTTGGCTTATACACAAAAAGAGAATTTCATAAATGCACTTGAGAGTTTGAAAACTGCTTTGAGGTTTGGAGGCTAAGATGCGAATAGCCATGCCACATATAATTGCAGCAGTTTTAGTAATACTTATTGTGGTAGTTGTTTTATTTTTTACTACTCCTGTTTTTAATAAACTTAAAGAGCAGATTGGATTTGGTACTGATTTGAGTGCTGAAGAGACACAGGCACAAATAAAAGCCAGGGAAATCTTTGTTGATGGAGTTTATCCTATTTTGGATGATTGTTCAAAAAGTAGGAATGTTAGTTGTTTTTGTACTGATGAAAAGTTTGAATTTCCGACTAGTTACACATTAGATATTTATGATGATGGTGGAATGAGGGTCGAACTGATCAATCATTTGGGTGGAAGTGTTGAGGATCGTTTATTATCGGATATTAAGCCTTGTATTGGTTGGAAAGTTGGTTTTGATTTGTCTGGATTCGGTTATGTTCAGGACGGTAAAGTTACTCTGAGATATAACTATGCTCCTTCTCCTTTGATTGAGTTTTTTGATTTGGGTGAAGATAAGTTCATAAGTAAACCTTTTGATTTGAGTTACGTTTTCTATAAGCCACGGGAAGGGCATATTTGTGTTTTGACGGAAGAATATGCTTCAGCTAAGAGGGTTGTTGGTGGGGGTATCTGTGAGTAGTAATCAAAAGATTTAAATAATAAGAATTAAGATTATCAAATAGAGGTGAAGATATTTGAAAAATAAGAAAGGTCAAACGCTTTCAATTAATACTGTCATTATTACTATTCTTGCTATTTTTGTTTTAGTTCTGATTGTTGTTGCACTTACAGGGGGATTTGGTAATTTTGTCGATTGGTGGAACAATGTTTTTACTGGTAGCGGAATAGATAGTCAGAAAGCAGCCTTGCAATGTAATGGGTTCTGTGAGTCTTATCAAACAACAGGGAGTGTCCAATTTGCTGAGAATTATTGTACCAAAGAGTTCAATATTGATAGTGACGGCGATAATAAAGGAGATATTACTTTGATTTGCCCCGATATAGTCACTGTTTCGTGTTCAGTCATTGATGACTATGAATCTGATGTAGGCGAGATTGGCTGTGAAGCTTTCTCTTAGAAAATGCTTGGTAAGAAAGGACAGGGATTATCAATAGAAACAATTATCATTTTAGTGATTGCTGTCCTTGTTTTGGTTGCTGTTATTTTAATCTTTAGTGGGCAGGCTGGTGAAATCTTCCAATCTGTTCAGGATTTTATTTCTGGAATAACTACACCAACTGTTGATGTTTCGGAGGCAGTGCAATGAACAAAAAAGGTGAGTTAGCTTTTATGATTAAGATTGCTATTGGTTTAACTATAGGTATAGTTTTGATTCTTTTTAGTATGACTTTTTGGAAGGTTATTGTTGGACTTCTTTTCCCAGAGATGTCTGTTTTAACGGAGAACACAATGGAGGAGCTATCTGAAGCAATAATTAGATTAGAGGGTGGAGATAATACCACCGTTCTTTTTTATATGTCTGGTGATTTTGTTTTAGTTGCATTTGATAAGAGTAAATCTTTTGGTTCGGGGAGTTTGGGTTATTATGAGAGACCAGTATCTTGTTTTGACTCTTCCTGTTTGGTTGTTTGCAGAGATTCTGATTCTGGAAGCGCATGTAAGAATTCTGATCTTTTATATTTGTTTGAATTTGATAACTTTGATTTAGAAAATCCTGATACTGGAATTATTTCAGTTGTTAAGGGAAAATATGTTGAATTTTATGTTGAGAAAAAAAGTAATTCTGTTACAATTAGGGAAACTAATGAAAACTAATTTAAATAAGGAAATTAATTTTTTAGTATGGTTTCTAAAGTAGGAATTTGGATAGGATATACTGTCGTAGCTGTTGCGGCTTTTTTAACTGTCTTTGTTATTATGGATAAAATGACGGATGATACCTCTTTTGAGCAAAGATTTATTTCTAAAGACTTGATTATACTAGAGGACAGTGCCCTCTCCGCCCCATATAATTTAAATGTCGCATATTCTTTTGATGATTCTTATGAAGTTTTTTTCGGGGAGAAATGTTCTTTGACGATTAACAAAAGAGAAACTCCTCTGTATTCAGGTAGCATTAACTATTGTGCTGCAGATATTAATTTTGAAGTCATATATTCAGATATATTAGATTCCGGGTTAGTAATTTTTGATAAAAAAGAGAATGTTTTTGAGGTGAAAGTTAGTGAATAAAAAGGGTGACTATACTATTGGCAAAGAATCTCTAAAGATGATAGTCTATCTTATGCTGATTACAGTTGTTAGTTTTATTATAATCTCCATTTTTGGGGTTTCGATTGTAAAAGACATTAGAACTAGTGAACTAGAACAGCATGTCGCAGTTACAAGAATGTTATCTTCTAGCAATTGTTTAGCATATTCTGGAGAAGAAAGAGTGTTTTCTGGAATTATAGATTTGAATAAATTTAGCGAAGAACGTGTACAGAACTGTTTTAGTTACAAAGAGAGAGAGGGACAAGGACTACTGCTTAGTCTGTATGATTTTAATGATAATCTGTTAGGAGAAGTTGAAACCAATAAGATACTCGTTGCGCAAGTTCCAACTTGTGGTTTGGATAAATCTGATTATGATTGTTATTTTACTAGGAAGTATATTCTTTATGACGATGGTGGAGAAATGAAAAAGGGTTTTTTGGATTTTACGGTGGTGACCAAACTTGAATAAGAATGGAATAATAGTTCTAGCTGATATCAACTTTATTATTCTTACCGTTTTACTTTTAGTTGCTTATATAATCTTGCTGGTTCAGTTTGATATTGCAAATTTTGGTGATAAGAATCAAATAATTGAGTTAGATGATGGTTTGAAATCTTCCGAAAATGAGTATCTTGTTTTAAATTACCTAAATACAGAAGTTAATGAGTTTACGTTTGCAGATATGATTTATTCTTGGAAAAATGGTGGTTCTGTTGTGTGGTCAGAGATTGAGTCTGAAACCGAAATCTTATTTTCAAAAGTTTATGGGAACTGTTATGAGTTTGAAATAGACGGGAATAATATAAATGCTGTAATTTTTAATAGTGACTCTGCTAGTTGTATTGATTTTTCTGTTGATTTGAATGAAGTTGTTGAAATTTGTATTGATATTAGCGAATATGATAATAAATTTGAAAATTACAAAGAGGAGGAATGCTTTGTATGAATAGAAAAGGTGTTTTAAGTGCATATGTATTTGTTTTTACATTTATGGCCATAGGTCTTGCTCTGTTTTTGATAACACAGATAGGGGATGATGTTGTTAATGCTTTAGGCAGATCACAGTCTGAATTATTGGATACTTATGTTGGTGCTGAAGTTGATTTGTTTAACGATGGGAGATTGATAGAATATGTTTGGAAGGATTCTCTGATTGGGTTGGGAAAAACTGGTGGGGTTGATACTAGTTCTATTGGGGAATATAGCTATTGGAAAAGAGGGGGTGAAAGTTGTTTTCCCGATTTAGAAGAATTAGAGAGTAAGTTGGCTGAAATTATTGTTTTGAAAACTGAAGGAGATTATGTTTTGGATGTGGATAGTTCTAATGTTGTAATTACATATGATAAAGAGTATGTGGGTGGTGCCGATAATACCAGTTTTACTTATTATTTTAATCCAGTTGTTGAAATTGGGTTTGATTATGATTTGAATGAGTTTTTGGATGCTATACAAACTGTTGAAATCATTGTTTCTGAATGCGGAGATGATATTGCCTGTTGGGATACTAAGGATGTATCATATTCAGTGGATGATAATAATGTTTTTAAGGTAGATGTTGTTTCTGGAATCGTTAAAGATATTCTTGGGGAAGAAGTGGTGATTGTTAAGGGGGCTATAGATTTTGACTATAATCCTCTTCAAGATGGTGAATTCGAATGTTGAAATTTAGTTATGATGAAATCCTTAGGAAGATAATGGAGAACACTGAGCTTTCTAAAGAGAAGATTGAAGAAAAAATAAATGATAAGATAAAACAACTTTCTGATTTGGTTAGTAAGGAAGGTGCTGCACATATAATTGCTAATCAACTTGGTGTTAAATTATTTGAAAATCTTGGTGAAAGAGTTATTAAAATTAAGGAAATTCCGAAAGGTTCAACTTCTGTAAATGTTTTGGCCAAAGTTGTAAATATTTATGGCATTAATAAATTTACTAGAAATGATAAGGAGAGCAGAGTTGCAAATCTAATGATTGCTGACGAAACTGGTCCTGTTCGTTTGGTTATGTGGGAAGATCATCTGATTGATATGCTTGATAGGGATGAAATTGCAGAAGGAGATATACTCAGAGTTAAAAATAGTTATTCTAGGGAAAATAGAGGATATACAGAATTGCATCTTGGTGCCAGATCTGAAATTGAAGTTAATCCAGAGGGCGAGAAAATTGGTGAAGTTAATATGAGTATTAAATCTGAACCAATGACTGTTAGTAGGAAAGATGTTGCAGATTTGCAAGATGGTGAAAGTGCAGAAGTTTTTGGTACTGTTGTTCAAGTTTTTGATCCTAGATTTTATAATGCTTGTCCTGAATGTAATAGAAAACCAGAGATGGATGATAATGAGTTTAAATGTTCTGAACACGGTGTTGTAAGTGTTAGGAGGGTTCCTATTTTGAATTTCTTTTTTGATGATGGTACTGGAAATGTTCGTACTGTTTGTTTTTCTGAACAAGCTAATCAGTTAGCTGGGAAAGAATTAACTGAGGAAGTGGATTTTGAAGCAGTTAAGGATGACTTGTTGGGTAAGCAGTTAATTTTAATAGGGAGGGCTGTCAAGAATAAAATGTTTGGTCGTACTGAATTTATAGTTCGATCTGTTAAGGAGGCAAACCCTGTTGAATTAGTGCAAAATGATGTTTAAAACCCATTTATCTTTAGGTGTATTGGCTGGCTTGTTTTTTATGAAACAGGTTTCTTTGGATTCGCCTTGGGTGTTCTTAGCTATTGTTGCTTTTAGTTCTATTTTGCCAGATATTGATACTAAGAATAGTTGGATTGGTAGGAAGGTTAAACCTCTTTCTTGGATTTTAGGTTTGATATTTGGACATAGGAAGATTTTCCATAGTATTTTGTTTGCTTTACTTATTTTTGTTATTCTTTATTTTTTAACTGTTAGTTATGTTGCCGCTGCTTTTTTGATTGGATATGTGGTTCATATTTTGGTTGATGGGTTGACTTTGAAAGGTGTTAAACCATTCTTTCCTTTGTCAAGATTTAAGATTAAAGGTTTTTTGAGAAGCGGGGATTTGACAGATAATTTATTGTTCTTTTTAATAATTGCTGGGATAATTTGGTTGAGTATTGGTTGACATCTTGACATAGACCACGATATTCTTTATAAATAAAGTATAATTATCCCTTTTATCTCCTTATTGAAATAAGATCCGATAAGGAATAGGAGGTAATGTAAATGACACAACCATTAAAGAAATTTAAATCTGGTTCTATAGAAGCCGCAGTTTGGTCCAATGAAAGGGATGTAAAAGATAGTAACACAAAAGTTGAATTTAAGACTGTTAGCTTGAGGAAATCATGGAAAGATGACAAAGATGTTTGGAGAGATGCAACTATTAATTTGAGACGATCTGATTTGATAAAGGCTATCTTGGTTTTGGAAAAAGCCCAAGAAGAGTTATTTTTAGGAGATGGATAATATGGCTGAAAAATTTAAATTAACTGATTTACCAGGTGTTGGAGAAGCTACTGCTATGAAGTTAGAAGAGGGTGGTTATGGAACTCTTTTAGCATTGGCTGTTGCTAGTCCTAGTGAAATTGCAGATAGTGCAGGACTTACAGAGTCTGTTGCAAGGAAGATAATCCAATTTTCTAGAAGCGAATTAGATATGGGTTTTGAATCTGGTATGGATCTATTGAAGAAAAGAGAGAGGGTGATAAAGATTACAACAGGTTCTACTGCGTTTGATGATTTAATTGGTGGTGGTGTGGAAAGTAATGCTATAACTGAAACTTATGGACAGTACGGTTCTGGAAAAACTGCATTGGCACATCAGTTAGCTATAACTGCACAGTTACCAAGGGAACAGAAAGGTGCAGATGGCATTGTTGTTTGGATAGATACTGAAGGAACATTTAGACCTGAAAGAATTAAACAACTTGCAGAGATTGGCGGATTGAATGTTGAAGAAGTTTTGGGCAATTTGAGAGTTGTTAGGGCTTTTAATTCAGACCATCAAATGTTATTGGCTGAAAAAGTTGAGGATTTGATAACTAAGGAAGATTTGAATGTTAAATTGGTTATTGTTGATTCTTTGATGAGCCATTTTAGGAGTGAATTTATAGGCAGAGGAACTTTGGCAGGACGTCAACAGAAATTGAATAAACACATGCATACTTTGTTGAAGTTGGCGCATACTTACAACTTAGCTATTTATGTAACTAATCAAGTTATGTCTAAACCAGATACTTTCTTTGGAGATCCTACTGAAGCTATTGGGGGGCATATTGTAGCCCATGCATCTACTACTAGATTGTATTTGAGAAGGGGTAAGAAGGGTTCCAGGGTTGCTAAATTAGTTGATAGCCCATGTTTGCCGGATGGTGAATGTATGTTCTTTATTACCGATAAAGGTATCAGAGACGAATAGTTTTTAAACTTCTTTTTTCTTTTTTATTTATGGGTTTTCAAAAATGGATTAAACAGAAGAAGAAAAGGAAGAAAAGAAAGTCTACTATAGCCAGAAAGAAAGGCGAGAAAGATATTAGTTATAAATCTAAGAGAGATAAAGAAGGTAATAGAATTAATATTAAGAATTGATTATTTTTTATAATTTCCAAGCCCTGGAATTATAGTCCTTATTCCTCCTGTTGGATCTTTTATATCTCCTTCATATCTTGGTATAATCTGGATGTGTAGGTGGTGAATTGTTCTACCTGCTGTTGACCCTTCGTTGTTTCCTATGTTATATCCTTTTGGTTTTTTCTTTATTCCCATGTGCAGTAACATTTTTTCGCAAAATGGGGGCGATTTTTTTGTAGGTTTTTCTATGATCATTTTTCTATATAGTTTTTGAAAGTTCGTGTTTTCTATAACTTCTATTGTTTTTGAAATTGCTGGCTTTAAGGACGCCCATTGTTCTTGATTTAAATCTAATAAAGATATTATATGTTTTTTTGGAATAATCAGAGAATGACCTGGGGACACGGGATGTACATCAAAAATAGCGTAGAAGTTTTCATTTTCGAAGATCCAATTTTTCTTTATTTTACAAAATAAGCAATCTTTTTTCATTTTTCGTCCCTTGGCCTATATTTATTATTATGCTCCCGCCGGGATTCGAACCCGGGTCTTAGCCTCCGCAAGGCTATATTCTATCCAAACTAAACTATGGGAGCAAAGTTTTATAAATGGGCTAATTTTCCAAATGTAATATGGTTAAAAAAGATTCCGTTTGCACATCCTGTAAAAGTAGGTTAATAGGGGCTTCAGGTTCTGTTAGTTTTTTATGTCCTTCTTGTGGAACTGAAGAAATAATAAGATGCACTTCGTGTAGAAAGAAGAGTGTTAAATATGTTTGTCCAAAGTGTTCTTTTGAGGGACCTAATTAAAAATGGGAAATGCAGTTGTAACTATGAAGATAATGCCTGATAATCCTGAAGTGGATTTAATCAAAGTGGAAGAAGAAGCTAAGAAGATTATATCTGGTTTTGTTGGTGAAGGCGAAATGAAAGTTTCTCAAGAACCAGTTGCTTTTGGTCTGAAAGCTTTAGATATTATTTTTGTTATGGATGAAAATTCTGGTAGCCCAGATCCTATTGCTGAAAAAGTTTCTGAATTGGATGGTGTTAATTCTGCAGAGATTTCAGATGTTAGAAGAGCAATTGGTTAGATAAATAATAAGAAAATATTTCCATAAATTAAACTTATAATTGTTGCTATTAAAAATACAGGTATGAAAACTATACCTTCTTTTACTACTACTTCTTTTTTATGTTTCTTTATTATTTCAATTTGTTTATTAGTTACTCCTGTGCTTTTTGGTGAGTAAATTGTTTTTCCATCTATTATTATCTTTTTTGTAATCCAATCTCCTTCCCTAAGGTTACTTGTTTGCATTTTTTTATACATAGATGTTTTTTCTATTGCCTTTGTTATTGTTAGTAAATAGTTTGTAATTAATGGAATTGCAAATATTGTTGAAAAGATTATGCGTAGCTCTAGTTCTTTCACTGCAATAAAACTTATTAGTATTCCAACTAATAGGAGAATTAGTAAAACTTTGTTTAATTGTTTCTTTTTTTGCTTTATTTTTTTGAATTCCTTTGAGAAAGAATTTCTGTGTTTTATTATGAGAAAAACTGTCCAAAACAATCCATAGACTGAACCAACTATTATCAAATTTATTAGAATTGTAACTGGAAGATTTATTGTTAATTCTGAATTGAAAAAGTTTCTTAGTAATGATGGATAAACTGGTAGGATTGCCCCAATTCCAATTAATAGTTTTGCATCCCCCCCGCCCCATTGTTTTGTGTAATACATTATGTTTCCAATAATCAGGAAAATTCCAACATAAAGTAGGCTGTGAAGTATTGGCCAATAACTTTGTTCTAAAATTGATTTTGTTGCGAATATTGCCAAACCAATCGCAATTAAGCTGAAGTTTAACCAGTCTGGAACTTCTTTTGTTTTTATGTCTGAGATTGTTGCTGCTGTTAACCAAATTAGCACAACCCCAATAAGAATCCAGTCTATCATGATAAGATTTAAATACCTGATTTTATAAACTTTGTTAGGATGTTAAACAAGAAAGAAATTTTGGTTATTGCAAGGGCAGCTTATGATTCTTTTTCTAGACTACATAAAATTGATGTTAGAATTAGATTAATTAGTTCTAAGGCTTTTTGGAAGCTTGCCAAGAAAAGTAGTTTGGTTAGGGATAAGATAAAGAAAAATATTCCTATTGCCATTGGTGCTCTTGTTGTGCATTCTTCTATTGATACAGTTTATGTTAGCAAGGATGTCATAAATTCGATAACTGATGATCCAAAATTTATTAAAGCAATCTTTTTGCATGAATTTTATCATATTTATTTTAAATCTCAAATGAAAGATAATAAATTTAAAAGTTCATTAGAATCTGAAGATAGGGCAAAGAGCGCTATGAAAAAGGATTTTCCAATATTATCTAAATATCTTGTTTGACAGAAAACCTTTTAAATTTAGTTCCGGTTATTTTTCCCATGATGAATAAGAAAGCAAGTAATCCGGTTTCTACGTTAATAATCATAATTGGTGTTTTAATTGTGTTGTATGTCTTAATCATGCCTCCTTGTGATAAGTGTGAATTGTTGAAAACAGATTGTCCTTCATATTGCGAGGATGAAGGAGCTTCAGAAGATATTTTATTGTCTGTTGAGCCTGGAGAGGTTTCTTTGGCAGATAGGAGAACATATGATTTAGGATCTATGAATCTCTATTCCCATTCTGAACCAAATATAGATGAACTTGCAGAGTCATTGAGTGTTAGCAAAGGTTGGTTTGGAACTATTAATCAAGATTTGGTTTTTAATATAGATAGTTTTAGTGATTTAGATTCTGTTGAACTTTCTTTTGTTGTTGTTGATTCTAGGGGAGATTTAAAGGTTTATTTGAATGATAGGCAAATTTTTTCAGATAGTGCTTCTTCTGGTAGAACTGTTGAAATAGAATTGCCTGTTTCTTATTTAGAAGAAGTTAATGATTTAAGGTTGGAATCTGAAATGCCAGGATTGGCTTTTTGGGCAAGAAATTATTATGACCTAAGAGACATAGAAATTTTACAATATTATGAGATAGTTCATTCTAGTGAAGAAAAATCTTTTTTTATGGGCGATTCTGAGTTTGATTCTCTTGAAGCTGCAGAGTTGGAGTTTACAATATATTGTTCTTCTTTAGATGGGGATACTGGATTCAAAATTTATTTGAATAATGAATTAGTTAGATCTGATAATATTGGTTGTATTAGGGATGATATTTCTTTTAGTATTGACACTAGTTATTTTGAACAAGGAACTAATGAGGTAAAATTTTTAGTTGATAACGGTAACTTTTTGTTGAGTGGTGTTGAAATGAAAGTTTGGTTTGATGAAACTGTTTATCCTTCTTATGAATTTGATGTTGATGAAAAGTTTGGAAATGAGTTTGAATTGTACATGAAATTTGGTTCTTCTGGAGATAAGAATGGAGATATTTATCTTAATGGAGATACGATAGTTTTAGATACTGGTTCGAATACGTTTAGGGAAGATATTACAGATCATGTTGTCGTTGGTACAAATTATTTAGAAATCAGACCAGATAATGAGTTTGAAATAGATAAATTAAAAGTTTCAATTGTATAAAGGGGTGTAAATTTTGGCAGAATATGAAGAAAGAGAATTGGCAGAATATGAAGAAAGAGAATTTTCTTTAAGAACTGGGCTTGGTTGGGTCGTGAAGGTTTTTATAGTTCTTGTGTTAGTTGGGGGTATTTTTATTGGGGCGGTTTTTGCATGGAATTTTGTCAGTTCTGGTTTAGCCGGTTCTGCTTATGAAAAATTGTCTGTTGGAATTCAGGAACAAACTCCTACTAATCCTTTTTTGAAAGCTTGGCATTATATAACTAATCCCGCGGATCTCAATACCTATGATTCTGTTGTTGAAGTTAATGAGGAAAATGAAGATTTGGGCGTTAAAATTACTGACCTTGAAAGTACAAAACCCTTTTTCTTTGAAGATGAAGGCATTGTTGTTAGGGGGATGGTTGAAGCTGCAGCTATCACTGGAGGGGGTTCTATTGTTTCTTTGGATTGTATGATCAGAGGGTATGAGAACGAAGCAACTGTTGATCCTACCGAAATTGAAGTTATTGGTAATGGGATTGTTCAACATGAAAATGTTCTTTGTTCTTTTGAGCCTGGAAATAATATAGATAGTGATGTTGGAATAAGGAGGATTGAATTAGGTGCCACATCCGAACTTTATACAATAGCTACTTATGATGTCTTTGTGATTAAAGATGAAGAATATAATCGTATTAAGTATGAATTAGGATTGGATCCTTTTATTGAAATTTTGGGTGGAAAGCCAGATTTGCTTGGTCCAGGAAATATAATGAGATCGAGAACAATTCCAAGTCCTATGAAATTAAGTATTTCTACTCAGACAGAGCAGCCATTTAAATCTGAAGATAGCATTTTTTTATTAGTTAGTTTGGATGAAATCTGGGAAAATGGAGAGTGGCTAAGAATTGATAGTTTAAAGATCACTGTTCCAAGCACCATAATTGAACCAAGAGATGATCCTAACAGTTGTGATTTTGTGTTTACTGGTGAATACGATGGGGAGTATAAAATTTATGAGGTTTCTGAAGAAGTTTTGAGTAGAATAAACAGTGTTGGTGAGTCTGGCGAATATAGTGTTGTTTTTCAATGTGCCATGGATGTAGGATCTCTTTTGTCTGATGAAGATATCTTTCAGAGCTCCATTATTGCGGAAGCGAGCTATGTTTACAAAGTAGAAAAGGCTACTACTGTAGATATCAGGAAGAGTAGTGTTTAGAAAGATTTTTATATAATCCTCTTTAGGATTTGTTTATTATGAGAGGTGTTTTAGTATTATTACTTTTGGTAGTGGTTTTGTTAGTTTCTTCTTGTCAACAAGGAACTCAATCTACAAATGTTGGGGGGATTGATATAGAATTTATTGAAAATCAACCTCCTGTTACTTTGAGAGAAGATGCTTCATTCACTGTTGGACTTTATTTAAAGAATAATTTACCAAAAGCCGTTCAAAATATAGAAGTTTGTGTTCAAGATTCTTTTAGGGATGGTAATGGGGGCATATTTGGTGAAGAGTGCAAATCTGTTGATATTTCTGCTGCAGATGTTAGTGGAGATACAATTTCTCCAGAGATAGAACAAGTTTATTTTCCAATTGGTGAGGGTGGTTATGTCTATGATAATTTAGGTATCGGTATTGATAGTGTTGTTGTGCTTGTTGACATCTCCTACTTTTTGAATACTATTTCTACTGTTAGTGATTTTTGTTTGAAAGAGGATCCAGGTTATGAGGTTGAAGAAATGGATTGTGATCCCAATAAAATTTTTACTGGTAGTGATATAAGAAATCAGATAGCTCCAATTATTGTGGATAGGGTAAAAACTAGTGTGGTTAATGAAGGTTATCAAAATAGGGTTTATTCTGAAATCTATTTTAAGAAGGCCGTTGGTGGAGAAGTTTTACAATCTGATTTTTATTCTGGTGAGGATTCTACAATGCCGTTAGTTGGGTACTCAATTACTCTTGCTTCTGGAGAGGTTTTTGAATGTGACTCTGACGAAGAAGGATTCCTTGTTTTTGATGATCTTGTTGAAGTACTTGAATGTAATGCTCCTGTGGTTCTTAGTAGTGAGTGGGAAAATAGTGCAATTAATATAGAGTTGTCTTATAATTACGGTATTGGTGCAAATCGTGAAATATCTTTTAAAAAAAGTGGGGAGGAATTAATTTAAAATGAAAAAAATAATATTTGTTCTTTTGCTGGCAACGATGTTCATATCTGCTTGTAGTAGCGATGGAGATGTTGTTGTAAGTGAAGGACCGTTTGTTGGAGGTTCAGAAGGTGTTGCAGTTTCTTTTGTTGAGGGCGCGCCGTTTGGAGAGTTTGTTGCTGGGCAAGATATTCCTATTAAATTGTTGTTGAAGAATAGTGGGGAGTATGATCTTGCTGGAGGAAGTATTGAAGCAAAATTGTTCGGAGTTCATATGCCTTCTTTTAGTTTGGATGCAGGTTGGAGTATAGTGAATTCTCCACTTATAGGTGTCAAGAAAGGATTCTTAGAAGAGGGTTCTGAAAAGATAGTTGATATGGGTGTTTTAAATTATGTTGCTGAAATAAATAATCCAATAGAAACTACATTGTACTCTAAAATATGTTATCCCTATAGAACTAGTGCAAGTGTTAATATTTGTGTTAGCTCTAAAGAAATTGAGGATTCTGGAGGAGAAGTTGTTTGTGATATAGCTGAAGATAAACTTGTTGAGGGCGGAGTTTCTAGTGGTCCTGTTCAGTTGACTAGTTTTTCTGAAGAATTTGAGGGTGTAAATAGACTGGCTTTTAAGTTGACTTTTGAAAATCAGGGTGTTGGCCAGGTTTTCGGCAAGAATATTTCTTGTGAGAACATAGATACTGTCGAAGGAAATCTTGAGGAAGATAAGGTTTATTTAACTATGCCAGAAGACATAACTTGTTTCTTTGTAGAGGGAGAGGAATCCAATGAAGGGTATATTAGAGTTGGTGGAAATACGGTTACTTGTCATATGGATGTAGAGAATACTGGGTCAACCTATGAAAGAAACATAAACATTTTTGCAGATTATAGATACATTGAAAGCACATCTGTCGATTTGACAATTTTAGAGGTTTAGTCCTCTTAATTTTTTCTTTTTTTACATTAATGTTTTTTGAGAAAGTTCTTGTTTAACTATTTCCATATCTTTTTCCCATTCAGTTATAAGATTTCTATTGTAAATTATTGCCGCAGGATGGAACAAAGGAATTAGTTTTATTTTTTGATCTTCTATTTGAATTAATTGTGGTTTTCCATGTACTTGTGTTATTCCTGGCTGTAGCTTCATGTTTTCTATGTTTCCAAGAGCTAAGAAAAATTTGGTTGAATAGTTTCCTAATGAACAAACAACTTTTGGTTTCATTTCTCTTATTTGTTTTAGTAAGTATGGTGTGTGTTGTTTGATTTCTTCTGGTTGTGGATCTCTGTTTTCTGGAGGTCTACATTTTAGTATGTTTGTTATGTAAATATCATCTAATGATAGTCCTACTTGTTTTAGAAGATTGTCTAGATTTTTACCTGCTGCACCTACAAATGGAACGCCTTGTTCATCTTCTTTTCTTCCTGGTGCTTCACCAACGAAGAGAATCTTTGCTTGTTCGTTTCCTTTTCCGAAGACTATGTTTGTGCAGTTTTTGAAGATTTCTGTAGATTTGATTAATTCTAGTTCATCCATTTTTCTTTGCAATTCTTCTGTATTTTCCAAATTTATCGTCTACTGAATACTTTGCTGGTTTCGGATTTTCTGTTTTCTTTTTACACTTAGGACATTCTTTTTCTAGGGTGTAAAGATTACATGATTCACAAAAAAAGATTTGATGTTTCATTTTAATTTAGAGAATGAAATTGTTCCGCCCGCTGCTTCAATTTCTTTTGTTGCATCTTCTTCTAACTGTTTTAACAATCCTTCTGCAGTTTTATAGTCTGATGCTGTAATACTGACTTTATATTTTGGTGCACTGATGTAAGCTATTTTTATTTCTCCTTTTTGCAATTTTACTAATGTTTTCTTTATTATTTCTATTCCGTTTGGAGATTCTACTTGTATCTCTAACATTCCTTTAACTTCAACTTTTTTTGGTTTGATTTTTTCAAGTATAGTGTCTGTTATTTCTTGTTCTAATTTTTTTGGAAGTTTTAGTTCTTCTAATTCTTCATGATCTAGAGAGAATCTTTGAAATGCCTTATTCAGTGAACCATATTCGTCAATTAACTTATTACCTAGTTCTTTGTACATGGTTTCTAAGTTTTTTCCCAGTTTTTTCCCAAGAGAATCTAAAGCTTTTTCTGCCTTTAACTCTTGTTTCCATTCGGCAGTTTTGTTTATCTTTTGTGTTGTGCTTACTCTTCTTATCGATAAATCAATATGTCCTTTTTGCCTGTCTATTTTTAGAATCTTGCAAACTATTTGTTTGCCTTCCCTTACATAATCTCTAATGTTTCTTATTCTACCTGGCGAAATTTCAGAAATATGAATCATTCCTTCTTTTGTAGCGTATTCATCTAATGTTGCAAAAACAGAATGATAAAGAATTTTTTTGACTGTAGCTATTGCAATCTCTCCTTCTTCTGGGAAACCTTGTTTTTTGAAGAACATATTTTACTCAATTACCTCTAGAATGTTTGCATTGATTTTTCCTTTTCCACCGGTAGGTGTACTAAGGATTTCTGAACATACAAGGCATTTTATTTCTGATGCTCCCTTTTCAAAGATTATTTGTTCGTTTTTGCATTTCTTACAACGTATTTTTATAAATTTTGATTTCATTTTAATTCTACCTTCTTTGCTCTTTTTAGAGTTAATATGCTTGCTTTGTTACATTCGGCACATGTTAATTTTAGATTTATTTTTTTGCTTGTTTTTGCACCATATCTTTTCCAAGAAGTCAATGCACCTTTAGAACCGTAATTACCTAAGTTACCAAAACCTCTTCCAAGGCCTCTCTTTTTAGCTCTGTTGATAGATCCCCTCTTAAGAGAACCTCTTTTACCTGTGGTTTTTGCTTGGGTTGTTTTGTGCTCTGTGTGCTTCTTACAGGTTTTGCAATATGCTTTTTTTGTTTTAGGTACTTTCATTTTCGATTGCTTTTTTTGTTTTTATCAGTAAATTTGCTACATCTAGTGGTATTTCAGCTAAATTTTCTTTTTCAAATGGGCCATACACGTTTAAATCTGTTCCAACAAAAGTGGGAACGCTGGCCAGGAATTTTAGCTGCTTTGTTGTTGTAGGGGGCATATTTTCCTCTTTTAAACCTTTTGGTTCCTCTTTAGTGATTATTTCTTTTCCAGATAATATGCTTAATAGGGTATTATCTCTATAATTTGATAGAAGATAGAGTGCGTCTTCATAGAAAGTTCTTTCTTCCTTGAGCATACTTTCTTTGTCTGCAGTGTTTGTATGGTTAGATTTTGTTGCTATTAACGCCAATTCTATAATCTTTGCTTCTCTTCTTTCATATAACTCTTTTAGAATTTTTTGAATATTTTCTATTTGTTTTCTTGTTTTTTGCACTTCAGTGTTTGTAAAAACACTATCTTTGTTTTCTTGAGATTGTAAGATATCCTTTTTTTCTTCTATGTATCTTGTTATGTTTATGTAGAATTCTGGATCTAATTTTTGTAGTTCTACCCTTTGTTTTTCCATTCGCAAAGCATCATATAACAATTCATATGTAATAACTGTCTTTTCCATTTTTCGTGTAAATTTTAGTTTGTTTATTAAGTTATTGGACTCTGAAGAGAAAGGTTTTTATTCTTGATTTTTTAAGGTTAATTATCATGAGGCGATACATTTACCTTTTTAGGCATGGTACTACTACTGATAATGCCGCTGGCAAGTTTTCTGGTTTTAGAAATGTTTCTTTGAATAAACGGGGAATGGATGATGCTAGGATAGTCGCTCTTAGATTGAAGGATAAGAAATTTGATGTTGCTTTCCAGAGTAGATTAAAGAGATCCAAACAGACCTTGAAAGAGGTTTTGAAGTTTCATCCTGAATGCAAAGTTGTTATGACTGATAATCGAATTATTGAAAGAGATTATGGTGCCGTTTCTGGTAAGACCCATTATAATTATATTAAGAAGAATTCTCCTGAAAAATATGATAAGTTTCACAGAGGATATTCTACTAGGCCTCCTAAAGGCGAATCTGTCAAAGATGTTGAAAAGAGAATTAAACCATTTATTAAAGATATGATAAAAATTATGAAGGAGAAAAAAATCAATGTTGCAATTTCAGCACATGGCAATTCTATGCGGCCTTTAAGAAGATATTTTGAAAAGTTAAGTGTAATAGAAATGATGTTGATAGAAAATCCTTATGATGATGTTTTTGTTTATGAAGTAAAAGTTTAGACATTTATGCTTAAGAAATCTTCTGCAAGTTTTGAGTTCTTGAATATTTTTTTAGCTTCTGCTATTATTTGTTTTCTTTCCCTATATCTTTCACTTATGTGGGTTAAGATTAGTTGTTTTGAATTTGACTCTTTTGCTATTGTTGCTGCTTGTTTTGCAGTTAGGTGTTGGTATTGTTTTGCCTTATCTTTATCTCTATCTAAGAATGTTGACTCAAGAACCAATACTTTTGAATTTTCTGCAAACTTGGAAATCTTTTTTGTATAACCTGTGTCTAAAATTATTGTTACTTTGTGACCTTCGATGAGAGTAGTTCCTTTTTCTGGAGTTATTTTTTTCCCTTTGTAAGTAATTGTTTTTCCCTTTTGAAGTTTTCCGAGTATCGGATCTTTTTTTAACCCAAATTTTTTGATATATTCCAAATTTATTTTTCTCTTTGGTGTTTCTCTGAATGAGTATCCAAGGCAGTGTGATGTATGGGGGAGTGTTTCAGCCAGAATTTGGAAATCTTTTTCTTTTATGAAGATGCCTTTCTTCTTTATTTCGGTTACTTCATAGTTTATCTTATGGGTGTTTGCCATGAAAAGAGACATTATTCTTGAAATGAATTTCTTTGTTCCTTCTGGTCCGTATATTTTTAGAGTTTTTTTATAATCTGATCTTGATAAGGTTTGTAATAATCCTGGCAAACCAAGTATGTGGTCCCCATGCCAGTGTGAAATTAGAATTCTTGTTATTTTTGCTGGACTTATTTTTGCTTTGAAAAATTGTCTTTGTGTTCCTTCTCCGCAGTCTATTAAGATGTTTTCTCCTTTATATGTTAATAAAACTGCAGAGGTGTTCCTATCTTTGTGAGGTTTCATTGCTGCAGTTCCTAAAAACGTTAATTTCATAATGTAGCACTTATCAAAATCTTTTTAAATAGTTTTTGTTTAGGTTGATTATTATGGAAAAGTTAAAATCTGTTTTTTCAAGGGATATTGTTTTTTCTGAAGATAATAAACTAGCAAGATCTCTTTATGATAAAAGTAGATTTGGCGAACCCAAAGGAAAGAAATTTTATTATTCTTTGTTTGAGGCTCTTTATCTTCTTGAATCTGATAAGATGGAAGTTTTGGATGGAAGAAGCAATGTGCTTGATTTTGATAATTTTTTGAAGAAAGCAAAAAGAATAGATAAGGATTTTTGGGTTAGATATTCTGTTTTCAAGGATATGAGAACTAGAGGGTATATTCTTAAAACTGCTTTAAAATTTGGTGCTGATTTTAGAGTTTATGATAGGGGTGTAAAGCCTGGAGAAGACCACGCTAAATGGATACTCTATCCTGTTGGGGAAGCTAAAGGGCTAACTTGGCACGAATTTAGTGCAAAAAATAGGGTAGCGCATTCAACAAGGAAGAAATTACTCATTGGAATAGCTGATAATGAAGGCGATGTAACCTATTATGAAGTAGGGTGGACAAGGCCGTAATGTTTTTATATTTTCCAGAATTCTCTTTTTCATGCCAAATATGAAGATTGATGCTTTAAATTTTATTAGGAGGGAAGGACCGATTATACCTTCTCAGTTGTCTGGCGAGTTAAAGACCAATCTTTTGCTTGCAAGTGCTATTTTATCTGAGTTATCTTCTAAGAAAGAAGTTAATGTCACTTTTGTGAAAAAGGGTGGTTCTCCCTTTTATTTTGTAAATGGGCAAGAAGCTAAGTTGGAAGGTTTGTGTGAATATTTGAGTGGAAAGCCCAGAGAAGCTTTCAATTTACTGAAAGAGAAGAAAGTTATTAGGGAAAAAATCTGTGAGCCTTGGTTGAGGGTTGCCTTGAAAGAAATAAAAGATTATGCTGTTCCATTAAATGTTGGATTTGGAGGAGATTATGAGATCTTTTGGAAATGGTATTTAACTGACAATGATGAAGCCAAAGAATTGATAAAGAAAGTTTTGAAGCCAGGAAAATCTGTTAAGAAGGAAGAGAAAAAGGAAATTAAAAAAGAAGTGGAAGAAAAACCAGTTAAGGAAGAGCAGCAAGTTTTGGAACCAGTTCAGAAAGAGATTAAACAAGAGTTAGAAGGAATCCCATTTATAGTTACTTCTTTTTTTAGCCAGAATAGTATTTATGTTATTTCTCAAGAAGTTGTGAGGAAGGGAAAGGATTTTAGTTTTGTTGCTGATGTTCCATCTAACGTTGGTTCTTTGAGATATTTTGTTAAGTATAAAGATAAGAAAACAGTTAGTGATGCTGATTTGATGGCTGCTTTAGATAAAGCTAAGAAGTTACCTGTTTTGTTTTTGAGTAATGGAACTTTAACTCGCAAGGCTGAGAAGTATTTGAATGATAATCCTTCCGGTGGTTTAGTTTTTAGGAATGTTTGAGGAAGAAATGTAGTTGTGGTTTGAAAGGAAAATTTATAAAGTTGGTTTTTGTTGTTTAACTGATGCCTAATAAAACTAAGAAGAGTGTATTTAAGGAGAATAAGTTTTTTGATATAAATAGGCTACCAAAAAGCGAGGGTATGATCCTTTTTCCAATATCTATGTCTAGATGTGATAACTCTCAAAATCCCAATACTTGTTTGAAATTTATTTACCATTTAAATTCAAAAGTTAAGGCTCCTTGTATTGGAATAAATTTTATTTATGGCGATTTTTTGTATTTATACTCTTCAATTGCTTCTAGTAAATTGAAGGAGAAATATATGAATATGGTTATAAATCATAAAAATGCACTGAAGAAGTTGTTGTATAAAGAGAGAAAGAGTTTTCAGATACAGTACGCATTTAATTTTATGGTATGGAACCAACTTTATTTGGGAACTAATGATTTTTCTGAGTTTTTAAAGAAATTAAAAAAGATCTATAAAAAGGATAAGAAATTTCAGAAATATATTAAAGAAGATGCCAAGCATCTTGGAAAAAGATTGGATGAAAACCAACTTGGTTTTTTTCTCGAGGAACATTTGAGTATGTACCTTGGTTCTTATGGGAAAATTGATTTTCCAAATGATTATATTCAAGGAAAGGAGAAATGGATTTTATGGGTTTATCCTGGGAAGGCTCCAAAAGCCTTAATTTATCTGTATCAATTAAATCCATTTAATTTGAAGAATAAAGAAAATATTTATTTGAATTCTCCAATGTATAATCCTGAAAGTAAAGAGCTTTATTGTTTTGATAATATTGATTTGGAAACCTATTCTTTGGATTAATTTTACGCTCTTCCAATTATATCTCTTATCTTTTTGAAGTTCTTTTCTGTTGGTTTATCTTTGTATTCTATTAGAATTTTTCTTGGAATTTTGTATAATTTTTTTAAGTTTAAGAAATTACAGAATTGAGTTAGGTTTTTTGGTTTGTCAGTTTTGTAGCACCTTTCAAAGTCTATCATTGTTACTTTGTTATCTTTTACAAAGAAATGTTTTATTGGTCTTGTGAATTCTAATTTATTTATTTTTAATTTGTCTAATGTTCTGCATTGGTCTATGATTTGTAGCGTTAATTCTTTTTTCTTGTTTGTTTTTATGAGTTCTATATATTGTTTTCCTTCTGCTAATTCATGCATGAGAAAGTTTTTCCCTGCTTTCACGAATTTTGGGCCAATGCCGTGTTTGTTAAGAAGTTTGATATATTTTGCTTCATTTTTCGTTCTTTCGATTGCTGTTGAATCTGGATTTTTTATTTTGATGGCTACTTTTTTATTTTTGTATACTCCTGTGTAAACTAGAGATCTTTTTCCTTTATCTAAGTATTTTATGCTTTTTACTTTGATTGGTAGGTCTATCATTAAAATATTAAAACAAAAAGGTTTTTAAATAATTTGCCCGTCTTTATTGAGTAATGGAAAAAAGAGGTATTCTTGTTTTTGGTGTATTGTTCTTGTTTTTAGTATTTACTAGTTTGTCTGTTGTAGCTGATGAAAATGAAACTGTAGGTGATTTGGGGTTTGATGAGGGACAAGGTTACGATTGGTTGATAGAACAATTAGAGGCAAACAATTGGGGAAGTGATATAGGTATAATCTCTTGGGCTGTTTTAGCTCTTTATTCTAGTGATTATGAAGAGTACCAAGTTGGTGTTGATAGGTTGAGATCATTAGAGTCTGCAAATAATAATTGGGGAGATCCTTTTGAAACTTCTATGGCTGTCTTAGCATTGAATACTGTTGGCGAAGATGTTGAAGATGAAGTTCAATGGTTGGTTGATCAGCAGCAGGCTAATTTTGCTAATGGAGAATGGTTAATCCAATTTAAACCTGAAGAAGAAGATACCCAAGCTACTTGCGTTATTGGTTATGAAGGAGCAGAAATTTCATTTTCTATGCAAGGTTATAATTTTACAGGTATTCCTCAAGATTGTTCTCTGTTTAGAGATTCTTGGATTGATTTTGAAATTTGTATTAGGGGGGATCAGACAAGAATTTATGAATCTTTTTCTGTTGATTGTCATCCTCCAAGAGTATCTGCTTCTTTACTTTATTATGCAAACGATGCATTTTATATAATTGATGAAGACGATTCTGATGAAGAATTAGAAATAAATAATGGTTGTTTTCTTGGCTCTGCAGGAAGTTGCGGGTGTTTTTATTCACAATATGGATCGTGGGCATTGGAAGCTGCAGGAGATGGTTCTTATTCAGTGCCTTACTTGAGAGCAAATTGTAATGATGATGTTCAAGATAATTCTTTCTTATATTTGTTGACAGGTGGAAATTCTTATAGGGATTGGTTGACAACAGAGGGCCAATCTGAAGATGGCAGTTTTGGTTCTGGTGATATTGAGTTAACTGCTCTTGCCGTTATAGCATTAGGTAGCGGTAATTATGGGTCTGTTTCTGGAGCTATAGACTGGTTAGAATTTGTCCAAGATGGATTTACTGGTTCTTGGGAGCAAGATGTTGGATTAACTGGAATGGTTCTTTATGCTTTGAATAGGGGTGGCGGAACATACATTCCTACTTATGATGATGATTGTGGTAATGGAGTTATAGATGACTATGAAGACTGCGAGTTGAATAGCGATTGTAATAGCTCAATGATTTGTAGTAATTCTTGTCAATGTGTCTTTGAAAGTTCCTTATGTACGTCAGATGATGATTGTGAACAAAACCATACCTGTAACTTTTACACTGGAGAATGTGAATCTAGTGGAGCGATTGGATGTAACAATAATGATGATTGCAATTCAGGGTATTTCTGTAATATGGTAACAAATCAGTGTGAAGCAGAGGAAGTTATACCTTTTCAAGAAGATGAATGTTCTACAGATGCTGATTGTCCCAGCGGATATGAATGTGATTTTGGAACTTGTTATAGGAAAGACGGAAGTTCTTGGATAACGTGGGTTATAGCTGCATTGGTTGTGCTTGTTGTTTTGGGATTGGGCTGGTTCGCCTATAAGAAATTTTTCAAGGGAAAGAAAAAGAAAGGTGGAACTGCAAGTCCTGTTTTCGTTCCCAAGAAACCAGGGAATTCAGGGTATCCTATGACCAGGAGTAATGTCCCTGCAAGAGCACCTTTAAGGGGGACTGGCAGGGGAGAAGTTAAATTGGAAAAAGATCTTGACAGGGCATTGAAAAAAGCAAAGGAATTGGTTAACAGTAGGTGATATCTTTGAAACTATTCTTCATTTCTTTCTTGTTTTTTGTTTTACTCTCTGGATTTGTTAGTTCTCAAGCTGTAAATGTTGATTTTGTTAAGGATAGTTTTTTTAGTGGTGAAACTGTTCAAGCAGAAGTTTTTGTGGATGGTTTAGAATTTAATCTTGAATCAAACATGTTAAATCTATTTCAAAATGACTCTTCTGTTTCAATTAATCCTCATTTGATAAAAATTAATTCAAGTTATTACTATCTTTATTTTGATCTCGATGAAGAATTTTCTGGTAATCATAATTTAATATTTGAAGATGTTATTTTTAGTGAGAATGGATCTACATATCAAAGCGACTTCAGTTTTTCATTCGATGTTCAGGAAACGAATAGTTCTATTTTTTCTATTAGTCCTGGCTTTGTAAAAGCTGATGATTTGCAGTTTAACAATTTGTTTTATGTATATTTATTTAACAACAGGGATGAAGAAATTGATGTGGTTCTTAACTCGGAATATAGTTTTATAGATTTATCATCTACGCTTGTTCATTTGAATGGCGGTTCTTCTGGATTTTTTACAATTTATTTAAGTGAACTTTTGGTTTCTAATGAAAGTGATATAAAGTTCGTTGATATATTTTCAGGTTCTTTTGGTTATAATCTTCCTGTTTGGTTTGGTAATACTGAAGATGTTGTTGAAGTCTCTGGGGATGGGGTCTATTTTGTTGAGGGCTCCGAGTTCTTTGATGTAACTGTTGAGAAAGGAGAAACTTTGAGCGGTGGGTATGTTAGATTTGAAAATGGATTTGATTATGCTGTTGATTTGGAGTTTTCTCTTACAGGTAACCTTGATGATGTTATTGAATTAGAATTTGAAAGTTTGGAAAATGTTGAACCCTCTGAGATAGTTAGTTTGGGTATTGAAGTATTTGGTTCTGAAGCCGGGAGCTATGAAGGATATGTTATACTTAATGGGAGTAATTTTGAAGATAACTTTTTGATTAAAGTTACAGTTTTGGATGTTGTTAGAGAAATTGTTTTAAATGATACTGTTGGAGATAATGTTTCTGGAGGGGATGTTGTTGATGATTCTGAAGTTCCAGAAGATGAAGAAGAAAAGAGTGAATTTAAATTTGGAACTTGGTTTTGGGTAGCTCTTTTTGTTTTAGCTATTGGTTTGTTTATGTTCATTAGGTATAAGAAGAAGAAAGTTAAGAAGTCTCATCCTTTTTTTCAGAAATAGTTTTTTGCTTTAGTCTCTGTGCTAGTGTTATTTTCTTCAGAACCATGTCATATTGATGTAACTTTTGTAATATGTCATTTATGAAATCTTCTAACTCTATTGATGGGAGTTGAAGTTTCTCTGGTTTTAATATTTCAATTGAAGATGGCATGAAGTCTAAACAGAATTTTTCTATGTCTTCTAACTTTTCAAAATTTACTTCAAATTCACCATAGGTTGACCAAACATCCTTTACTTGTTCTGCTCCTGGTACTGATACCTGTTTTGGTTCTGCTATCTTTTGATTTGTTAGTTCAAATTTTTCATTTTCTTTAATTAATTTTACCACATTTTGCATAGTATCTTCTATGTGCTTCTTTGGTGTACCTACAATTTCTATCATTGAGTTTATTGTTATTTTTTCCATTTTTCTAGGTTTAATTGAAATATTACGAGAATCAAGATCAAACAAAAGAAGAACAGTGCAGCCCTCCTTGATTTTTCAGATTCTGATTCGTAAACTTTTATGCTACTTTGTCTCTCGGAAGGATTTATATTACTTGCGGAAGCAGTTTGTGAGCTTTTAATATGTGTTTCAGTTATAGTTTCACATAAATTATCTGTTATTCCCTCTATTCGTATGTCTTTGTTTGCTGAAACGTCAAGTCCTGTTGCAATAAGTTGGTAGGTTCCTTCTTTGTACTTTGAATTACAGTTTGGAAAGATTTGTACTGGAACTGTTAATGTATTTTCGCTATATTTTTCTTCTATGTTGAATGTTGTTATCTTTGTTATTTTTTCTCCGTTTTTTTCTATGAAAACCTTAATTTGTTCTTTTGTTTCATCTCCCTTATGTATTTCAAGTCTTATCCTTAAATTATCTCCGAATTTTGCTTTTTTGTCATTTCCCAAATAAACCTCTTTTATTATTATTTCTGAATTTTTCTCTTCATCTTTTTTCAGATTTTTTTCATTTGGTGTCGGTTTAGTTATATGCCAAGTGTCTTTGTCGTAAGACCAAGAATTTCCTTCTCTTGAATCAGAATAAGTTACTTCGTTTATCTTTTGATTGTTTGGACTTAGAAGTTCTATTTTTTCGAAACCATCATTGTTCAGAAATCCATATTTTCCGTTTATGTATATTATGTTGAAACTTTCTGGATTAATTGTTAGGCTATATGTTGTTGTGTTTGTTATGAATAGTTCTGTTCCCCTATCATCCTTTAGAATTAATCCAGTTAAGTCTATTACCTGCATTCCGTAATTATATAATTCAATCCACTCTCCAGCAGGCATTGGTGCAGAATCATTTCCTTCTGGATCTGGCAAAAATTCATTTATTCTTATAGTGTATTCTATTTGATATTCTGTGTTGTCGTAGCCGGGTGTTTGTATGCATTCTGACCAAATATTATTTATTTTGCAGAGAGACTTTCCATTGTTTTCAGCTCCCCACTCTGGATAGTAATGTATTGCATCCAATATATTTGAATTATTTAATAAGATAATTAAGTCTCCATCATTGTTTAATCCGTTTCCAATAGTTGTACCTACAGAGAGTATTGTTGCATTAATTTCTGAATAGTTGAATCCTTCTTCTACAATTAAATAATAACTGGAAGTTGAAAATTGTAACAATTCTACGTTATCTTCTGATACTAAATCTCGTATTGTTATGTGTGATGTGTTTAATTGTTCCTCTGAATAGATTTCTATATACTCATTGTTATTATCTGAACCTTCTGGATTGTACATAATTTCTGTAATTTCAGGTGATGCATTTGTAAAGTTTATTATTAAAATAGTTATTAAAATTAAAATTATAATTTTTCTTGTTTGTATTTTCCAATCAGCTCCTGTAAATTTATTCCTTTTTCTTGGGATAACTTTAGTGTGATTGTGTAGTTTCCATTTTTGTTTTTTGGAATACTCTTTGTATGTAAGAAATACCATCCAAGGTTATCAAATCTCATTCCAATTATTGGTTCTGCGCCGAATAATTCTGAGAAGAGATTTAATTGTTCAATTTCTTCTTTGTTGAAATGCTTGCTTTTACTCTTTATTGATTTACATTCTATTGCTAAAGATTTTTCTCCAGTTCCAACTAATAAATCAGGAGAAGGTCTTGATGTTGAACCAGAACCTGCAGATCTCATAGCAGCTACATTGTTTTCCCAGAATAAATGCAGTAATTCACGCTCCGCCCTAGTTCCTTTGCTTTTCATAAGTTCATTAAAGAATTACTGCATAAATAGTTTTTGGTAAAAAAAGAAAAAAAGAGACTTAGAGGTCTCTTGCTTGAATAGTTTTTCTTCCGTTTGATTTACACCTAGTACATGCTTCAAGTATAAGTGCTTCTATTCTTTTGTCAAGTGCTTCCGCAAAGTCACCAGCAACATTTAAGTCAGTTGCATAGTCTTTTATTTTTGATTTAACTACTAACATTTTTTCCCTCCCTTAAAGCTTAAAATGCTATATTTATAGGTTTAGAAGGATTTTCAAGAATTTATAAAGTTTTTTATTTGTTTATAAAGAAAATAGCTCAATTGCCCTATTTTTTAGGTCTAAAACGAATCTAGCCAGCTTTGGACCCTTATTTTTGTTTATCAGAATTTTATATGCATACTCAAAGAATTCTCTATTATTTAGGTTGTATTCTTCTATTAAGCTGTAAAATTGATCATGCAATTGCTTTTCAGTATATTTTTTCTTTTTTAGGAGAATTGCCAGCTCTTTGAATGTATCTTTGTAGTTCTTTGGAATAATTATTTTTGGTATTTTTTCGTTTATAGAATATTTGAATTCTTCTGGTGCATATTTTTCTAGCCAGTTCTTTGCACATTTGATTCTTGTTTTTAATCTTTCTTTATCAAATTTAGTTTTGATATCTTTTTTGTAATAGTTTTCTGCCTTCTTTGTATTCATCAAATTCATTAGCAAAACGTTTGTCAAGTGTCTGAAACTTGGTTGGAATGGTTGTTTCTTTGGTATTTTTTTTGGATCTACTGCCGAAAGTTCATAAATTCTTTTTTCTTTGTTGTATCTTTTTTCTGATACTTCTTCTTTTTTGAAGTAAATTCTTTCTGTTTGATCAAACTGTTCGTATAATTTTATTACATCTGCATCGAAACTAATTTCAAATTCAGTATTTGGTCTTGTTCCTGCGAAAATCCACCTTACCATTTCTGGTTCGTATATTTCTAGCATTTGAGATAAGGTTATTATTATTCCGCCGGATGATGTGAATTGCCCAAGTCCCTTTGGTGCAATCCATTCGTATCTGAAACCATGCGGTGGTTCTGTTTTGTAAACTTCTTTTTGTATTAACCTTGATGTGTCTATACTTCCACCGGCTGCGAAATGATCTTTTCCTGCGCTTTCAAAGTCTTCATTATAGAAATGCCAGTGCATTGGCCAATCTACACGCCACCTTAATGTTACTAACCCTTTTTTTCTAAAATCAAAAGTTTCTTTATGACCACATTCACATTCATAAGATAAATTATAGTTTCCTAGCCAGTCTAGTTTTTTTATGGTGTCTCTTTTACATTTACCACAGAATACAAATATGGGCAGCCAGCTTTTTTCTAAAGGTTTTCTTCTGTACTTGTTTAAAATTTCTTTTATTTCTTCTGTTTTTTCTAGGGCTGTTTTTATTTCCTTTGCGTATTTACATGATTTGTATAGTTTGTGTTGATAAATATATTCTGGATTAATTCCAACCAATGGAAGATCTCTTTCCAGTTCTTTTTCAAAATGTTCAGCATATGATTTGTTTGTCCCATAAGGATCAGGGATTAGGTGAATTGGCTTTCTAAGTTCTTTTTTTAGCATAGCTTGTTTTGGTAAATTTTTTGGAACTTTTCTGAATACATCATTGTCATCCCAAGAGTAGATGAATCTCACATTTTTCTTTTTGTCTTTTAATGCCCTTTCCATTAGTTCTGCAGTTATTATCTCTCTGAAGTTTCCAATGTGGATTGTTCCCGAGGGAGTTATTCCTGCAGCTATGGTGTACTTTGATTTATTCCCTCTTATGTGGATTAATTTCTTTGCTTCTACGTCTGCCCAGTGAAGTTCCATGGGTAGGGTTTAGAATAGGGTAATTAAAAAGTTTTTGTTTTGTACGTGTTTCTTTTCATGAATACTTTTTTTGTTTTAGATACTATTCCTTTTTGAGATCTTTTTATTTCCTTTGTATCCATCTTTGCTACTGCTGTACAAACTAATTCATTTCTCAATGTCATGATTGCAACTTTGTCTTCTTTATTTATGTTAGAATTTATTTTTGAAACCCCTGGAATTGCCAAATCTGCCCCATGACACAATGTGTTTACTGCGTTATCGTTAACCCAAATTTTTTGTAAGTGTTCTACTGCTGTTTCTACAGGTTTGATAATCTTTTTTAGTTCTTTTTCATTTCCTTCTTTATAGTATTCACAAGCATCTCTTAATTCTTGCAGGGTGCACCATGATTTATCATTAAATGTACCTACTCTGGTTCTTATTAGTTGAACCATATGTGCTCCGGTTTTTAGTTTTTGGCCAATATCATGGCATAATTTTCTTATGTAAGTTCCAGCCTCACAACCAACTTTGAATAGAACTTCTTGACCCTTTATTTCCAAAATTGTTATGTAATAAATTTCTCTTTTTCTTGTTTTTCTTTTTACTGCCGATTTTACTGGCGGTTTTTGATCTATTTTTTTAACAAATGAATTTATTGTATCTATGATTTCTTTTTCTTTTATTTCTTTGTGTATGTGCATTAAGCAAACATATTCTTTTCCAGCTTTTAGGAGGTGATGAACTATCCTTGTTGCATCCCCAAGTGCTATTATTAGTGAGCCTGTTACGTTTGGATCTAATGTTCCAGAATGTCCAGCTCTTTTTATGTTTAGAATTTTTTTAACATAATCTGTTGTTTGATGTGATGTGGGTCCCTGTGGTTTGTTTATATTGATTATTCCGTAGTTGATTAATTGTTTTATTGATTCTTTTTCAGGGTTGGATGCCATCTCTAAATCTGTTTCTGATTCTTTGATTGTTATTGTTTCTGTAGTTTCTCTTTCGAAGGGGAATTTTTCCATTTTAAGTGGGTTAATGAAAAGCTATATAAATATAGTTTTTTATGTTTTTTGTTATGGCTAAGAAAAGGGGTGCTAGGGGTAGTAAAGATGTGTCTCGTTGGACTTTTAATCTTTTCTTGATTTTTTCTGTTGTTGGGATGTTTTTTATTGCATTTGCAAGTTATGATGTTCCATTGTTATCTGGTATTGGAGGCGAAGAGGGAATTCATGTTTCTCATGAATTCATAGCTGATGATCAAGTTAAAATTTCTGCTAATGTTTATTTTGAAGATGTTGTTTTCTTAAATAGTATACAAATTTTTGCTGATGATTTTTTAGTTGAAGAGTGTACTGAGTCACAAAATGGGGGGGATTGGCCTCCTGGAGATGACCCGGAAAATTCTCCAAGATTTTCAGGTTATTCCACTTCTTGTGAATATACTGGAACTTTTTCAGAAGGCGCTCATGATTATTATGGAAGATATTCTACAAGAATCCTTGGTATGTGCTCCGGGGGCGCTTGTACAGAAAGTACTGCAGTTGTTGCTTCCTGTCCTGCTTGGGGTGATTCTGATGGTGGAGATCCAATGGTTGAAGGTAGTGTGGAACTTGGCGCTATCGGAGTAACTATTGCAGATACGTGCTTTGATTCAAATTATTTGAAAGAATATACTTGTGCTACTGAGAACGAGTTTAGAGTTGAATTTTATGAGTGTAGGTTTGGATGTGATGGTGGGCGTTGTTTAGGTACTGAATCTCCACCTCCAGATGGAATTTACTATTATGATGAAATTTGCCAGTATGATTCTCCAGGTGGTAATGATCCAAACATAGCAGGCGAAATTGGTTTTGATTTAGCAAACTATGACCCTATTTTTGATGAATGTGAAAATGAGGTTGCATTATGGGAATATTATTGTGTAGGAGATTATGCTCTTGGAGGAGTTTATGTTTGTGATACTCCTGCTGTTGCATCTAATGTGTCTGATGTTGCTTCTTTTACTGTTTCATTTAGTGGTACTGGTGGAGATAATCCTGGTGGCAGTAATACAGATGATAACTCTCAAGAGGGTGGTAATCCTGAAGGCAATGGTTGCATAGAAGATTGGTCTTGTACTGAATGGACTGATTGTTTTGAGGATCAACGAACACGGGAATGTACTGACTTAGATTCTTGTGGTACTGAGAATAATAAACCAGTTGAAGTTGAGAATTGTGGGTCTTCTTGGGATATTTTTCCATTTGATTTGAAAAATATTAATTGGTGGTATGCCTCTGCGTTTATTATAGTGGCTTTGCTACTTGTTTGGTTTGTAGTATTTATGCTTAGAAAAAAAGGATGGGATTAATTATTTCTTAGATGTTTTTTCTTTTAATTCTGCAGTTGTAGGGATTTTTGCTTTGTCTAGCTTTTCTTTTTGTTCCATTAATTCGCTAGCTGTAGGCAATTTTTCTTCTTTTTCAGGTTCTACTTTTGGAGTTTTTTCTTTTTTAATCTCTTCTTTAGTTTCAGTTTTCTTTTCAGTCTTTGGTTCTTCTTTCTTTTCTTCTTTTGGTTTTTCTTTTACCATGTCAGCTAGTTTTTTGATTCCTTTTTTCTTCTTTTCTTCTTTCTTCTTTTCTTCAGGTGCTCCAACTAACTCAGCTTTTACAATATTATCTTCTTTTTTTGCAGTAATTTTTACTTTATGTGGTGGATTTTTAGGTCCATTCTTCCAAAGTAATTCATTAAGATATTTTCCCAATTTTACTTCTTTTGTTTTCATGTGTTTTTTTAGAAATTCTTTTGTAGCCCTTACTGCTTTTGATGTGTGTTTATATCTAGGTGCTTTCTGAAATTCCTTTCTTAATGGGATTGTATAATTTCTTTCCATTTTATACTTTTAATCTTGTAGAAGATCTCCATCTCCTTTTTACTTTTGTAAAAGATGAGGGATGTATTTTTTTACCAACACCAGCAGCCTTTGGCACTATCCAGAAAGGAGCCCATTTTGTTTGCCTTCCTCTTTTTATTAATCTCTTTTTCTTGGCTGTTGGTTTGTATCTTGCCATTTTATTTTTTTCCCGCTGTGTTTAATAGTGATTGTCCCTTCTTTGTTAGGATTCTCCCCTTATGTACACCCTTTTCTTTTTGCTCTGCCAATCCGGCAGTTTCTAATTGTTTTAATATGACTCTAATTATTTTTCCAGAACCTTTGTAGTATTTTTCTGGTTTGTGGCCCCTATTTTTTCTTCCACCATATTTTCTTCTTAATTTGTTTGTTCCTATTGGGCCTAGAATGTATAATTTTCTCATAATTGAAGCAGCTCTTGAATACCACCAATCATCTTCAACAGGTGGCCTTTCCCTAGCTGTGCTAGTTTTTACGAAGTTAGACCAGTCTGGTGCGACTATTTCTTTTATGTCTTTCAACTTTTTAGCTAAATCATCTATTACTTGACTTGTGGCGTTTTTGTACATGCTCATTTTATAATTGTTGAGAAAATAGTGATTTTATAAAGGTTACTATTGGATTTCTGGGCTTTCAAGTAGTTTTTTTACTTCTTTTTCGATTAGACTAAATGTTTTTCTTATTCTTTTTAGATCTGGAACATGAACATCCGCAATTTTCCAAGATATCAGTTTCCCATTGTAACCCAATTTTTTTCTGAATATATCTTCAGGTAAATTGTCTGTAACATTTATGATTAAATCTGCATTTTTTATTTCTTCTTTAGTTATTTTTCTTTGTTTGTAGTTGGGAACCAGCTCGAATTCATTACCAATCTTTTTACCTATCAATTTTCCTATTGGGCCCAAAGGGGGCCAACAATGAATCCCTCTACTAAAACATGTTATATCTTTATTTTTGTTATATTTTTTAAAGAAAGCTTCTGCTATCTTACTTCTAAATCTATTCCATTTACATACAAATATGATATTCATTTTCCCTTAAGTTTTGGTCCTTTCTCTGAGTCTTCTATGGTAAATCCTAATTTTGCTATTTTATTTCTGATATTGTCTGCTTCTTTCCAATTTTTGTTTTTTCTCGCTGTTTCTCTTAGTTTTAATAAGCTTTGTACTTCTTTTGGTGTTTTTGTTTCTTTTACTTTGCTTAGATCTAGGCTGAAAACTTTGTCAAAATCCAAAATTAATTCCAATTTTTGTTTGTTTCCTAGATTTTTTTCTTTTAGAATTGTCCATATTAAGGAAAGAGCTTTTGGAATGTTTAGATCATTGTTAATTGATTTTAGAAATTCTATTTTATATTTTTTTGTTGAGCCTTTTGATGTTGGATTCTTTTTTAGCTCTCTTATTTTTTCTTTTAATTTATTATAAGCTGTTTGTGCTGAGCTTAATGATTCAAGACTAAACTCCAAAGGTTTTCTGTAAATTGCTGTTAGAGAAAGATATCTAAATGCCAATGGATCAAATCCTTTTTCTATTAGTTGAGATATTGTGTATAGTCCTCCTTTTGATTTTGAGATTTTTTCTCCTTTTGAAGTTAGCCAGGCTGTGTGAATCCAGTAGTTTACAAATTTTTCCTCTGTTGCACCTTCCGATTGTGCTATTTCATTTTGATGGTGCACTTGGATGTGTTCTTGTCCCCCTGTGTGAATGTCAAAATGTTCTCCAAGATATTTCATAGACATCGCTGAACATTCTAGATGCCATCCAGGATATCCTACACCCCAAGGAGACTTCCATTCTTGTTGTCTCTCTCCCGGTTTTGTTGAAAATTTCCATAGAGCGAAATCTGTTGAATTTTTTTTCTCTTTCATAGAAACTCTTTTTCCTGCTTCTTGTTCTTTCATTCTTGATAGTTTTCCATAGTCTTTAAATTTTGAACTATCATAATAAATACCATCAGAAGTTTTGTAAGTAAAACCTTTTTCTTCTAGTTTTTTTATTAAGTTGATTTGTTCTTTGATATGGGTTGTTGCTTTTGCCCAAATTGTTGGTTCTTCTATGTTTAGTTTTTTGAAATCTTCTTTGAAAACTTTTAGATAATAACTTGTTACTTCTTTAGCAGTTTTTCCTTCTTTCTTGGCAGTTTTTTCTATCTTATCTTCTCCTTCATCCCTATCTGAAGTTAGATGTCCTACGTCAGTCACATTCATTACATGTTTTATTTTTAGATTATTGTATGTTAGAACTTTTTTTAGTAGATCTACGAAAATGTAAGTTCTTAGATTTCCTATGTGTTGATACCAGTAGACAGTTGGTCCACAAGAGTATAATCCCGCTCTTCCTTTTTTTATTGGAGAAAACGTTTCTTTTTTTCTTGTTAAGGTGTTGTATATCTTTATTGGCATGAAAATAAATTGAAGAAAGAGGTTTATAAATTTATTTGACTTCCAGTAAGATTATTTCTGATTCGGAAGGTATTGTTCCTAATGATTCAACTTTGGTTAAAGTGATGGAATATAAATTTGGTGCTGTGCCTGCCGGAACTCTTACGCCTATTGGAATTCCTTTCTTTTCTCCCGCTACAATTGTTACTGCTGTTGGAAGTACAAACCAAGTTTGATATTGTGGATCTCCAACTTCGATTGAAAATTCTTTTGTTTCTCCTTCTTCACCAAAGAATTGAATTCCTGTGTAGATTTCAGAATATTTTCCTGCCCTTGCTTCAAAACTGAACCCTGCAATATAGAAAGTGTCCCCGGATGGCATGTCTTCTTGAATTGTTTGTTGTGCTTTTGCAAAGGATTGTTGAGTCAAATCTTCTATTTGAGAAAATAAACCAGTTATCCATCCGATACCTAAACCAAGAAGCATAACGCCAAGAACTATAACTATAATTGTAGTCATAGAAAGTTCAATCGCACCTCTTTTGGATTTCATGTTAGTAGATTTGTATTTAATTGTTTTTAAAGGTTTTTATTCTGTATTCCATGAAGGATCTTCGTCCCGTCCCTGGTTATTAGTTAATCTCATTTGATTACTCCCATCAGCATCCATAACATAAATCTCATAGTTGTTATCTCTATGGCTTTCAAATACAATTCTACCCCCATCTGGGCTCCACGATGGGCTTGCATTGGTAGAAGGATTATTGCTTACATTAACTTGATTACTCCCATCAGCATCCATAACATAAATCTCATCATAATTACCATTTCTACGACTAATGAATACAATTCTACTCCCATCAGGACTCCATAATGGACCAACATCTGCAGAAGGATTATTGCTTACATTAACTTGATTACTCCCATCAGCATCCATAACATAAATCTCATTATTACCATCTCTGTTGCTGACAAACAAAATGCTACTCCCATCTGGACTCAACAATGGAAAAGCATCTGCAGAAGGATTATTGCTTACATTAACTTGATTACTCCCATCAGCATCCATAACATAAATCTCACTGTTACTATCTCTGTTGCAGTCAAATACAATTCTACCCCCATCAGGACTCCACGAAGGGTTATTGTCACATGAAGAATTGTTAGTTAATCTCATTTGATTACCCCCATCAGCATCCATAACATAAATCTCATTACAGTTGCTATTATCCACAGTATGACGGAATACAATTCTACTCCCATCAGGACTCCACAATGGACTTACATCTGATGTTTGATTATTAGTTAATCTCATTTGATTACCCCCATCAGCATCCATAACATAAATTTCACTGTTATCATCCCTAAGACTAAGGAACAAAATGCTACTCCTGTCAGGACTCCACAATGGACTTCCATCTGCAGAAGGATTATTGCTTACATTAACTTGATTACTCCCATCAGCATCCATAACATAAATCTCATTATTACCATCTCTGTTGCTGGTAAATGCTATTCTTCCATTTTCAGGTCCTGGTTCTTCCTCTGATTGTGCTAAAATTTGCTCATGTCCAAATAAAGGTATTGAGTAGTCTGCAATTGGCCACCCAAATGCTTGAAGGGTTGCACCAACTATTGTTTCTAGCCCTCCACACAGGGTCCACCATGGATCTTCTGTAGGTGAAACCTCTGCCCTTAGAAATCCATTTGTTCCAATGTATGCTCCTGCAAGATCGTATGCCAAGAGTTGAATTTCGGGCCCCACAGATATTTTAAGTTCTGCTTCTGAAGAGAATGTTGGTGTTTCAAAATTAAATTCATTTGAGAAATTTGATCCTGTATTCCAATTCCCATTTTCGTAAGAAAGTTCTGTTTCTAAGTTAGCTTCTTGAGATATTTCCGCTTCTACATTTGATAATGTTCCTTCTGCTTTTGCATTTATGTTGATTCTTGGAACTAAGACAAAGGGTGTAATGTATACTGGTTGACAAATAATTGAGACAATGTTTACTTCTTCTGAGATTTCTATTGAAGTTGTATTTGATGTGTAGCTCATATTGAAGCTTTCTTCTGATGATGTATTAAATGTAAATTGGTTTAATCCCCCGAGATCTGCGTCAAGAGTAAAATCTGTTATTTCTGTGTTGAATGCCAAGTGTCCATTTAGCGTTGCTTGGTCGTCTGTTGTTGAAAGATTTCCATCTTGATCGTATAGAACTACGTCTATTGGAATATTAAAATTGAAGTTTCCTGGTCTTTGAAATGGTCCTTGTGGTACAAGTGAAAAGTTTTCTTGTATGTAACAGTTTTCTATTGCCTCGTTTAATGTTGAGACAGAGGTTTCTGCTGTGTTATTACTTATAGATTCTATCTTCCTTAGAAATCCGTAGGGGGTTTGCTCTGTTAGGTTGTTGTTTAGTATTATATCCCCTATCTCTTGTGTTGGAGTATTGGTGAATGTTACTGTACCTGTTTCAGAGTTATATCCGCTTACTTCTCCTTCTTGTATTTCGTATACATTAGTCTCTAGGGTGTATCCCGTTTCAGGCTCATTTGGTCCTGTTGGTGTTTTGTTATCTTTGCTACAAGAATTGAAAAATAGACCAGTATATAGAATTGTATTAAATAATGTTTTCATTAGGCTGTCTAATGTCATTTTTACTATGATTGAGCAGTAACTTTTACCTTTTAAGACTTACTTTTTTAGAAAAATATGGGGCGAGAGGGATTTGAACCCTCGACACCTAGATCTTCAGTCTAGTGCTCTCCCAGGCTGAGCTACCGCCCCATCATGATTTTGTGGAGTTATCTTGGTTTTTAAGTATTTTGATTAGAAAGTTTTAAATAAATTCTTCGGAGGTCTAAGCTTATGAATTTACCCAAGAAATATGATTTCGAAGAATCTGAGAAAAAGTGGAAGTCTTATTGGGAAATGAATGGGATATACAAGTTTGATCCTAAAAGTAAGAAAAAGATTTATTCAGTAGATACACCCCCCCCATATGTTTCTGCATCTCATTTACACATCGGGCATGCAATGCATTATTCTCAGTTTGAATTTATTGCAAGATATAAACGTATGAAAAATTTTAATGTTTTTTTCCCAATGGGTTTTGATGATAATGGTTTACCAACTGAGAAGTTTGTTGAAAATAAATACAAAATTGACAAATCGAAAACTACTAGAAAAGAATTTACAAAGCTTTGTTTGAAGGAAACTGCACTTGGAATTAAAAATTATCGTGAATTGTGGAATTCTCTTGGAATGAGTGTTGATTGGAATTTAACTTATTCTACTATTGATCCTAGATCTGTTAAAGTTGCTCAAGAATCATTTATTGATTTGTATAAAAAAGGATTCTTAGAAAGGAAAGATATTCCTATAATCTGGGATGTTAAATTGCAGACTACTTTGGCTCAAGCAGAGTTGGAGGATGTTGAAAAAGAATCTTATTTCAGTGAAGTGGTTTTTAAATCTGGAGAAGATGATTTAATTATTTCTACAACTAGACCAGAATTAATACCTGCTTGTGTTGCTCTATTTTACAATCCATCAGATAAGCGGTATAATAAGAAACTTAATGGAATGAAGGCCAAAGTTCCTTTATTTGATTATGAGATTCCTATTTTGGAAGATAAATCTGTTGAAGTTGGGAAGGGTACTGGCCTTATGATGGTTTGTACTTTTGGAGATAAGGAAGATATCGAGAAGTGGGCCAAATATAAACTCCCATTGAGAATAGTTATAACAAAAGATGGGAAGATGAATGACCTTGCTGGAAAATATGAAGGCTTGGGTTTGAAAGACGCAAGGAAGAAAATAGTTGAAGATTTGAAAAAGAAATCTTTTTTGGTTAAGCAGGAGAGGATAATGCATGTTGTAAATGTTGGTGAACGTTCTGGTGCAGATGTCGAATTTTTGAAATCTCCCCAATGGGTAATTAATGTTTTGAAATACAAGAATGATTTGATTAAGCAAGCGGATAAAATTAATTGGTATCCAACTTTTATGAAATCTAGATATAAACACTGGGTTAAAAATTTGCATTGGGATTGGGTGATTTCCAGACAGAGATTTTATGGTGTTCCATTTCCAGTTTGGTATGAAAAGAAAACTGGAAAAGTTGTTTTACCTAAGTTAAATGAGCTCCCTGTAGATCCAAGGGGCAGTTTCGTTCCGAAAGGATACAAGAAAAGTGATTTGGTTCCCGAAATGGATATAATGGATACTTGGATGACTTCTTCTTCAACTCCAAAAATAAATGATGCTTATGATAACAGTAAACTTTTGCCCATGTCTTTAAGACCACAAGCCCATGATATCATTAGAACTTGGGCATTTTATACAATTGTTAAATCTTATTTTCATGAAAAAAATCTTCCTTGGAAAGATATTATAATTTCAGGTCATGGGTTGGATCCCGGTGGGAAGAAGATGAGTAAATCTAAGGGCAATTTTGTTGAGTCTTCTGATGTTGTAAAAAAATATGGTTCTGATGCTTTAAGATTTTGGGCTGCAGGTGCAAATTTAGGAAGAGACTTGCCGTATAGGGAAGATGATATTCTTACGGGTGTGAAAACTGTTACTAAACTTTGGAATGCTTCTAAATTTGCTTTGATGCATTTGGAAGATTTTGATAATAAGAGAGTTAAGTTAACAGACCTAGATAAGGGAATACTTTCCAAGTTTAATTCCATTGTTAAGGAAAGCACAGAAGCATTTGAGAAATATGAGTATTCTAAATCTAAGTTGTTAGTTGATGTTTTCTTTTGGAATATGTTTTGTGACAATTATTTGGAAATTGTTAAAGATAGATTATATAATCCAGATAGAAGGGGTAATGAAGATAGGAAAAGTGCACAGTTTACTTTGTACTATTTATTGAATGGAATTTTGAAAATGTTTGCTCCTATTATGCCTTTTATTACTGAAGAAATTTATCAATTGTATTTTGCTAAAAAAGAAAAATTGAAAAGCATTCATGTTTCTTCTTGGCCAAAGTATAATAATAAATTGAATGATAAAGGTTCTGAAAAAGTTTTTGATAATTTTGTTAATGTTTTGAATAATGTTAGACAGCTAAAGGCTAAAGCAAATAAATCATTAAAAGAAGAGATAGGTTTAACTTTGAAAAGGGATGATTATAATATCTTGTTGAGCAGCATGGATGATTTGAAAGCAGTTTGTAATGCGAGAGATGTTAAAAAAAGAAATAAATTTGATGTAGAATGGTAGATGTTAAGAAAAGAAGAGAATTAAGGAAATTTGTTGAGCAATTAGCTGGCTACAGGGGAAGACATACTGAGTTGGTTACTGTTTACATTCCTGCAGGCTATGAATTGTTTAAGATAATCAATCATTTGAAAGAAGAACAAGGTACTGCATCTAATATTAAAGATAAAAGAACTAGGACTAATGTTATTGATTCTTTGGAGAAGATGATTAGACATTTGAGATTGTTTAAGAAAACTCCAGATAATGGTTTAGCTATTTTTTCTGGTAATGTAAGCGATAAGGAAAGTCAAATTAAGTTAGAAGTTTTTAGTGTCGAACCCCCTGAACCAATTAACATGAGATTGTATAGGTGTGATCAGACTTTTGTTGTGGATTTATTGAGAGATATGGTTACACATAAGGAAACATATGGTTTATTGGTTGTCGATAGAAGGGAAGGTACTATTGGTTTGTTAAGGGGCTCTAGTGTTGTTGAGATTGCAAATCATACATCTGATGTTCCTGGTAAGACAACTAAAGGTGGGCAGTGTTTAGTTCCTGATTCTGTTGTTCAAATTTGTGATGGTGATATTGAGAAAATTGGAAATTTACACAATCCTTATGTTGTGAAAAGTGTTGAACTAGAAGATGGCTCTTTAATTGATTCTGCGATTACAGATAAATGGGATTCTGAAAAAAAAGTTGCGAAGATAATTACTAAAAATCCAAGATTGGAAATTGAGTCTTCTTTGGAACATACTTTTTTTGTTAGAACAGATGAAGGAATTGTTGAGAAAGAAGCAGAAGAGTTGAAAGAAGGCGATTTTTTGTTGATGCCAGAAAGAATTGATGTTAAAGGAGAAATTCAAGAGATATTGTTTAAAGATTTTAAAGTTTTAGATCAAAAATTTGCTCAATTTTTAGGATATTACTTGGGAGATGGAAATCCAGATACAAATAGATTAGTTTTTTATGAGCAGAATAAGGAATTAGCAAATTATTATAGAGATTTTTTTAGCAACTTGTTTAATTTAGATGTTAAAGTTAAGTTTCGAGAAGCTAAAAATTATTATGAAATTAGGATATATAACAAAGATTTACATGATTTTGTTGTTAAGGAGTTTCCCGAAATTGATAAAGCTTTAAATTCTGAAGTTCCCAAGAAAATTTTGAGATCCCCTAATGAAATTTTGGCAGGGTTTTTAAGGGGGTTATTTGATGCTGAGGGATATGTTACGGCTGAAGAATTGTCTATTGGGATGAATAATAAATATTTAATTAGACAAGTGCAAATGGCCTTGTTAAGGTTTGGAATTATTTCTGGATTTGGGGAGTATAATAATGAAAGAAATCCTTATAGCGATAATTATAGATATACTTTGAGAATTACTGAGAAAGAATCTTTGAAATATTTTAAAGAATTTATTGGATTTAGTTTTTCTGAAAAGATTGGGAAGCTTGGGTTATTGTTGGATAAAAGAGGAATAAAATCTAATGTTAGGCAAATAATCAAAACTGGAAAAGAAATTAGAAAATTGTTGGAAGATTATGGTTATTTGAAGGAAAATTTTTCTAATGTTTCTCATTTTTTTTACAATAGAAGAGAGATGGGTAAGCAGGTTTTCAAGAAGAATTTTATGGAGAAGGTAAAACTCGAGAATAAAGAGCTATATGAAAAATTAAAATTTGTTGTGAGCCATAATTTGATTCCTGTTAAAATAAAAAGTATTGAAATTTCTGAGAATAAAGTTTCTATGGTGGATATTTCTGTCAAAAATCAGAATTTTGTAGCTAATTGTGTTTTAGTTCATAATAGTCAGCAGAGATATGCTAGACTTAGGGAGGAAGCAGCCCATAATTTTTTTAAAAGAGTTGCTGAGACTGCTAACAAAGAATTTTCAGACAAAGATGTTAAAGGAGTTATTGTTGGTGGTCCTGGTCCAAGTAAGGAAGATTTTTTGAATGGGGATTATTTACAAACCAGAGTTAGGGAGAAAGTTCTCGGTATGAAAGATTTGAGTTATACTGGTGCTTTTGGTTTGAATGAATTAGTTGATAAGAGCCATGATTTGTTGGCTAATGAAGAAGTAGTTGAAGAAAAGAAAATTATTGATAAATTCTTTTATGCACTCTCTACAAAGGGAGGGGGCAAGGCTGCATATAAGAAAAAAGATGTTTTAGATGCTCTTAATCGTGCTGCTGTTGATGTTTTAATTCTTAGTGAGGATTTAAGTGATGAAGAAATGGAAAATCTTGAGGAGAAAGCCGAAGCAACTGGTGCCAAGGTGAATGTTGTTTCTTCTGATACTACTGAAGGTAGGCAGATAAGAGATTTTGGTGGCGTTGTAGCAATTCTTAGGTATAAAGTTTAGTTTAGAAAGATATATATATTAAGATATCAAGATTTTCTTGAGGTGATTATATTTATGAAAAAAAAGCACTCTTTTATTGCAATATCTATTGTAGTTGTTGTTGCAGTTTCTATCTTTATGTTTTTTGGTGATGAATTGAGTCCAAAATTATCTGTGGATAAAAAGTTTTCTGAAACGGGGAGCGGTGTAATTGAGGGTTCTAATTTGATAGGTTCTACTCTTTCAGTTTCAGGTGAAAATTATAAAGTAGTTGATGTTAGGCCTCCTTTGGGAAGTGATGGTTGTTATATAAATGTTGATTCTTTGAAGAGTTTGATTTCAGATGGAGCTTATTTGAGCTTTGAAGAGGGAGCAGGAAAAATAACAAAATCAATATCTTTTTTGGATCAGTCTTTGGATGACTATGGGAATGTTGTATGCGAATTTCCTTGTTCTGACTATGGAATGGGTGGTCCAACCGATTGTTGCATAGTAATGACTGAAAATTATGCCTAAATAATTAAATTCTTTTTTATTTTTCTCTTATATCTAATTCGTTTTGTAGAATAACTATTGATTGTGATGCAAAATAGGTTTTTGGTCCCAATGAAGTTTTTGTTGACTCTTTTTTTAATCTTCTTAATTCGTTTTTAGGTAAACCATCGTGATCTCCTAAAAGGAAAACAGAGTTATCTGGAATTTTTAGATTTCTAAGGTTTTCTCCTTTTTTGTCTAAAATAAATATTTCTTTATTTTCTTTTTTTAGTTCTTTGATCAAATCTGTTAATGATTTTTTTTCGATATAACATGAAGGAAATGCTCTAACTTTTTTACCTTCTCTATATTTGAATAATATTCTTTTGATTAACCCTGCTACATCTTTTTTTGAGAGTATGTTATTTAATTCTTCTGAAGTTTCTAATTCAATATGTCTTGGTGGTGTTGGTTTACCATAGAAAACTAAGTGAAGCTTTACATCTTGGCGCATTTGCTTTGAGATAAATAAAGATGCTATTATTGAATGGATTACTATATCCATCCTTCCTGCTTTCATTAAATCTTTGAAATTACCTGTTGTTGATGCCGATTTTGAAAAATAAATGAATTCTCTCATAGTAAAAGTTCCTATTTAATAGTTTATTACGTTTTTGATAATCTTTATAAATTGATAAATGGTTTTTCTAGGTTATGAATGAACACAGAGATAAGGTTGAAGCTGTATTGTTCACTACAGGTAGATTTCTTAATTTGGAGGAAATTGGTAGATTATGTGGTATTGGTAGCTCAGGAGTAATAAGGCAGATGCTTGATGAGTTGGGTGATGAGTACAATAAAAGAGAAACTGCATTGGAAATAATTAAAGATGAGAAGAATAGGTGGAAACTCAATATTAAGAAAGAGTATTTGTATTTGACTGAGAAATTGTTGAGTGATGCAGAATTAGATAAGCCAACACAAGAAACATTGGCAATGGTCGCTTACAGACAGCCAGCAGTTCAGTCAGACATAATTGGTTTTAGAGGAAATAAAGCTTACGACCATATTAGAAAATTAAAAGAAGAGGGGTTTGTTGTTTCTGAGAAATTTGGGAGAACCAAACTTTTGAAATTAACTCAGAGGTTCTATGATTACTTTGATGTTGTTGAAGAAGAATTGAAAGGAAAACTGACTCCGGGTGAAGTATAGTGGAGTTTTTGACTTATGTCTATTTATTTTTTATTTCTATTTCTTTGTATATGTCTTCTTTGTTTTTAATTCTTTTTTTTAAAAATAGGGGTAATTTGGATGAGGAAAGAAAAGCTACAAAATTCCCTACGTTAAGTGTTTTAATTCCTGCGTGGAATGAAGGAGGCACAATAGCCGATACAATTCAGGCGGTTTTAGATTCAGATTATCCTCAAGATAAAATAGAAATAATTGCAATTAATGATGGAAGTACAGATAATACTTTAGCAGAGATGAAGAAGTTTAAGGATAAGATAAGAATTTTTGATAAACCAAATTCAGGCAAAGCAGATTCTATGAATCAAGCTATAAAACTTGCAAAAAATGAATATCTTGCAGTTATTGATGCTGATTCTTATCCAGTAAAAACTGCATTAAGAGATATGGTTGCTTATCTTGAAGAGAAAGATGTTGTTGCAGTTACTTCTGCTATTTTGGTTAAGAATAGAAAAAAATTAATTGAAAAACTGCAAGCAATTGAATATGCAGTTATTGCTTGGGGTAGAAAATTATTGCAGTATATTGAAGGAATTTATGTTGCTCCTGGGCCATTGAGCATATATCATAGGGAGTCTTTTATTAGTTATGGTGGATTTGATACAAATAATCTGACTGAAGATATCGAGGCTACTTGGAAAATATTAAGTCATAATAAGAAGGTTAGAATTGACTTAAGAGCAAAGGTTTATACGACAGTTCCATCTAAGATTAAAGTGTGGTGGAGACAGAGATTAAGATGGAATCTTGGTGGTTTCCAAACAATGTGGAAATATAAAAAATTATTTTTTAACCCTGCTTATGGAATGATGGGTTTATTTGTTGTGCCTTTTTTTATTCTTACTTTTGCTTTAAGTTTAGTTGGTTTTTTGGTTTTTACTTTTGTCTTGGTTAGAAATTTGACTAAGGCTTATTTATTGAATAATTATGTTAATGCTGCAGATTCTAGTTTTATGAGATTAGACTATTTGAATTTTAATCCAAATGTGTTTGCTTTCTTTGCAGCTATTTTAGTATTTTTGGGAATCCTATATTTGATTTTCTCCCAAAGATGTATTGAAAATAAAAAAATATCATTAAGGAGTTATCCTGTTTATGCGATATATTTATTAATCTATCTTACATTGTATCCTCTAGTGCTTATTCATACGTTGTATAGAATTGTAAGTAGGAAGAAGTTAAGATGGTAATTGAAACAAAACCTCAAAATGATGTTTTTTGGAAGGCATTGATATTTACAGTATTTATTTTTTTGTTGGGAGTTTTCATGGGATATGTTCTTGAAGAGAAGAGATTAAATAATGTTCAAGAAGAATTTGAGCAATTAGTTGTTGATTGGGGGGATGTTAGAACGCAGGCTGCTTATTATCAAACGTTAGGAGATGATCCTTTGGTTTGTGATAGGGCGGTTGATGAAAATTTGAATTTTGGAGACAGAATTTATTATTCTGGATTGAGATTAGAGGAATATGAAGAAGCTAATAGGTTAACAGATAAGTTGCAATTTGAAAAGCAGAAGCATAATATGTTGAGAACTGAGTTTTATATTAATAGTTTGGTTTTAAAAGAGAAATGCGATGCCCAGTATGATATTGTTGTTTATTTCTATGTTGATAATGCAGGTGATTTTGATTTGGATTTGAATGCGAGACAGAATGTTCTTTCTATTGTTTTGAAAGATTTAAAAGAGGAGAAAGGACCAGATTTAGTTTTAATTCCTTTGGCTGCAAATATGGGCATTTCGGTTGTTAATATACTGTTAGACACTTATGATATTGAAGAGTTTCCTTCTCTTTTATTGTTGTCTGATGATGGATATGAGGTCTTGTCAGGGGTTCAGAGCGTTGGAGATATTGAGCCTTTATTAAGTCCTTTCTAACCGTAATCTTTTTATTTTTCATTTACTTCCCCCTTTTATGAAAGGTATATGTGACATGTGTGGAAAAGAAGGAGATTTAGTAGATGCTATAGTGGAAGGTGCTGTTATGAACGTTTGCTTGAATTGCGCTAATCATGGTAGTGTCATAACAATAAATCAACCAGTTGTTGATAAAAAAAGAACAATGGTTAAAGAAGATGAAGGTGGCGAGTCAATAGATGTTGTTGCTGATGATTTTGCAGAAAAGATAAAAAAAGCTAGAGAAAGAAAGGAGATTACACAGGAAGACCTTGCAAAATTTATAGCTGAGAAAGAGTCTGTTATTCATCAGTTGGAGTCAGGCAAATTAAAGCCTAATTTTAAGTTAGCTCATAAGTTAGAAGTTTTCTTGAATATAAGTTTGGTGGATAAAGTAGAGACTAAATTGAAAAAAGATAAGAAAGTTGACTTTAAAGATGGAAATTTGACTATTGGCGATATTATTACAAAAGATTGAGCTACCGAAAGTTTTAAAAGAATTTATCCTTCCTTTTTCACGCAAATGGAAATTAGAATTTTAGAAGAAGAAAAGGATTTTATAAAACTTGAGTTGGTTGCTGAAGACCATACCTTATCTAATGCATTAAAAAATGAATTAGAAAATGATGTGCATGTTAAGGTCGCAGGCTATACAAAAGAGCATCCATTAGTTAGCAACCCAATTTTGATGATAAAGACCGATGGAAAGGAATCTTCAAGGAAGGCTCTAGATGCTTCTGTTGATAGGCTCAAGAAGAAAAATTCTGCATTTCTTGCACAAATTAAAAAATTAAAATGAATTTTCTGAAGAAGTTTTGGAACTTTGTTTGGAAAAGTGATACTCCTGCTAGTTGGATAGTTTCAATTATTTTGGTTTTTATTCTTGTTAAGTTTGTTCTTTATCCTGGAATTGGATTCTTATTTGGAACTACTCACCCTGTTGTTGCTGTTGTTTCTTGGAGTATGGAGCATGAGGAAAGGTATGATACTTGGTGGGAAAACAATGGTAAATGGTATGAAGAGAATGGAATAAGCAAAATTCAATTTAAAGAATTTAAATTTAATAATGGATTTAATCAAGGGGATATAATGGTTGTTTTTGGCAGACAATCACAAAATATAAATATTGGAGATGTACTGATTTTTCAATCAACTACAAATTACCCCGTGATCCATAGGGTTGTTAATAAGTGGGATGAAGGAGATCAATATTTCTTTCAAACAAAAGGGGATAATAATGTAGACAGTTATTTACAGCTTGATGAGAGAGAGATAAGTGGTGATCGTGTGGTTGGAGTCGCAAATTTCAGAGTACCTTACTTGGGATGGATAAAAATACTTTTCAATAGGGTTGTTGGGGGGATAATATAAAAAATGAAAGCCGATTTATTTTGTTTAAAATGTGGTAGTATTATGCTGTTTGATAGGGATTCTAAGAAAATGAAATGTGGTAATTGTGGATATAATCCTAGAAAAAAAATTGGATCTGTTGTTTTTAAGAATAAAATTGAATTAAGTAAAGATCAGGAAATAGAAGTCCAAAGTAAGAAGGTTGAGACATTACCAAAAGTTAAGGAAGAATGTAGTAAGTGCGGGTTTAATAGTGCTTATTATTGGACCTTGCAAACAAGGTCTTCTGATGAATCTGAAACAAGATTCTTTGAGTGTTCTAAATGTGGCCATAGGTGGAGGTCCAACGATTAATTATCTGCTTTAGAATAGGAATCATTAAAAGTAAAACCCCTTTTTCTTTTTTATGAGATTAGTCTTGTCTGAGCCGAGGTTTTTGAAGGAAAGTGTTAGCATTCTTTCTGAATTGGTTAATGATGTTAAGATAAAATTGGATGCAGATAAACTTGAAATTGTTGCTATGGATCCTGCTAATGTTGCCATGATTGTTTTTAGACTTCTTAATAGTGCTTTTGCAGAGTATGACATCAAAGGTGTTGAAGTTATTTCTGTTAATCTTGAGTCTTTAAAACAAGTATTGAGTAGAGCGAAGCCTAATGATAATATTGTTTTAGAACTCGATGAAGAAAAAAATCGTTTGAAAATTGGGTTGAGAGGAGAATCTAAGAGGAATTTTAATTTAGGGTTAATTGATATTCATGAAAAGGAGCAAAAAGTTCCAGAATTAGATTTTTCTGGTTCTGTTGAAATGAGTAATGTTGTGTTTAATGAAGCTGTTGAAGATATGGATATTGTTGCAGATACTGTTTCTTTATCCACCGATGGAAACTCTTTTTTGATTGAAGCTGCTGGGAATACTCATGATGCTAAGGTTTCTTTTAATAAAAGTGAAAATATTAGTATTGCTCTTAGTGAAGATAAGGAGAATGTTAAGGCAAAATATTCTATTGTTTATTTGAAGAAAATTTTGAAAGGTGGTAAATTAGCTGATAAGGTTTTTTTAAAATTGGGTCAGGATTATCCTTTGCAAATAGAATATAAAGTTACAGATAAATTACATTTTAGAACTCTTTTGGCTCCAAGGGTAAGTAATGATTAACGAAACTTTTATAAGTTTGGTAAGGAATTTATTCACTATGTTTAATAAAAGAGGCCAGGTGACTGTTTTTGTAATTTTGGGAATAGTTCTTGTTGCATTGGTTGTGTTTGTTTTATATGTAAATGGAGTTTTTGTTAAGTTTGGTCTCGGTGAGTCTCGTGAAGTGTTTGTTGGCTCCCAAGTTGAGCCATCCAAAGTTGTTGTTAGAGACTGTGTTGAAAGAAGTTTAGTTGATGGTATACTTTTTGTTTCTATACAAGGTGGTTATTTTGATCCGGTTCTTTATGAAACGTTTGGTGGATTTGATATAAGTTATGCTTGTGAAGGAGGGGTAAATCATTTACCTATGTTGAATTTTATAGGGAATGAGATAGCACAGTTTATGAATCAAGATTCCGAAATTGAAAGAATTCATGATTGTATAGGTGATGGTTTCGGAAGTATTGAAAGTAGGGGCGTAAATGTTGATTATAACTTTGCAGATTTATCTTTGCCTTCTCCCAATATATTGAATGATCAGGTTTCTCAAGATATTATTTTTTCTTATAGTTTGAAGAAAGGTGATGAAACTGCACAGGTCAATGATCTTAGAGTTGAAGTTCCATCAAATTTGAGAGGAGTTTATGACATTGCTGTTGATGTTGTTAATGCGGAATGTGGTGGTTCTGGATTTGATATTGATGATTATGTTTGGGAGCATGGACAAGCTTTAGATATTTTGGCTGCATCTATTGCAAATGGTCCTGTTGTTGAAGATCATCAACCTTGGTATTTGGAAAGCTATGCTGCCGAAGGAAATGGACAGCTATTGAAGTTTCATTTTGTGATTGAACAATGAAGATAAATTATGAAAGAGGGATTGCTGTATTTTGTTCTGTTTTGATAGTTTTTGCTTTCTTTAACTTTGCTTTAGTTCTTAATTCTGAAGAAGTAGTTGCTGCAAATGTTGATACTTGTGGTTTGACTAATGATGGCAATTATTGTGTTGAAGTTGGAGAAGGTGAAAGCATAGATGATTATGATGGATGTGTTGCTGGGCATTGGTTTCCTGGTGCCTGGAGAGAGGATGTTGAGGAATGCAGTATTGGTTATTGTGTACCTTCGGGTCCTGGTCAATGTTTGTCTAACGTCGAGCAGATAAGATGTACTAATGAGAATGGTGCATTTTATGATGTTGAACCTGCAGATTGTCAAGTTGGTTGTTGTAGGTTACATTCTTCTGATTGCGGTTTGCAAGAGGGTAAAGTTTGTAGGGTAGATTTGGGTGGGGAATGGACTGGACCAAGTGATGATGCACAGGAATGTAATTTACAATGTCCTGGAGCAACTCTTGGTTGTTATAAATCTGCTATTGGTTTTTGTGATTATGGATTGTTGGAGTATTTTCAGGGACAATCTGATTTTGATTATACTAACTTTCTTGCTACGGATGATCCTGTTACTGGGCCTTTTTGTTCAGATTTAGTTGGTTGTCCTAGTTATGGCAACGGACATGCTTACTTATCTTGTGGTGATGATACTACAGATGATGATGAGTGGGATGTTTATTGGTATGATAGAGAGGATAACAGGGAAGATTTGTCTGAGTCTTGTGGTCCTTCAAGGCAATGTTACGATGCTGATGGTCAAGGTGGGGAATTTAATGCAGAGTGTGTAACTACAGATTGTATTGAAGATTGTCCAGATTGTTATCCATCTACGTTGAAGAGCGGTGAGTCTGTATGTGTTAATGTTTTAGAAGGTTTTTTTGCTAATGATAGGGTTAGTAGGTATTTGGAAAACTATCAACTTAATTGTCAGAATAGAAAGATAACGCCTGATTTTGGAGATTATGATGGTAGGGAGTTTTTGTGTGAGGAGCGTATTTCTGAAGATGGAAGATTTAACGCTTATCCTGTTGATAATGAATGGGAAAGCTGTGCTGATTGTGGTGATGGTGGTTTGGATCGTTTAGATCTTGCAGGTTATGTTCCTATATTGGGTCAAGGTATTTTGGGTTTGGCTGGTAGTTCTTGCGGAATGGGTTTCGGAAATGGTGAAACATGCGGGGATATTGGAGATTGTGACTATGATAGAGATCTTTGGCCACCTATTGGTAGTTGTAATCCTAATTATCCTCCAAGTACAATTGATGAATGTGGTGCATGCGGAGATGGCGGAGATGAAGATGCT